>Ga0070698_100009242_pt1 | contig 10575 bp, 11 predicted proteins | sample KBSK1502metaG_FD_65477 | JGI IMG/M metagenome (GOLD analysis project Ga0070698, IMG submission 65477) | Corn, switchgrass and miscanthus rhizosphere microbial communities from Kellogg Biological Station, Michigan, USA - KBS K1-50-2 metaG | ecosystem: Host-associated > Plants > Roots >... | reverse complement strand
CCGGTCAGATCAGGCTAAATAATTGCCAGGTAAAGGCTGGAAACCAAAATCCCTCTTTATGGACGAGGGATTTTGCTATTGGAGAGATGTCTCTGGGATGTATTGACTTGTACTCGGGACGCCTCGATAGGAAAAGCGACTGGTGGCGACGAAGATCAGCATGAAGGCGATCATCGCACCGCCCAGTTCGCGCGGGATACCGGAGAGCATCTGTAATCCAACAAGGGAGCCAAGGCGCAACCCGCCCAGCAGAAGCGCGAAGAGCACCACCCCGGCGGGATGCAGCTGACCCGCAAAGGCGATGATCAAGCCATCGAAATCATTGACGGCGGAGAAGTTTGAGACGAAGTGATATTGGACACCCAGAACTTCCACGCCACCCGCCAGCCCGGCCAGGGCTCCGCTAAGCGCCATTGTCAGCAGCACTGGTTTATGGACAGGCATGCCTCCATAAAGTGCAAAGCGCGGAGCGCCTGCGTTGGCGCGTATCTCCATGCCGCCGGTTGTACGCCATAGGAACAGATCGAGCAGCAGCGCGGTCCCAAGGGCAATGAAGATACCAGCGGAAAGCTTGCTTCCGTGGATCAATGGCGACAATTGGGCACTCACCTGGATGCGCGGCAGCCAAACCAAACCGACCAGGATACTGGCAATCGGGTTGAGCAGTAGCGTGGCAATGATCTCATTCACACCGATAAAGTGTTTCAGCACGGCGGGCACCAATCCCCACAGACACCCAAGGAAAGCCGCGCCCATCAAAGCGACGACAGGATGAAGGCTGGGTGGAAGCGATAGAGTTCCACCCAGCCAACTGGCTGCTGCGGCTCCAAAGAGCATCTGCCCAAGCTGGCCGATCGAGAAGAAGCCGCCACGCAGCGCTACTGTTGCAGATAAACCACTCAGGATCAAGGGCGTCGCAAATTGCAGCGCCATCACCAGTGCACACTGTCCCGCGCCTGGATGGCAACTGAAACCAGCAGCAAACAAGCTCGCATACGTGGAAAGCGGATTTTGCCCCGCAGCCAGGATGAGCATCGCACCCGCCAGGAGACTTAACAGCACGGGGAATAACAATCTGGCAACCTGTTTCAGAGTTCGTGGGATTGGAGGGATACGCAAGGAAACGTTTCTCAATCGGTCATTGTTCTAGCTGGGCCTGAAGGCTGTTCGCAAGGGCTTCGATTTCCCGAAGGTCAGGCAGTGTGGTTGCAGCACCCAGACTTCTTACCTTTAGTGATCCCGTGGCCACACCCCAACACAGGCTGCGAGGCAGATCAAAGCCTCGCAGCAACCCATAAAGCAGACCCGCGCGGAAGGCATCGCCCGCGCCGGTGGCATCGATCGCGGTCGTTTCCGGCGGCTGGAGGGTATAGCCGTTGCCCTGGGCATCCAGCGCATGCACGGTTCGAGGGCCATCGGTCGTAATGACAATCCCTTTCGAAATGGATTGCAATTTGCGCGCATGCTGGCGCACATCCACGCCGGGAAAATGCTGGCGGACGAAGGGTCCGGAGTTGGTAGCAATACTGGCGAAGGGCAGAGCCGGGTGATCGGGCCAGATGACATCACCGATGGCAGTCGAGACGCCCGATTCAAAAGCCAGCTTCGCGGTCGCCAACCGTTCCGGTCCGCCGTAGAGATCGAGGGCTAGATACTTAACCCCCTTCAACATTTCTTTTGTGAGTTGTATCTTCGGAGCCTGCGGATACCAGAAGATCAGGAAAGAGCGTTCTCCGTCGGGCGTGACAAGTGCGCGGGTAAAGGGTGTCGTGACTCCTTCGCGCTGTTCCACGAGACTCAAGTCGATATTTGGATGTCTCCTCAATCGCTCGAGGATTGAGTCACCATAATCGTCTTCACCAATGACGTTTCCCGTGAGCCTGACCTTCACCCCCAGAGTCGCCAACCAAACCGCGGTGTTCGCAGCCGCTCCACCGCCGTGATAGCTATCCGAGGTCGGAAAGATTGCGTTTTCCGGCGCAGGCAGACCATCCGTCTGGATGATGTTATCGATGCCGATCTCGCCGTAGCATAAGACGTCAGAATGTTCCATTCGTCGCTTGTCCTCTGTAGTTTTCATAAAATAATACCGTCATTGCGAGGAGAATGCTTTTCTCGACGACACGTGCGCCGGCACGATTTGCCATGAAATGCTTAGCATTTCAAAAATCGAGTGCAGGTGAGCAATCTCATGAAAACTTAACATCAATTTATGTCGAGCGTGAGATTGCTTCGGGCTGGCGCCGTCGCAATGACGGGGCTACATCACGACGATGGTTCTGCCACTGCGCTGGCTTCTTCGGCGCGCAGTTGCGCGCGGAAGCGGCGCCTCGCCATACTGAGGGCGAGCTTACTGCGCAGGGCAATCAGGATCAGCACCAGCAGGGTGGCGAGATTGGGCAATAACTTCACCAGGTTCGGCGGCAGGTCAGTGACGTTTTGGATGCGCACGGAAAAGGCATCCGCAAAGCCGAAGAATAGACTCGCCAGGAACACCCCAACCGGATGGTTCACGCCGAACATCGCTGCGGCAATCGCGATCCAGCCGCGCCCATTGCTCATATTGCGGGTGAACAGCTTCAAGTGACCGATCGAAAGGAAGGCGCCGCCCAAACCTGCCAGCATGCCGCTGATCACCAGCGCCAGGGTTTGCAGGAGAACCGCATTGATCCCCACCGTCTCTGCAGCACTCTTGTTTTCGCCCACCGCCCGGAGGTGACGCCCGCTGCGCATCTTGTACAGAACGACGAACATCACGGCGGTCGCCAGCCACGAAAAATAGACGATGATGTTGTAGCCGCTCAGGATGGGTCCGAGGAAGGGGATATCCTCGATCAATGGGATATGAATATCCGGGATACGCACAATGCTGGGGTCAGACCAGCTACCCACGTTGCCGAACAGAGCCCGCATCACGAACACGGTCAGCTCGACGATGATCAGGTTGAAGGCGATCGCCAGGATCACCAGGTCCACTTTGTACTTGTGATAGAGAAAGGCAAACAGCAAGCCGAGCAATCCGCCCGCTGCCATTGCGACCAGCAATCCGGCGTATGAGTTGCCGATGTAGAAGGCTGCCAGGATGCCGACAAAGGCGCCGAGCAGCATCTTGCTTTCCAATGCCAGGTTGAGCACGCCAGCCTGGTTGCAGAGGGCGCCGCCAAGCGCCGCGAGCAGGATAGGTGTTGCCAGGCGGATGCCGCTATTGAGCAATTCAACTGTAAATACGCTGAAGAATCCTTCCATGCTATTGACTCTCTCCTTTCAGCTTACTGCCTCGCCTGCTCAGCAGCCAATCCCGAGCGCGCACAATATTCTCTTCATAAAGCTTGCCTGCCGCCACAAACAGAATGATGAACCCTATGATCGTGCCACCCAATTCACGTGGAATATCGAGCTTCAATTGCAGACCGATCTGAGCCCCCAGTTTCAGTCCGGAGAACAGGATCGCCACGATGAATACCCCGATCGGATGGACCTGCCCCAGGATGGCTGTGGTCAGACCATCGAATCCCAAACCGACCGAGAAACCGGTCATGATCCGGCGGTGGACGCCCATCACTTCGATGGCGCCTGCCAGCCCGGAGAGAGCGCCGCTGATCAGCATGGCGCGCACCGCGGCACTGTCACTGCGGATGCCTCCAAAGAGTGCAAACTTCTTGGACTGCCCCGCCATGCGCTGTTCGTAGCCCGACTTGGTGCGCCAGAGATAGATGTAGACGAGGATCACTGCCAGCACCGCGATCACAAATCCCACGCCCCATTTGGAGCCGGGCAGGAACGCCAGCAACTGTGCCGATTCATCGATGACGGGGGAATGAGCGGTGGTGCTTTTCTCAGCACGCATGGGGAACTGCACCAGATATTCGACGACCAGCGCCGCGATCGAATTGAGCATGATGGTTGCCAGCAATTCGTTGACGCCCAGCTTGACTTTCAGGATGCCGGGAATCCAGCCGTAGCCTGCGCCTACCAGCATCGCGGCAAGGATCAACACCAACGGGTGCAGAACCGGCGGCAGGTGGATGGCGTATCCCAGCCAGGCGGCTGTCGCGGCGCCCACCAGATATTGGCCTTCCTGCCCTATGCTGAACATCCCCGAACGGAACGCCACCACGGCCGATAAGCCGGTCAGAATGAGAGGCGTCGCCCGCTCCAGGGCGGTGATGAAGATACAGTTGCCATATGCCTGGCAACCAAATCCATTCGAGAAAAGAATGGCATAGGATTCAAAGAGCGGCTTCTTCAGGAACAGGATGAGGATTCCCATCACCACGAGCCCCGACAGGACTGCCAGCAGCGGGACCAGGATGGCATCCAGTATTTTTCGGAAGCGTACGCTGTTCATGACCTCACCTCCCACTTCCCCTGCTCATCTTCTCTTCTTTCCGCTTTCAAGTCTTCCAGGGTTCCGCCTGCCATCAGGATGCCCACTTGCTCTTCGGTAGCGGTGGCAGTCTCCAGCTCGCCCTGGATCTTGCCGCGATAGAGCACCAGGATACGGTCGGAGAGCGCCAGCACTTCGTCGAGCTCCACCGAGACGAGCAGGACACCGGCTCCCTTATCGCGTTCTTCGATCAAGGTCTTGTGGACAAATTCGATACTGCCCACGTCCAGTCCGCGGGTGGGTTGGTTGGCGATGATGAAGGAGGGGTTGCCGGATAGTTCACGTCCCACCACCACCTTCTGCAGGTTCCCACCGGAGAGCATCGAGATGCCTTCTCCCGGCCTGGCCGCAGAGATGGAAAATGCATGCACGACTTTTTCGGCAAAGTCGGAAATGGTCTTCATCAACAAAAATCCATAACGGCTGAACTCGGAATGGTTGTAGCGCGAGACGATCAGGTTTTCATCCAGGGTGGTCTGAAGATTCAAGCCAACGACCATGCGGTCTTCGGGGATATGCGCCATGCCCATATCCCGCCGTTCGCCCACCGAGGCTTGATCGATAGGTTTGCCTTTGAACAGGATCTCGCCCCCGTCCAGGCTGAGCATGCCTGAAATGGCTTCGACCAGTTCGGTCTGCCCATTGCCGCTCACGCCTGCGATGGCGACGATCTCGCCTTTATGCACGTTAAAGGTAACATGCGAAATCGCTGCCAGCCCGTTGACATCCGAGACGCTGATATCCCGGGTTTCGAGCACCACCTCGCCGCGCTGGATCTCTTTCTTCTTGACCCGCAGCAGGACTTCACGACCCACCATCATGCGCGCCAGGTCAGGGATGGATGTCTCCGAGACTTTCTTCGTACCGACCATCTTTCCGCCGCGCATCACACTGACCCGGTCCGCCACCGACATGACCTCGATCAACTTGTGGGTGATGAAGATGATGGTGTAGCCCAGTTTGGAGAGACCGCGAATGACGGTGATCAGCTCGTTCACTTCCTGGGGCGTCAGCACGGCGGTGGGTTCATCCAGCACAAGGATCTTTGCGTGGCGTTGTAATATTTTCAGGATCTCCACCCGTTGCTGCATCCCGACCGGCAGATCACGAATGCGCGCCGCCGGGTCGACCGGCAGGTTGTACTTGTTCGCCAGCTCTGCCACCAGCTCATTTTCCTTCTGCGGGTTCAGGAAGGGATCAGGTTCGATCCCCAGCTGGATGTTCTGGGCGACTGTGAAAGACGGGATCAGTTTGAAATGCTGGTGGACCATCCCGATCCCATTTTTGATGGCGTCGTCCGGATGACCGATGCGCACCTTTCCTCCGTCGATCACGATTTCCCCTTCATCCGGTTTGACCAGTCCGTAGAGGATACTCATCAAGGTGGTCTTTCCGGCGCCGTTCTCCCCGACCAGGGCATGTACTTCCCCATGCTCCACCGAAAAATCGACGTGATCGTTGGCACGCACATGCGTGGAGGTAAAAAACTTGGTGATGCCTTTCATTTCGATTGCTGGCGTCATAGGCATATCCTTCAAATAGACCTCGGGGGATATCCCCGAGGTCTGATTCCACACATTTGACCTCTCGCGAAAATCTTATAGTCACAGAGAACACAGAGCAAATGAGTTTTTCTCAAAGGGCTCAATGAACTCCCCTGGCACCATACGCCAGGACGGTGTGTGGCTAGGTAAAGGATCACTTACGCAAGAGGGCTTCCAGACTATTTCGCGATGACTGCCACGCATTCCGGAGTCTCCGCCGCGAAGGCATCACACACTTTGTATTCTCCGCTCAGGATCTTCTGGCGCCATTCTTCCACCAGCTTCTTGACCTCGGGGATCTTGGCCGTCATATCGGAGGGACCCTTGGTCTCAAAGGTGGTCGAGCCCTCGTCCCACGATAGACCGGCGAAGCCTTCCTTTAAACCACGGCGCTGGAAGCCCCCCGCGAACTTGCCGTCCACCACAAGCTTGATCGGATCATAGGTGGTCGCTTCCACCTTCTTGAGACTCGAAACGATTACATGTCCAGGCTGAATATCATCCTGATTGGAGTCCACGCCGATGGCATACAGGTCACGCTGTGCAGCTGCTTCGAGCACACCTTCGCCGGAGCGCCCTGCCACCTGGTAGATGATATCGGCGCCCTCATCATATTGACCGAGAGCGGTCTCGAGCCCCAGGGTTGGGTTGGAGAAATCGAAGCCGAGATAGCTGACCAGCACCTTGCAATCCGGGCAGACTTCCAGGACGCCCTGTTTGTAACCGTAGAAGAACTGGTTCAAACCCGGGGCATCGCCGCCGACCACCGCGCCGACGGTCTTGGTCTTGGTCAGGGAACCGACGATCACACCCACCAGGAAACTGGATTCGTGCACATCGATCTGGTAGGCGACCAGGTTCGGGGGCAGTTCATCCAGGAAGATCTCGGAGGGAGATGCAAACTTCTGGTCGGGGAATTCCTTGGCAAGCCCGACGAACATATCCGTATCCATGGCCAACCCCAGCACCAGGTCATACTTCTGGGCGATGGCGCCGCGCAGGGCGGTCTCATGTTCCGAGACGCCGTTGGTCTCGATGATGTCGCACTTGACCGGCAGTTCCTCATTGGCCTTCTTGATGCCGCGGGCAGATGCGTCAATGAAGGAGCGGTCGCCCAGGGGGTTGGGTGTGATCAGGGCACAGGTGAATTTCGGCGCGGCAGCCTCTGTCGCCGGAGCCTGCGTGGCGGGCGCCGCGGGCGCACCGCAGGAAGCGAGCAGCATGGATGCGACTGCCAAAAGGCTCAAAACATAAAGCAAACTTTTCTTCATCTCATTCTCCTTTGTTCTATTCGTTTGAAGAAACATACCGACATGTCTATGAGATTGTGGCGTATGACCTCCTCATCATAAGATGATGTCCTAGAATTAAGATATTGGTGATGAGATTGTGTATCCAGCTTTTGCTCTTTCGAAGAGACCGTCACCCTCCAGGTCATCTGGAGGAGATAAATCGATTATACATAAAATGGCGGAATGTGCGCTGTTTGGTCTGATCAAACGATGATTTATCAATCTTCAACTAAATTCATGCTTCGGGAATTAAATACTAGCGAGTATGTCTTTCCCGGACTATCAAAACAGAATATATCGTATAACATATAAGCTAAAGGCGATTTCATAGCTGTATCAATCAGGATAGATACGCCATGCTCATGGCCCTGCCGCCGGTGATCGTTTTGCCGATCAGTTATTTCTTGTATAAGGAAAAGATCGGCTGGCAGGCCATACTCGGCACGGCATTGGCGATCGCTGGAGTCGCACTCTTGTTCCTTGCTTAATCGGATAAGATGAGGTAGTGTTACGACATCGTGCCGCACGCATGTAGACATGCGTGAGAGCGGCGGTAAAAATTCACGCGAGGCAGGATGACCAAAACACCAATCCCAGCAGACCAGGTCCGCTTTTTTAGCGGGAGCTCCAATCGCCCTTTGGCCGCGAACATCGCTAATGAACTGGGCGTCCAATTGGATGAGACCCACATCACTCGTTTTAGCAACGATAATCTCTATATTCAATTAGGAGACACCGTACGGTACCGGCGGGTCTATATCGTGCAGTCACTTTCCCAACCTGTTAACGAGCATATGATGGAATTGTTTATGATGCTCGACATTGCCCGGAGTGCCGCAGCCTCCGAAGTCCATGCGATCATTCCCTACTACTCCTTCGCCCGTTCCGATAAAAAGGACGCGCCGCGCATTTCCATCACCGCCCGTTTGGTAGCCGATTTGCTAAAAACTGCCGGAGCCACCCATGTGATGAGTATGATCTTCCACTCCCCTCAAGTGCATGGCTTCTTTAGCTTGCCCACCGACCCATTGAGCAGTTGGCTTGTGTTCAAGGAATATCTCGAAACGCGCGATCTGAGGGATACGATCATGGTTTCGCCCGACATGGGACAGGCCAAGTCCGCGGCACGTTTTGCAGGAATCCTGGGATTGCCCATTGCCGCTGGGAATAAGGAACGCATTTCAGATTCCGAAGTCGTCATCCGAGGCCTGGTAGGAAGTCGCGTGCGTGGTCACAAATGCGCCCTGATCTACGATGATGAGATCGCGACCGGTGGATCGATCCATGAGTTAAGCAATATGCTGATCGATGAAGGCATCGAAGAGATGCTGGTGATCTGCACCCATGGCGTGTTCACGCGCGGCGGCCTGGAACGGTTGGCAGCCATCCCACAGATCAGTCAGATCGTCACGACAGATACCGTTTATATTCCACCCGAGAAGAGACATCCGAAGTTAAAGATATTATCAGTCGCCCCGATCTTTGCGGATGCCATCCGGCACAATCTTAATCACGAGTCTTTGAATGAACTATTTGTCTTCGGTGAATGACCAGCGCAACTCTCCATGCTGGAAAAACTGAAGGTTCGAGCCCGCGCCCTGAAGACGGAGGTCTATGCTATTTACCTGGCAGCCCGCGATCCGCGTACGCCCTGGTATGCCAGGGCCCTTATTTTCTTTGTCGTTGCCCATACCTTCAGTCCGATTGACCTGATCCCGGATTTCATTCCGGTTCTCGGCTATTTGGACGACTTGATCATTACCCCGGGTGGAATCTGGCTGGCCGTTCGTTTGATCCCTGCTGAGGTGCTGGCGGAAGCCCGGGCAACGGCCGCCACGCGTGAGATCGATCGACGAGTCGGCATCCTTGGCGCGACGCTCATCATCCTGGTGTGGATCCTGGCCGCGCTGGGTGTCATCTATCTCATCATTTCCAGAAAATAATCGCTATAATCAAACCACAAGGAGGCTTACATGATTGGAAAAACAATGCAAGACGCAATGAATGAACAGATCAACAAAGAATTGTTCTCGTCCTACCTCTATCTTTCGATGGTGGCCCATTTCGAGAGCAAAAACCTGGCGGGATTCGCTCACTGGATGCGCATCCAGGAAGCCGAGGAACGCGAGCATGCGATGAAGTTCTATGAATTCATCATCGAGCGCGGCGGCCAGGTGGTGCTAAAGGCCATCGAGGCGCCGGCAACGCAATGGAATTCAAACCTCGAATTGTTCCGAGAGGTCGCGACCCATGAAGCCAAGGTCACCGCCTCGATCAATGCTCTCTATGAACTGGCGCTTGCCGAAAAAGATTATCCAGCGCAGGTTATGCTGCAGTGGTTCATCAACGAGCAAGTGGAAGAGGAAAAGAATGCGGCGGAGATCGTCGCGAATCTCGAACTCATCGAGGAGCGCGGCACCGCCGTGCTGATGCTCGACCACCGGCTCGCCAAACGGGGCGGGGAGTAGATTACAATCAGACCCTAAGGACTCGCAGCCTTAGGGTCTTTGATTTACGGAGGATTATGAGTTTCGCGATTCGACGCGCAACCAATGAAGATAAGTGGGAGTGGCTAAGAATGCGCCAGGGATTGTGGCCCGAGGCTCCGGTCGAATATCTGACGTTTGATCTGGATGAACGGCTGGTAGATCCAGACTATGCCGTCTTTGTGGCTTCCAACACGGACGGACAACTGGTCGCCTTTGTGGAAGTGGGGCTCCGCGACCATGGGGAGGGGTGCGAAACCTCGCCCGTCGGTTATATCGAAGCCTGGTTTGTAGGGGAATATGTCCGTGGCCAAAAACTTGGCAGGGAGCTGATCCATGCTGCCGAGGAATGGGCACGCGGAAAAGGTTGTGCCGAAATGGCCTCCGATACCTGGCTGGAGAATGAAGCCAGCATCGCTGCCCATTTGAAACTGGGCTACTGGGAAGTGGAACGATTGGTGCACTTTGTAAAACGTCTTTAACTAACCACGGAGACACGGAAGCACAGAGTTTTTAATTATTTTTCTCAGTGTCGCCGTAACTCACCCACCTGCACTCGATTTTTGAAATGCTTAGCATTTCATGGCAAATCGTGCCGGCGCATGTGTGTCCCGGTGTTCTTGCGGGAGTGGTTATAAGGTTTTCATGAGCAATTTTCTCATCTACGGTTCCTATGGCTATACCGGTCAACTCATCGTCGACGAGGCGCTGAAGAACGGATTGCGCCCGATTCTCGCCGGACGTAACGAAAAATTGTTGCGTACACAGGCGCAAATCCATAACCTCGACTGTCGCGCCTTCGCTCTGAATGAGACCGAAAAGTTAGATTCTGCCTTACTGGAGGTCGATGCGGTGTTGCATTGCGC
>Ga0070698_100009241_pt1 | contig 10575 bp, 9 predicted proteins | sample KBSK1502metaG_FD_65477 | JGI IMG/M metagenome (GOLD analysis project Ga0070698, IMG submission 65477) | Corn, switchgrass and miscanthus rhizosphere microbial communities from Kellogg Biological Station, Michigan, USA - KBS K1-50-2 metaG | ecosystem: Host-associated > Plants > Roots >... | reverse complement strand
CATGGCTACGACACTCACGTTAGGCCTCGGCGTGTGGCCGTGGCTCTTTTTCTTGCAGGTAGGCGATAGTCGCGCGTATCAGCTGCGCGAGGGGAAGCTCGTGCGCATAACGCGGGATCAGACGCTGGCGCAGGACCTCGTGGACACCGGCGTGCTCAAACCGTCTGACCTGGCGCGTTCTCCGCTGTCGCACGTGCTCTCGAGTGCGATTGGAGCCGAATGGCGGCCCGCGGTCTCCAAGGTCGCGCTCAATCGCACGACAACGATCTTGCTTTGTACAGACGGGCTCACCAAGCACATCTCCGATGAGAAGATCGAGGATCGGCTGACATCCCTGCGAACCTCAGAGGAGATATGCCAAACGCTCGTCAACGATGCGTTGGAGGCCGGCGGCAGCGACAACATCACCGTGCTCTGCGGCCGAGTGCGTGACTCGGCGATTTCCTAACGAGAGCTAGCTCGGCGCGCGCAGCCAGGCGATCGCGCGCCACACCATCTCGGTGGGGTCTGTGATCACGTCGTCCGGCGTGATCTGATCGCCGTACTTTCTCTTGGTGCGGTCGGCCATCACGGCAACCGTTAGGTTGAGCAGCGAGCCGTCGCTGAACGTGAATCCTTGATTCGCGGTGGACAGCCCGCAGGTGGCTGTGCCGAAGAATCGAGTCTTTGGGCGCTGCAGGAACGCGATGAGCGTCGCCTCGCCCGAGCTTGCGACGCCGTTGTCTGAGAGGACCGCCACCTTCGGTCCTGGCTTGCGCAGCGTGTACGGCGTTGTAACGGACAGGATTCTGGAGTTGCCGTTCCATGAAGCTCCGCTCTTGTACTCCCACGAGGTTTCGAAACCCGTCGGGCTGATGAAGTAGCCTGCGAGTCCCTCGCCGAGTATTGGGCCGATGCCGGCGATCATCGGCCACATGTTACCACCGCCGTTGCTGCGCAGATCGACGATCCAACCAACGATGGAATCGTGATCCGCCGCTCTGATCGTCGCCTGAAGCCCGTCCGCAAACGTGAGCGCCTGCTCGGCCGTGCCGCTGAACGACGTGACGCGCACGTAGCCGATCGTCGCCGGGATCGTCGCTACACCGACGCCCGTTCCGCGGCACGATCGCGTGGGCACGAATAGCACGCTGCCGGTCGCAGTGAGAAACGAGCTGTGTCCGTCGCCTAACAAGCGAAGGGCTTCGGTGATCGCCGGATACGTATCGCTGATCGTTTGCGCGGCCGGCGTGGCGGAGAGCACCTTGCTGCGAAACGAGCCCCAATTGATGCTGAGTCGATTGATCGAATTCGCCTGCATGAGGCCGATGACAGTCTCGAGATAGTTGCGCGCCTGCAGCGACATCGCGCTCGAGGCGGGCGCGGTCGTTCCATCGCCGCCGCCACACGCGAGTGTCGCCAGCAGTGCCGCACCGGCGACCGCGTAACGAGATCGCGTTAGGCGATCAATGCCCAGGCCGATCGACGGCACCCTGCAGATCCGCGAACGACATCGTTGTCACATCCTTGCCGGTGGCCAATGAACGCACATAGGCGGTCAGCGTGCGGATATGAGCGGCCGGGATCATGCGGCCCCAACGCGGCATCCCGTCCGGGCGGCCGTCAGAAATCGAGCGAAAGACTTCCTCTTCTGATCCACCGAAGCGCCAACGGCCATCCTGGAAACTCGGTCCCATCGAACCGACGCCTCCGTATCCGTGGCAGTCGGCGCAGTTATACCCGATAAAGAGACGTTCCCCTTCACTCGCGGGCGGCGGGGCCGGCGTCGGCGTCGTCTGCTGCGGTGTACTCTGCGCTCGCGAGGTGCGTACCGCATACGCTGCGCCCAGCGCGACGAGCGATGTGGCGGCCAATGCCGAGAGGTAGCGCGAGGAAATCATGCCTAACGTGATCCGACGGCGCCGTCGAGTGAAAAGACGAAGAGCATCCCTCCCCAACTGGTGTAACGTGCAAGATCCGGGAGCGTTGTGCCGCGCTCGCGTACGTCATAAGCAAGACTGGATCCCACGTCGCCTGCCACGAGATAGCCCATGTCGCCGCCCACTCCGGCGTACACGGCGATGTACTGACGCCCATCGGGGCCGCGATACGTGATCGGATTCCCGACGACACCAGACCCGACTTTGAATTGCCACAGCACTTCACCTGTCGACGCGTCGACAGCCTTGAAGTAGCCGTCCAACGTTCCATAGAAGACGACGTTGCCGGCCGTGGCGAGCGCGCCGCCCCAAACCGGAAACTGCTCCTTGATCCCCCAAATCTTTTTTCCGTTGGATGCGTCCCACGCGATGAACTCGCCTTTGTAGTCACCAGGTCCACCGTACTCAGTGGGCACCGCGCCGATGTAAGGAGTTCCAGGGAAGTACGCGACGGCGCGCCCCTGATAGTCCATGCAGAGGTTGATCGTGGGGACGTAGAAGAGCCCAGTCTTGGGAGAGAACGCGGACGGCTGCTGATTCTTTCCACCTTCGAGAGACGGACAGATGTTCTTCACGAGGACGTCCTGCTTCGTCGCCTTGGACGAGTCCACGTTAGGCCGGCCCGTCTTGAGATCGACGCTGCTGGCCCAGTTCATCGGCACATAAGGCTCGGCGACCAGAACTTCGCCCGTCGCGCGATCGAGAGTGTACGCGAAGCCGTTGCGATCGAAATGCACGAGCGCCTTACGAACGGTGTCTCCTTTTACAGGGAGATCGACGAGGACGTTCTCGTTCACGCCGTCGTAGTCCCAGAGATCGTGCGGTGTTTGCTGATAGACCCAGCGCAGCTCGCCGGTGTCCGCATCGCGCGCCATGATCGCGCAGGTCCATTTGTTGTCGCCCGGTCGCTGGTCCTGATTCCACGGGCCGGGATTCGCGGTGCCGTAGTAGATCAGATTCAGGTCCGGGTCATAGGAAATCCAACCCCAGGCCACACCGCCGCCGAGTTTCCATCCATCGCCGGGCCACGACGTCGCGGCGATGTTGGTGCCGCGGTCGTGCGCATAGAACGGCTTGAAACGCTCGGTGACTTTGACGTCGGCGTCCGGTCCTGTGTTGTGCGCGCGCCAACGCTCCTTGCCACTCGTTAGGTCCAGCGCCGCGACCCAGCCGCGCACGCCCATCTCGCCGCCGCTGGATCCGACGATCACCATGTCTTTCACGATGAGCGGCGCCATCGTGATCGTCTCGCCGCGCTCGATGTCGCCCATCTTCGTACGCCACAGCTGCTTGCCAGTCGCCACGTCGACGGCAACAGTGTGACCGTCAAGGAGATTGTAGACGAGCTTTCCGTCGGCGAAGGACGCACCGCGATTCACCACGTCGCAGCAGGCGAGACCCTGCGCGCGCTGATCGTTCTCCGGCCGAAACTTCCACTTGAGTGGCATCCCATGCTGGGTGAGATCGAGCGCGTACGCCACGTTAGGGTACGGCGTGATGATGTACATCGTGTTGCCGACGACGAGCGGCTGTCCTTCGTGCCCGCGCAACACGCCAGTCGAGAAGGTCCACGCGGCGCGCAGCTGGCGCACGTTGCTCGAGGTGATGTCGGCGAGCTCCGAGTAGCGCGAGTTGGAGTAGTCGCGCGCGGGGAGCGTCCACTCGGTCGAGCCTGGGGTGGAGGGAAACGCGATGCGCGTGCCGGCGACGACGACTTCACTCTTCGGCGCATTCGTGCAGGCCGCAAAGAGCGCAGCGAGGAGCAAGTGGCGAGAACGCATCCGGCCAAGAACTACGTCACGCGCGCGCTTCCCGTAAGACGGGCGTGGTGTCCTGAAGTGGCCGTTCTTATCATCTACGACGCCACTAACGGGATCGGACTATGCGGAGCCAGATCATTCTCACCGCACTGCTCACATTCATCGCTGCGTGTAGCGGTGGCTCGGGCGGCGCACCGGCCGGATCTGCTGTTCCGATGCCGTCGCAGCAGACGCGCAGAGATCCCAACGTCATCACGCGCGCGGAGATTGACCAGGCCGACTGGGCGACGAACGCTTTTGATCTCGTTCAGCGATTGCGGCCGACCTTCATGCGCGCCTCGGGCACCACTGGCGTCTCCGGTGCTCCGAGGACGGCAATAGTCCGTCTGAACGATCAGGACATGGGCGAATTTGGCGCGTTACGGCAGATCACGCTCAGTTCCGTGCAGGAGATCAGGTACTACTCGGCGACAGATGCCACAGCCAAGTTCGGCGGCTTACGCGGTCGGCCAGTTATTCACGTGACGACCAAATAGCGACAAGCTATTCACCACAGAGAACACGGAGAACACAGAGAGCTACTGGTACGTCCTGACGATCGGGCCATGCAGGCGATCAGCTCAGCTAGGCTTTTGTTTACAAGCACTTCTCTGTGTTCTCTGCGTTCTCTGTGGTTAAAGCTCTTCACGAAGTCCGAATTATTCCGTAAGTGCTTGGCGGCTCGTGTCTGGGAAGCACAGGCTGAGCAAAGCGCCGGCGAGAAAGAACGCCGACGTCAGTGCGAGCGCCGAGCCGATCCCCACGTTAGGCATCGTCGCGACGAATCCGATCGTGTAGGGTGCCAGAGCCCCCATTCCGCGGCCAAGGTTGTACGTCAGCCCTTGCCCCGTCGCGCGAACCGCTGTCGGAAAGAGCTCGGCAAGAAATGACCCGAACATGCTGAAATACCCATATCCCACGAAACCAAGCAGCGGTCCGATCAGCATCAGCACCGCTGGACTGCGCGCCATCTGTCCATAGAGCGGCACCAGAATCGCCGCGGTCAGCAGATACGCAACGAACGTGCGCCGACGCCCGAGCCGATCCGCGATGAAGCCGAACGAGAGATAGCCTGCGTAGGCGCCTAACTGCACCGGGATGATCCAGCCCGCCGATCGCACGATCGACATGCCTGCGCCGCCACGCTCCACCGGCGTGGCGAGAAACCCTGGGAGCCAGAAGAACAATCCCCAGTTCGCGAACTGCACACACGCCGAGAGGAGCGTCGCTAGAATCGTCCGGCGTCGGTACGCAGGGCCGAAGAGCACAGGGAACGGGTTCGTTGCGTGTTTGCCTTCTCGTTTGCGCCGCAGCCAGGCTTCCGGCTCCTGAACGCGGCGTCTGATCCACAGCGTGAACAGCGCCGGCAGCACGCCGACAGCGAATAGCCAGCGCCACGCGCTCGCGCCTAACGGGAGAATGTCGAGGATGAGCGCGGCGAGCAGCGTTGCGGCGATATACCCCAGCGCCCACCCCGACTGCATGATGCTGATCGCCTTCGTGCGATGTTCCGGCGGCCACGTCTCGCTGACGAGGACGGCGCCGGACGCCCATTCGCCGCCCATGCCAATGCCTAACACAACGCGCCAGAACATCAGTTGCAGCAGACTCTGGGACGTGGCCGCGCCGAGCGAACAGAAGGAGAAGATCAGCACCGTGCCGATCAGTGCCCGCGTACGCCCGATGCGGTCCGCGATCACGCCAAAAAAAATGCCCCCGGCGGCGGACGCGAGCAGCGTGACGGTGCCAAGGAGGCCGGCGGTCGCGTCGTCGAAACCGAAGTAGCGCTTGAGGTGCCCGATCGCCATGACATAGAGCAGGAAGTCCATGGCATCGAGCATCCAGCCAAGCTTCGCGGCGATCAGTGCGCGCCACTGTGTTGGAGTGACGTTGCGGTACCACGGAGCTGGGGCGGCGATGGTTTGGTTAGGCAAGTACGAGGTCAGAGGTCAGAGGTCAGAGGTCAGAGGTCAAAGCGACCCCCAAATGCGACCGTCGAGCGCCAAATGGTAGCACCTGTCGCTCTTCCTGTACATTTTCCCGTTGCAGGCTCTGACCTCTGACCTCTGACCTTTGGCCTCGCCGTTTAGCTTATCGCTCCGCGATTTCCAGGAAGTCCGAGAACGGATCGCCCCCCACATCAAACACACGCCTCTGTTAGGCTCGCGGCAGCTGAGCGACCTGACAGGCTTCGACGTTAGGCTCAAGGCGGAGATGTTCCAGCGCGTTGGGTCGTACAAGATCCGCGGACCGCTCAACAAGTTCTCGCTCATGTCCGACGAGCAGAAACGTCGCGGTGTTGTGTGTTCATCGGCGGGGAACCATGCGCAGGGCGTTGCGCTCGCCGCAAAGATCCACGGCATCCGCGCCGTCGTGTGCATGGCCGCAAATGCCACGCGATCCAAAGTCGAGGCGACGAAAGGCTACGGCGCCGAAGTCGTATTGCACGGCAATATCTGGGACGAGGCCAACGAGAAGGCGAAAGAGCTGGTGCGCACCGAAGGTCTCACCTACGTGCACCCCTTCGACGACGAGCAGCTCATCGCCGGCCAGGGCACACTCGGTCTCGAGATCGTGCAAGATTGGCCTAACGTGGATGCTGTCGTCGTGCCCATCGGCGGCGGCGGGCTCATCTCGGGCGTGTCCATGGCCGTGAAGTCGCACAATCCGAAGATCCGCGTGATCGGCGTGGAGTCGTCGGACGGGCCGGCGATGCAGGCCAGCGTCGCATCCGGCAGACTCGAGACGATCGACTGTCGCACGATCATCGACGGGCTGCGCGTGAAGCGCTGCGGTGAGATCACGTTCTCGGTCGTGCAGCGCTTCGTCGACGAGATCGTCGCGCTCCCGGATCGCGACATTTTCGACGCGATGATCTGGGTGATGGAGCGCTGCAAGCTCGTTGTCGAAGGCGCCGCGGCTGCGCCCGTGGGCGCTCTCCTGCATGGACTGGTGAAGCTCCCGATGGGCTCGCGCGTCGCTGTCGTTCTCTCAGGCGGGAACGTCAACCTGGACCAGCTGCGCGGGCTGTCTTGGAACTAGACTCCGGCGCAGATTTCAGGCACGTCGAAACAGTGCAAAACGCGGATAGATCCGTTATACCGAAACCATTCAGGAGCAATTACATGCGTCGTCCCATCGCATTCACACTCGCTGCGGCCGCGTTCCTCGCGACTGGCGCGACTCGCGCAGCCGCGCAGCAAGAAAAGCTTGTCGCCGACCTCCTCGCGGACGTGAGCGAAGTCGAGCAGAAAATGGTCGGCCTCGCCAAGAAGATGCCCGCCGACAAGTTCGATTGGCGTCCCGGAGCAGGCGTCCGCTCGTTCTCCGAGGTCGTGATGCACGTCGCCGCCGACAACTATTTCATTCCGGCGATGGTCGGCGTTGATGCCGATGCGGCCACCGGGATCAAGGGCAGCGACTACAAGACAGCCGTCACGTATGAGCAGCGCAAACTTGCGCGCGATGCCGCGATCGCCGAGATGGAGAAGTCGTTCACGCACCTCAAGAAGGCATTGCAGAACACGTCGACAGCTCGTCTCTCAGAGAGCGTGAGCATGTTCGGTCAGACGTCCACGGTACAGAAGACGTGGATTCTCGCGGCGACGCATCTGCACGAACACCTCGGCCAGGCGATCGCGTATGCCCGATCGAACAACGTGGTGCCGCCCTGGAGTCAATAAGCGCCAGGCGTTAGGGGATAGCGGTTAGGGGTTAGGCTCGACCCATTGGGCGACGTCGCGCCAAGTTGGGCTAACCCCTAACCCCTAACCTCTCTCCCCAGTGAACAAGTTCGACCTTGGCGCCGGCCGCACTCGCCTAACACTTCCCGTCAGCATTCTCGCCAGCGGCTTCGAGCTGAGCCTAACGGTCCTCACGATTGACGGCGCGCAGCCGGGGCCGCGGGTGGGGATCTGCGCCATGATCCACGGCGATGAAATCGAGGGCTTGCTCATCTTGCGCGAGCTCTGGCGCACGATCGATGCGAAAGAACTGCGCGGCTCGCTGTGGCTGCTGCCCGTGGCGAACCCGCTCGCGATGGAAGCCATCACGCGCAACACGCCGATCGACATGCTCGACATGAATCGGCTTTTTCCAGGTCAGCCCGCCGGCTGGCTCAGCGAGCAGCAGGCGCATGTCATTTCGCACGGCTTCATCGACGAGATAGATGCACTCATCGACATCCACGCAGGCGGAACCTTTCCCTGGGTGGACTATTGTTATGTCGTAAATGACGAGGCATGGTCGCGCGCTTTTGGCTCCGCGCTGCTGTATCAGCCGGCCACGAGCTACAGCGGAACGACGGCGACGTACGCTGCATCGCGCGGCATCCCGATCAACGTCGTGGAAATCGGCGGCGGCTACCAGGATCAATCCGTGCACGTCGCGAACGGCGTTCGCGGCCTAACGAATTCGCTACGGTCGAAGGGACTCGTTGCCGGCGAGTGCGAGCGGCGCGCGGGGCAAGTCCTCATGCGCGACATGACTGTTATGCGACCCCGGTTCGGCGGCCTCTGCGTGCCGCGCAAGAGGCTGGAGCCTGCTGTTCAATTTGAGGGGCAGCAACCGCTCGCCGACATCGTGAGTCCGTACACCTTCGAGACGCTGGAGACGATGGTCGCTCCGTACGAACGCAACATCGTCGTCCTCGCGCGCAACTTCATGACGCGCATCCATCCCGGCGACTACGGCTTCATGATCGGCAACGCAGCGACCGCCACGACGTACGCGGACTAGGTGCAGGTGTTGCGCCACCTAACGAGCATTATTGTCGCGACTTTGCTTGTCGCGGGCAGCGTGCCGGCGCAGCAGCAGCCACGCGCCAGCGTTCAGCAAGCAGACGTCGCGATCTACGTCATCGGCGCCGTAGCCAGGGTGAGAGCACACTACACGTTCGTCGGAAACCCGGGCGCGATGAGCTTCGAGTACCTCGAGCAGCCCTGCGCAATGGTCGGGCCGATCCGCGTCGAGTCCAACGGCAAAGCGGTTCCGTACGCTGGAGAAGCGACGGGCCCGTGGATTCGACTGCATGACACGAGCGCCGTGGATCCCGATCGCACATCGTTAGGCTACGAGCTCACGTACGAGGTGAAGCTGGCTGCCACGGACGTCAGCGTCCCTATCGTCGTGCCCACGAGCGCTTTGGTGCGGACCCGGCGAGGCGAGCCCGTCGCCGCTATCCACGCGACGTTAATGTGGAATGCGAGACCGATCATTCCGAGAATGACGTTCAATGAATCCACGCGCAGCTGGTCGGCGCGCATGGCGGCGCTGCCATCCGCCGTACGCCTCGCCGGTGCGGGCGTGCCTAACGAAAAGTGCTGGCTGGAACCCAAGAACAGTGGCGGACTGGCGCGCATCTTCTGGGCGCTCGTCGCGACCCTCGCGCTCTGGGTGCCGCTCTATATGTGGTGGGCGAATCGCCAGCGGCCAGCGGCATGACATCCTCGCAAGTCACAGCGTTCTACATCTGCGTGGCGGCGTACATCGCCGTCGTTTGTCTCATCGGCCTGCGCAGCTATCGCAAGACTAAAAGCGAGGAAGGCTTTCTCGTCGCGGGACGTAGCCTAGGACCGATCGTCGGTGGCGCGACGCTCATGGCGAATCAGGTGAGCGCGGGCGCGACGATCGGCATGGTCGGCTTCCATTACTTCTCCGGCATCAGCTACGCGTGGACCTGGCCACTGGTGTGGATCGGTTGGGTCGTCTGCGCGTTGTTCGTCGCGCCGAAAATGCGCGGCCTCGCGGGTGTCACACTCCCCGACTACTTCGCGGCGCGCTACGACAGCCGAGCGGCGCGTGGAATTGCGGCGGTTTTCATTCTCATTGCGTACAGCGTAATGCTCTCGGCGCAGTACCAAGCCGGCGGCCTGCTGTTCACGCTCGTCGGCGGCATGTCGTACACGAAGGCCGTGCTGCTCGTCGCCGGAATAACGACTGTGTACACATTCCTCGGCGGCATGTACAGCAACGCGTATGTGGGTGTACTCAAGGCTGTCATGCTGCTCGGCTGTTACGCGCTTGCTGTTCCATTCCTCATCAAGCACGTCGGCGGCATCGATACGTTAGGGAACGCGTTGCACGCGCTGGACCCGCGGCTCACGGGGAACTGGTTCGGCGTTAGGCAGCTGCTGGCGATCTCGCTCGCCATCGGACTCGGCCTCGCCTGCGCGCCGTACGAAATGTCAGCAATTTATTCGATGCAAAGCCGACAAATCGTACGTCAAGCAATAGGCTACTCATTCCTCTTTCAGTCTTTCATCGCGATCGGTGTGCTGATATTCGGGCTCGCAATGCGAGTGAGTGTGCCGCATCTGTCGGACCCCGACCTCGCTACGCCTATGCTCGGCATGAGCATCCTGCCGTTCTGGATCGGTCTACTGGTGCTGATGGCCGCGGTGGTGACCTTCACGCGCACGGGTGGCGCCATCCTGCTCACCGTCGCGTCGGCGATGTCGCACGATCTCTACGCGAAGCTAATGGTGCCTAACGCGAGCGAGCGGGCGAAGGTGCTTGCGGGCCGCATCGCCGTCGTCACGTTCAGCGTCATTCCGGTGCTCCTGGCGCTCAGACAGCTGAGCCTCGTCAACTGGATCGTCATCTACGCCGCCAAACTCCTCGTGAGCTTCCTCTTTGTACCCGTAGTGCTCGGCCTCAACTGGAAACGCGCCACGCGTGCTGGCGCGCTCGCTGCGATGGTCGGCGGCCTCGTGACGTGTCTCGTCTGGCTCGCGCAGCGCCAACCGTATGTTTTAGGCCTCGACGCAGCCGAAGCGGGTGTGCTCGTGAGCGCCGCGCTGTTCTTTGGCGTCAGCATGATCACGAGACCAGTGGCTGAGGAGAACTTGCGCACATTC
>Ga0070698_100009240_pt1 | contig 10576 bp, 8 predicted proteins | sample KBSK1502metaG_FD_65477 | JGI IMG/M metagenome (GOLD analysis project Ga0070698, IMG submission 65477) | Corn, switchgrass and miscanthus rhizosphere microbial communities from Kellogg Biological Station, Michigan, USA - KBS K1-50-2 metaG | ecosystem: Host-associated > Plants > Roots >... | reverse complement strand
AGGAACGGGCCCTCGCTCGGATCGAGACCGCGCGTCGCGCCGAGGAACGAGAGGGCGGCCTCCTGCTCACCGCTGATCACCTCGAGCTCCGACCCGGCGGATCGGCGAACCGCGGCGGCGAGCTCGTCGCGGTTCGCGGCGTCGCGCGTCGCGCTCGTCGCCCCGACGCGGATCGTCTCCGCGGCGAGGGCCCGCGCACGCCGGCAGTACCGCTCGATCACGCCGATCGTCCGCGCGAGCGCTTCGGGTTCGAACCGGCCCGTCCGATCGACGCCGCGGCCGAGCCTCGTGATGACCATGTCACGAGCGAGCTCGGTCGGCTCCTCCGTGCTTTCGGCGTCCGGCTCCAGGACGAGCAGCCGGCACGAGTTCGTTCCCTGATCGATCGCCGCGATGCGGTGAGCACGTTGCGTTGCGTGCATCGGCTCAACCCGCTCGGCGACCCAGGCGCCCACGACGTCGTCGCCCCCCCCGAGTCGGTTCGCGTAGTGGGCGTGCAGACATTTGATGCCTCGGCGGGTGCCGCCGACGCCACCCCAGGCCCGTGCCTCGGGGAGGTCGCGGGCCCGATCCTCGGCCGCCTCTTCGTGCGTGGCTGCGATCGCCGCCCCGAACGTCTCGTCCTCGTCCGAGCGCTCATTGAGCCGCGCGATCCAGCCGTCGGCTTCCAGCCGGGAGACGGCCTTGACCGCCTCGGGACAGGTGAGCCAGTACGTGGTCGGGAAGGGGGCGCCCTCGGCATCGAGGGGCGCGTTCCGGATCACGAGAGGGTGGCCCCCGGTGCACCGGGCCGTCACCGCGAACGGGACCGTGGGCTCGCGGCCGAGCTGCTCGGCCACGGTTGCCAGATCTGCCGCGCGCAGTTCGCCGTGCTCCACGCCGGAGCTGCCCGTGATCGTCAAGCGGTTGACGACCCTACCCCGGCCTCGCCAGCCTTGTACGTCAACATCTTCACGATGGCGACGGCCGTCGTTGTCGTGAAGGTGTTGACACGAACGTCCAGCAGGATGGCCACGCTCCTGGTGACAGGTTGACACTCGAGTGTGCGGGCGGCGGGCCCGAAGGCTCTCCTACTTACTTGCGCTTGTGCTCGGTCGCGCGTCGGAAGTCGACCTGCCGCTCCTCGCTCTGCCGCATGAACTTCTTCAGCATCTGCTCGAACCCGGGGTCGGAGCCGCGGCGTGGGGCCCGCGGCGGTGCCGGATCCTGGAGCGCCTTGATGGACAGGTCGATCTTGCCGTCGTCCTTGATCGCCACGACCTTCGCCTCGACACTGTCTCCCTCGCGGAGATGTTCCCGGACGTCCTTCACGTAGTTCCTGTCGATCTCGGAGATGTGAACGAGGCCCATCCGCCCGTCCTCGAGCTGCAGGAACGCTCCGTAGTTCTCGATCCGCGCCACGGTGCCCGTGATGGTCGCACCGACCTCGATCTCAGCGATGTCGCCGTCCCCTTCCGCCGGTCCGGGCCGCTCCCGGACGCCGGCCAAGTGTGCGGGACCGGCCCATCACCCGTCAATCGAGGTGGGTGGGACGCTTCTCGCCGGTTCGGACCCCCCGCCGGGGTCCGGAACGGTCCCGTAGCATCGCCACGATGGAGGTCCGGACGCACGACGACCCCGCCGCGTGGCTCGAGGCCGTCCTCCCGCTGCTGATGCTCGACGAGGCTCGCCACGACCTCCACCTGGGCCTCGCGCACACGCTCGTGCACCACCCGTCGGTCTATCCGGCGAAGCACCTCTGGAGCGTGGAGGACGCGGGCACGGCGGTCGGCGCCGCGCTCCAGACACCCCCGCACAACGTCATCCTGGCGCAGCCGGCCGCGGAGGGCGCGAACGACCTCCTCGCGGAGGCGATCGCGTCCGCAGGGATCGACCTCCCGGGGATCATCGGGGGACTGCCAGAGGCAGAGGCCTTCGGGTCGGCCTGGTGCGCTCGCACAGGCGACACCGCCCGGCGGGTGATGGGACAAGGGATCTACGCCCTCACGGAGGTCAGCGACGTGCCGGCTGCCGCCGGCACGTCGCGGACCGCCACGCCCGACGATCTGGAGCTCGTCGCCGGCTGGATCCAGGACTTCCAGGACGAGGTCGTTCCCGACGCATTGCGGAGCGATCCCGCGGAGCGCCGCCGCCGTCTGGCGACCATCCTCGGATCCGACGAGGAAGGCATCTCGCTCTGGGAGGCGGAGGCGGAGGTCGTCTCGCTCTCCGGGTTCGGGGGGCCGACGCCGAACGGGATCCGGATCGGGCCGGTGTACACACCGCCGGGACATCGCGGACGCGGGTACGCGACGACGTTGGTCGCCGACCTGAGCCGGCGGCAGCTCGCGAGGGGTCGGCGCTTCTGCTTCCTCCACACGGACCTTGCGAACCCCACCTCGAACGCGATCTACAGGAGGATCGGGTACCGGCGAGTCTGCGATTCGGTCGTGCTGGCCTTCGAGCGGGCCTGAGCCGATGAACTCAGCCGCAGTCGGGCAGGGTCGGCGCGCCCCCCTTCGGGATCGGCACGAACGCGATCTCGCCCGGCTTGACCATCCCGAGGCACTCCCGGGCCAGCCGCTCGAGCGTCGATGGGTCATTCAGATCCGCGATCCGGCGTTCGAGCTCCGTGTTCTGTTGCTGTAGCTGGTCCGCTTGCCGTTGGAGCGCCTGGAGCTCCGAACGCTGGACCAGGTACGCCCGCGTCGGGGCAACCGCGAACACGCTCACGACGAAGACGGCGAACAGCAAGATGGAGGCGCGCGGCGTCAGGCGAACGCGGCCCGAACGGCCGCTCGGCCGTTTCCGATCGTCCCCCCGGGCTGCGGCGGGGGAAGTCGCCGTGGCCCGCGCGCTCATGGCGCTCGATCGCCCCCGGGTGGCCGGCCGGCGAACGGCGAGCCGAACCTAGCGTCCTCGCCGAGCGATCCCTCGATCCGCAGCAGCTGGTTGTATTTCGCGGTGCGCTCGCCGCGGGAGGGCGCTCCGGACTTCATCTGCCCGGCGTTGGTCGCGACGGCCAGATCGGAGATCGTCGTGTCCTCCGTTTCGCCGCTCCGGTGGGATACCACGATCCCGAAGCTCGCGCGTTGGGCCGCCTCGATCGCGTCCAACGTCTCCGTCAGGGTCCCGATCTGGTTCACCTTGATCAGGATCGCGTTCGCCGCGTCGGTCCGGATCCCCCGTTCGAGCCGCTCCGTGTTCGTCACGAACAGATCGTCGCCGACGATCTGCGCGCGGCCACCGAGCGCGCGCGTGAGCGAGACCCATCCTTCCCAGTCGTCCTCCGCGAGCGGGTCCTCGAGCGAGACGATCGGGAACCGATCCAGCAGGTCGGACCAGAACGCGATCATGTCGTCCGCGTTCCGGTCGGCGCCCTCGAGGTGGTAGCGGGCGTCCTTGAAGAACTCGGAGGCCGCAGGATCGAGCGCGATCGCCATCTCCGTGCCGGGCTCGAGCCCGACCAGATCGATGGCGCGCATCAGGAACCCCAGGGCCTCGTCGGCCGACGCGACCTCGGGCGCGAACCCGCCCTCATCTCCGACGGCCGTGGACATCCCCGCCTCGTGGAGCAGATCGCGGAGCGCGTGGAAGCACTCGACGCCCCAGCGGAGCGCCTCGAAGAACGACGCGGCGCCGACCGGCATGAGCATGAACTCCTGGGGCTCGAGCCGGTTGTCGGCGTGGGCGCCGCCGTTGATCACGTTCAACATCGGGACCGGCAACACGTGGGCGTTCGGTCCCCCGAGGTACCGGAAGAGCTGCTGACCGGACGACTCGGCCGCCGCCTTGGCTACGGCGAGCGAGACCCCGAGGATCGCGTTCGCGCCGAGCCTGCTCTTGGTGGCCGACCCGTCGAGGTCGATCAGCGTCCGGTCGAGGCCACGCTGATCGAACGCGTCGAGCCCCTGGACCGCCTTCGCGATAGGCCCGTTCACGTTGGCGATCGCGTGCAAGACCCCCTTGCCGTGGTACCGACCCGGCTCGGCGTCGCGCAGCTCCAGCGCCTCGTGCTCGCCGGTGGACGCACCGCTCGGCACGGCCGCCCGGCCGAGCGCACCGTCGTCGAGGACGACATCGACCTCGACGGTGGGGTTGCCTCGGGAATCGAGGATCTCGCGGGCAGAAACGTCCTCGATCAGCGACATGGCTGGCCGATGGTACCGGACGTTGCCCTCGCCCCCGGGAGGCTCAGCGGTAGGTCTCGCCGGGCGGCGGTTTCGTGAACTGCCGGAAGGTGCCCACCGGGTCGAACCCGAGCTTGCCGTAGAGCTGCTGCGGCCAATCGGCGTTGTCCGCGATCAGGAACACGAGTTCCGCGGCGTCGCGCGCCGCGGTGATCGCGGCCGCGAGGAACGCGCGCGCGACGCCGCGGTTCCGGTACGCCTCCAGCGTGTCGACGCTCTCGATCTGGGCGACGCCGTCGCGCACGTAGAGCTCGCAGCAGCCCACGATCTGGCCGTCGATCGTGGTCGCGAAGAACCGGGCCCCGACCCGCTCGATCAGGACCTTCCGGAAGTCCGCCAGCATCTCCGCGTTCTCGCGCGGGGTGCCGCCGTGGGCGACGAGGTTCGTCTGGACGATGAACGGTCGGACGGTCCCGAAGTCCACCTCGGCGACCTCCAGCGGCGGCGGCTCCCGGTCGGGCTCGCGCCGCAGCGCCAGATACACCAGGCGGTCGGCGTCGTAGCCGAGCTCGACCAACCCGGTGGCGACCCGGGCGCCCTCGGCGTCGTCGTCGAACACGAACTCGCGATGCCGGAGCCTTTCGAGCGCCCGCTCGGCTTCGGCGGCGAGCTCGCTCGCCGTCGCAGGGCCGACCGGGCGCTCGACCCGCAAGAAGTTGCTGTCCCACCGATCGGGGAACCCGTCGTGGTACAGCGCGGTGCCGAAGCGCCACGGCTCGATCCTGCTGCTGGTCGTGTCCTCGATCCAGTGCCGGAACGTCTCGATCCGTCCGAGATCGTCCGCCATGGCAAGTGCTCGACCGGACACCGTCAGCGAGCTTCGCGGAACAGCGCGCGAAGTTCGTCCTCGGGAGCCGTCTCCACATCAACACCGCGCTCGGCGGCGAGGACGACGAACCGCTCGTACCGAGCGGCGAAACCGGCGATCGTCCGTCGGAGCGCCGACTCCGGATCCACCCCGAGCTTCCGCGCCACGGCGACGGTCGCGAACAAGACGTCGCCCACCTCTCCCTCCGCGTCCTCCGGCGACGTCGCCTCCTCGAGCTCGTCCAGCTCCTCGCGGAGCGCGCCGACTGCACCGGCGATGCTCCGCCACTCGAACCCCCAGCCGGCTGCTCGGCGCTGGACCTTCGCTGCACGCGCGAGGGCCGGCAGGGACGCCGGGATCCCCTCGTCCACGCCCGTGCGTCCACCGTCCTCCTCGGCTTTGAGCTTCTCCCAATTGACGAGCACCTCGTCGGACCCCGCGACGTCGACGTCGCCGAACACGTGGGGATGACGGTGGATCAGCTTGCGGATGAGGCCGTCCGCCACGTCATCGATGTCCCACCGGCCCTCGTCGGCCGCGATCTGGGCGTGGAAGGTGACCTGGAGCAGCAGGTCGCCGAGCTCGTCCCGAACGCCGGCGTCGTCGTCGGCATCGATCGCCGCCAGGAGCTCGTGCGTCTCCTCCAACAGGTGGCGCGCGAGCGTCCGATGCGTTTGGTCGCGGTCCCACGGACACCCGTCCGGTTCCCGCAGCCGCGCCTGCACCTTCACCAGATCCAGGAGCCGCGCTCCGCCCCTGGACGACGGGGCCGGACCGGCAGGGACGTGGTCGGCCGGGTCGCCGATCATGACGGCGGGGAGGTGGGCGACCCCGACGCGGCTGGGGCCGTCGCGCTCGGGTCCGTGCTGGTGATCCGCACCACCTGGAGCGTGGTGGGGTCGAAGCGGCCGAAGCTCGGATCCACGTCGATCGCCCCCGCCTGATCCTGCTGCCGGACCCAGTCGCTGAACGCGTTCGCCTCCGCCTGCTTCAGCGCCTGGTCGCGGACCTGGGCGAATGGCGTGATCTGCTTGTCCACCAGGTGGATCACGTGCCATCCGAACTGCGTGTGCAGGGGGCGTGAGATGTCGCCCGGCTTCATCGCGAGCGCGGCATCGGCGAAGGGCTTGACGAACTTGGTCGCGGGCGTCGCGGTCAACGCTCCCGAGTTCTGCGCGGCCGAGGGGTCGATCGACACCCGCTTCGCGAGCTTCAGGAAGTCCGCCCGGGTCGCCCCGGGACGGGTCACCTGCTGGTAGACGGACTCGGCCTCGGCCTTGGTCTTCACCACGATGTGGTCGGCCGTGATCGTGGCGTACTGCTCCGGGTTCTGTTGATACGCCGTCCGTAGCTGCGGCACGTCGACCTTCGCCGTTGCCAGCGCCTTCGCGACCTCGTTCTCGAGCAGCGAGAGCCGCACCAGCTCCGCGAAGTCGTCGTGCGTGACGTTGTTCGTCTGGAGCAGCGCGGCCAGGGTGTCCTTGCCGACCTGGGACTCGAAGCCATCGATCGTCTGTTGGAGGTCGGCGTCGGTGACGCTGATGCCGTTCTTCGACGCGTAGTCCTGCGCCAGCCGGAACTGGATCATCGCGCTGAGCGAGTACCGGTTGCACGCGGCCGCGGCCGTGTCGTCGGCGCCGTCCTTCTGTCCGCACGCGGCGTGCTGCAGCCCGAAGAGGCTCTGGAAGACCCCGGCGGTCACGGCCAGCTCCGCATCGGTGACGCTGGTCCCGGCGACGTGGGCGGCCGCGGGCGCCGCGGCGGCGCCTCCGCAGGCGGTCGCGAGGACGAGCACCGCTGTCCCCAGGACGAGCGGAACGAGACGGCGGGGGGGATGCATCCTCGAAGTCTACGAGGCGGCCGGCGCTGCGGGCTGGGCGACCGCGAGCCCCGGCTCAGACGGCTCGCCGACCGCTTCGCGTAGACGCGCCTCGACCCAACGGACCAGATCGGCACCGAAGATCCGGTCGGGCACCAGGTTCAGCGTGCCCTTCGCCGCATGGTAGGTCGCCCCCGAGATCCGCTCCGAGAGATCGACGAGGAACGCGTCGGCGATGGCGACGGGGGTCAGCCGGACCTGATCGCGGTACGTCGTCACCTCCTCGACGCCGAGACGCGCAGCGGTGAGCCGGAGCGACCCGATCGCGAAGAGAACCTCGACCTGCTCGGGGAGGGCCCCGTACCGGTCGACCGTCTCGTCGCGGATCTCCCCGAGGACCGCATGATCACCCGCGAGCGAGATGCGTCGGTAGAGCTCCAGCCGGAGGGCCTCCTGCGCCACCCAGCCGGGCGGGACGAACGCCTTCACCGGCAGATCGATCCGGAGCTCCTTCTGGCGCTCGATCGGCTTGCCCTGGAGCTCACGGACCGATTCCTGGAGGATCCGCGCGTACGCGTCGAACCCGACCGCCGCGATGTGACCGCTCTGCTCGGCGCCGAGCATGTTCCCGGCGCCGCGGATCTCCAGATCGCGCATCGCGATCTGGGATCCGCTCCCGAGCGCCTGGTGACGAGCGATCGTCGCAAGGCGCTCGTGCGCTTCCTCCGTCATCGCCCGCTGCGCCGGGAAGAAGAAGTAGGCGAACGCGCGCTCCGAGGATCGGCCGACGCGGCCGCGGAGCTGATAGAGCTGGGCGAGCCCGAGCATGTCGGCGCGATCGACGATCAGCGTGTTGGCGTTCGGAACGTCCAGCCCGCTCTCGATGATCGTCGTGCAGACCAGGACGTCCGCGTCGCGGTCCCAGAACCGGATCATCTGTTGCTCCAGCTGATCCTCGTCCATCTGGCCGTGTGCGATCACGATCCGAGCGTCGGGAAGCTCCTGGCGGAGCCAGTTCGCCTGACGGTCGATCGTCGCGACCCGGTTGTGAACCCAGAACACCTGCCCCTCACGGAGCAGCTCGCGGCGGACGGCGCCGAGGGCCAGTCCTTCATCGAGCGAACCCACGTACGTGAGGACGGGCTGACGGTCCTCGGGAGGGGTGTCGATCGTCGAGAGCTGGCGGATCCCGGTCAGGGCCATCTCGAGGGTCCGCGGGATCGGGGTCGCCGTCATGGTCAGCACGTCGACCTGCGCTCGGAGCTGCTTCAGCCGCTCCTTGTGCGAGACGCCGAAGCGCTGCTCCTCGTCGACGATCAACAGGCCGAGATCCTTGAACCGCACGTCCCGCCCCAGGAGCCGGTGCGTGCCGATCACCACGTCGACCTTCCCGGCGGCGGCGCCCTCGATCACCTCGTGCTGAGCGGCTGGGTGCACGAACCGAGACAGCATCTTGACGGTGACCGGGTACGGCGCGAACCGTTCCGAGAACGTCATGAAGTGCTGTTCCGCGAGAAGCGTCGTCGGCACCAGCACAGCGACCTGCGTGCCGTCCATGACGGCCTTGAACGCGGCCCGGACCGCGACCTCGGTCTTGCCGAATCCCACGTCGCCGCACAGCAGCCGATCCATCGGGAACGGGCGCTCCATGTCCTGTTTGACCTCTTCGATCACACGGAGCTGGTCCGGCGTCTCCTCGTACGGGAACGCATCCTCGAGCTCCCGCTGCCACGGCAGGTCCGGGCCGAACGCGCGCCCCGGCACCGACATGCGAACGGTGTAGAGCCGCACCAGTTCGCCGGCCATGTCCCGTACGGCGCGCTTGACCTTGGCCGTGGCGCGGGCCCAATCCGTGCCGCCCATCCGGTGCACGCGCGGAACGTCGCCGCCCAGGTATTTCACGACCATGCCGACCGCATCCGACGGCACGTAGAGCCTGTCGTTCTGCGCGTACTCGAGGATGAGGTAGTCACGCTCGGCGCCGGCGAGTGCCCGGTGGACGATCCCGGCGTACCGGCCGACGCCGTGGATCCGATGCACGGCGAAATCGCCCGGCTCCAGCTCTTCCGCGATCGAGTCCGTCCGCCGCCGGGTGAACCGGGGCGCGGTCCGCGTGTGTCGACGCGACCCGAAGAGGTCCTCCTCGGTTGCGATGGCGAGCTTCGCCGGAGCGAAGACGAACCCGTTCGAGAGCGAGGCTTCGACCGTCTCGACGGGCGTCGCACCCACGACCTCGCTCGCGCGCGCCAACGAGCCGTGACCGCGTCCGGTGACGATCGCGCGGTAACCGCGCGCCTGGAGCTCGCCGAGCCGTTGCGCGACCTCGGCCGGGTTGCCCTGCGCCGATCCCCACGAACGGAGCTGCAGGTCGAGCCCTTCGGTGAATTCCGACAGCTGGAGCTGGACGCGGCCGGCGACGGCGTCGCCCAGCTCGCGGAGCGCCCGGGCGGCGGGCCAGGCGAGCGCGTCGGCGAGCGCCTCCGCCTCTTCGTAGGCCGCGGCCGCACGGTCCAGCGTCCGTCGCGCTTGGGTGAGGACGACCCACGATCCCTCGGGCAGGAGCTCGGCGGGCGACGGGAGATGGTCGAACAGGAACGGGGCCGCGGTCTCCATCCCCTCGGGGTGGAGCCCGTCGGCGATCCGCTGCAGGAGGTCCGCGAAGCGATCCGTGTGGTGACGTGCCTGCTCGCCGGCCCGTTCGCGGATGCCGTCGTCCGGGATCAACTCGCGGACCGGACCGACCTCGACGTGGGTCAGCCGCGAGGTCGACAGCTGCGTCGACGCGGCGAACTCGCGGAGCGACTCGATCTCGTCGCCCCAGTATTCCAGACGCACCGGACGGCGCGCCATGCCGGGGAAGACGTCGAGCACACCGCCGCGCACGGCGAACTCGCCTCGGTGCTCCACGACGTCCGCGCGGCGATACCCGAGGTCGACGAGCTGCTCGGCCAGCCGGTCCGGCGGGAGGTCGCGCCCCGCGACGAGCTCGATCGGCGGCACCGTGCCGAGCGTCGGGATGAGGCCCTGCATCGCCGCGAGCGCGGGCGCGACCAGGACGGTCGCCCCGCGGCGCTCGCGGAGGCGCCGGACGGCCGCCGCCCTTCGGGCGGCGACGTCCGGCGCCGGCGAGATGCCCTCGTACGGCAGCGCCTCCCACGCCGGGAGCAGCGCCACGTCGCCGGGGAGGAACGCCTCGAGGTCCTCCACGAGGGCATCGGCCTCGTGGGGACCGGGAGCCACGGCGAGCACGGGAGCGTCCAGCGCCACCGCCAGCCCCGCCACGACGAACGCCTCGCCCGTCTCGGTTCGAGCATGGATCGGCCGGTCCTGCGCCAGCAGGAGACCCTCGAAGGTCTCCGATCCGACGAACAGGTCCAAGGCGTCCCGCAGGCTCACCGACATCCACTCCCGACGTGCACCGACAACACGAACAGCCCCGGTCGCGTCGCGACGGGGCATCCACACCAATGGTACGGGAGGTCGGCCTTAGGTCGGTCGATGTGCACGGCTACGCCGTCGGCGCGGGACCGTAACGTGTGGGACCTCGGCACGCGCCGCGATCGCTAACGCCGAGCACATCGACCTCCGGTGTCGGCGTAGCCGGGAACACCGGCCGACAACACCGTTACGCTCGACCGATGCGTGCGATGGTGCTCGAGCGGGCCGGGGAGCCGCTGCGGTCGGGGGACGCGACGGATCCCGAACCGTCGGCGGGTCAGGTTCGTATCCGGGTGCTGGTCTGCGGCGTGTGTCGGACCGACGTTCACATCGTGGACGGCG
>Ga0070698_100009238_pt1 | contig 10577 bp, 8 predicted proteins | sample KBSK1502metaG_FD_65477 | JGI IMG/M metagenome (GOLD analysis project Ga0070698, IMG submission 65477) | Corn, switchgrass and miscanthus rhizosphere microbial communities from Kellogg Biological Station, Michigan, USA - KBS K1-50-2 metaG | ecosystem: Host-associated > Plants > Roots >... | reverse complement strand
GTCCATCTGCCCCGCCTTTGGCGCGGGCGCTGTCAGCGGGTCGACGGTCTACGAGCCGTGCGATGGCGGCCTGGCCGCCATCGCGGTTAGCGCCGCGCAGCGGACGATCAGCGTGCTGTGGCGCGGCCCCGGCGACGGCAACGGGTCACCGAGCATCGGCGGCGGCGCCGTCTGGGTGGCCAGCACCAGCAGCGGCACCCTCTACGAACTCAACCCCGCCAACGGCGCCGTCAGGAGCCGGATCGGGATCGGCGGCGGGCTGCCGCACTTCCCGTCGGTGTCGCTGGCGGGCGGCACCGCCTTCGTCGGCACCCTGGACGGCGTGGTCGCGGTCAACGGCGCGTAAAACGCGCCAAAGTTAGCAACGACGGGCGGCGCCCTGACACACTGACTGGATGCGAGCCGCCAAGGTCCTTCTCGCGGCGATGGCGTGCACAGTCGCGGCGTGCTCTAGCGGAGTCGCGGCGACCGATACGCAAACCGCGCCGCCGCCTCCGCAGGTCACCCTGGGCACCGACCCCACTGGCAGCCACCCGGCGGCGGCCTGGCCGCAGTACGGCCAGAACGCGGCGCGGACCGGAATCGCCGCAGACCTGCCGGCCGCGGGCCCGCTCAGCCACCGGTGGACCGCCCGCCTGGACGGCGCCGTGTACGGCCAGCCGCTCGTGGTCGGCGATACGGTCATCGCGGCGACAGAGAACGACACCGTGTACGCGCTGCGCGAATCGACGGGCGCGGTGGTCTGGCGGCACCACCTCGGCACCCCGGTGCCCCGCAGCAGCCTGCAGTGCGGCGACATCGACCCGCTGGGCATCACGGGAACACCGGTCTACGACCAGGGCAACGGCCTGGTGTACGCGGTGGCGGAGACGACCGGGTACCACCACGTGCTGTTCGGGCTGGCGGTCAGCGACGGCGCTATCCGGGTGCAGCGCGACATCGACATCGTTACCGCGGGCAACCACCCGTCCAACGACCAGCAGCGGCCCGCGCTGGCCATTGACGGCGGGCGGGTCTACGCGGCGTTCGGCGGGCTGGCCGGAGACTGCGGCACCTACATCGGCTTCATCGCCGGGGTGCCGCTGTCCGGCGGCGGGCCGCAGGTCAGCTGGCACGCCCCGACCACCAGGGAGGGCGCCATCTGGGCCACCGGCGGACCGGTCACCGGCCCGGACGGGGACCTGTGGGTCTCCACGGGGAACGGGGCGGCAGAAAACCCCGCCGAGCCGTACGACGGCAGCGACTCGATAGTCAAGCTCACCCCGAACCTGGTCCGCGAGGACTTCTTCGCGCCGGCGACCTGGGCCGACGACAACGCCAACGATCGCGACCTCGGCTCCACCCAGCCGGTGCTCGCCGCCGGGAACTCAGCGTTCATCGTCGGCAAGGGCGGCGTCGGCTACCTGCTGAACGCGGCCGGGCTTGGCGGCGTCGGCCACCAGCAGGCGGAGCAGACGATCTGCGGCGCGTTCGGCGCGGCGGCCGTCAGCGGATCCACGGTGTACGAGCCGTGCTCGGACGGCGGCCTGGCGGCCGTCTCCGTCAGCGCCGCGCAGCGGAACATCAGCGTGCTGTGGCGCGGCCCTGCCGACAGCAACGGGTCGCCGGTCATCGGCGGCGGCGCCGTCTGGGTGACCCACTACGACCCCGGCGGGTCGAGCAGCGGCAACACGCTGTACGAGCTCGACCCGGCGACCGGCGCGATCAGGCACCGGCTCGCGATCGGCGAGGGGCTGCCGCACTTCTCGTCGCTGTCGCTGGCGGGCGGCACGGCGTTCCTCGGCACCCTGGACGGGGTCGTGGCCGTCAACGGGGCATGACGGGGCGGTGGGAGTCACCACGGGCCCGTTCGGGGGATAATGATTTTCATCGGTTTTGTTAGGGATCCGATTGGAAAGAGGCAGTCGCAGCCGCGGCGAGGTTTTATAGAGCCGTAGCCACTGTTATGTAGGAGGCGATGCATCGTGGTCGCGGTGCGTCGGATCGTGGTCGGGGTCCACGGGTCGCTGGGCAGCCTGCAGGCGCTGCGCTGGGCGGCCGATGAAGCGCGGGCGCGGCAGGTGCCGCTGACCGCGGTGATCGCATGGGTGCCGCCGGGCGGCGACCTGGCCGAGCGGAGTCATCCGTCCCCGTACCTGCGCCGGATATGGAGCGAGGCCGCCAGGGAGCGGCTGATGGAGGCGTTCGAGGCGGGGCTCGGCGGGCTGCCCGCCGACGTGCGAGTCGAGCCGTGCGTGGAGCGCGGCGAGACCGGGCCCGTGCTCGTGGACGTCGCGGAGCGGCCCGGCGACCTGCTGGTCATCGGGACGGGGCGGCGCGCGTCGCTCGGCCGCGGACTGCGCAAGTCGGTGGGGCGGTACTGCCTCGCGCACGCCAGGTGCCCGGTGCTCGCCGTGCCGCCGTCCGCGCTGATGGACGAGATGTCGCACGGCTTCAGGCACTGGTCGCTGCGCGGGCGGCACGTGAGCGTGCCCGACATTCCGGACTTGCCGGAAAGCTAGCCGCGCCCGCTGCATGGGGTCCGTTAGTAACCCCCATGCGGCCGCATGGGAGCCGTGAAGATCGCAATTTTCCCTGTTCAACCGGACTTTGATTGAGCCGTTCGGCACGCATCCTGAGCGTGCCAGAGTCCTGGGAGTCAGGGATGAACGACTTGCTGGTCGTCGGGATGACCATCGTCATCTTCGCCGTGTTCTTCCTCCTGGTTAAGGCGGTCGAGCGAATTGAGCGCTGAGAACTGGGTTGGCCTGATCGCGGCCATCGCGGCGACGATCTACCTCATTTACGCACTCGTCCGGCCGGAGCGATTCTGATGAACCCCTCTCTCGCGGGCGTCCTGCAGCTCGTGCTGCTGGTCGCGGCGCTGGCGGTCTGCTACAAGCCGCTCGGCGACTACCTCGCCCGCGTCTTCATGTCCCCCAAGCACCTACGCGTCGAGGCGGGCTTCTACCGGGTGATGGGCATCGACCCGGAGGCCGACCAGCGCTGGGGCGCCTACGCCCGGTCCATGCTGGCGTTCTCCGGCGTCTGCGTGCTGTTCCTGTACCTGCTGGAGCGCATCCAGCACTGGCTGCCGTACTCCAACGGGCAGGCGAACGTCTCGCCGTTCCTGGGGTGGAACACCGCCGCCTCGTTCGTCACGAACACGAACTGGCAGAACTACAGCGGCGAGACCACGATGGGCTACGTCGTCCAGATGGCGGGCCTGGCCGTGCAGAACTTCGTCAGCGCCGCCGTCGGCATCGTCGTGGTGATCGCGCTGATCCGCGGCTTCGTGCGGCAAAGGACCGACCGGCTCGGGAACTTCTGGGTCGACACGACCCGGATCGTGATCCGGGTGCTGCTGCCGATCTCGGTGATCGGCGCCATCGTCCTGATGGCCTCCGGCGTGATCGACAACTTCAGCGCCACGCACGTGATCTCCACGCTGACCGGCGGCCAGCAGAACATGGTCGGCGGCCCGGTGGCCTCGCAGGAGGTCATCAAGGAACTCGGCAACAACGGCGGCGGGTTCTTCAACGCGAACTCGGCGCACCCGTTCGAGAACCCGAACCCGTTCAGCAACTGGTTCGAGATCTTCCTGCTGCTCGTCATCCCGTTCGCGCTGCCGCGGACCTTCGGCAAGATGGTCGGCGACAACCGGCAGGGCTACGTGCTCGTCGCCGTGATGGCGTTTCTCTGGCTGATCGCGGTCGGCGGCATCACCTTCTTCGAATGGCAGCACGCGGGCACCGCACTGCAGGCCGCGGGCGGTGCGATGGAGGGCAAGGAGGTCCGGTTCGGCATACCGGGCTCGTCACTGTTCGCCGGGTCGACGACCGTGACCTCGACCGGAGCCGTCAACAGCTTCCACGACTCGTTCACCGCGTTCGGCGGCGGCATCATCTTGTTCAACATGATGCTCGGCGAGGTCGTCCCCGGCGGCGTCGGCGCTGGCATGTACGGCATGCTCATGCTGGCCGTGCTGACCGTGTTCGTCGGCGGCCTGATGGTCGGCCGCACGCCCGAGTACATCGGCAAGAAGATCCGTCCCACCGAGATGAAGTGGGCGGCTGCGTACATCCTGGCCACGCCGGGTTCGGCGCTGATAGGCGCCGCGCTGTCGCTGGGCTTCAGCGTCCCGCAGCGGTCGATCCTCAACCCCGGGCCGCACGGTCTTACCGAGATCGTCTACGCGTTCACCTCGATGGCCAACAACAACGGATCGGCGTTCGCCGGCCTCACCACCAATACGGGCTGGTACAACCTGTCCGGCGGCGTGGTGATGCTGATCGCCCGGTTCGCTCCGATGATCTTCGTTCTCGCGCTCGGCGGCACACTCGCTAGACAGCAAACGGTGCCAGCCAGCGCCGGCACGCTGGATACGCGCACGCCGCTGTTCGCGACCTTGCTCATCGGCGTGATCATCATCCTCGTCGGCCTGACCTACTTCCCCGCGCTCGCGCTGGGACCGTTCGCAGAAGGACTGCACTGATGGCCACCAACCCGCTCCAGACCAAGCCACGTACCGCCCTGGACGACAGCGCGGCGCGCAAGGCGGTGAGGCAGGGCCGACGAGTCCAGGGCGGCCTGCTCGACCCGAAGATGCTCTGGAAGTCAACCCCGGACGCGTTCAAGAAGCTGGACCCGCGGGTCCAGATCAGGAACCCGGTCATGTTCGTCGTGGAGGTCGGCTCGGTGCTGACCACGTACTCGGCGATCCTGCACAGCTCGATATTCGCCTGGACGATCACGGTCTGGCTGTGGCTGACCGTGCTGTTCGCCAACCTCGCCGAGGCTGTGGCCGAGGGCCGCGGCAAGGCGCAGGCCGAGACCCTGCGGCGCACCAAGCGCGAGACGGTCGCGCGGCGGCTGCTGGACTGGAGGCCAGGCGCCGAGAACCCGCGCGAAGAGGACGTTCCCGGCACCCAGCTCAAGGTCGGCGACTACGTGGTCGTCGAGGCCGGCCAGATCATCCCCGGCGACGGCGACGTCGTCGAGGGTGTCGCGTCGGTCGACGAATCCGCGATCACCGGCGAATCCGCGCCTGTCATCCGCGAGTCCGGCGGCGACAGGTCCGCGGTCACCGGCGGCACCAAGGTCCTGTCGGACCGGATCGTCGTGCACATCACCTCCCAGCCCGGCGAAACGTTCATCGACAGGATGATCTCCCTGGTCGAAGGCGCCTCCCGGCAGAAGACGCCGAACGAGGTCGCACTGAACGTGCTGCTCGCCTCGCTGACGCTGATCTTCGTGCTCGCGGTCGTGACGCTGCAGCCGATGGCGTACTACTCCAACGCACCGCAGAACCTGATCATCCTGGTCTCGCTGATCGTGGCGCTGATCCCGACAACCATCGGGGCGCTGCTGTCCGCGATCGGCATCGCCGGCATGGACCGGCTCGTGCAGCGCAACGTGATCGCGGTGTCCGGCCGCGCCGTCGAGGCAGCCGGCGACGTGAACACCCTGCTGCTCGACAAGACCGGCACGATCACCATGGGCGACCGGCAGGCCACCGAGTTCCTGCCGGTATCCGGCGTGGACGTCGCCACGCTGGCCGACGCCGCCCAGCTCGCGTCGCTGGCCGACGAGACCCCGGAAGGCCGCTCGATCGTCGTCCTCGCCAAGAACCAGTTCAACATCCGGGAGCGCGGCCCTGGCGAGCTGCCTGGCGCCGTGTTCGTGACGTTCACCGCGCAGACCCGGATGAGCGGTGTCGACCTAGCCGACGGCCGGGAAGTCCGCAAGGGCGCGGCGGCCTCGGTGGCGCAGTGGATCCGTGAGAACGGCGGCACGCCGCCTGACGAACTCGGCCAGATGGTCGACGACATCTCCGCGGTTGGCGGCACGCCGCTGGTCGTGGCCGAGAAGACGGCTAACGGCACGGCGCGCGCGCTTGGCGTCGTCTACCTCAAGGACATCGTCAAGGAGGGCATCGCCGAGCGGTTCGCCGAGATGCGGGCCATGGGCATCCGCACCGTCATGATCACCGGCGACAACCCGCGGACCGCGCGGGCCATCGCCGACGAATCCGGCGTCGACGACTTCCTCGCGGAGGCGACGCCGGAAGACAAGATGGCGCTGATCAGGAAGGAGCAGGAGGGCGGCAAGCTCGTCGCGATGACCGGCGACGGCACCAACGACGCGCCCGCGCTCGCCCAGGCCGACGTCGGCGTGGCCATGAACACCGGCACCTCGGCCGCGAAAGAGGCCGGGAACATGGTGGACCTGGACTCCAACCCGACGAAGCTCATCGAGATCGTGGAGATCGGCAAGCAGCTGCTCATCACCCGGGGTGCGCTGACCACGTTCTCCATCGCCAACGACGTCGCGAAGTACTTCGCGATGCTGCCGGCGATGTTCTCGATCGCATTCCCCGACCTGCAAAAGCTCAACATCCTGCACCTGCACAGCCCGCAGTCGGCGATCGCCTCGGCGATCATCTTCAACGCGCTGATCATCATCGCGCTGATCCCGCTGGCGCTGCGCGGCGTCAGGTACAAGCCATCGTCCGCGAGCGCCATGCTCCGCAGGAACCTGTGGATCTACGGCGTCGGCGGCCTGGTCATCCCGTTCGTCTTCATCAAGCTGATCGACCTCGTCATCATGAACATTCCCGGATTCAGGTGATCCACGTGAACCGCCTTCCAACCCTCGTCAGGCAGCACCTCGCGGCGTTCCGCGCGCTGCTCGTGTTCACCGTGCTCTGCGGGATCATCTATCCCGTGGTCATGGTGGGCGTGGCGCAGGTCGCGTTCAAGAACCAGGCCGACGGGTCGCTGGTCACCTACAACGGCAAGGTCGTCGGGTCTTCGCTCTTGTGCCAGGAGTTCGTGGACGCGAAGGGTAACCCGCTGCCGCAGTACTTCCAGCCGCGGCCGTCCAACGCGTCCAGCTCGTCGGTGAAGAACGACTACGGCTGCGACCCGAACTACTCCGGTGCCGCCAACCTCGGCCCGAACAACCCGACCCTGCTCAAGACCGTCCAGCAGCTGCAGCAGCAGATCGCTGCGTTCGACCACGTGAAGGTCTCGCAGATCCCGCCGGACGCGGTCACGAGCTCGGGGTCAGGACTCGACCCGAACATCTCGCCGCAGTACGCGGACATCCAGGTCAACCGGGTCGCCTCAGCGCGGCACCTGCCAGTGTCACAAGTCCAGGCGCTGGTCAGCAAGTACACCCAGGGCCGGAACATCGGCTTCCTCGGCGAGCCGCGGGTGAATGTGCTCAACCTGAACATCGCCCTCGACGAGTTGCCCGGCCAGGCGCAGTATGCCCAAGCCGGGGCCTGAGCCCGCGGTGACGACAGCGGCGCCCGGCCGGCGGGAGAACTCCCGGCCGGCCGGGCGCCCTGTGCCGCGGATCCTCGTCGTCGAAGACCAGGTGCAGCTGCTGCGCGCGCTGGAGATCAACCTGCGGGCCAGGCAGTACGAGGTGGCGACCGCGCGCACCGGCCGGGAAGCGCTGGCCACCGCGGCGGCCACCCCGCCGGACGCGATGATCCTCGACCTCGGCCTGCCCGACGTGGACGGCACCGAGGTGATCACCGCGTTCCGCGGCTGGTCACGGGCACCGATCATCGTGCTGTCCGGCCGCACCAGCCCCGGCGACAAGATCGGCGCGCTGGACGCCGGCGCGGACGACTACGTGACCAAGCCGTTCGCGATGGGCGAGCTGCTCGCCAGGCTCCGCGCCGCGCTGCGCCGCGACGAGGGGTCTGCCCATGACGCGGCGCTGGTCGCCACGATCGGTGACTGGAGCATCGACCTCGCTGCGCACACAATTCAAATTCCAGCATCAGGAACGTCCCCGGCCGACTCTTCCCCGCCACGCCTGACTCCGACGGAGTGGCGGATCCTGGAAATCCTGCTGCGCCGCCCGGGCCAGCTAGTCAGCTCCGCCCAGCTGCTGTCCGGCGTGTGGGGCCCCGGTTTCGAGGACAGGACGAACTACCTGCGTTTCCACATGACGCGGCTGCGGCGCAAGCTCGAGGAAAACCCGTCACGTCCCAGGCACCTGCTTACCGAGCCGGGCATGGGCTATCGTTACCAGCCTTAGCTCCCGGCGTTCGCACAGCCATTTCCCGGCGGCTTCTTACCGTCAGCCGGCCGCCCGCCAGGGGACTCATCGGGTAATCTCAGCGTGCGGTCTCGCTGGGCGTCTTGGGAGCAGGGATGGAACCGCTTTCCGCGAACGACCCTCGTAGTGTGGGGGAATTTCAGCTGCGCGCCCGGCTCGGCGCCGGCGGGATGGGCCAGGTCTACCTCGGCTACTCGCCCGCAGGACGAGCGGTGGCCGTCAAAGTGGTGCACTCAGAACTCGCGCGGGACGCCGAGTTCCGGCACCGCTTCGGCCGCGAAGTCGCCGCCGCGCGGGCGGTCGGCGGCATGTACACCGCGCCCGTCGTCGCCGCGGGCCTCGACGACGACCCGCCCTGGCTGGCGACCGCGTACGTGCCGGGGCCGCCGCTCGCTGACGTGGTCGCGCGGCACGGCGCGCTGCCCGAGCTCGCCGTGTGGCGGCTTGGCGCGGGCCTGGCCGAGGCGCTCCGCGCCGTGCACGCGTGCGGCCTGGTGCACCGCGACCTTAAGCCGGCCAACGTGCTGCTGGCGGCGGACGGGCCGCATGTCATCGACTTCGGCATCTCCCGCGCGTTCGACGGCACCCAGCTGACCGCCGTCGGGATGGTCGTCGGCACGCCGGGCTACATGTCGCCTGAGCAGGCCGAGGGAGCGCTGGTGGGCCCGGCCAGCGACGTGTTCTCGCTCGGCTGCGTGCTCGCTTTCGCGGCCAGCGGCAACGCGCCGTTCGGCGCTGGCAGCGCGGCGTCGGTGCTGTACCGGGTGGTCACGGGGCGGCCGGACCTGACCTCGGTCCCTGACAAGCTGCGCGAGATGATCTCCGGCTGCCTCGCCAAGGACCCGAAGCAGCGACCGGAACTGGCCGCCCTCGGTGCCATGATCACGCGGGCGGGGCCCGCGCTGACGGCGACGCCGACGTCGTTCTGGCCCGCGGAGGTGGCGGAGGTGATCGAGGGCGCGTCGGCCGCCCCGGCTTCGCTCAAGCCAGCGGCGGCGGGAGCGGCCGTCGCCGGAGCCGCCGTGGCCGCGGGCGCTCCGAACGGATCGGCTGCGGTGGACGCCGCGCGGCCGGGCACCGTGTCGCCCGGCATGGCGCACGGTGCGCCGGGGCCAGCCGGCATGGTGCAGGACGGTTACTACGCCGCCGCGACCGCGAGCATGGCCGCGCGGCGGCCCGGCGGGACCATGGCCCCAGGCGGCCAGGGAACGCCGGGCTGGGGAGGCGGCGGCCCTGCCGCCCCTGGCGCCCCCGGCGGCCCGCCGCGTTCGCCGGCGCCCGGCCCGGTGGCCCCCTGGCCGCATGCACCGCAACCGGACCCGCTCGCCCGGTACACGCCCGCGCCACAGAACCCGTGGCGCCCCACCTCGATTGTCACCGCCGTCTGGCTGATGTACGGCGGCGCTGTCTTGACCGTGCTCGGCATGTTCATCGACCTCGCGGTGATCAGCCACCTCAGGTCCGCCTATCTGGCCGACCATCCCCTCCTCGACCAGGCCGGCATCAACCGCATCAACAGTCTCGCGGGCGCCGGCGATCTCGCCGTGATCTTCGGATGCGTGATCGGCGCCAGCCTCTGGCTGGCGCTGGCCGTAGCGGCGAACAAGGGCCACGGCTGGACGCGGGTGGTCGGCACGGTGCTGTTCGGCATCGACACACTGGTGTTCATCGCGACGATCGGCCGGCCAGGCATCTCGGCGATCAAGACAATCCACACGCTGATCTGGCTCGTCGGCCTGGTCACCGTCGTGATGCTGTGGCAGCGCCAGGCCAGCCAGTTCTTCGCGGCCCGCCGCCGGCGCTAGCCTCCCTGCTGCCTCGTGGAACGACGCGTTCCAGCGCAGGCCGCGCGCGCCCGTGTGACTGGCGCGGCGATTGCGCCGCCTGTTTCCGTGACCAGCCTTGCTGGGATGCCCTATTCCATGATCACGGAAGAAAAGCATCCTATACGCGCGCTTTTCTTCCGTGATCATGAAGCCGTAGCCGCAGGCCACGCGTGCCGCGTGACTGGCGAGGCGGTTGCGACGTCCGTTTCTGGAGCGCGGGGTGGAGCTGGGCGCGGTTCGGGCCGGGCGGGTGCATGGATGGCGTTAACAGAGTGCAGGCGACCAGCTAGTTTGCCGCACTATTAGAGGTATGGCCGGACAAGCTGAAGGCCGCACCACGCCACGCGGGCAGTTGCGGATTTACCTGGGCGCCGCCGCGGGAGTGGGAAAGACGTATGCCCTGCTCGGCGAGGGTCACCGGCGCAGCGAGCGCGGGGCGGACGTGGTTGTCGCGTTCGCCGAGACGCACGGGCGACCGCAGACCGCGGCCCTGCTCGACGGGCTCGAGGTCGTCCCGCGACAGAAGCTGACGTACCGCGGCGCCACGTTCGAGGAGATGGATACCGACGCGGTGCTCGCCCGCAAGCCGCAGATCGCGCTCGTCGACGAGCTCGCGCACACCAACGTGCCCGGCTCGCGCCACGAAAAGCGCTGGCAGGATGTCGAGGAGCTGCTCGACGCCGGCATCGACGT
>Ga0070698_100009237_pt1 | contig 10577 bp, 10 predicted proteins | sample KBSK1502metaG_FD_65477 | JGI IMG/M metagenome (GOLD analysis project Ga0070698, IMG submission 65477) | Corn, switchgrass and miscanthus rhizosphere microbial communities from Kellogg Biological Station, Michigan, USA - KBS K1-50-2 metaG | ecosystem: Host-associated > Plants > Roots >... | reverse complement strand
TATGGCGACCAAAGCCGCGACAGGCAGAAAGCGCATGACTCAGTCGGAAGTCTTCAATCATTTTGCGGACAAAACGGGAATGAAGCGTGGGCAAGTCAAGGAATTCTTCGACGAACTCTATAACCTTGCCTCAAGCGAAGTTAAGAGTAATGGAGAATTTGTACTTCCAGGCTTCGGCAAGCTGGTTAAGTCCGAAAGAAAAGCGCGCGAGGGCAGGAACCCCGCTACTGGCGAAACGATACAAATCCCCGCCAAGACGACGCTCAAGTTCCGTGTTGGCAAAGGCATGAAAGATTCGGTTTTACCTAAGAAATAATGTAAACAGGCCTTTCAATTAAAAGCCGCAGGCGCCGTCCGTAAGTTCACCTCAGAGCGAACATTGGGCGGCGCTTACGTTTTTGCACCACTTTCTCTCGCTGTTTCACCTCGCCGAGAGCAAATATTCACCTCATTTTTCGAGGCCGGACGGTTCGCCGAACCTGTAAATAAAAACTTTTTGCATTCTGGAGCATCGTCCGCTATAATCCTCTGTTTTGCTAACCCCCTAAATGACGGCTGACAGAGCTTGGGCATTTTCAGGGACTGGAAATTGTTCCGAAATGCAACGGATCTGCATCCTCAGGGATATCTGAGGCATCTAACATTGTGCACTAAAAATGACCGCAAATGCGGTTTTGGAGGATAAAACGTAACCGTGACTTTTGATAGACATCTACCGCTTGACGAGAGAATTCTTAGGATCGACCACATTCAGGCTAGGCGTTATTCTAAACTGGGTGGCGTAACCCGGGAGATTGCTACGCAAGGCATCTTGCGCCACTTACGTGCGTGTGATCGAATGGACGTGAACCCAGATACTTCGGCTGTTCGAGAGATAATTGATGACGCTCTTAACGGCCGCCGAGTTTTTGCTGAAACTCAGGATCAGACACAAGCAGCCTGAGTCAGCCTTTCAATTGCGCAAGAGAGATCGCTATATATGGCGATCTCTCTTTTTTGTGCTTGGTTGACCTTAACACTCGTCTACATGCTAACATCGCCGCTCCAGCATGTTTGTGCCCCTGTAGCTCAGCGGATAGAGCATCTGCCTTGTTGGAGCCTTAGTGAGGAATGGTCTAGAGGAACTCGCTAAGTGGACGGCCCCATATGCGGGGACGCCCTTAGAGCCTCCGGTACTCGAACTCGAGTAAAAATCCGAGAGGATTGGGTAATCCGCAGGAAACCTTTCGCGATCACAAGGACGTGAGAGGGCTCCTCAGAGACTATACGGGCCGGGACTGCGATGTCCAAGATATAGTCCAGCCAGCAACCCCGTGTATACGGGCGGTCAGGGAAAGCCTGATGCTGGATGCTAAGCAGAGGGCCGCAGGTTCGAGTCCTGCCGGGGGCATTATTTCTCTAGAGTTGAAAAGCTCAATGTGGCGGCTATAGTTCAGTCGGTTAGAACGCTTGATTGTGGATCAAGAGGTCGTGGGTTCGAGTCCCACTAGCCGCCCCACACCTCACCCCGATCCGCCATGACTAACCGCCCGCTTTCACCTTCAGTTGGTTTGTACAAAAAAGTCTACGGTTCCGGCGATCCCATTCTGTGCCTTCATGGCTTGGGCGCAAACATCTATAGCTGGCGGCATTTCATCACACCGTTTTCACAACACAACAAATTGATATTGGTTGATTTCAAGGGCTGCGGGAGGTCGCCGAAGCCTCTCGACATGCATTACTCGACCGAAGAGAAAGTCGAGGATATCTACAAACTGATTCTTGAGGAGAATCTGACGAACCTTACGTTAGTCGGAAACTCTCTGGGCGGTGCGATTGCGATGCTGGTTGCAATACGGCTAGGAAAACAACAGCCTGATCGAGTGTCCAGGCTGGTCCTAATCGACAGCGCAGGAGATAAAGGAAATCTGCCGCCACACGTTAGGCTCCTAAGATCACCTCTAGGCACACCGATGATCTACCTGGCACCAAGCAAGCTCGCTGCCCTGATGACCTTGCGCATGTGCTATTTCGACAGGAAGAGGATCACGAAGGAACAGGTCAACGCCTACGCTGTGCCGCTTGCTAATCGTGGAGGGCGACACGCGTTACTGCACACAGTTAGACAGTGCATTCCAGCAAATGCTGACGAACTAATTGCACAGATTGCGACCATCAAGGTTCCAACAATGATCCTGTGGGGACGAGAGGATAGGGTCATACCTTTGAAAGTCGGCCAGCGACTTCATGAGTTAATTACAAACTCCACTCTCGAGGTTATTGAGGATTGCGGGCATATTCCCCAGGAAGAAAAGCCCGATGAAACAATCTCGCGTATTTCCAGGTTTCTGATGACGCACCCCTCAACCTGATTGGAAACTACGCTCATCTCTTCAGATGTCTCGCACCCATGTTGTCCTCACGACTCTTTCCAGGGCCCGCCGTACGTTGTTTGATAAGGATCTGCTATTGCACCGACATACTGCCAATGAAGTCTTGCCAACTGCCGGATGTGAAGGAAGTCATGAGCCATCCAGGAGGCGAGAAGGTCGCCTGCTGTGAGCGTTCCGTTTGGTCCAGTATTGCTGTTCTGCCAATTCGGCGTCGACAGGCTTCGCAACCATGATAGAGACTTTTCTCGTTCAGAGAGAAAATTGGTAAGTGAGATCTCCAGCTCTCTGTCATTGTAGCCGCGTGAGGTTACCCACGTGCGTGGATCTATCGGTGGCCAAGGTTGCATGGGATCGGCGAGCACTAGCGAGAGTCGCTGACGGAAGTCTTCCCTTTCCTCATCGTAGAGGTGATTCACTACTTCCAGGATTGACCACTTATCAAGCGATGGTTTCCATCTGGCCTGCTCCAAACTTAGACCTGACACCAGACCTGCAAACACTTCCCGGTTCCTGGAAAATCTATCTATGAAGTAGTCAAGATTCATATGTTCTCCGAGGCTCCCGCGGCCCATTAATGATCTTCGGGCTTACAAGCCGGTTTGCCGAATGCTTAACTTTAGGAAATAATTGAGTTAGAAATCAATTTGGGTTCATAGATGAACAACCACAGTCCCGCTCTTATTTGTCGACTTTTCAGAAGGAGATAACGTGCCAGACGAGCAAAGAACCGCTAACAATTCTCAAACCTATTGTGTTGATGCAGACGAATTCACGTATGAAACAATTGAGCAGGCAAACGGTCAGGCCACAGTTGTGCGTTTTCAGTTAACCGATCCTCAGTATCATGCGGGTGATGTTGTAGTAGTGCTATCCGGTGCCGAGATTCATTTTCACGGAATGATTGGCAGTCTTGCGGATGGTTGGGCTATCGCGACCGATCGGCGCGGCTCCCTACTACCAACAACGGTTCAGTAAGATTTCCTCAGAATAAGTCCCTTTCACGGTCATCGCCTGTATCCAGCAGGATAATGGATTTCCACGCCAGGCGTGGACGAAGTGATCTTGACCCGGTGAAACCCCTTCTTAAGGTGAGTAGAAAGGTAGGTCAGAGCGATCTGACGATCCAACGCTGCGTTGACTTCTTTGATAAACGGGTCGAAGCTCGTAGGCGCACCGAAGCCTTGAAAAAATGCGCGCCCGCCAGTTTCGTCCGACAACCGCTGCAGCGAACTCTGCGCATTGCCAATTAAGTTCCCACCTGTTCCAGTCAAGGATGCGGGCGCATAGAAGGAGTAGACTGCAACACTTCTTCGTTGCGCTTCTGTAATCGCGCGTTGCAAGTCCAAACTCTGGCCCGGACTACTCGAGTCGGCACCGTGTGACACATCTAAACCATCAGATACCAGAAGGATCGCACGTCGTCCCGCGGGCTGCGCATCGAACCGCTTCGCAGCTTCGATCACCTCAACATAAGGATTGTAGGGAGCGACACTGGCTACGCCCATCGGTCCACGCAGAGACTTTGCGGCCTTCTCAAGATCACTCGTAAATTTCTGGCGCACTTGCAAACTGCCAGTGCGCAAATACCCCACTGAAACTCGCGAGCCTCGTGGGAGCCGGCGGATGAACTCAGCAAGAGATTTAGTTTCCAATCCAATCGAGGACACCACGTCGTCCTGGATTAGCACCATCAGATTGATTGGGGAACTCGTACCCATTGCTCGGATAGAAAGGATCGTTTGCGATTCACCGTCTTCATTGACGGTTAAGTCAACAGACTGCAATTCCAGCTCGCTTTGTGCCACCTCGCCTTTCACGCGAATTGTCAGCGGTATGATTACAGGTCTGGCCGGATTCCCCGAGGACCTCAGCGTATTGGTCTCTCCAGCTGTTTGAGCTGAAGCGCTGCCGGCCCCCACGACAATCACTGAGAGGAACGCCGCAAAGATGCTGGCAACTGGTCTTTGTGTTAGAACTCGCCTCATATCTACTCCTATTGACCTCGAACAACTAGGCTGCATTATACAAGCATCTGGACTAGAGCGCTTACCAGCGCCGACGCGGAATCCGGGTTGATGTCTTTATATCCTTGAAAAACAGAACTACCGCTCGACGCGCGCGCTCATCGAAACTATGCTACAGCAACGAGCGGCTGGTGAACCTAAAGCACAAGGGCTAAGATCGCAACACCGTTAGGCAAGCAAGCAACTAATTAGAACCATGCTTCAGAAAATATCGGGAAAATCGGGAGCCGCGGACGAACGGATGACACACCTGTTGAGCTGGGCTCCGTGGCTGTCTTTCTTTATGATCAGTCTTCCTGTTCCGATTGTATTTCTGGTTTTGTTTCTGGCAGCTGCCACCACCGAAACCGCCGCTATCTATCTGCTGCTCTCCTTTGTTTCTTTGGGTCTCGGTTTAGTTGTCGGTCTACTCGTTCTATTTGCCCTCTTGTTCTACCGTCGACGATGGCATAGTCGCTTTCGCGACCGGCTTGCTTCCGATGGGATAACCGCAGCGGAAGTGCCCTGGTTCACTTCAGAACTATCTTCTGAGGAACGAAAGACGTGGGCTGAGCTTCAGCAGAAGAACCCTCTTTTAGCAGACGCCTATTGCGAAACACTGGCTGCACGACTGACCGCAACCAGGATTATTGCGAGGGCCAGGGGAGAAACTTTAAGGGTCGAGAGACAAATCAATCGCACGCGCAACATACGCGGCGTCGACACAACAAAGCTGCTCGCTGATCTATTATCCGACCGCCAACGTTCGGATGAGCTTCGCAAGGAAGCCACCGCTCGCTTGTCCGAAACCAAGGCCCGTTTGCAAACCATCGAGGCAGCGGCAAATCGCAGCTTGAACAAGACAGAAACTGATGTAATGCTCCGGCGCCTAACGGCTTCGCAGGAACATTTTCCACTCGCCCTCGAGATGGCCAGCCTGGAAGAAGCTGCGCTGCGAGAGATCGATAATCGACCTGTAGTTGAAGAAAAATGACGGACTAAGGGCAATCGTTCAAGCGGTAGACTCCAGGCGAAACACGCGTAGCAAATCCTTCATCGACCAGTGCCCAGTTACCAATACCAGCGTCCGGGTTGGTTAGCCCGCTGACGCGGGCCAGCTCACCTCGCCAGGTCATTCCTGCGCCCAGCAGGTAGGCTCTCGCAATTTCCCTCAACGCTACGTCTCGGTTTATTGCGGTTGCTAATTCATCTTGAAATCTACTTTCCGCCAACGACCAAATGTATGTGAATTTTGGCTGGTAAACGATTTCCGAGGGAATAACTTTCAGCACCCGTTGCAACTCATCTACGGCCTTGGTAAATGTACTTCGATCGTGAACCCCGCTTTCATCGCGAAGATCTCCGGTTGCCATTTCCCACTCTTTTCGCAGGACCTTAAGTATTCTCTGCGCCGGATGCGATAGCACGGTCGACTCATCTTTACGGCCAACGCCAGAGATGACGTTGAAATGCGGCACGAGTTTTCGCGAAATGAAGGTAGCCCGACTTCCGCGCAGCTTGCCATAGTAGACGCGCCCGCGTCTAACTACCTCGTCTTTTATGGTCCACGTTAGTCTGCTTTCAGGGTCTTTCTGGACGTTGCGCGGCATGTGTGCGTCTCGTCTTCCACATACGGCGATATATAGAGAAGGGCCCGGGCGGCGAGAATCTGTCATCGTCGAACAGAATCCCACTCCGTCAATGAATCGCTCTGCCCCTAACACTTCTTCGATTCGCAATTCCGGTTCGCGGTGCCACCAACGGTCACGATGGGCCTCGATATCTTCAGGAAAGATTGGTTGATTAGCAGCCACTCCCGAATGCTATCAGAATGACTTTTGGGTAACCAATCTGACCGGCCCCGGTCAATCACGCAACGTCATCAATATCTTTGGATCCCGCCGAACTCCGTAAAAATGCCCCTAAAAACGCGATAACCCGTTTGGCACGGTTCATGCCAAGTGGGCAGTGGCCAGATTTGCTTTTTGAGCAATGTCTGCACTTTGCAAGCGAGACTATTTAGGAGATGAGTAACATGAGGTTCACTGAAAACTTAAAGAAGCGGTTCATATTCCTGCTGACGGCGCTGGTGCTGTTGCAGGTAGTTCCCATGGGCGCCATCGCGCAGAAATCTGCGCTGAGCCCTAAGGGAATCAGCCAGCAGCCGGCCGAACTAAGGCAGGATCTGGCGGAGCCGCAAGGCGAATCGCACGGCGGTAATTCCTGGCGGTCGAAGCTTGCAGCCGACCTGGAGCAAAGCGTCGATGCCGTAATGACCGGACGCGGGCGCGACAAGATGAGCCGAGTCATTGTCCAACTCAAGGACAAGGCAACGACAGGTCAAAACATTAAGGGCATCATGGTTACCGACATTAAGAGGACCATGTTGGGCGATCCATCAGTCCGCGCTGACCTGCAAACAAAGTTCGAACGCCTCAACGGTAACCTCAAAAACACGTTCAATACCATGGGCCTTATTAGTGCTGAAATGCCACTTTCACGCGTTCGCGATTTGCAATACGACGATGATATCGCATACGTGAGCCCGGATCGGCCTATTGCTTCTCACGGACACGTTGAGCAGACAACAGGAGCTGGAGCGACTGATGGCCGAACCGAAGTTGCCGGCTTCACTTCCCTAAATGGTACCGGTGTAGGTATCGCTGTTCTCGATAGCGGAATTGATACCACGCACAATTTGATCAAATCATCGACCGGTCGGCCCGGTGTCGTGTACTCGAAGACTTATACAAGTGTAGCGGCTGGATCGGATTTCTACGGTCACGGTACTCATGTCGCCTCGATCCTGGCCGGCAGTCCGGCATTCAAGTCAGATTACTATGGCGGTATTGCTTATGAATCGAAAGTTATCAGCCTGGGTGTCCTTGATAGCCAGGGTGTAGGACTCTCGAGCAACGTCATCGCAGCGCTTGATTGGTGTATCACCAACAAAGCAACCTACAACATCCGCGTTATTAACATGAGTCTTGGTGCCCCTGCCAAAGATAGCTACACAACCGATCCGCTCTGCCTCGCAGCTCGCCGCGCCTACAACGCAGGAATTGTTGTGGTAGTTGCCGCCGGTAACCGTGGCAAAAACGCGTTGGGCCAGAAGATCTATGGCGGAATCGACTCACCAGGCATCGAGCCTTCGGTGATTACCGTGGGCGCGACCAACAGCTTTGGTACTGACAACAGAGGCGATGACACTATCGCTACTTACAGTTCACGTGGGCCAACGCGCGGCTACAGCAAAGATTCAGCCGGCATCAAACACTATGACAACTTAATCAAGCCTGACCTGGTGGCTCCCGGCAACAAACTCATCGGCGCTATCTCTCCAAGCAGCGTTGGTAAGCTGACCAGCTTGATTACGCAGTTTCCTACCTTAAAAGTGAGTGGTACGGCAACAACTACAGACCAGGTCATGTATATGAGCGGTACTTCAATGGCGACACCGGTCGTGGCAGGTACTGCAGCCATGATGTTGGAAGCTAACCCTAACCTGACCCCTGGTTTGGTCAAGGCGATTCTCATGTATAGCGCCCAACCGATCAGAAACTCAAACAACCTTGAGCAAGGCGCAGGCCGGCTCAACGTCGAAGGTGCAGTTCATATTGCTGGTTTGGTTAGATCGGATGCCTCTTCCCTGGCAAACGGAGCATCTATGCTCACTTCGTGGGACGAGTATGGACAGGACAACTTCATAGGTGGCGAAAGCGTACCCTGGGGCCGCGGAATAATCACTGACTTCTGCGTCCTCTACGGCAGCGCGCTGATGACAAAATGGCAAGCGATGTACGGCCAGACGAAACTGCTGACTGACGGGACGTCAGTGAGCGGGGGCGTTATCGTCCGCAACGTAAGCTTGGTTTCGAGCGGTGTTCTTAACACTTCAGGTGCACTAATGAACAATGGTGTCCTGATTAGTGATGGAGTTTTGATATCTGACGGTGTGCTTCTATCAGACGGAGTGCTTCTAAGTGATGGAGTGTTGATTAGTGACGGCGTATTGATTTCCGATGGCGTGCTCATAAGTGATAGCACGAAGGGAGACGTCTCAGCGTTGGGCGACAATACCGCCTGCATGCAGCCTGCCCCGTAACTGCAGGTCTGAGCTCAGTACGTTAGCATGGCCGAATTTCACGGACATGATTGCCAATACCACTCCAAAACGGAAGAGAATTGAGATGACCCTACTAAGTTCAATTGCAGAAGTCGCCCCGGCGCTGAAAACACCACAACTGAGAGTAGTTGAAGTGATTACCGCTCGCCTGACCAATGCGGAAACGGAAGAAGTACTTAGCTTCCTTTCCCGCCGCCCTATACACACGGTGACGATGGTCGGATTCATCCGCGACAACGGTCTGGTGAGCGCCCTTAACCGCGGTACCTTTTATGGTTGCCGAAATTACGAAGGTCAACTTGAAGGCGTCGCTCTAATTGGTCACGCTACGCTCCTGGAAACCACTACCGACCGCGCACAGGAAGCGCTCGCCCAGGTCGCCCAGAAATGCACCAATGCTCATATGATCATGGGTGAGAGGGAACAGGTTGAAGGATTCTGGGATCACTATGCTGAAGCGGGCCAGGGAATGCGACAGGCATGCACCGAATGGCTCTTTGAACTCAATTGGCCGATCGAGGCGCTTCAAGCAGTGTCTGATCTTAAGCTCGCTACGCCGGCTGAATTGGATCTGGTAGTTCCTTTGCAAGCGCAGTTGGCCTTTGCAGAAAGCGGCATCAATCCCTTGGACCGCGATCCGGAAGGCTTTCGCCAACGGTGCGCGCGCCGGATTGAACAGGGCCGAACCTGGATATGGGTTGAAGGCGGAGAGATCGTTTTCAAAGCAGATGTAGTCTCCGACACGCCCGAAGTAATTTATCTGGAAGGCGTATGGACAAATCCCAATCGCCGGTCCCAGGGCTACGGTCTACGCTGTTTGTCCCAACTTGGACGCACCTTCCTTTGTCGAGCCAAATCGGTATGCGTCCTGGTAAATGAGAAAAACGAATTGGCCCAGAAGTTCTATCAGAGGGCCGGGTACAAGCTTCGTGCGGTCTACGACACTATTTTCCTGCATTGACTATTCTCTTAGAAAGGGTCACGCGTGCGGACATGGCCTCAAACAAAACCACCTTAAACGAAAGAACACTCTCGCGGATGCGCGGCCCGAATTCTATCGGGCTGCTGAATCTGCAAGTTCCCAAGACAGCCTGCGGATACCACGTCAATCACCTGGTTAAAGAGATTCCCTCTCCGGTAGTCAGGGATATTGTGGGCAGGGTATTTGAAGACTTGCTTCGTCTGCTTGAGTGCCTGACCCTGAGTGAAAGCCATCTGCGACAAGCCGATGCCGCGTCGGAAACGTTTGCGCTGTTCCAAATCATCCATGATGAAGCGCGTGCCCTGGTCAAATTCATCCGCGATGAAGCTTTGCCTTGCGAAGAGATGACCGAAGAGGTAGCGGAAACGCTTGATGGAATCACATTCGCAATCAATCACGACCTGCACCGTGTCTTTGAGAATCAGCAACGTGGCGCAGACCCTACTGCTCAAGTAGTCGTCGGCCAATTGTTCCGTGCTCACGACCTCCTCACCAACTGCCTGCAACAGTCAACTATTAGTTTGGCAATCACCTTTGACGGCAAACTTGATGGAACCAAGCTATTTGATAATTCCGACATGCGGTATCGACAGTCGATTCAGCTTTGCCAAGACATTTCCGGTCTAATGAAGCTTGTAGAAGCTTGCCGCGGAAGTCGACAAGGGTCGGCATTTGCCAACCTCACGGCGAGGATCGAGGTGTTTCGCAACGAAAGCCTCGAGTGTCTGATGTATTCGGATTGGCCCCAATTCGAAGGTTTTTGCGAAAGAATTAACCTGCCTGAGATTTCCAGCCTCGAGCTGGAGTCAGTGCTCCATCAGTTTCGCTGCTACCTTGAAACTTTGTTGGGTCAGGTAAGAATGCGAGCTGTTCTCGCGAATGTGATTCCCGCTCAGTTTGGCGCCGACAATGGAGACCTGACACAGGACGAGCATGTGGCCTGGGATCCATTTGCGGTCGCTGTGTAATGGAAATCCCCCAGAAAACCCCAGGTTGCGATGTCGTCTGAAGATATCCAAAGCAAGAAGCTGGTCGAGTTCTACCTCCGTACTGTCATCTGCCTCGGTGGGTTGACGTACGTTTTGGCGGCGTAC
>Ga0070698_100009236_pt1 | contig 10578 bp, 10 predicted proteins | sample KBSK1502metaG_FD_65477 | JGI IMG/M metagenome (GOLD analysis project Ga0070698, IMG submission 65477) | Corn, switchgrass and miscanthus rhizosphere microbial communities from Kellogg Biological Station, Michigan, USA - KBS K1-50-2 metaG | ecosystem: Host-associated > Plants > Roots >... | reverse complement strand
ACGGGCGGCGTTCCCCCTCAGCCGATCACCGAACACTCGATAGGCGAGTTCCTCCGCTGCTCGATGGGGCTGTCCGCCTGGAAACAGTACGGCCAGTCACGCTGGGCGCTGCGCGTCAACCCGTCGAGCGGCAACCTGCACCCGACCGAGGCCTGGATCGTCCACGACGGCCGCGTCTGTCACTACGCGCCGCGCGAGCATGCATTGGAGCAACGATGTGTGTTCGAGTCGTCGGCGGCGGCCGACGAGCAGGTCTCCGTCGCCGGTGACGGCTTCCTGGTCGCGCTCACGTCGATCGTCTGGCGCGAGGGGTGGAAGTACGGCGAACGCGCGTTTCGCTACTGCCAGCACGACACAGGCCACGCCATCGGCGCGCTGCGGCTGGCGGCGTCCATGCTCGGGTGGCAGATGCGGCTGCTGACGGAGTGGTCGGACGCGCAGATTGCGGCGCTGTTGGGACTCGACCGCGCCGTGGACTACGACGGCGCAGAATCGGAGGAACCGGAGTGCATCGCCGTCGTTGGCCGGGATCCGGGATCCGGGATCGGGGATCCGAGGGTTCTGGTCGACGCTGCGCGCACGGGCTACTGGGCCGGCCGTGCCAATCGTCTCAGCACGGATCGCGTCGAATGGCCGATCATCGATGAAGTGACCGTCGCGACGCGGTATTCCGGGACCCGGGAACCAGGATCCGGAATCCGCTACGAAGAACCCCGAACCCACGGGTCCCGGATCCCGGATCCCGGATCCCGTCCGGCCGCGCGCGCAGCGCGCGAGGTCATCCTCCAGCGAAGGAGCGCTCTCGCCTTCGACGCGCGCGGAGTGCTCAGTCGCGATGCGTTCCTCTCCATGCTCGATCGCCTGCAGCCGGGCGCACCGCCATGGGACGCGATCGACTGGCCGCCACACGTGCATCTCGTGCTGTTCGTCCATCGCGTGGAGGACGTGACGCCGGGCGTCTATGCCTGGCTGCGCGACCCCGGCGTGCTCGATGAGTGGAAAGCCGCGATGCGGCCAGACTTCCTGTGGGAAGCCGCGGCGAACCCGCGAGCGGTCGAACCGCCGAGTCTCTTCCTTCTCGTGCCGATCGATGCCGGCCGCATCGCCAATCGCCTCTCGTGCGACCAGGACATCGCGGGGGACGGCTTCTTCGGCCTCGCGATGATGGCGCGGTTCGAGCAGCCGCTGCGCGAGCGTGGCGAATGGTTCTATCGCCGGCTGTTCTGGGAGTGCGGCCTCATCGGCCAGGTGCTGTATCTGGAGGCCGAGGCGGCCGGCGGCCGGGCAACCGGCATCGGCTGTTATTACGACGACCCCGTTCACGACCTGCTTGGACTCTCAGGGCACGCGTGGCAAAGCCTCTATCACTTCTCGATGGGGCTTCCGGTCGAGGACACGCGTCTCACCAGCGAGCCAGGGTATCCGTGGGAAGGCCGAACTCGCTGAGGATGGTGCGCGTCAGCGTGGTCCCGTCCTCGCTGAACTGAGGCGGCCAGTCGTCCGGGCGCGGCGGAGGCGAGAGCCTCACCGCCTCCTCGAGGAGTGGCATCCATGCTGCGGCGGCATGCGCCGGCGTCGCATGCGACTGCCACCAGGCGTACGCCGCAGCGCCCAGTTGCGCGCGGGATGCGGCGTCGGACGACAGGCGCCGGATGGCCAGCATCAACGAGTGCTCTTCGTCGCGCGGATCGATCGTGACGGCAATCGGCTGGTCGGTGACGGCGAGGCCGCGCGGCCGCCACGTCTGCGGATCGAGGGCCGGCCATACCGCCGTCGCGTCCGCTTCCATCGTCACGACAGCCTTTCCCGCGGCCATCCCGGCGAGCACCGCCGCCGGCGCCTGACGCGACGGCGGCCATCCCGGCGCGATGACGACGTCGCAGTGGGCCAGCATGTGTGCCTCCGCGTCGGCCCTGACCTCGTCAAACGTCGCGCCCGCGTCGCGCGCGCGCTGCATGGCGCGGCGGACGAGATCGCCGCCGCGCGTGCGCCGATCGAAGACGGCGAACCTGGCGGATCCATTCGTATCGCGCCGGGGCGGAATCGCAGCGATGCCCGTCGGCGCCACGCGCACGTGGATGTCCGGATGCATTCGCCGCAGCAGCTCCGCGCCTCCTTCGTTGGACGCGACCGTGACCCGCGACGCCTGGAGCGGGACGCGAAGATGCGCGAGCTCGGTGCTGCGCAGCAGCAGCACGCCGGGGTAGTTCAGCAGGTACGCCCAGATGAATGAATGCGCGCGCGTGTCATCGAGCTCGTACACGCAGAGGTCGCGCGGGCGCAGGTGCTGCTGCCAGACGAAATCGTGTGCGTCGTGGGCGGTGACGACAGCGATGTCGTGCGCCGGGCGAAGCTCGTCGATGAGCGCGGCGGTGTCATCGAGCGGATCGGTGTCGTCTGTCGCGGCGGGTCGGAACCAGGCGATGCGCATGCTTCAGTTGCGACGGTCGATGTGTGGCGCCGTAATTGACCTTGCCCCGCTGGTTCTATAGCATGAACAGGTTGGGAAACTCTTCACAAGCGCGTCAGGGTAGTCGATGGACGGCTGGCTCGGAGTAGTCATCATGGTCGTGCTCGGCGTCGGATTCGCCGGGCTGATGATCGGGCTTTCCGTCCTCCTCGGACCGAGGAACCCCACTCCCGAGAAACTGGCGCCGTACGAATGCGGGATGCCCGCGGTTGGCGACGCCCGCGAGCGGCAGTCGGTGAAGTTCTACCTCGTGGCGATGATCTTCCTGCTCTTCGACATCGAGGTGGCGTTCCTCTATCCGTGGGCGGTGGCGCTGCGCGATCTCGGGTGGTCCGGCTTCGTGCAGATCGTCACGTTCTTCCTGATCCTGCTCGTCGGCTTCGTGTACGTCTGGCGGAAGGGCGTGCTCGACTGGGGCTCGCGCCGGCGGACCGCGTCCGCGCCGCGCAAGGCGGCCTAGAGGGGACGCGAGACGCATGAACGCACACGGCGACGCGCACGGCCACGAACACGGACTCGATCCGGAGCTGCCGCTCATCACCACGAAATTCGAATGGCTCGTGCAGTGGGCGAGGCGATCCGCGATCTGGCCCGCGCAGTTCGGTCTTGCGTGCTGCGCGATCGAGATGATGTCGATGGCCGCCAGCCGCTACGACATCGCGCGCTTCGGCGCGGAGGTCTTCCGCGGCTCGCCGCGCCAGTCGGACCTGATGATCGTCGCCGGCCGCCTGTCGCGGAAGATGGCGCCGGCGATGCGCCGGGTGTACGACCAGATGCCAGACCCGAAGTGGGTCATCTCGATGGGCGCGTGCGCGTCGATCGGCGGCGTGTTCGACAACTACGCGATCGTCCAGGGCGTCGACCAGGTGGTGCCGGTCGATGTCTACGTGCCCGGCTGCCCGCCCCGGCCGGAGTCGCTCATCTACGGCATCGTGCAGCTGCAGCAGAAAATCGCCCGATCACGGGCCTAGACCGCGAGACGCGTGGACGCTTCCTCGATCATTGAGACGCTGATGGCCGCCATCCCGGGCGCCTCGTACGACGCGGGGGCGAGCGTCGACTTCGCGACCATCTACGTGCTGCCCGCATCGCTGGTCGAGACGTGCCGCGCGCTGCGCGACATCCCGTCGCTCCGCTTCAACGTGCTGATCGAGGTGACCGCGGCCGACTACCTGCCGCGCGAGCCGCGCTTCGAGGTCGTCTATCACCTGCTCTCGGTCCCGAACCGGCAGCGGCTGCGCGTGAAGGTGCGCGTGGCGTCGAAGGACATCGATGGCGTCGTGCCGACGGTGCAGAGCGTCTGGCCCGCGGCCGGCTGGCCCGAGCGCGAAGTCTGGGACATGTTCGGCATCGTCTTCGCGGGGCACGGCGACCTCCGGCGCCTGCTGATGCCCGAGGACTGGGAGGGCCATCCGGCCCGCAAGGATTACCCGGTGCAGATCCGCAAGGCGGCGCAGACCTACGAGCCGCTCGAGGTCAGCGAGGACGAGTTCAGGGCGAACATCGAAAGAGATCGCCTCAAGCGGGCGCACTAGCGTCCTCGTGTTCTTCGTGGTTTGAACCGATGGCCGAACTCCGCACCGAAACGATGACCGTCAACATGGGGCCCCAGCACCCCAGCACGCACGGCGTGCTGCGGCTCGTGCTCGAGCTCGATGGCGAGACGATCAAGTCGTGCATGCCGACGATCGGCTACCTGCACACCGGCATCGAGAAGACGGCGGAGCAGAAGAAGTGGCAGCAGGTGGTCCCGCTCGTCGAGCGGATGGACTACCTCGCCGCGCAGTCCAACAGCCTCGCGTACGTGCTGGGCGTGGAGAAGCTGCTCGGCCTCGAGATGCCGCAGCGCGTGAAGGACATCCGCGTGCTGATCGCCGAGCTGCAGCGGATCGCCAGCCACCTCGTCTGGATCGGCACGCACGCGATGGAGATCGGCGCGGTGTCGATGCTCTTCTACGCCATTCGCGAGCGCGAGCTGCTGCTGAACATCAACGAGCTGGTCGCCGGCTTCCGGTTCTTCCCGAGCTACTTCCGCGTCGGCGGCCTGCGCGAGGACCTGCCGCGCGGGTTCCACGAAGCGGTGAACGCGTTCCTCGATCGGTTTCCCGCGAAGATCGACGAGTTCGAAGACCTGCTGACGAAGAACGACATGTTCACGCGCCGCACGCAGGGCGTCGGCGTCCTCACGCAGGACGAGGCGCTTGCGTGGGGCCTCGTCGGTCCGATTGCCCGCGGGTCGGGCTCCGACTACGACGTCCGCAGGTACTTCCCGTACTGCGGCTACGAGACCTACGACTTCAAGGTGCCGACGGCGACCGAAGGCGACGTGTTCGCGCGGTACCGGGTCCGCGTGGAGGAGATGCGGCAGAGCGTGAACATCTCGCGCCAGGCCATCACGCGCATCCCCCCGTCGGGGGCGTGGGCGTGCGACGACCCGCGCGTGGTGCCGCCGCCGAAGGACAAGGTCTACACGGAAATGGAAGCGCTCATCCAGCACTTCCTGATCTACTCGCAGGGCTTCACCGTACCCGCCGGCGACGTGTACGTGCCGATTGAAGGGCCGCGCGGCGAGCACGGCTGCTACGTCGTGTCCGACGGCACCAACCGGCCGTGGCGCGTCAAGATGCGGCCGCCGTCGTTCATGGCCATCCAGGCGCTGCCGAAGATCATCCAGAACGGCATGATTGCCGACGTCATCGCGGTCATCGGATCGACCGATGTCGTCATGGGAGATTGCGACCGGTGAGCTTTCATCCCCAGATGGAGTACACGCCGGCGAAGTTCCATCGGTCGGAACGCAAGCTGGCCGAGCCGGGCGAGCCGTTCACGTACACGGCCGAGAACCAGGCGAAGTTCGACGAGGTGGTCCAGCGGTATCCGCCGGATCGGCGGAAGTCCGCGATTCTCTACGCGCTGTATCTGGTGCAGAACCAGTTGGGGTACATCACGGCGGCGGGGATGCGTCATGTCGCCGAGCAGATTCGCTGCACGCCCGCGGAGGTCGAGGACGTCGTGTCGTACTACACGATGTTCTACACGCGGCCGGTCGGGAAGTACGTGCTCAACGTGTGCCGCACGCTGTCGTGCGCGCTGCTCGGCGCCGAGCGCGTCACCGAGGAGCTGAGCGGGAAGCTGGGGATCAAGCCGGGCGAGACCGACCCGACGGGGACGTTCACGCTGATGGAGGTCGAGTGTCTCGGCGCGTGCGACCGGGCGCCGGTCGTGATGGTCAACGACGACTGGCACGAGGGGCTGACGCCGGAGCAGTGCTCGAAGTTCATCGACGACATCCGCGCGCGGGGCCAGTCCGCGTTCACGGGGTGTCATTTGAGGAAGGAAGCCGGCAGCGGGCAGCCGGCAGCCGGCAGTGGCCGGCAGCCCGGGGCAGGCGGCCAGCCTTGACTGCCAGCTGCCAGCTGCCTGCTGCGAGCTAACCATGGCGTATCAACCTGTCCTGACGTCGCACGTCAACGAGCCGAGCTCCTACACGCTGGACTTCTACCTGAAGAACCTGCGCGGCTACGAGGGGCTGCGCAAGGCGCTCACGCAGAAGCCGAACGACATCATCGAGCAGGTCAAGGCGTCGGGGCTGCGCGGCCGCGGCGGCGCCGGCTTCCCGACCGGCATGAAGTGGCAGTTCGTGCTGAAGGACACCCCGAAGCCGAAATACATCGCCTGCAACGCCGACGAGAGCGAGCCGGGCACGTTCAAGGACCACGTGCTGATGGAGCGCAACCCGCACCTGCTGATCGAGGGATGCGCGATCTCCTGCTACGCCATCGGCGCGAAGATCGCCTACATCTACATCCGCGGCGAGTTCTTCCACGTCCAGGAGATTCTCGAGGCCGAGATCGAGAAGGCCTACAAGGCCGGTTACCTGGGCACGAACATCCTCGGCAGCGGCTTCGACTGCGACGTCTACGTGCATCGCGGCGCCGGCGCGTACGAGGCCGGCGAGGAGACAGCGCTCATCGAATCGCTCGAGGGCAAGCGCGCGCAGCCGCGCCTGAAGCCGCCGTTCCCTGCCGTCGAGGGCCTCTACAACTGCCCGACCGCGGTCAACAACGTCGAGACGCTCTGCAACGTGCCGCTGGTCGTCCTCAACGGCGCCGAGTGGTTCGCGAAGATGGGGCCCGAGAAGAACGGCGGCCCGAAACTGTTCTGCGTCAGCGGTCACGTGAAGAAGCCCGGCGTGTACGAAGCGTCGATGAACACGACGCTGCGAGAGCTGATCTACGACCACGCCGGCGGCATCCGCGGCGATCGCCCGATGAAAGCGATCATCCCGGGCGGATCGTCCGTGCCGCTGCTGCTCCCGGATCAACTCGACATCCCGGCCAGCTTCGATTCCATCCAGAAGGCCGGATCGCTGCTCGGTTCCGCGGGGTTGATCGTCCTCGACGACAGCGTCTGCATGGTCTGGCTCGCGATGAACCTGCTGCACTTCTACCGTCACGAGTCGTGCGGCAAGTGCACGCCGTGCCGCGAGGGGTGCGACTGGCTCTACAAGCTGCTGCAGCGCCTCGAGCGCGGCGAGGGCCGGGACAAGGATCTCGATCTGCTCTTCGGCGTGTCCAACAACATCGTCGGAAAGACGCTCTGCGCGTTCGGTGATGCCGCGGCCACGCCTGTCTTGAGCACCATGAAGCTGTTCAGGCACGAGTACGAGGCGCACGTGCGCGAGGGACGCTGCACGCTGCCGGCCGACTGGAGGGCGAAGGCACCGGCCTTCGCGGGAGCGCATTGAGGGCCGACCTGAAGGTCGGCCCCTACGGCCGAAAGGCGAAGGCGCCGGTCTTCGCTGGAGCGCACTGATGGACCAGGCGACGCTGCGCTTCGTCGTCCAGCTCGTCATCATCGGCTTCACCTTCTTCATGCTGATCAATGCGTCGGCGCTGCTCGTGCTCGCCGAGCGGAAGATCATGGGCTTCATGCAGCAGCGGTACGGGCCGTATCTGGTCGGGCCGCACGGAATCCTCCAGCCGCTCGCCGACATCCTGAAGCTGCTCTTCAAGGAGGAGCTGCGGCCGAAGGACGCCGACAAGTGGCTGTTCACGCTCGCGCCGATGATCTCGGTGACCGCCGCGTTCGCGGCGTTTGCCGCGGTGCCGTGGGGCGCTGAGACCACCTTCTTCGGCCTGCTCGACACGCCCGTGAAGCTGGGCGTCGCCGACGTCAACGTCGCCGTGCTCGTCGTCTTTGCGATTACCTCGATGGGCGTGTACGGCATCGTTCTGGCGGGCTGGTCGTCCAACAGCAAGTACTCGCTGCTCGGCGGGCTGCGGTCGTCGGCGCAGATGATCAGCTACGAGCTCGCGTATGCGACCGCGCTCGCGTCCGTCATCATGCTGGCCGGGTCGCTCTCGCTGCGCGAGGTCGTCGATGCCCAGGCGGGGTACTGGGGGGGATTCATTCCGCGCTGGTATCTGTTCCTGCAGCCGGTCGGCTTCATCATCTACATCATCGCGGGTGTCGCCGAAACCAACCGCGCGCCGTTCGACTTCCCCGAGGCCGAGCAGGAGCTCGTGGCCGGCTACAACACCGAGTACAGCTCCGTCCGCTTCGCGCTCTTCCCGCAGGCCGAATACATCAACATGACGACGATGTCGGCGGTGGCGACGGACCTGTACCTGGGCGGGTGGCACGGTCCGCTCCTCGAGCGGTGGGGCCTCGGATGGGTGTGGTTCCTGATCAAGGTGGGCATCATCCTGTTCGCCTACATCTGGGTCAGATGGACGGTGCCTCGTTACCGCTACGACCAGTTGATGCAGTTCGGATGGAAGTGGCTGTTCCCGGCGTCGGTCCTCAACCTGATCGTGACCGCGGCGGCCATCCTCTATTTCAATGTCTGAGACGATCCTCTTCTACCTGTTCGCGGGCGTCGCGGTGGTCGCGTCGGCGCTCGTGATCGGGCAGCGCAACCCGATGTACAGCATCATGCTGCTCATCGCGTCGTTCGGGGCGCTGTCGGGCCTCTACATCCAGCTCGACGCGCCGTTTGTGGCGATGGCGCAGGTGATCGTGTACGCCGGCGCGATCATGGTGCTCTTCCTGTTCGTCGTGATGCTGCTCAACGCGCCGCAGGAGGACGCCGCCGAGTGGGACCGCGCGCATCCGATGCGGCGGCCCGGCGTGGGGCGGTTCGGCGCGCTGCTCGCGGGGTTGCTGATCGTCCAGCTGGTCTGGGCGCTGATCCGCGCCACCGACACGTCGGCGGCGGTGGGCGCGCGCGGCGACGTTGCGGCCATCAGCTCGGTGCGCTCCGTCGGCCGCGTCCTCTTCACCGATTACAGCTTCGCGTTCGAGGCCACCTCGGTCCTGATTCTGGTCGCCATGGTCGGCGCCGTCCTCCTGGCGGCGCGGGAGCCGGGCCGGTGATCCCGCTCGGGCACTACCTGATCGTCTCGGCGATCCTGTTTGCGATCGGGACCGCGGGCGTGTTCCTGCGGCGCAACCTGATCACGATTCTCCTGTCGATCGAAATCATGCTGAACGCCGTCAACCTGACGTTCGTCGCGTTCGGACGGGCGCAGGGCAACGTCGACGGGCAGATCATCACGTTCTTCGTCATGACGGTCGCGGCCGCCGAGGCCGCGGTCGGGCTCGCGATCGTCATCGGCCTGTTCCGCCACCGCGAGTCGCTCAATCCCGACGCGTTCACGTCGCTGAAGTGGTGATGATCGCCCTCATTCCGCTGTTCCCGCTGCTCGGCTTTGCCGTCAACGCGTCGATGGGACGCCGCCTGTCGAAGACCATCTCCGGCGGCCTCGCGTCGCTCGTCATGCTCGCCTCGTTTGCGGTCTCGGTCATGGTCGTGCTGCAGGTGGCGAGCCTGGCGCCGGCGCAGCGCGTGGTCGAGCAGACGCTGTATACGTGGATCTCGTCGGGCGACTTCGTCCTCGACCTGACGCTCCGCGTCGATCCGCTCGCGTCGGTGATGATCCTCGTGATCACCGGCATCGGGTCGCTCATCCACATCTACTCGACGGCGTACATGCACGAGGAGAGCGCCCCCGAATACGCGCGCTACTTCTCGTATCTCAACCTCTTCGCCTTCTTCATGCTCGTGCTCGTGCTGGGCGCGAACTTCCTCGTCCTGTTCGTCGGGTGGGAGGGCGTCGGGCTCTGCTCGTACCTGCTGATCGGCTTCTGGTTCGAGAAGCGGTCGGCCGCCGACGCGGGCAAGAAGGCGTTCGTCGTCAACCGGATCGGCGACTACGCGTTCATCCTCGGCACGCTGCTGCTGTTCGTCCGTTTTGGCACGCTCGACTTCCAGCGCCTCGCGTCGGCGGTCGCGCCCCTCGGGGCCGAGACGACATTCGGCGTGCTGTCGGTTGCGACGCTGCTGCTCTTCATCGGCGCAACCGGCAAGTCCGCGCAGATCCCGCTCTATGTCTGGCTGCCGGACGCGATGGAAGGGCCGACGCCGGTCTCCGCGCTGATTCACGCGGCGACGATGGTCACCGCCGGCGTGTACATGATTGGCCGCAACGCGGTGCTCTTCAGCCACGCGCCGGAGACGATGGCGGTGGTGGCGGTCATCGGCGCGGCCACGGCGCTGATGGCGGGCACCATCGGGCTCGTGCAGAACGACATCAAGCGCGTGCTCGCCTACTCGACCGTCTCGCAGCTGGGCTACATGTTCCTGGCGATGGGCGTCGGCGCGTTCGGCGCCGGCATCTTCCATCTGTACACCCACGCGTTCTTCAAGGCCTGTCTCTTCCTCGGCTCGGGCGCGGTGATCCATGCGCTGCACGGCGAGCAGGACATCCGCAACATGGGCGGGCTGAAGGCGGGCCTGCCGATCACGTACTGGACGTTCCTGGTTGGATCGCTCGCGATTGCCGGTGTGCCGCTGCTCGCGGGATTTTTCAGCAAGGACGAAATCCTCTACGAGACCTTCGCGCATGGCCACGTCATCCTGTGGACGATCGGCATCTTGACGTCGCTGCTGACCGCGACCTACATGTTCCGCCTGGTGTTCCTGACGTTCCACGGTGATCGCCGCCACGACGCACCGGCGCCGCAGCATCCGGAGGAGGAGGAACCTGCCGGTCACCGACCCGCAGCCGACTTGCACCGACCCGGAGCCGACTTGCACCGACCCG
>Ga0070698_100009235_pt1 | contig 10580 bp, 13 predicted proteins | sample KBSK1502metaG_FD_65477 | JGI IMG/M metagenome (GOLD analysis project Ga0070698, IMG submission 65477) | Corn, switchgrass and miscanthus rhizosphere microbial communities from Kellogg Biological Station, Michigan, USA - KBS K1-50-2 metaG | ecosystem: Host-associated > Plants > Roots >... | reverse complement strand
CACAAGAACTGATATTGACTTCAGCTTTTGCTCGCCTTTGTCAGTTTTCAACGATACTCTCATGTCGTTTCAGATATAAAAATTGGTCGAGTACAGAAATTTGTCAACATAACCGGAATAAAGTCAAATCTCTAGTGGTGCCTATTTTGCGCTGAAAGGCTGTTTATAGGTCACCCTTAATCTCTGGATACGCTCCTTGAACATCGCTGCCATCTTCTGCAAATGTCTCCAGTCTGCGCTTTCAGATTTCTTATAAATCGTTGTTCATTATGATGACTTTTGAAAGAATGGCATTGCATACAGGTAGACCATCATGAAAAGATAGGCATGGTGATCGAGAAATTCAGCAATGAAGGTTGGCGCCTACACACCTACACAACCGCCGGCCCGAGTAGCACGTTCATGGGCTATGTAGTAAATCACTACCTGATATTCGAGCGGGAGAAATCGTAGATCAGAATCGGTTGCAAAATCGCAATGGCGTTAAAACGTATAATAGTAGGAAGCTAAAATGAAACTCTCAGCGCGGATGTGGCAGAGTGGTCTTCTCTTTAGGGAACACAATAATGCGTCGGCCTTGAGTCTGTCAGTATCTGGCCGGTCAGCCGATTCGCCTTCGGGCGATCAGGAGTTCAAATCTCCTCATCCGCGCCATTCTTACGATCTCCTTGCAGAGTCTCTATGGCGCCTGTCCTGGATTTTTTGGCTGTGCTCCGACTTGATGCGTCGCTCCAGCCTGCCTACCAGCTCCTTGGACGCAGATATGGGATCATAGCCCACCGCCTTGGCGTCAATCACTCCTCTGGCAGTTATCAGCCGCGCCCTGATGGAATATTTTCGAGTCTTGTGCTTGTCCACATAGACTATGACAGAGCGCACGTCGCCAATCTTGCCCTGGATCTTTTTCAGGAATCGCTCTAGCTGCTCCTGGATCTCGGCCTTGTCTTCCCCATTTTCGATATGGGCCATGTGGATTGTAGGCTCTGACTTTTTCTTTGGCAGCACCAGCTCGAGTGCATCCTTTGGTGTCACGATTCCCATGGGCCGGCCTCCTCCTACAATGACCAGCTCGTCGTTTCGCCTAAAGATGTTGGTAATGGTACTCAGGCGCGTTCCCCTTTCAACTGAAGTCGCCCGTCTCATGATATCCTTGACCCTGATGTCGCGTAGGTTGGAAGTTCCGCCAGAAATTCCTGCGGACTGGCTTGTGCGTTCACGCGGGGCCACAGCAACAATTTTTCCGATGTCAAGGATGTTGACGATGCCCCGGAGAATTCCTTCGGTGTCTATTACCGGCAGCCGTGAGATGTTGTAACGCCTCATTTTTGATAGAGCGTCGGCAATCGAAGTCTTTTCCTCTATTACGATGGCGCCTGTCATTATCTCGTCAACAGTAGCATGCCCAAAGTCTGCAGTTTGGATCAAGTCCGTCTCACTTATGATTCCTACAAGCTTGCCCTTCTCTACAACAGGGATGGCGCGGTTGCCACTTCCGATGATTAGTTGCGCTGCCTTTTCGACGTCGATGTCAGGCGCGGCAGTGGTTGTGCTGACTACAAAGCTCTTGAGCTTTGATGTTGGCTGGGCTGATGACGAAATTAGCTGTTTTGCAAAAATCATGCCAGAATATTTTCTGTCGTTGTCTACAACTGGCACTTGGCTAATCCTTTTGCTTTCCATCATGCTGTAAGCCTTTCCAATCGTATCCTCTGAGCCGAGTGTTAGGACTTCGCTGACCATAATCTCTGAAACTTTCATGACTACACCTGATGACTTCTCATCGATTATTTTAAACGTTGCATTTGCAAAATCATAGCAATTATAACAGTAATCCGCGTCTTGCTTCGCAGGGATGGAGAAGGAACGCAGGCTGGCCATCGTGGCAATTGTCGTAGTAGTTGGGGCGGCGGTGGCTACGTTCTTTGTGACGCCTTCTCAAACTACTCTCCCAATCCCCCTGCCCGGATCTGGTCCCAATGCGGGCAACAACACAGGCGCAGGCATCAAAGTTCTCGCAGAAAACCTTGAGGTACCCTGGGCCGTTGATATGGCGCCTGACGGCAGAGTATTTTTCACGGAACGCGTGGGCAAGATCAGGATTATTGGAGCTGACGGAAAGCTGATTGAAGAGCCAGCGGCCTACTTCAATGTAGAGCAGAAGGGAGAGTCTGGGCTACTGGGCCTGGCGCTGCACCCTGACTTTGAGCAGAACCATCTCCTTTACATTTATCACACTTATTCGAACGGGACGGCTGTAATGAACAAGGTCTTGATGCTGACAGAGCGAGACAACAAGATTGTCGAATCAAAGGTCGTAATCGACGGCATACCTGCGTCGGACAGAAATGACGGTGGGAGAATAAAGTTTGGACCCGACGGCAAGCTTTACATTGCCACCGGCGACGCAAAGCAGCCAGACCTTGCCCAAAATGCAAGGTCTCTTGCAGGCAAGATTCTGAGGATAAATCCTGACGGTACTATTCCCGAAGACAACCCGATCGACGGGTCGCCCGTCTACTCGTTCGGCCACAGGAACGTCCAGGGCATGGCATGGAATCCGGCCACAAACGAGATGTATGCTAGCGAGCATGGTCCAGAGGGAAACGACGAATTGAACCTAATCAAGCCCGGGGAAAACTACGGCTGGCCGATAGAGACCTGTGAAGCAGAGCAGTTTGAGAAACCAATTGTATGCTTTGACCCTGCGGTAGCCCCGTCGGGAATCGCTTTTGTAAGGTCGGACAGATTGGGATATCAGAATGATATTCTGGTCGCCACGCTCAAGGCTTCTCACTTGAGGCTGGTCGACTTGGACCAGGGGATAGAGAGCAACGTGCTTACCGGCTATGGCAGAATACGCGACGTGGTAGAAGCGCCGGACGGCTCACTATACATTACCACTAGCAACAGGGACGGCAGGGCGATACCGGCGGCCGGTGATGACAAGATTTTAAGGATCACCGGTCAATAGCTCGGTGTCGGCAATGTCGGACAAGAAATTCTACGAAATGAGCAGACAGGAACGCCTTGACTTCCTGAGAGGAGCTACAGGCATTTCAGATATCGAATCGATGCTTCAACCCCTGCCGTTTGAAGACGCAAACAGGATGGTGGAAAATGCAATCGGCTCGATGTCCATGCCTATGGGGATAGCAACAAATTTTGTCGTAAACGGCAAAGAGCTTCTTGTCCCGATGGCAATCGAGGAGCCATCTGTTATTGCTGCTGCCAGCAAGGCTGCAAAAATAGCTAAAGTAATGGGAGGATTTACCGCTCATGCCGATGAGTCTCTTATGATAGGCCAGGTGCAGATTGTTGGAGTCTCTGGTCCAAAAGTAATGGACAGGGTGCGCAGGCAGAAGAAAAGAATTCTAGAGATTGCAAATGAGATGCGCAGATCCGTGGTGGCCAAGGATCTGCAGGTCAGGCAGCTTCGTGATACGAGTCCGAACAGGTTGGGTCCCATGCTCCTAGTAGAGCTCGTTGTCGACACAAAGGATGCGATGGGCGCCAACGTGATTAACACAATGTGCGAAGCAATAGCGCCGGCCATCGCCGAAATAACAGGCGGAGAAGTAGTGCTCAAGATCCTTTCCAATTACGCTACAAAGAGGCTTGTAAATTGCAAAGCAGTATTTTCCAAAGACGAGGTAGGCGGCCCTAATGTAGTGAGGCGAATCCTGCATGCCTACGCGCTTGCACATTCTGATGTATACCGTGCTGTCACGCATAACAAGGGAGTGATGAACGGAATAGATGCAGTCGCTCTTGCCACTGGCCAAGACTTTAGAGCAATTGAAGCTGGAGCACACGCCTACGCGGCCAGAGATGGAAAGTATAGGTCGCTTACGAAGTGGCACAAAACAAGGCAGGGAGACCTGTTGGGCGAAATTGAAGTTCCCTTGGCAGTAGGAACTGTGGGCGGCATAACCAGCTCGCACCCCGCGGTAAAGCTGGCGCTCCAGATCATGGGCGTCGCAAATGCAAAAGACCTTGCAATGGCGATGGCAGCAGCCGGTCTTGCACAGAACTTTGCTGCTATTCGTGCCCTGTCGGATGAAGGCATCCAGCGAGGACACATGAAGCTGCATGCAAGAAAATTCAAGAAATAGCCAGTTAACGAAAAGCGATCAGATTTTACACGCTAAGCACTATATGCATTATTATCGCAATTAATATTAACAAATGCACTCGGAATCCCTCAAATGTAATATTTGCGGCATGGCTTTAGCCGATTCAGAAGAACTGACTAGCCATAGAGCCGCCGTTCACGTTGACAAAGGGATTCAGTGCCAATCGTGCGCCAAAATCTTTGAAGACAAGCAAGAGTTTGAGAAGCATTCAATCGAAGTTCATGGCAATGTCTCTCAATCGACTTCTAACAATGGCATGAAGCAGAGAAACGAGGAAAGGGTTGACGACACGGAATCGGTGCTGCTGAAAAGAACGATGGAAGGAGAGAAGGCCCGGAAAAGGACACGCGGACCATACAGGAAATCAGCTATTAGATAGTTAGCCACAATAGCGAAGCATGCATCTTGACAGAAGTGATATATAACCTGCGAAATACTTTGCTCATCTGGCATTACAATGGCTACGCTGAAATTTGCAGTCCCAAAGGGTAGCATCGAGGAGGTCACTTTCAAGCTACTGGAGCAGGCGTGGCAGAGCGTCAGCGGCCGGGGCCGAACATACAGGGTGAAACTCGGCGACCCAGAGATCGATACCAAGATCCTCAGGCCACAAGAGATCCCTACGTATGTGCAGGAGGGCTTTTACGATGTAGGAATCACCGGCAGGGACTGGATACTTGAAGCCAAGGCAGATGTCCAAGTGCTGCTCGACCTAGAGATTGGAAGGGTCAAACAGGTAATTGCCGTCCCAACAAGTTTTCCTTACACTAACCTTAATGAAATGATTGCGGATTTTGCCAAGAAGGGTAAGACTATTAGAGTGTCTTCAGAGTACCTGACAACTACATCGGCTTACTTTAAGGCCAGGCCGTCTTACAAGAAACACTACGGCAATGCAGACCCGATGATAATAACGCCGTGGCTTCGCGTCGGCGAGAACAAGAAGGTAGAGATATTCCTGTCATTTGGCGCAACTGAGGCAAAGCCTCCAGAAGACGTTGACGCAATATTTGACATCACCGAAACCGGAACCACGCTTTCGCAGAATAATCTAAAGATAATCGAAAATGTGGCAGAATCCACCGCGGTGCTTGTCGCAAACAAGAAGGCGCTAAAGGACGTTGCAAAACGCGAAAAGATTGCTGACATGGTCGCACTGCTAAAAGGCGTTGTGGAAGGACGAAAGAAACTCCACATCTTTGTAAATGTAAAGAAGGAGAACCTTCCAAAGCTCCTCAAAGAGCTCCCTGCGCTGAAGCGACCTACAATAAGCCCGCTTTCAGAAGAAGGATGGTTTGGCGTAAATACGGTCATTGACAAGAATGAATTCATAAGAATAGTTCCAAAGATGAGAAAACTTGCCCAGGGCCTTGTCGTGCTCGAACCCCGACAGATACTGCCTCTTGACGAAATTAACTTGGATGGATACTCCTGAGCCATGAAGGTAATCAATATCGCGGATCCCGCTGCAGAGGCAGCTGGGTTGCGCAAGTCTGCCGCCATCTCTGACGCGCTGATTCAAAGTGCAAGCGAAATAATGAAAGGGGTTGCAGCTGGAGGAGATCCCGCACTTTTGGCTTACGCCGAGAAATTTGATGGTGCAAAGCCAGAGGCATTGAGGGTTACAAGGCAGGAGGTTGACCAGGCGTACAGGGACATCTCGATTGGACAGGCCAAAACGATAAGGCTCATGAAAGAGCGCCTCGCGAAGAGCGAGCGTGCCCTTTTGAAGCGGCTCAGGGGGCTTGTGCTAACATTTGAAGGTGTGAAGATTGAGCGCCAGATAATTCCCATTTCAAGCGTCGGCTGCTATGTACCCGGCGGCAAGGCAAGATACCCTAGCACACTTGTCATGTGTGCAGTACCTGCAAAGGTAGCTGGCGTAAAGAGAATCGTTGCAATTTCTCCGACAAGAAAAGATGGCACAGTTGATCCATTGACGATAGCAACGGCTGATATCTGTGGTGTCAACGAATTCTATAAGATTGGCGGTGCCCATGGAATAGCCGCACTTGCCTATGGTACCCCGTCGATAAAGCCGGTGAGCAAGATAGTAGGTCCCGGAGGATTGTACGTCACCGCGGCAAAATTGGTTGCCTCTAAAATGGTGTCAACGGACATGGTTGCGGGCCCCACAGAACTGCTAGTTTATGCTGACTCCTCAGCCGATCCCCGCATAGTCGCAGCCGACCTTGTTTCGCAGGCAGAGCATAGCGCAGACACCATCTGCGGCCTTGTGACAAGCTCGCAAAGCCTCGCGAATGAAGTGCAATCTCTGGTGAATTCTATCGTAGAGAAAGTAGAGAGGTCGGATATTGTCAAGTCAAGCTTGGAGCAGAACGGCTTTATCGCCATTTGCCAGCGGGAGTCTGCGTGCATCGAATTTGCAAACGAGTTTGCCCCAGAGCACATCGAAGTCATCACCAAAAATGCCGATGCATCGGCCAAGAAGATCAGGACTGCAGGCCTAGTGCTCGTTGGGCCGATGACGCCTTCCTCTGCAAGCGACTACTGCCTCGGATCGAACCACGTCCTTCCGACGCTCGGATTCGGAAAATCCCGGGCTTCGCTATCTGTACTTGACTTTGTCAAGGTCGTCAACAAGGTCAAGGTAACCAAGGAAGGTCTGATAAAAGTTGCCGGACCCATTAGAGAGATTGCTATAGCGGAGGGTCTTCCAAACCACTATGAAGCTGTCAGGGCAAGGATGAAAGAAAAGTGAAGCAAGTGAGGTTTGCAGATAGCATCAAGAGAATATCAAAGCTAGATCGTTACATCCCTCCGGAAAGGATCGAAGGCGCGATCAAGCTCGATTCCAACGAAAATTTTGCCCTCGATATCCAATTCGTGAGAGACATAGCGCAGGAAGCCGCGGCACAGGTTGACCTGCGAGAATACCCTATTGACCAGTTAGGCCAGCTCTACGCCCGGCTGAGCAAATATGCCGGCATTGACGAAAAATGCGTTGCAGCCGGCAGCGGCTCTGACCAAGTTATCGAGCTCCTGCTGACTTCACTTGGATGCAAGAGAGCGACGGTCTTTACTCCGACATTTTCTTATTTCGTCAATAGGTGCGAGCTACACGGCATCAGAGTTGAAAAAGTGCCTTTAACAAGAAACTTCGATCTATCATCAAAAGCATTTGTAAAAAGTGCACGCAAGTCAGACCTGGCATACATCTGCTCACCCAACAATCCCACGGGAAACCAGTTTGACAGCCAGACTGTACTTGAAGTCTTGGATTCTCTTGAGGACAAGCTAGTACTCGTTGACGAAGCATACGTGGATTTTGCGGATTATTCCCTATCAAACGAAGCGACAAAGCGCGACAACGTCATAGTGCTGCGTACGCTTTCAAAGGCATTTGGGCTTGCTGGCGCGAGAGTGGGCTACATGGCAGCAAATGAAAAGTTTACAAAGATTTTCAGGTCTACGATTCAGTCGCCGTACCCCATAAGCTTGCTATCACTTGCAATAGCTTCAGGTGTCCTCGCCAGATCAGAGCAGGTGAAAAGGACAATCAGCTTGGTCAGAAAGGAGCGCGAAAGAGTAGTTGAAAGGCTTTCAAGAATTAGCAAGATCAAAACATTCAGGTCCGATGCAAATTTTGTCTTTATCGAAACCGGCAACAACTACACTTTAATTTCAAAAGCATTGGCGGACGTAGCTATAGTGGTAAAATTGATAGGCAATGTCTCAGGCCACAAGGGATGCATGAGAGTTACAATCGGGATTCCAGAAGTAAACGACAGGTTCCTTCAGACCGTTGAAGGGGCATTGCTCTAGATGTACGACTGCTCTCTGTTTGACGTCGATGGCGTCCTTGTCGACATCTGCAAGTCGTACAATACGGCAATAAAGAAGACCGCAGAGTTCATGCTATCCCGGCTGTCGGGCAGGCCTTTTCGCGGACTGGTGACGGACAAAATTATACTCAGGTTCCGCCAATCAGGAGGGTTCAACAACGACACCGATACCACCTACGCAATAACACTGGCAATGCTTTCCAACCCACCAAAGAATATAGCGGATGGGCGGAGACTACTTCTTGGTGTCGCAGAAAATGCCGATGAAACTGGTATCGTAAGTGTCGAGAAATTTTTGGCAAATTACGACATAGAGAAATGGAAAAACACGTTGGCATACCCGGCTCCCGTTAAGGAAAGTATGCTAGCGCGCGTCTTTGACGAGTTCTTTTATGGCCCTGAATTGTTCAAGCGGCAGAATCACTTGGAGCCGAAATACTGGAAAGGGAGGCCGCTTATTAAGAACGATGTCTTGGCAGTCACCTCATCTACAATGCGGCAACTTTACAAGACCTTTGGCGGCAAGCTCGCGATGGTTACTGGCAGAAGCCGGCTCGCAGCAGAATATTCCCTTCGGAATTTGATGAAATATTTCGATCTGCAAGCATGTGTGTTCCTCGAAGACGAAAAGCGAGAGTATGCCAAACCAAATCCGTATGCAATCAGGATGGCAATGGAGACGATGAATGCAAGGACCGCTGTCTATGCAGGCGATTCTGCAGAGGACCTCTTGATGGCAAGGCGGGCAGAAAAAGAGACAGGTTCAAATATCGCATTTGTTGGGATCTATGGCTACAGCCCGCGGCCCGCAAATACCCTTGATATCTTTAGAAGTCTAGGCGCAAATGCGACTGCGAGGACTGTCAACCAGTTGCCTGGCCTGATCAGAGGCAGGTTATGACTTGTTGTTGTTCGCCTGGTCGTTTTCGTCACCGTCATAATCCAGTTTCTCGTCTATCTTCTTTTGGAGCTCCTTGTACTGGCCATATTTTTTTATCCATTTTGATAGCACCAGCCACTGCCGTATCCCAATCCCAATCCACAGCAGGACTATTCCAATCACCACTGCCTGAGATATTCCAAAAGATGCGCCCTGTGGGGAACCGAATCTGTTGCCCGAAAAATCTCTGTTTGGAAAAGAATCGCCTAGCACTCCATAGGTGATGATATGGGTCGCAGGCACAGCTATGATGGTGGCAATAATCAAGATTATCAACAACCTTTTGCTCTTGTTGAGCTGGTAGACTATCTCGTCCATGATCCGAAATATGTTTTCGATAGGTTTGCCAGGCTTGCCTGATTCAGCCACTGTCTAAATTGCCACCTCGCTGATTATAAGAAATGTAGTAACTATGTTACCTGTAGTCATGATGCCTTGTCCCCCTCGCTTCGCGGAAAGAGTATTTCATATGGCTCCAGAATTTCTTGGAATATGGCCCTGCCTTTCTCGGATACCTTGTATTTGATTATCGTTTTGCTTCCCCACGGCTCTTCGAATCGCACGATGAGGTCCTTCTGCACCATGTCGTCGATTATCCCCTTGTGTTTAATGTTATTCAGCCCGCAGTAGCTCATGAGTTTGCTCTGGTTGAGCTCGCCGTATTCTGACAGTTTCAGTATCACATCCTTTCTGATGTATACCCTATCGCGGTACTCGTGAACCAATTCAACCAGATTTCTCGGGTCTTAATTCGCAATCAATTACGTGAGCTAACGGATTATTGTCAAAGCGCGGCATCTCTATCACTAGGAGTATGGTGCTTCCTCGCTAAAAGTGCTTGTTATCAGTGCTAGATTGAGGGTGTGGTAACTTAGTTACGTGACAAGGGTGAACAATGTCTAAAATAGATAAGGTCAAAGAACGCGCCATGACAAACTCAAAACACGTATTGTCAGTGGGGCTGGCCGCGGCGGCGCTCGCCTTGGTCTTGCCCAATTTGGTAGGCGGAATAGCTGTACTGGGCTTGGCTGCTGGAACGGCGCTCAACATAAGCTCGTTAGCGCTGTCAGCAGCGGCATTTGCTGTGTCATGGAAGCAGAGGTCTTTTGTAGTTTCAGGGTTGCTGGCCGTAGCAGGCATCATATACATGATCCCGGGTCTGGTCGCTCTCGCGAGCATAAATTTTGCAGTCATTGTGTTCCCGGGTCCAATCTTGGGAGTCATCTTTGGGCTGGCGGTGTTCGGACTTGGGGCGGCAAAGGGCATAGGGACGGCGAGGGTTGTGACAGCGGCCCCCACTTGATTTTTGGGAGAGGACAGATAACATGAGCGAGCAAGAATCAAACCGCATCAGGCAAATTGTGGGCTGGGGCATAATAGGACTGGTAGCCGTAATTGCAGTATCGATCGCCGTGTCCCTCTACTTTTCTCCCGGGCGGACAGGAGCATTCTTCCCATTTCATTTCGGCTGTCTGGGCGGAATCTTTTTGATATTCATAGTCTTCTGGGTGGCAAAATGGTTCTTCTGGCCTTGGAGGGGATGGAGCAGGTATGAGTACAGAACAGCCGAATCTATACTCAAAGAAAGGTACGCCAAGGGAGAGATCACGAAAGAACAATTCGAGCAGATGATGCGAGACTTGGAACGCAAAACCTGAGGATCACAATTAGCATGGCCTGATCTCTCACCCCATTACTTTT
>Ga0070698_100009232_pt1 | contig 10583 bp, 8 predicted proteins | sample KBSK1502metaG_FD_65477 | JGI IMG/M metagenome (GOLD analysis project Ga0070698, IMG submission 65477) | Corn, switchgrass and miscanthus rhizosphere microbial communities from Kellogg Biological Station, Michigan, USA - KBS K1-50-2 metaG | ecosystem: Host-associated > Plants > Roots >... | reverse complement strand
GCCGCCGCCGCGCGAAGCCGCTGCGCCCGCCGCCGCCGGCCGCGCCGACGACTCGGGCGAGCGCCTGCTCGCGGCGCTGCGCGAGGCGGAGATCCTGCCCTCCGCGCAGCCGCTGCTCGCGCCGCCCGAACAGAAGCTCGACGTGTTCCGCGCCGCGCTGGCGCAGCTCGCCGAGCGCGACCCGGACGCGCACGCCCAGCGCATGGACGAGCTCGCCTATCTCGCCAACGTGCTGATCGCCGGCGCGAGCTCGGGCGAGCGCGCCTACCGGCCGGTCGAGGCCGTCGAGGCGGTGATCGACACTTGCACCGCCGGCCTCGCGCACCTGCTCGGCGGCCCGCCGGGCGAGCAAGCCGCCGCGGAGGCGCTCGCGAGCCACCGCGCCGACCGCCTGTTCCTCGCCGGCTGGCAGCTGCGCAGCCGTTAGTTCGCGGTCTCGAGCCCGGACAGCTCGCGCAGCAGCTGCTCGGTGGGCAGCGAGAGCGTCTCGCGCTTGCCGCCGCGCCGCGCGACGGCGATCTCGAAGCGCGGGGACTTCGTGAGCGCGGCGACCACCGCCTCGCGCGCGTTCGCTGCGCCGAGGCCGACGCCGTTGATCGCGTCGATCCGGTCGCCGTCGCGCAGCCCGATCCGGTCGTAGAGGCCACCGGGCCGCACCGCGTCGAGCTGGTAGCCGACCAGCGCGCCGCCGTCGTAGACCGGAGTCGGCGTGCCGTCGGCGAGCAGGCCGCTCGCGACGCTCTTCGGCTCGGGCGGATGATCGATGCGCTCGCGCAGGCGCGCGGCGGCTTCGCGCCGGTACGCGAGCGCCTCGGCGTCCGGCTTCTTCCAGCCGTGCTGATCCAGCTCGCCCGAGATCCGCGCGAGCAGCTGCTCGGGATGCCCGCCCACGACGAGCTGCTCGAGGCGCCCGTCGTCGTCGATCAGCACGCGCTGCGCTTCGATGCGCGCGAGGCTGGCCTCGGGGTGCTTCGCGAGCGCGTCGCCGATGTGGAGCGTCGCGGTGGAGAGATCGGCGAGCTCGACGATCACCGCGCGCGACCGGCTCTCGAGCTCGTCGACCTGCGTGGCGAGCAGCTCGAGCGGCAGCGCCGTCACGGGATAGTCGGATGCAGGCTCGGCGTTGGGCGCCACGGCAGGTGCGGCGGCATTCGCCGTCGCAGACGGGCTGGCCGGCTCGCTGTGCGGCGCGGCCGACGCGTGCGCGGGCGCGGGTCGCGCGGTCGGCTGCGGCAGCAGGAATCCCGCGGCGATGCACGCGAGCGCCACGCCCGAGAGCCACACCGGCAGCCGCGCGCGCGAACGGACCAGCCAGCGCGCGACGAGCAGCGCCGCCGCGACGCCGGCGGTCATCTCGGCGCAGGTCTGCGCGAGGTGCGCGAAGCCCGAATAGCGCACCACCGCGACGCGGCCCCAGAGATGCGACGGCAAGAGCAGTCCGGCGACCGCGCTGCTCGCGACCGCCGACGCGGCGGCGATTCCGAGCACCCGGGCCAGCCAGCCGCGGCGCTCGAGCGCGAAGATGCGCTCGACCCCCGGCCAGAGCGCGAGCGCGAGCGCGAGCGCCGGCAGGAGACCCTTGAACACGACGAAGCGCGCGTAGAGCACGAACGCGGTCTGGAGATGCGCCGTCTCGGCGGGGCCGAGCGAGCGGCTCGCGATCTGCGCGGCCAGCGCGAGCCAGCCGACGAAGCCGAACGCGAGCAAGAGCGCCGCGAGCGGCAGCCAGAGCAGGGCGCGGCGCGCGTCGCCGGTCACGCGCGGACTCGGTGCTGCGCGCGCCGCCGGCGCGCCAGGCAGAGCACGCTGAGCAGGCCCGCCGCGAGGGCGGAGCTTCGCCCGGGCTCGGGCATTGGCACGAGGTCGAGCTCGCCCGCGATGAACCCGCCCGAGGCGAGCGGCGTGATCGCCCCGCTGCTGGGGTCGACCGACACGATCTTCCCGCCCGAGCAGCTCCCGTCGGACGCGCACACGCCCGCGTCGGCCACGTAGATCGCGCCTCCCGGCGTGACCGTTATGCCGGTCGGGCGCTGCCACGGATAGGTGTTGTTCAGCGCGGTGGCCGCGCCGCTGCTCGGATCGATCCGGTACACGCCGTTGCCGATGCTGTTCTGGAGCCCGGCCACGAGGATGGTGCCGTCCGCCTCGACCGCAAGGTCGAGCCAGCGCCGGCTCTTGATCCCCGGATCGAGGATCGTCACCGCCTTGGTCGCGGCGTTGATCCGGAACACGCCGTTTCCCGAGAATCCGGTCGCGCTCGTGAGCAGGTTGCCGGTCGCCTCGAGCGCGAGCGCGTCGCCGTCCCAGCTGAGCAGCGACGGCGGGACCGGCAGCGTGAGCCAGCTCGTCTTCGCGCCGATGCCGGTCGTCGACCACGCGACCTTCGAGATCTGCGTCGACTCGAGCACGTAGGGATCGCCGATCGCGTCGAACGCGAGCTGGAGCGACTCCTTCGGCACGAGCGCCGGGCTCGCGCGGCGCTGCGCGCCCGACGGCGCGAGCGCGAACAGGCCTGCGGGATCCGCCACGACCAGCTCCGATCCGCGCATCGCGACGCCCTGCGGATCGGTGAGCTGCGCGGCCTGGCTGATCAGCGCCTGCGCGCCCGTGTTCACGTTCACGAAGAACACCGCGCGGCTATGCCGGTCGACCGCGACCAGCCCCGCCTGCGTCGGCACGAACGGGCTCTCGCTCGCGTCGAGCGCGGTCTGGCAGCCCGGGTCGTTCGGCCAGTCGGTGAGTCCGTCGCCGTCGTTGTCGACGCCGTCGCTGCACTGCGCCTTCTCGGTCGGATCGTCGAGCGAGATGCAGCCCGGATACTCGCTCGGATAGTCGATCCTGCCGTCGCCGTCGTTGTCCACGCCGTCGGAGCACTGCGGGTTCTCGGACAGGTCCGCCGCGGACTCGCACTGCGCGTCGGCGGGGTAGTCGACGTTGCCGTCGCCGTCGTTGTCGATCCCGTCGGAGCAGTCCGGAAGCTCGCTGCGGTCGGACGGGCGCACGCACTGGGCATCGGCGGGATAGTCGACGTTTCCGTCGCCGTCGTTGTCGATCCCGTCCGAGCACTCGGGATTCTCGAGCGGCCAGTCGGCGGTGAAGCAGCCCGGATCCGCGGGATAGTCGGTGAGCCCGTCGCCGTCGTTGTCGAGGCCGTCGGAGCAGTCGAACTTCTCGGTGGGATCGGTGGCCGCGCGGCAGCCGGGGTCGGCGGGATAGTCGACGAGCCCGTCGCCGTCGTCGTCGATTCCGTCCTGGCAGTCGAACTGCTCGGAGTGGTCGGAGGCCGATCGGCAGCCCGGATCGGCGGGATAGTCGGTCTGGCCGTCGCCGTCGTTGTCGACGCCGTCGCTGCACGCCGGCGGCGTGAGATAGGCGACCCAGCCCTGCGGATTGCCCTGCGGATCGACACCGCGCCCGACGACGGTGTAGGTATTCGAAACGACGTCCGAGATGCCCGTCGCCTCGGTCAGCACCCAGTCGGTGACGTCGACGCCGTAATCGCTCTGGAGCACGGTCGCGAGGTCGCGCATGCCGTGCGCCGCGTCCCAGACGAACGCGCGGTCGGCGCCGTTCGCGTCGACGGCGCGCCCGACGATCACGCCGCCGTTCTGCGACACCGCGAGCGCCTCGCTGTCGACGAACGTCGCGCCGGGCAGCGAGCCGAGTTGCGTCGCCGTGGTGTAGTTCGCGCCGGTCCACTTCACCGCCTGCGAGTCGGCCGCGACCACCGTGCCGCCGGGCAGCGTGATCGTGCGCTTGGTGCTGAAGCCGACGATCGTCGTGCCGTCGCGCGAGACCGCGTTCGCCGAGGCCGCGATCGGCGTCCCACCGAACAGATGCGGCAGCGCGATCAGCCCCGAGCCGGTCCAGTACCACGCGTCCTTGCCCGCGCTGCTCGTGTGGTTGCCGACGATCACCGCGCCGTTCTGGGAGGCGCCGAACGCCGCGCCGATCTCCTCGTTCCCGCCTGAGAGGTTGCCGAGGTCGGAGAGCGTGGTCCCGCCGCCGGCCCAGCGCACCGGGTCGAGGTGCAGCGGTGACGAGCCGCCGCCACGCGCCGCCGAGGATCCCACCGCGACCTGCCCATCGCTCGAGAGCCCCAGGCCCTCGGTGATCGGATCGCAGGACGAGCAGCTCTGCGCGTTCAAGAGCGTGAACACGCCGCCGCTCCAGCGGAACGCGCGCCACACGCCGCTCGCGTCGTTGCTGCTGCCGACGATCACCGAGCCGTTGCTCGAGATCGCGCGCGCGCTGCTCGCCGGATCGGCGAGCGACAGGAAGCCGAGGCCGCTGATCCCGCCACTGCGCGTCCAGCGGAACGCCTGGGTTCCGCTGGACGACTCGCTCTCGCCCACGACGACCTGACCATCGGCGGAGATCGCGAGGGCAACGCTGTCGCTCGCGCCGCCCGCGAGGTCGCCGACGCCCGTGAACGAGGGCGGATCGGCGCTGCTCGCGCTCGCCAGGCATAGCGAGCCGAGCATTGCGAGCAGGCGGCGCAGCATGATCAGACGACGTCGGCTAGGTCGACGCCAACGCCAGACACTGCTCGAGCTGCGGGGTGGTCGGGAAGGTGTCCTGGGTCTTCAGGGTGACGGTTCCCAGCATGTGCACTTTGAGAGGGGTGTCGGTCGTCCCCGTGCCGAAGACCATGTGCTCGTCGACGTTTTGGGTGACGGTCAGCTGGCTCGTGCCCGTGAACAAACCCAGCCCGTCCACGAGCGTGAGCGGCATCTCCGCGCTCAAGTGGAACGGGAACGGGATCGTGTCGCTCCCGATGAACGCCGCGTAGGTCTTGTCGACCAGCTCCGCGGTTGTGTCGACCACCACGTCGAATGCGGCCGTCTGCTGCACCATCCGGTACTCGAACGAGCCTCCGCTCGGACCGGAGAGCGCGATGCACATGGGGCCGAGATTGAAGCCGAAGAAGATCAGGGGGGTCGTGTCGAACAGCAGCTCATTGATCGTGACTTGACCGTCCACCGTGCCATCGAGGTAGTCGAGCAGCGACGTGCTCAGGTCGATCGTCATCACCGTGCCGCCATCGAGTCCGAGGTGGCCTTCAAAGATGTCCTGCGGCGGGTCGTCGTAGGTAGTGAAGTACATGTCGATTCCGCTGCCGGGCTGCATGGCGAACGTCTTCTCGATCGACAGGGCGCAGCCGACGGAACCGGACGCGAATAACACGAGAAGCGTAGAGAGCAGTAGACGGGTATGGCGCATGGTCGTCCCTTGCTGGCGCGTGGGAACGTCCGGGCGCGGCACCCGGAACATTCAGTTTGGGAACCTAATGGTGCGCCACACTAAGCGACTGCTCGGGCTATTGGATATCCGGTGGAACCCGTTTTAGCGGTAGGGGGTTCTCCGATAGTGCCCCAGGAAACGCGGCAAGAAGCCCCGGAGCCCGGCGTTTCGCCCCGGTAACGGTCGATATAAGAAGGATGGGAGCCTGCGCCGGGGTCCCGGCGGCTCCGCCTAACGAAGCAGCTCGCACAGTGCCGCCGCGAGGCGTTCGTAGTCGGCCGGGGCGTTGTAGGCCTGGGCGGAGATCCGCAGCAGCCTTTCCGGGTGGGCCGGGCAGGTGAGCACGGGCACCTCGATCCGGTGCTCGCGGAACAGCGCATCGTGGAGCGCGTCGAGCTCGAGCGCCGACATCGCCTTGGGCTCCGGGAAGCGCGCGATCGCGGGCACGGGCAGCGACGCCATCGCGCCGATCATCGTGTCGGGGCAGGGCAGCGGGACGCCGAGCGCCTGCGCAACCAGGCGCCGGCCCGCGAGCGCGAGCTCGCGATTGCGCGCGCGCAGCGCGGCGGCGCCGCCGGGCAGCAGCTCCTCGAGGAAGCGCAGCGCGGCGGGCACCGAGAGCGCGGGGGTGATGTCGTCGGTGCCCATCCAGAAGAACTCGATCCCGAAGCGGCGCTCGGGTGGAACCGGCGCGTTCGCTCCGTGGCTGATCACCGCGGGCCGCACGTCGCGGCGTCGGTCCTCGCGCACCCAGAGGAAGCCGACGCCCTTCGGCGCACAGATCCACTTGTGGCAGTTCGCGGCGTAGTAGGCGGGCGCGAGCGCGGCGATGTCGACGTCGACCATCCCGGGCGCGTGGGCGCCGTCGACGAGCACGTCGACGCCGCGCGCGTCGAGCTCCCGGCACAGCTCGGCGATCGGGAACACCAGCGCGGTCTGGCTGGTGACGTGGTCGAGCACGGCGAGCCGCGTGCGCGCGGTGACGCGCGCGAGCACCGCGTCGAGCACGGCCTCGGGTCCGGAGATCGGGAACGGGATCTCCGCCACCACCACGCGGCAGCCGCGCTCCGCGGCGACGTACTCGAGGATGTTGCGCGTCGCGTTGTACTCGTGATCGGTGACGAGCAGCTCGGATCCGGCCGGCAGCGGAATCGAGCGCAGCACGGAGTTGATCGCGTTGGTCACGTTGGGCACGAACGCGAGCCCGGCGACCGGCGCGCCGATGAATCCAGCGAGATCCTTCAGCGCCGAGAGCAGGAGCAGCGGCGCCTCGCGGTTGAAGAAGCGCGCGGGCTCGCGCTCGAGCTGATCGCGCAACGCCTGCTGCGCCGCGAGCACCGGCCGCGGACACGCGCCGTACGAGCCGTGGTTCAGGTAGGCGATCTCGGGGTCGAGCGTCCAGTGCCGCGCGAGATCGGTCGCGCCGGGCGGACGTGCGGCGTCGCGATGCAAGGGGGCCTCCGGCCGAGCAGGGTACACCGCGCGCTGCTCGTGTACCCTGGTCTCGAGATGAAGCGCCTCGTCCTCATCACCCTGGCGCTCGGGATCGCGGCACTGGTCGCCGCGGGCGCGTACCTCTTGTGGTCGCTCGACGCGCGCGTCGCGCGCGCGATCGAGGCGCAGGGCACGCAGATCGTCGGGACGCGCGTGCGCGTCCACTCGGTCCACATCGAGCTTGCGAAGGGCCGCGGGACGATCCGCGGCCTGCGCGTGGCGAACCCCGAGGGCTATTCCCATGACGACGCGATCTCGCTCGCCGAGATCGAGCTCGCGATCGACGCGCACTCGCTCGGCGATCAGCCGTTCCGCATCACACGCGCGCGCGTCGGCGATTCCGTGGTGAACTTCGAGGTCCACGCCGACGGCGGCTCGAACATTGCGCAGATCGCGCAGCACATCTCGCACGGCTCGGACAGCGAGAAACCGCAGCCGCGCGGCGAGCCGCAGCGCCTCGCGATCGGCGAGTTCGCGTTCGCCGGCGGCGAAATCCTTCTCGCGCACCCGGGCGCCGAGGGGACCGAACGCGTGGACCTGCCCGGCCTCGAGCTGCGCGATCTCGGCGGCCAGCGCGGCGCGACCGGCGGCGAGATCGGCGAGCAGATCGCGCGCGCGTTCACGCGGCGCGTGGTCGCCGCGACCGCGGGCCACCAGGTCGGGCGCGCGGTGGAGAAGGAGCTGGGCGGAGCGGCGGGCGACGCCGCGGAGGGGATTCTGCGCCACGTGCTCGAGTGAGCTGCGCGCGCGGTTTGTAGAATCGACTCGGCGCGCGCAGATCTGCGCGCGCGGCATAGCGCACCCTGGCCGCTGCGCGTCTGCGCCTGTGACGCGCATCACGCCTCGGCGCCGGCACGTCGGTTGCACCAGCACCTGTTGCGCAGCGGAACGGCCCAGCGCCGCCGCCGCGACCCACAGGAGGGTTGTCCATGTTCAAGGTACGAAGTCTGTTGGCGGTGATGGCCGTGTTCGCGCTCGCGAGCGTGTCGTATGCCGTGGCGCCCGCGTTCAACGAGCTCGACAAGGACCACGACGGCATGCTCACGAAGGCCGAGGCCGCTTCGGTGAAGGGCCTCGACTTCGCGAAGGCCGACACCAACAAGGACGGTCGCCTCGACCGCGCCGAGTACGAGGCGGCGATCGGGTAGTCGTTCGCCCGAAGTGGCTCGAGTGACTAGTTCGCGGCACCTGCCCGGCGGCGCCCGATTTCCCCGATCGATCCGGCGCTCCGGGCAGGTGCTCGCACTCCGCGACGCAGCGAGGTTCGCGTGATGGCCCGACGAAACCAGCTCCAATTTATCCGCCGGCGCGTGTGCGCGCTCTGGTGCGCGGCGCTCGCGCTCGTGGTGTTAGGTGGCGGTGCGCCCGCGTCCGCGGCCCACACCCAGGTGTCGTTCGAGTTCTTCCAGTCGTCGCTGACTCCGTTCGGGAGCTGGCACGTCTCTGCGAGCTACGGGCAGGTCTGGATTCCCCACCACCAGGTGATCGGCTGGCACCCCTACGCCTACGGCCACTGGGTGTACAGCGATTTCGGATGGACCTGGGTGTCGACCTACGAGTGGGGCGCGATTCCGTACCACTACGGCACCTGGGCGCTCGATCCGGAGCTCGGCTGGGTCTGGGTTCCGGGCTATGTCTGGGCCCCGGCCTGGGTCGTGTTCCGCAGCGGGCCGAGCTATGTCGGCTGGGCGCCGGTTCCGCCGGGCTTCTCGGTCGGAGTCTCGTTTGCGTTCAATGACTACGGCCCCGACCACTTCGTGTTCGTGCGCGAGGGCGACTTCGCCGTGGCCGACGTGCAGCGCGTCGTGGTGCCGGTCGAGCGCACGCGCGTCGTGTTCCGCGATACGACGGTCGTGAACAACAACCTGAAGATCGAGAACAACATCGTCGTGAACCGCGGGATCGACGTACAGCGCGTCGAGCGCGTGGCGCGCGCGCCGGTCGAGCGCGCCCCGATCGAGCGCGTGCCGAAGGTGGCGCCGGTCGAGCACGTGACGCGCGACGAGCTGCGAGTGGACCCGAGCCAGATGGAGCGCGGCCACGTGCGCGCGGCGGCGCCGGCCCGCGAGGAGCGCGCGCCGCGCGAGCAGAAACCCGACGCGCAGCAACCGCGCGAGCGCGCGCCCGAAGTGAAGCAGCCGCGGGGCGAGCCCGAGCGCGCGCAGCCGCCGCAGCGCGAGCCCGAACGCGTGCAGCCCAAGCGCGAGCGCGCACCGGAGCGTTCGCAACAGCGCGAGCCTCAGATCATCCAACCGCAGCGCGAGCCCGAGCGTGCGCAGCCGCCGCAGCGTGAGCCCGAACGCGTGCAGCCCAAGCATGAGCGACCCCGCGTGGAGCCCGAGCGCGAGCGGCCTCGCGTCGAGCCCGAGCGCGAGCAGCCGCAGGTCGCGCCGCAACCGCAACCGGAGCGCCCGCCGCAGCAGCAGCACGAGCCCGCCCAGGAGCCGCGCGGCAAGCAGCGTCGCGGGCCGCCGCCGCAGGGCGGACCCGCTCCCGAAGAGCAGCAGCCGCACGGGCCGATGGGGGGTCCAGAAGAGCGATGACGCGCGCGCCATCGCGCGCGCGGCTCACGATTCGTGGAACTCGACCCCGTCGACCTGTGCGTGCGGCAGCCCGAAGATCTCCGCGCCCGCGCGGCTGATCGCGTTCACGAGCCCGACGCGCGGCACCGGCCACACGCTGCGTGCGATCGCCTGATTCGCCGCGCCGGCGACCCAGTTCGGACCCTTGCCGAGATGATCGAGCGCGCCCGCGGCGACCTCGGCCGGATCCATCGCGTCGGCGAAGTTCCCCTCGGTCGCGAGCATCGCGGGCGTGCGCGTGGCGCCCGCGAGCACGCCGAGCACGTCGACGCCGACCGAAGCGAGCTCGTGCCAGAGCCCCTCGGCGAGCACGGTATCGAACGCCTTGGTCGCGGCGTAGGTGGCCTGATAGTGGTTGCCGCACAGCGACGCGAGCGACGACATCAGGATCATCCCGCCGCTGCCGCGCGTGCGCAGGCGCGTGCCGAAGTGATGGGCGAGCAGGAGTGGCCCGAGACAGTTCAGGCGCTCGAGGGAGAGCACGTCCGCAAGCGGCGTGTCGAGGAAGTTCTGTGCGGTGCGGCTGGCACCGGCGTTGTAGACGAACAGGCCGACGTCGAGATTGCGCGTCGCGGACGCGATCGTCTCCGCAACCGCTTCGCTCGTGAGGTCACACGCGATTGCGCGAGCCTCTACGCCATGCCGCGCGCGCAGCTCGGCGGCGACGCTCTCGAGCGGCTCGCGGCGTCGCGCGATCACGGCGACGTGGAGACCGCGCCGCGCGAGTTCGCGCGCGAACGCCTCGCCGATCCCGTCCGACCCGCCCGCGATCACCGCCCACGGGCCGAAGCGCGCGCGGAAAGCGTCTCCCGGATATTTCGCAGCCACGATCTTCCTCCGTTCACACCTGGAAGTAGAGCTTCTGCTCGCCGATCCCGGCGCGGCGCGGGCAGTGATCGCAGCGCCCGTCGAGGATCTCGTAGGCGTAGCGGATCGCGAGCAGCGTGCTCGTCTGGCGCACCGGCTGCTCGAGGAACACGCGCTCGTCGAGGCGCGCGGCGAGGCCGGTCTTCTCCATCTTGCGCGCGAACTCGGGGCGCACCCCGCACAGGAGCACGCGCACGCCGCGCGCCTTCATCCGGTCGAGGAAGCCCTCGAGCATCGACAGGCCGACGGCGTCCGGGCTGCGCGCGCGCTTCACGCGCAGCACGAGCACCTGCGTCGTCGGGGTGATGTGCCGCTCGATCTCGGCGAAGTGCTGCTCGAGCGCCGCGGTGGCGCCGAAGAACATCTCGCCCTCGAGGCCGAAGATCAGCGTGAGAC
>Ga0070698_100009230_pt1 | contig 10584 bp, 12 predicted proteins | sample KBSK1502metaG_FD_65477 | JGI IMG/M metagenome (GOLD analysis project Ga0070698, IMG submission 65477) | Corn, switchgrass and miscanthus rhizosphere microbial communities from Kellogg Biological Station, Michigan, USA - KBS K1-50-2 metaG | ecosystem: Host-associated > Plants > Roots >... | reverse complement strand
TTGCGCAATGTCCCCGATAGTCCGGACTATCTGAGCATCTCGCCCGATCCGCTAGATTGACGCTGTGATCGGGGGGCGGGAGGCGCTCGCGCGCGACCTGGTGCGCGCGTCCTACCTGAAAGGCGACTTCGTACTGCGTTCGGGCAAGAGGTCGGATCGTTACTTCGACAAGTTCCTGTTCGAGACCGACCCCGCGCTGCTGAAGCGACTGGGCGAGGAGCTCGCGCGCCTCGTGCCCAAGGCGACACAGCGCCTCGCCGCGCCCGAGCTGGGCGCCGTGCTGCTCGGCGGCGCCGTGTCGATGGCCATGGAACTGCCGCTGCTGCTCGTGCGCAAGGAGCCGAAGGCCCACGGCACAGCCAGGCAGATCGAAGGGCGCTTCGTCGAGGGCGAGCGCATCACCGTGATCGAGGACGTGGTCACGACTGGCGGCGATTCCCTGCGCTCGGTGCAGGTGCTGCGCGACGCGGGGCTCGACGTGATCCATCTCGTCGTGGTGCTGGACCGGGGGGAGGGCGGCGAGGACAACATTCGCGAAGCGGGCATCGCGTACTCGCCGCTGTTCAGGATCACCGACCTCGACCTTGACTGACCTTTTGATCCGCGGCGGCATGGTCTACACGCCGGAAGGCCCGCGACAGGCAGACGTGCGCGTCACGGACGGCGTGATCGCCGCGGTCGAGCCGTCGATCGCCCCCGCCAAGTCCAGATCCGTTGACGCGAAGGGCATGTACGTCCTTCCCGGCGGCGTCGACGTGCACGTGCACAGCCGCGACCCGGGCTTCCCAGAGAAAGAAGACTTCGATTCCCTCACGGCGGCCGCGGCCGCGGGCGGCATCACGGTCGTCCTCGACATGCCGAACACCGTGCCTGCGGTGGACAGCGCCGGAGTCCTCGAGGCCAAGGCAGCCCTGGCGCGCAGCAAGGCCCACGTCGATTTCGGCCTGTGGGGCCTGATCCGCTCCAGCACGACCCCGGAGCAGCTCGAAGGCATGGCCGCGGCGGGCGCCGTGGGTTTCAAGGCCTACCTCGCCTACTCGTTCAGCCTGAGCCGCAAGCAGGTCCTGTACTCACCCGACACGGACGATCCCGACCTCGAGCCGCCGGCCGACTACGGGACGCTCGCCCGGCTGGCGCCAGAAGTCGCGCGCCTGGGCCTGCCGCTCGCGATCCATGCCGAGGACCCGACGGTGCTGGCGGCCTTCCGCCGGCCGGTGCTGACGTACGGCGACCTGCTCGAGTCGCGGCCGCCCGAGGCCGAGGCGGTGGCTGTGTCCGCCGCGGCGGCGGTGGCGAAGGAGTCCGGAATCAACCTCCACGTCGCCCACCTGTCCAGCGCGCTGGGCCTGCACACGGCCGAAGACGCGATGCGGGCGGGCGCATCGATCAGCCTCGAGACCTGCCCCCAGTTCCTGCTGCTCACGGACCAGGACTTCGACCGGGTCGGCCCGGCGATGAAGATGCTGCCGCCGATCCGCACCGCGACGGACCGCGCAGCCCTCGTCGACGGGCTGCGGAGAGGCGTGATCAGCATCGTGAGCACCGACCACGCGCCGCACACCGACGAGGAGAAGGCCCGGTCGTTGGACGAGGCGCCGGCGGGCAGCCCGGGAGTGCAGACGCTCTACCTGAGCTGCCTGCAGCTGGCGAAGGACATGGGCGACGTGTGGCTGGCGGCGCGGTGGGTGAGCTCGGCGCCGGCCGCCTTCGCCGGCCTCCAGGAAAGCAAGGGCGCCATCGCTCCGGGCTACGACGCCGACCTCGTGATCGTCGACCCACGCGCCAAGACGCGCGTCGCGGCGCAGCGTATGCGGTCCCGCCAGCGGCACGGCGTTATGGAAGGGATGGAGTTCGACTTCGCGATCAAAGACGTGTTCCTCCGCGGCGAGTCCGTGGCGCAGGGCGGCCGGGTGCACGGCCGGATGGTGAGGCCAGCCCTGGTCCCGACCTGATGCGCACCCTGGCTTGCGGGTTGCTCATGGCCTGGGTCGTCGCGGCCGCATGCAGCACCCACCCGTCGTCTTCCGCCGCGTCCGCCGCGCGGGCCGAGAGCCCGGCCGCCAGGCCGCTCGCGCCGGCGTCCGGCGCCTTCGACGCCGAAGCGGCGATGCCCCCCGGCTTTCCGAGCGACTTCCCGATCTACCCGCACGCGCGGCTGACCGCCGGCGCGTCCTTCGCCTCCAACGGCCAGGTGGCCTGGGGCATGGAGTGGGAGACCCTCGACGCGGAGGCGAAGGTGAAGTCCTTCTACGCCAAGCAGCTGAACCAGGGCGACTGGAGCATGTCGATGACGGCCGACAGCGACCAGGCCTTCACGGGTAAGTTCACGCGCAAAAGCGACAGGCGTGCCGACGGCACCATCGCGTCCAACACGGACTCCGCGCCCGTGACCAAGATCCTGGTGAGCCTGGTGTATCCCGGCTAGCGGACGCCGGCGCCCCGGAAGATCGGGTTCTGCGCCAGCTCTCGCTCGAGGCTGGTGGCGGGGCCGTGGCCCGGATAGAGGGCCGTCGCGGGCGGCAGTCGCAGCAGCTTGGTGCCGATGCTCATCATCTGCCGGCGCAGGTCCGTCTCGGGCATCTGCCGCCCGATGCCGCCGGCCAGGATCGTGTCGCCGACGAAAGCGTGGTTGGCGACCAGAAAGCAGACGCTGCCCGGCGTGTGGCCGGGCGTGTGTAGGACCTGGAGCTTGAACTCCCCGAACTCGAGCTCGTCACCGTCGAAAAGGTACTTGTCCGCCGAGCGCAGGAACTGCTTGGCGTCGGCGGAGTGGATGCCGGTCAATCCGCCGGTCGCCGCCTTGACGTCATCCTTCCCCGCCACGTGGCCGGGATGGCCGTGCGTGGCGAGGATGTGCTTCACGGTCAGTCCGGCCGCCTGCTCCACGATCTTCTCCGGGGGCAGCCCAGGGTCGATGACGACCGCTTCCTTGCTGGCGGCGTCGGCCACGATGTAGCAGTTGACCTCGCGGTCGAGCCGGACCTTCAGGATGCTGAGCTTCGCCACCTATCACTATTTACAGGAATGGAGCGCGCGGCGGTGGTGGTCTTCGCGATCGTGCTCTTGCTGGTCTGCCTGTACTGGACGTACGGCTACATCAGGCGGCGGTCGAAGAAGCGGTACTGACCGCCCCTCCGGAGCTTTAGCTCTCCGCGACGGCCTGGATCTTCAGGCGCAGCGCGTCCAGCGAGTCGAACTTGTCGAGGGGCGGCTTCGGCCGCGGGCGGTCGGGATACTTCGCCGTCTGCACCGCGTCGAGGAGCAGCTCGATCTCTTCCGGCGTGAAGTTCATGGTCTTGAGCACGATCTCCTTCACCTTGGCGTGGCGGTCGACCGTGTCCTTGATCACGTCGTCGGTGTCCGCGACCACCTGCGGCCGCGTCGGCCGAAACAGCTCTTCCGATCCGACGAGCGAGACGCGCTTGAAATTAGGCATTGACAGTTACCCCGTTTGCTTTTGATCCTGTACCCGGTGATTCTCCAACACCGCGGCGGCCAGCGCCCGATATGCCTTGGCTCCATCTGACTCCTTCGCGTACTTCAGGATGGATTGCCCCGCGAGCGGCGTCTCCGCGAATCGAATCGAATCGGTGATCGCGAAGTCGTAGACCTTGTCCCCGTATTTCTCCTTGACCGCGGCGAGCACCTCCTGCGAATGCAGCGCGCGATGCTTGTACAGGGTGGGCAGGATGCCGATCAGCTCGAGGCGCGGGTTGAGGCGACGCTTCACGCGCTCCATCGTCACGAGCAGCTCCTGCATGCCCTTCAGCGCGAGGAACTCCGCCTGCAGCGGCACCAGCACCTCGTCCGCGGCGACGAGCGCGTTGATGACGATGAGGTCGAGGGACGGCGGGCAGTCGATGATGATGAAGTCGTACCGCTTTTGCGCGGGCTCGAGCTTGTCGCGCAGGATGCTCTCGCGGCCGATCTCGTTGATCAGCTGGTTCTCTGCCCCCGCGAGCTCGATGTCCGCGGGAATGTAGTGGACGCCCATCTGGGGCGCCTCCTGGACGACGTCCATGACGGTGGTCTCCGGGTCGACGAGCAGGTGGTAGACCGTCTTCTCCAGCTCGCCCGGCGGCTTCATGTACAGCGTGAGGTGGCCCTGGGCGTCGAGGTCTATCAGCAGGACGCGCTGGCCGATCTCGGCGAGAGCGGCGCCCAGATTGACGGCGGTGGTCGTCTTGCCAACCCCGCCCTTCTGCATCGCTACGGCGATCGTTCGGGCCAAAAGTCGATGCGAGTCTAACTGAATACGCCCGACTTGACGGCCGTCGAGGTTCGTTCGCGTACCCGGAGGGAGCCGCGGGGCCCGTCCTCTAGAATTGCGCGCGACCTGTGATCATCGACATCCTCGTCGTCCTGGTACTGGTGATCGCTCTCATCACCGGATTCCAGCGCGGCGTCATCCAGCCGCTGCTGGCCGAGATCTTCTTCTTCGGCGCCCTGCTGGTGATATTTCGCTTCCACGACCAGTACACGTCGCTGCTCGGCAAATACCACATCAGCGCGGTGATCAGCGTATTCGTCGCCTTGATCATCGCCGTGGTGCTGGGTGCGGTGGGCGGCGCGATCGGCGGCGCCTTTCACCGCACGGAGTCGATTCGCGGAGTGGACGGGTTGCTCGGCGTCGTCGTTCACGGGGTTGTCGCGCTCGTGATCATCTACCTGGCGATCTCGGCGCTCGTGACGCTGGACAACGCGTTTCAACCTGCGCTGCGCAGCGCCAGCCTCACGCTGACGCAGGTCAACCAGCTCGAGAGCGAGATCCTCTCCAACCCCATCACGGCCGCGATGGTCTCCAGGTCCGACCTCGACGCGCTCAAGGCGGCCGCGCAGAAGAACAACGCCGCGCACCTCGATTCCGTCGGCGGCATCCACCAGCTGCAGCAGATCTACACCGACTTCCTGCAGCCGCAGCTGCACGGCTCGCGGACGGCGCCGTTCATCCTCGGTTTCGGCCAGCACCTGCCGCTGATCGGCCATGTCGGGCCGAAAGACCTGCAGCCGCTGCCGGCATCGCCGACCGCCTCGCCATGTCCTTCCCCGTCGCCGACCCTGAAGCCCACCGCGACGCCCAAGACAAGCCCGACGCCGACGACCTGCGCGCATTAACTTAAGCGCGTGCTCGACCTTTCCCTGACTTCGGACCAGGAGCAGCTGGTCGCCACCGTCCACGACTTTTGCGCGCGCGAGTTCGCCCCTCGCATCGCGGCCGACGACCGGGCGGGCAAACACGACCCCGAGATCTTTGCGAAGCTCGCCTCGCTTGGCCTGCCAGGCGTGTGCTTTCCGCAGCGTTACGGCGGCTACGGCCTCGACTACCTCTCGCTGGGCCTCGTGTGCGAGGAGCTGGAGTACGTGGACACCGTCTACCGCACGGTGCTATCAGTCCACGTGGGCCTCGTCGGCATGGGCCTCTATACGTGGGCGTCGGAAGAGCAGAAACAACGCTGGCTCGTGCCGATGGCGTCGGGCCAGAAGCTAGCGTGCTACGGCCTGACCGAGCCGAACGCCGGCTCCGACGTCGCCTCGATGCAGTCCACGGCGCGGCGCCACGGCGACCGCTACGTGCTGAACGGGCAGAAGATCTGGGTCTCCGACGCCGACACCGCTGACTACCTGCTGGTTTTCGCCAAGACCGACCCGACCGCGAAAGGCAAGGGCGTGTCCGCCTTCATGCTGGACCGCGAGGCGTGCGGCAAGGCGCTGCGCACCGAGCCGATCGAGGACCGCCTGGGGATCCGTGCCGGCGATGTCGGCTCGATCTTCATGAGCGACCTCGAGGTGCCGGAGTCAGACCGCATCGGTGACGAAGGCGACGGCTTCAAGATCGCGATGAGCTGCCTCGACAACGGCCGTTACACAGTCGCCGCGGGGGCGACCGGCGCCGTGCGCGCCTGCCTCGACGCGTCGGTGAAGTACGCGCGCGAGCGCAAGACGTTCGGACAGGAGATCGGCCGCTACCAGCTGGTGCAGCAGATGATCGCGAAGATGTCGCGCGACTACGAGATCTGCCGGCTGCTCTATTTCAAGGTCGCGTGGATGAAGAACACCGGGGCGCGCCACACGCGCCAGGTTTCGATGGCCAAGCAGTACGCCACCGATGCCGCCTTCAATGCGGCGCACGACGCGATCGAGGTGCACGGCGCGTACGGTTACTCCGCCGAGTACCCGGTCGAGCGCTTCCTGCGCAACGCGCGCGCGCCGATCATCTACGAGGGCACGCGCGAGGTGCACACGATCCTCCAGGGCGAGTACGCGCTCGGCTATCGGGAGGACCGGCCGGTCAAGAGATCGCTCCCGCCTTACCGACCAGATTGAAGTTGGTCGCGGTCGCATCGCCGCCGCGACGCCACCTCAACTACCTCGACTTCATCGTCCTCTCGCTGTACTGGGTGGCGATCGGCTACCTGTGGAACAGCCTCACCGCGCTGATCCTGCCCGACCTGATCATCCAGCTCGTCGGGCGCGCGCACGAAGGCCTCGCGGCAAGCTTCCTCAAGTCGCTCGGCACCGCGGTCGCGATCATCTGGCAGCCGATCGTGGGCGGCATCTCCGACCGCACGGTGACGCGGTGGGGGAGGCGGCGGCCGTTCATCGTCGCCGGGACTGCGGGAGACCTGCTGTTCCTGGTGGGCATCGCGGTCGCGGGCAACTACTGGTGGCTGGTCGTCTGCTACTTCGTGCTCCAGTTCTCATCGAACACCGCGCAGGCCCCCTACCAGGGACTGCTGCCGGACGTCGTGCCCAACGAGCAGCGCGCCGAAGCCTCCGGGTTCTACGGCATCGCGAACCTGGTGGGCATCGCGTCCGGCACCGTGGGGGCCGGGCTGCTGCTTGGCCACTTCGGGCGCGGCGTGGCGGTCGCGTCGATCATCGTCGTGCTGGTCACCACCATGGTCGTGACCGTGGCGCTCGTGCCGGACCGCGCGGCTCCCGCCGAAGGCCAGTTTCGCGACGGGGGAGAGCTTTTCACCAAGACGTTCGTCGTCCCGTTTCGCAACCGAGCCTTCCTGTGGCTCATGGCCTCGCGCCTGCTCATCTTCATGGGCTTTGGCGGGCTGCAGAACTTCGCGTTCTTCTACTTCGACAACGTGTTCTTCCACAACGACCGCAAGGCCACGGCGCTCGCCGCCTCGACGCTGCTGGGCATCTCCATCGCGGTCGCCGCGCTGGTTACGTGGCCCGCGTCGCGCCTCTCCAACCGCACGGGGCGAAAGCCCCTGATCGTGGGTGCCGGCCTGCTCGGCGCCGTGGGATCGCTGGTGCTGGTGTTCAGCCACTTCATGTGGCTGCCGGCGGGTCTGCTGGCGCCGCTCGCCCAGTTCCTGAAGGTGCCGGACCTGGCCGCCCAGGCCACCCTGACCGGCATCGTGATCGGCCTCGGGCTCGGCATCTTCTTTTCCGTCGACTGGGCCTTCATCCAGGACATCATCCCGGCCCACGAGGGCGGCCTCTACATGGGGTTTTCCAACATCGCGACCGCCGGGGCGGGCATCATCGCGGTCTTCATCGGCGGGCCGCTCCTCGACGCGTTCAACGCCGGGCCACGGCTGCTCGGCCTGCCCGGCGGATTTCCTGTCGTGTTCGGTCTGTTCGCGGTGTGGTTCGTGGTGGGGTCGCTTAGCATCCTGAAGGTGCCGGGGGGTAAGAGGGTGTGAGCATGAACGTCGAAGGTCTACGCTCGTGGGGCGGGCTCGAGCGCGACGGCGAGGGGCCCGCCGACATCGTGGTCGCGGGCATCCCGTACGACGGCTCGGCCGTGTACCGGAAAGGCGCCGCCTTTGGGCCGCGCGAGATGCGCCTGCTGTCGGCGGCCATGCCGCCGGTGACCGAGGATGGGCACCTTCTGGCTGGGCTGCGCGTCCAGGACATCGGCGACCTGGACCCTGGTCGAGAGATCGAGACCGGCTGGCTGACCGTGGCCGAGAGGCTGGCGGACGTCCCGCCGGAGTCGTTCCTGACCGTCCTGGGAGGCGACCACTGCACCGCGATCGCGACCCTGTCGGCGCAGACGCGCCGCCACCCCGGATTCCACGTCCTGTGGATCGACGCGCACCCGGACCTGTGTGACTTCTCGCGGGGCGGCCACTGGACGTGCGGCTGCGCGCTGCGGCGCGCCCTGGAGGCCTCGGGCATCGAGCCGTCGCGCGTCGTCATCGCGGGCGGGCGCGACTTCGACCCGGAGGAGCTCGATTTCATCAAGGCGAACGGCATCCTCCTCGTCACCAGCGCCGAGCTGGCCCAGGACCTGGCCGGCGCGGCCGGCAAGATCGCCAAGCGCCTGTCCGGGCAAAAGGTGCACATCTCCTTCGACATCGACGCGCTCGATCCTGCGTTCGCGCCGGGGACCGAGATTCCCTCGGCCGGGGGCCTCTCGACCCGGCAAGCCCTTTCCCTGCTTCGCGCCGCCACCGAGGGCGCGGAGGTCATCGGCCTCGACGTAGTCGAGGTCTCGCCCCCAGTCGACAACAAGGACATCACGACGCTCGCCGCGCTCAAGCTGATCTTCGAGACGTGGGGTCTGGTTTGTGGAAAGCGCTGACGTAGTCATCGTCGGGGGCGGCATCATGGGATGCGCCCTGGCCTACCAGCTGGCGAAGCGCGACGTCGACGTCCTCCTCCTCGAGCGCGAGACGCTGGGCTCGCAGTCGACAGGCAGGTGCGCGGGCGGGGTGCGCCAGCAGTTCTCCATGGAAGCCAACGTTCGCCTGCAGCGCATGTCGGTTCGGATGTTCGAGAGCTTCGAGGAAGAGACCGGGCACCCCGCGGATTTCCGGCAGATCGGCTACCTCTTCGTGCTCACTCTGCCGCAGCAGGTGGAGGACTTCCGCACCAACATGGAGATGTGGCACCGGGTCGGTCTCACCGAGGCGCGGTGGGTCGACGCGGCGGAGGCCGCCCGCATGGTGCCAGTCCTGAACACCGACGACGTGCTCGGATGCACCTTCTGCCCGACGGATGGGATCGCAAGCCCGGCTGACGTCACGTCTGGTTATGTCTCCGCCGCGCGGCGCCATGGCGCCCGCCTCAAGGAGGGCGTGGAGGTCTCAGGGATCGACGTCGCCGGCGACCGTGTGCAGGGCGTTCGCACGTCAGGCGGCGACGTCGCCACGCGCCTGGTCTTCAACTGCGCGGGGGCGTGGTCTTCGTCGATAGGGCGGATGGCCGGACTGGAGATTCCGGTGCTGCCGTATCGCCGGCACATCGCCATCACCGGCACGTTTCCGTCGGTGCCGCGCACGAACCCGATGACCGTCGACTTCCAGACCTCCCTGTACTTCCATCCGGAGGGCGACGGCGTGCTCATCGGCATGAGCGACCGGGCCGAGCCGCCGGGCTACGTCACCGACGTGAGCTGGGAGTTCCTGGAGAGGATGTTCGAGCAGGCGGCGCGCCGTGCGCCCGCGCTGGCGTCAGCCGGGATCAAGACCGCGTGGGCCGGCCTGTACGAGACCACGCCCGACCACCAGGCGATCCTTGGCCCGGTGCCCGAGCTCGAGGGCTTCTGGTGCGCCGCGGGGTTCAGCGGCCACGGTTTCATGCAGGCGCCCGCGGCCGCGCTCCTGCTCGCGCAGCTGCTGCTCGACCGTCGCGCGGACATCGACATCAGCCCGTTTGCGTTCGCCAGGTTCGCGAGGGGCTCGCTCGTCCACGAGCGGAACGTGATCTAAGCCGGCTAGCTCCGGAAGACCGTCGCCAGCACGATCAGGCCGACTCCCCCCAGTAGGAGCACCGACCCGCATCCGATCTGCACGGCCGTGTACGCGACGCCGCCGCTGGCGGCGTACGTTTCCGGGTAGCGCACCTTGCCCCGCCGGCGCCGGATGGCGGCCGCGATGGCGCCGATTCCGAGGAGCAGCGCAAACAGGCCGAGCAGGAATCCGCTCGAGAAAGTGGTACCGCTCACCAGACTTCAGTATGCGCTCGGCTAGGATTTCGACCCGTGGCGCGGATCCTCCTGCTCGGCTCGACCGGTTTCGTGGGGCGGGCCGTGGCCCACAAGGTCCTCGACGCGGGCCACCAGATGCGCGTGCTGGTGCGCGACCCGCTGAAGGCGGCCGCCTTCAAGGTCCGCGGCGCCCAGGTCGTGGTCGGCGACGCGCTGGATCCTGCTACCGTGACCCAGGCCGCGCAGGGCGTCGACAGCATCATCAGCCTCGTCGCCGTGCGCCGAAACCGGCCGCAGTCTTACCTCGCCGTGAACGTCGACGGGGCACGGGTCCTCGGCCAGGCCGCCATGGCGGCGGGCGCCCGGTCCGTCGTCTTCGTGAGCGCTATCGGCGCCAAGCTTGACCCGCACTTCAAGTACTACACGTCGCGCTGGATGGGCGAACAGGAGCTGGCCAAGACCGGGGTGACCGGCACCATCCTTCGCTTCTCGCTGATCATCGGCGAGGACGGCGGCATCGTGAAGGAGCTCGAGAAGACCATCCGCGGTCCGTTCGCGCTCATCCCGGGCAGCGGCCAGGCCCAGATCCAGCCGATCCTGCGCGAGGATGCCGCCCGCTGCATCGTCGAGGCCGTGGCCAAGCCTGAGCTGCTGGGCAAGATCATCGAGCTCGGGGGGCCGGAGGTCGT
>Ga0070698_100009225_pt1 | contig 10587 bp, 7 predicted proteins | sample KBSK1502metaG_FD_65477 | JGI IMG/M metagenome (GOLD analysis project Ga0070698, IMG submission 65477) | Corn, switchgrass and miscanthus rhizosphere microbial communities from Kellogg Biological Station, Michigan, USA - KBS K1-50-2 metaG | ecosystem: Host-associated > Plants > Roots >... | reverse complement strand
TCCTGCGCGTATTGGTCAAAGGATTTTCCTGAGACCCGTTGCACGATATAGCCGGCAAGCGCTGTAGCGTAGTTCGAATATGCGGGCACGACTCCGGGCGGGAAAATACGTTCAGGAACGTGGTGCTTCAGAAACTGCTCGAGGCTGTGCATGTGCTGCGCATCTGAAACGAAAAGGTCTCGCGCCAATTCCTCGAATCCCGCAGTGTGGGTCATTATGTTTTTGAGGGTGATCGGTTTTCCGTACGCTGGCGGGATCTTGAAGTCCAAGTATTCATTGACGTCCTTATCGAGATCCAACTTGCCCTGTTCGGCCAATTGCATGACCGAAGTCCACGTAAAGAGCTTCGAAATGGAGCCGGGACGAAAGAGTGTGTTGTCCGCAGTGACAGGCGTGCGCTTTTCCACATCGGAGAACCCATAGCCCTTTGCGAAGATTAACTTGCCGTCTTTTACGACCGCTATCGCCGCTCCGGCGATGTTTTCGCGCTGAAGTTGAGGCGGCATCATGCCCTCGAGAAATGCTTCGAGATCGGCGCCCGTTAATTCGTGCGTAATCGAGGCCTGCGCGGGGGCTAGCTTTGTTTCGACTGCCGTCGTCTCTCTGGCCGATGAGGGCGGCGTCGTCTCCTTTTTTGTCTGCGCAAGCAGCAACCGGCCCGGCTTTTGCCCTTGGGCAAAAGTGATGCCGAAACTCGCATTGAGCAGACATAACGCGACAACGAATTTCAGACGCTTGGGCTGAAGCACGGGTTAAACCCTCCTAAGTACGCACACACACTTTCCGTCTTCCACCTGATTCTTGAACATCCTAGAACTCGACTCTGATTCCGACCTGGCCTTCGCGACCGGGGAGATGTTGAGTGACGGTACCAAAAGCCTGGGCGTTAACCGGCACCTGCTGAGTTTGGATGGCTGCCGGATTGGCACTGTTGAACAGGTTGAAGAACTCGAACAGGCCACGGATACGGATGCGGTCACTCACTTTGAACGCTTTTGAGAATCGGATGTCCATGTTCGTGAAATGAGGCGAGGTGAATTGGTTACGGGCGGTTTGGAAATTGCGTCCGTTGAAGTTGTTGTTCCCGTCCTGATCGATCGGAGTTGCAGCCACCTGAGTGTACCGGAAGCCGCTCTGTATGCGGACTAAGCTGCTAATTTCGATAGCCCAGGGGAGTTGTACCAGGCCGTGCGCCTCGAAGGTGTGGCGAAGCGCGAAATCGGAAGGGCCGCTGTCGAGTTTGGCGCCGTCGTAGAAGATGCCGGCCTTCGGAACGAAGTTTCCGTTGCAAGCAAAGAATGAACTCTCGGCGTTGGTTTGACCGCCCGGGCATAGCACGTTGCCGGTCTGCGGATCGACGATTCCCGGGTCAGTGACGACGGTTGTCCTTCCCCGGAAACTGTCGGTCGGGTAGCAAATCCCCGTTAGCGAGCTGCTGAAATTTGAGCATAGCGCATCGTCGTTCTCCGAAGTCCAACTGTAGCTGCCGCCGATGGTGAAACGGTGGCTGAACCTCTTGTCGAAGGAAAGAATGCCTGCGTTGTACGAGCCGGAATACCAGGGCCCGAATCCGTTCTCAAAGACCGCATTGGATCCGTTCACGCGGGCGTCGAAAGCAAGGTTGGTCTGGCGAACGCCTAGAAGGTTTCTGATGTCCTTATGGTAGTAGTCCACAGAGACGACAAAGTTCGGCGTAATCTCGCGTTGAATGCCAAGATTGAATCCTCGAGTGTAAGGAGTGTCAAAGCTCGGATCGACACTCACGGGAAAAACGCCGGATTGGAAGATGTTGTTAGAAAGCGCACCGAACGGTCCCCAGAAAAAATAGCCTTGAGGGTTTCCGACGGCGGCACTGGCTTGGTCGGCGAATTCTTGCGGCGTCAATCCACTTAGTTGCTGGACGTTATTGATGGTAACGACAGTGTTCGCGGGGATGGGAGCGTGACCCGGGGCAACGACGTTGTTGAGATGGTCCACTCCGAATTGCGACGGCAACGGTGGGAATTGCTGCGGCGGGTCCGGTGGCGTCGTTGGCGGGAAACAAGTGTCCGGCTGTGTGACCAGCTGGGCATCCGTTTCCGTTTGCGAAAGGCACAGGCCAAAGAGCGCAGGCGCAGTCGTGGGTACGCCGTAGAATAGACGCGGGTAGGAGAGTGGCTGGGTGACGCGGATGTCCGCCCCGCCGAATTCCGGAATGTCGCGGGCGATGCCGAGACGAAAATGGTCATAGAAGTATCCGAAGCTGCCGCGCGCGACAGTTTTCGAATTGATTTGCCACGCAAAGCCAATTCTTGGAGAAACCTTGTCCGCCTTGTGAAATCTCGAGTCATAATCCCAGCGCAGGCCAAGGTTGAGCGTAAGCTTTGGTAAAACCCTCCAGTCGTCCTGTACGAAGAGCCCATTGTAGTTGTTGCGAATGTGAATCTGGTTGGCTTCTGGCGTAAGGCCGCCTTCCCTTAGCAGAAGGAAAAAACCGGAATTAATCGGGCCGAATTGCGCAAAGTCATCGATTGTTGCGAAAAGCTGGTTATTCTGGATATTGTTCTCGATGCCATCCACCTGGGTGCGAACGAAATCCCAGCCCCATTTAAAGGTGTGCCGATTCCAACGTTTCGCCAAGCTGGCTCCGAAGGTTCCGTACTGCTGGTCGATATTCCCGGGTGTAAGGACGGCCCCGAAGGAGATTTGCGTGACGTTGCCAAAGATATCTCCGGTGCGATAACGATCGAACACGTTGAACAGAGTGTTGGGACCTGCATCAGGATGAGCGGGACCCGTTGAAGACGGCTCCTTACGGTACTGACCGCGCAGACTGAGAATCCACGGGTTGCTGCTGTCGCCAAGCGTTGCAGTGTCACTGAAACCCAATTGTAAATTGCGCGAACCAGTATTCGTACGCGTGGAAGGTAGACTGGTCGATTGCGACAAGGGCAAGAAGTTGGCTATGTGGATATTGTTAAAATTCATCTGCTCCGTGAAGTGATGATGTCCCCAGATTTCATCCAATTTGGCGAAGAGACGTGTCTGCTTGTTCGTGCTCGGCTGGTTGAAGCTGTCTTCGGCTGTCACGACAGCTGGCACTAGTTCTGAGCCGGGTGGAAATACGAAATTCAGCTGACGAACTTCGTCAATTCGTTCCGCAGAGCCGAACCAGAAGATCTTATCTTTAATGAGGGGGCCGCCTGTGGCGAGGCTATAGTCCCAACGGTGTAGGAAAGGTGCATCTTTGTTGGGGACATCGGATGTATCGAACGCATTGTTACGGTGGAAAAGCGAAGCCGTTCCATGAACGTCATTGGTCCCTGACCGGGTGATCACGTTCACTACGCCGCCTGAGGCGTTGCCGAACTCGGCCTTGTAGCCCGTTGTGATGACCTCGAATTCCGCGATGGTCTCTTGATTGAACTGGCTCGCCGCGCCTCCGTTGAGATCGTCACGGTTGGGCAAACCGTCGATCAGGAAATTCGCGTTGTTGCCGCGTTCACCCAGGATGGGAACCGCGTTGTCGCTACCTTCGTCCGCCTGCCGGTTGATCGCAACGCCGGGAACCAATTGCAACAGGTCAAGATAGTTCCGCCCGTTGATTGGGATGTCGGTAATATCCCTGGGCGTGATGGTGGTGCTCTGCGCAGAACTCTGCGTTTCCAGTAGCGGCAACTCGCCCGACACCTCAATTTGATCGTGGCTGCTCCCAATATCCAGGTGAACGTTGTAACGCAGCGTACGGTTCAGCGTGACCTCCAAGCTTTCGTACACGCCGGTGCGGAATCCATCGCGCGTGACCGTCAACCGGTAGGTTCCGGCAGGCAGCGCCGCCAAACGGTATTCGCCTTCAGAGTCCGTGGTAGCTGACCGGTCGGCTACGATTGAGACTCCCTCAGCACGAACTTGCGCTCCAGCCACCGCAAGGCCTTGCTTATCCGTTACCGTCCCCTCCATCGTTGAGGTCGTCTGCCCACTCGCGATGTTCGAACACAGCAGAGCAAAAAGAGCAGCCGCCGCAATCGAAACGGAGGAGTGTAAATTCAAATAAAGACGGGACCGAATGTACATGGTCACTGTTCCTCCACGATCCGAGATTCTCGAGCCGTGCGACTCACAATCTCTTCATTCGATGGATTCGCTGCCGTTTCCCGGTTGGTGATACCAGCGGTGATCGGCAAGATCTTCTTCTTCGCTGCGCCGCAACAATTCCAGGGAACGCGCGGTCTGCGTGTGCGCGCATGCGATCAGAATGGTTCCCAGCAGACTCAATGGGGCGACGTAGGAACCTCCAAAAGAGGGGCTGGCGACTGACGCGATACAGCTGTCATCGCAAACGCGGGCGATCGGAGTCATCTCGCTGTCCGTGATCCCAAACGTTGGCACCCCGAGCTTGTTGGCGCGAAGCGCTGCCTCTACCGTGTCGCGCAAACATTGGCCGAAGCTGATGGCGATCAGCAGGTCTTGCCGGGTCAAGGCTCTAACTCTTCTCTGGACATTTCCGGTGCTGCCTACGGGAGCCTCGGCGGCAAATCCCAAGGTCATCAGGCCGTAAGCCAAGTGCCAGCTCAGACCGGCCGCCAGGTCGATTCCTATAATTAAGATCCTGCGCGCGCGCTTCACTTGCTTGGACAGGGCAATAATTTTTTCCGGATTGAGGGACGCCTGCAGGGCTTGCAGGTTTCGCAAATCCATATCCATACCGTGGCGAATCCGGTCTGCAAGAGTGCGTTTTTCCTTCGATGCCGCCTTCAAGACCGCGTATGGCGTGATCTGGGTGACAAAATGCGCGCGCAAGTCCGCAATGAATTCCGCATATTTTTTGTACCCGAGAGCCTGGATGGTCCTTACGATGGTCGCGGCGTCCACCTCGTAGCGCTTGGCCAATTCTCGCGACGACAGGAAAAAGGTATCACCAGGATTTTCAAGAATCAGTCGAAGGAGTTTTCGGCGGCTCGGATTCAGATTCTCTCCAGCGGCCGCAAAGCGCCTTTCAAGCGCAGTCTGGCTTTGCCGCCGGTTGAAAGGCTCGACTGTATTTGCAAGGCGTGTTCGATTCGATCGAATCAGAAACAAATCCCCTGAAAGAAATCCGGTTTAAGGAATCACCACGACCAGTATGGCTAAGCCAATACAACGAATGTTGCAGTTTGTCAAGACGTTTCAATACTTGTTGCATGCGAAATCGGCTGGCGAACGCACTCCAAGATGTTGCCTGTCGCCAGGGCCGTGAGTTTTAGGCACGCGCGGTCCGCATTCGCGGCAAGGCGCCGCTCTCTTCACTAAATCGGTCAGCGAATTTGAGTTAGAAGTCGAAGCGAATCCCCACTTGGCCTTCGCGCCCCGGCAGGCGCTGCAGCGTGCTGCCAAACGCAGGAGAAGTGCCATCGAGGCTCTGCACGGCGGCGACATTGCCGGTATTGAAGAGGTTGAAGAACTCGAACAGCACCTGTGCCTTCACCTTCTCTCCAAGGTTGAATCGCTTCGCAAGCCTGGTGTCCATGTTCACAAAGGCGGGCGCGGTATAACGGTTGCGGGCAAATTCTGGAAACTGACCGGCAAAGCTCAGCGCCTGTCCGTTGAACAAACCATCCCCGTCGAAATCAGACCCACCGTCGGCCGGAGCCCTGCTGTAGTGAAAACCGCTCTGGGCCCGAAGGATTCCGGAGACTTCGAATTTCCACGGCAGCTGCACGATACCGTGGAGCAGGAAGGTGTGACTTAAGGAGAGATCCGACGGCCCTTTGTCGATGTTCGCGCCGTTGTAAAACGTTCCCGCCTTCGGTACCGGATTGCCGAGACTGTTAATAAACGGGCCGTCCGCGTTGGTCTGGCCGTTTCCGTCGGTAACCAAGGGCACTTTCCCTACAAAACTGTCGGAGAGTCCCGCGATTGCCAGGAAATTCACGCCCTCCCCGTTCTGGATTTCCGAAGTGAGCGTTGAATTCAAAACGTTGTCTATGGCGTGTGTGAAGGTGTAATTGGTTTGCAGTGTGAAGCTATGAGACATCCTTTTCTGGAACCCAATCGTAAATCCGTCGTATGTCCCTTCGCCCCACGGCCCGAAGCTTTCGATTCTTTTTGAGCCCGTTCCCGGCACCAGTTCGTTGCCATGGCCCGGCATCCGCGCTTCGAAGGCCAGGTTGGTCGCGCGAACGGTCAGGATATCTTTGATGTCTTTGTGGTAGTAGTCGAAGGTGAACACCATGTCCAAGCCAATTCCCTGCTGAAGGCCGACGTGATAGTTGCGTGTGTACGGCACCTTGAAGTTCGGGTCGACCGTGATGGGAACTTGACCGGCTGTTCCCAGGATGCCGCCGATCGTCGTTAGGTGTCCGAAAGGATCCCAGGACCAGTAATTCGCAGGGAACACGAGAGTTGTGTTTGAGCCGGCTGCGTTCGCGATCGCGGCATCGGCGGCCTCGAGGAACTGGTCGGGCGTGAAGCCAGTCAGCTGCTGCACATTGTTGATATCCACGACGGTGTTGGCCGGAATGGGAGCATGCCCCGAAGCGACAACGCCGTTCAGGTGGTCGATGCCGTATACGGTCGTTCCAAGCACGGTGTTGTCCGCGGGATTGATACATTGCGTTCCTTGAGCGGCAACTTGCGCGTCGGTGAGGGAGTTGGCGAGGCATACGGTGGGACGCCCGCGCCCTTCGAAGTTCCGTCCGATATTGGTCGGATCGCCGTAGAACAAACGAGGGAATGACAGCAAGCGCTCTCTTTGAATGTTGGCTCCGCCCAATCCGGGAACATCACGAGCGACCCCGGCCCGAAACTGATCGTAGAAAATTCCAAAGCTGGCGTTTAGGACGGTCTTCGGCGCTAAATTCCAGGCGGCGCCGATGCGCGGTGAAAAGTCGGTGCTATTCGGAAAACGCGAATCGTAATCCCACCGCAAGCCCAGGTTCAGGGTGACCTTTTGAGCGATCTTCCAGTCATCCTGCACAAACAGGCCGTTGTAATTGTTCCGTATGTGCACCTGGTTGTCTCTCGGTGTCGGGCCGGATTGCAGGGTGATGAGGTTCACACCGGAATCGATGGGTCCAAACTGCGTAAAGTCGGCTTCCGTTGCGAAGAGTTGCGTAAAGAAGTTGTTTGGTTCCGCGCGGGTGCACGACGAAAAAGTTATGAGTCGGCCCTCCGTTGGGTTCTGCGTTCCCAGAAATCCTGAAAGCGACCACTAAGCTTGGCACAGCGGAGAGCGATGATGGCGTTGGAGCCGCGAACGGTCCAATGCATGCCGGCGCGTTTTAGACGTGTGCCGATGGCCACCTTGCATCCGGCTTCCACAACGCCCGTGGAAGTGCACAAGCCTTGGGCGTGGAATTCTGGGTAGCGCATACGGTCTCGGTTCGTCTGGAAATAGTGAAGGCAACGGCGTGCTTCTTCGGAGCGAGGGATCTGGCGGCGGATGGCATGGAGCAGCGCTTGAAATTTTCCGGTGTCGAGTTCTTCCTTTCTACGTTCTGTCCACTCCGTTGCGCGTGGATGGGTGACACCGTAGAGAGCTTTTCCGAGATCACTCAAGTGTTGTTTGGCATGATAGCGGTCCACGATCTGGGTGGCATCCGGAAACTGATCCTCGGCGATGTTCCAGATCCAAAGCGCCCCATCCCCGAGCACGACTCTACGTGGCGCATGGCAGAAGCGGCGTCGTGTCGCTTCCCGCCAGACCCGTTCGGCAAACGGAGAGCGTGCGGCGGCGGTATCCAGCGCGGAAGCGCTTTCCAAGGCCGCCGAGTAGCTGATCGATCCTTCATCGCGGACGGGGGTGCCCTGTTCATCGAGCGCTTCCGCACTCCAAATGGTGCAGAGTTTCACCTCGCCGGTCTTGGCCGATCCGTCCGGTTGCTTGCCCGTGCGGCCCGCGAGCTCTTCAGCGCGTAAAGGAATCCCTGTGCCATCCATACCGAGATAGAGGGTCAGCGGTAGAGGAAGAGCATCCAGAGGTTCGCTGTGCACGCGTTCATCTTCGGCGATCTCTTTTCCTAGCGCTTCTGCGCTTCTCTCCACCTGCTTGGCATCCACTGCCACACCGGCCAGTTCGGTCAACAGTTCGCTCCCTTCCTGGAAGCTGACCATGGCACCCACGGTACCCACCATGCGCGTGAGAGCGGGGGAGAGTGAGGTAGTTGCTATCCCCAGATGCTGATCTCGAGGGCAGAAGCCGTGCCCGCAGGAAGCACAGTGATAGTAGGCACGTTCCAGATGTAGGGAGCCAAGGACACTCTGGACTTGTTTGGTGCGGCGCCCAGCATAGCGCGCCTCCCTTCCGCAGGGACAAGGAACGCAACACCCCACTTGATCGGAAAGGTCCGCGTTGAGACGTTGCGCCACTGCCTGGCCCGCCAGCTGGAGAACCTGCTGTCGAACCGCGACTTCCAGGGCCTCAAAATCCAGAGCTTCCACCGCTTGGCGTCCAAGTAGGATTTCAATTTCCTGAACGATGTCGACGGCCAACAGATCGGCGAAGAGGTTTTTTTTTAGCCTCGCTGGCTTCCGGTTCCCGCAGCTGGGCCGAGCAGATTTGCTCACTGACGGCAATCAGTTCCCGTACCAGGTTGCGAAAGCGCCGATACTCGGCGATCTGCTCCTTGGCGCGTTCGACAGCGACACCTCGGGGAATGACCTGGGTAACCGTTTTCCCAGCGACCCGATGGGTCAGCGAATACGAGGGACCGTGTCCTGGGGAATCCTCCTGGGCGCAGCGGCAGTTCGGCTTGCCACACTTACGGAAACGCGCGGTTAGAAAACCCGGACGCAGGTCGCCGAGATGGGCCAGGCTAGCAGTGAGGTGATCGCGCTTTTCGCGAAGAGTCCTTAAGGCTGCGTTCATGGGTACCTCCTCCTTGTCTGACAGTCACTATAACCTGTCAGATACAAAAAGAAAACCCCGACCAAACCTTATCAAATTTCTGTCCTAACTCTGATGTCGTGCACCCTACCCGACACTCTTCGTTGACTTTTCCGCGACCCACCCCTAAAATCAATGTTTGTCTCTGCAGGGAGTCGATCGCCATGCGATCGCACATGAAAGGTGTGACTGATTGCGATGAGGACGTACGTAGCAAAGGGTGAAGAAGCCGAAGCACTCAAGGTTGGGGCGAATTGGTTCGTCGTGGACGCGACCAATCAGGTTTTGGGCCGTCTGGCGACGCGCGTGGCGCGAGTGCTGATTGGCAAGGACAAGCCGAGTTTTACGCCGTATTTGGATTCGGGCGATCACGTGGTGGTGATCAACGCGGACAAGATCCGTATGACCGGCAACAAGCTCGAGCAGAAGGTGTACTATTCGCACAGCGGCTATCCTGGCGGATTGAAGGAAGTGCCGGCAAAGCGCGTGCGCGAAGCGAAACCGGAATGGGTTGTGCGCGAAGCGATCATCGGTATGCTACCGAAGAACAAGCTTCGCGCCCGCCGGTTGAAGAAATTGCGCGTGTATCGCGACGCGTCAGGTTTGTCGCGCCACACTGGGCAGAAGCCTCAGCCGTTGGCGATCTAGGGGACTTGGTCAGAAGCGCCGGAACCTTGCTCATAAAAGAGGAACTGCAGTTCCTCATTTTATGCGACGAGAAAAAGGTAACTTCGGCGTTTTCAATCGTTTCAGGGTTTGGATAAAAATCTTGTTGCAAACCCTGAGGTAAGAAAGTTCCGCACTTAGTTGTTCCTCCGCAGGTCAGGTGGCCTCGTAAGGAATCAGCCGGGCGCGAAGTTTCTAAAGGATTGACCAGAGCAAGGCGCATTTGTCTGCGCCGAGCAGGTAGCAGGGCTTGCAATTCAAAACCCTGCGCTAAACAGCAAATGGAATTTTGAGGAGGGGTGTTGAGCACAGAATTGCCAGCAAGCTCGAAAACTTGGTTTCACGGCACTGGACGCCGCAAAGAATCAGTCGCGCGAGTCTTCCTGCGCGCGGGAAGCGGCAAGTTCACGATTAACCGCCGCACCGTGGATGTGTATTTTCCGAATTTCGCATGGAAGCATGACGCGACGGAGCCGCTGAAGTTCACGAGTCTGGCGGATCAGGTGGACGTCGTCATTACGGCTCATGGTGGCGGCGTTGGCGGCCAAGCGGGAGCAGTGCGCATGGGGCTGGCGCGTGCAATTTCGCGCTTCAACCCTGAACTGCGCCCCGCGTTGCGTAAGAACGGTTTTTTGACACGCGATTCGCGCATGAAGGAACGCAAGAAGTACGGACAGAAGGGCGCGAGAAAGAGATTCCAGTTCACCAAGCGGTAATCGCTTGGCTGAACGGCGCAGACGTGAGTCTGCGGCGAGCTCCGGTGCGGCAGGTGAAAGCCGCTGCATCGAGATCACGGCCGGCAAGAGGCCGGCAAGAGGCTGTTCGGCAAAGGGAAGAGGAGCGCCGGGCCAAAACTCGGAGCTTCACCCAGAACCGCAAACAGCCATCCATTAAGGAGGAATAGTGGCAGTTGAAATTACGATGAAAGAGCTGTTGGAGGCCGGAGTTCACTTCGGTCACCAGACGCGGCGCTGGAATCCAAAGATGAAGGAATACATCTTTGGAGAGCGCAACGGGATCCACATTATTGACCTGCAGAAGACCCTGAAGATGTTCCGCGAAGCGAGCCGCTTCGTGAG
>Ga0070698_100009224_pt1 | contig 10587 bp, 7 predicted proteins | sample KBSK1502metaG_FD_65477 | JGI IMG/M metagenome (GOLD analysis project Ga0070698, IMG submission 65477) | Corn, switchgrass and miscanthus rhizosphere microbial communities from Kellogg Biological Station, Michigan, USA - KBS K1-50-2 metaG | ecosystem: Host-associated > Plants > Roots >... | reverse complement strand
CTTTACGCTGTGGGCATGTTGGCGATGGACCAGGGCGACTACCAGCAGACGGTGCGGTTCTGTGAAGCGAGCCTGGCACTGTATCGCGAACTGGGAGATCAGCGCGGCATAGTGGCCTCGCTCAACGCCCTGGGCTATGTCGCCCACAGAAGAGGGGAGAATGCCACGTCCCGTACTCTGCTTGAAGAGGGTCTGACGATGGCCAGAGCGATAGGTGACGGTGAGGGCATCGCCCAGTCGCTCTTCTTCCTGGCGAGGGAGGCTGGTGTACGAGGCAAGTATGTGGCAGCACGTAGCATGTATGAAGAGAGCCTGGCCATCTATAGAGAGATGGGAGACAACTCTCATATGACTCAAGTGCTTGTCTTTCTAGCAGATGTGGTCTTTGATCAAGGTGAGCATGCCATGGCACAGTCACTGGCAGAGGAAGGGCTGGCGCTCTGCAGGGACCTGGGGAACTTTCTGGACCTCACCTACAGGCAAGGTCTTCGCACTTTACATGCTCTCGCTTTCTACCAAAGCGACTATACACTGGCACGCTCGATTTTAGAGGAAGCTCTGGGCATAGCCAGAAAGCAGGGAGCTCGGGAGGAGATTGCCGATGGACTCGCTAGATTGGGTGTAGTGGCACTCTATCAGGGAGATTATGTTGCGGCGCGCTCGCTGTTGGGGGAAGGCATCACCATAGGCAGAGAGATAGGGAATCAGATGCATGTCGCCTTTGCGCTGGGTGACTTAGGACGAGTGTTCCTTTATCAGGGGGACTTCGTCACGGCACGCACCTATTTGGAGGAAGATGTAGCGATCGCCAGCGGATTGGGGGATCAGCGGACCCTCTCCTATGCGCTAGGCTTCTTAGGCCAGCTCGCTTTGTATCAGGGAGACTGGACCACGACGCGTGCGTTGATGATGGAGAGCCTGGCGATTCATCGGGAGACAGGGGATCGCCTCGGTACCGCAAGAAGATTGTACGATCTGGGGCGGGTCACTTTCGGCGAAGGAGACGCCCTAACAGCACTCATGCTGTATGAGGAGGGTCTCACCATCTTCCAGGCGTTAAAGAGCAAGTGGTTCATTGCTGCAAGCTTTGAGGGGTTGGCGGCAGTTGTCCTAGCGCAGGGACAACCCGCGTGTGCGGCGCGACTTTGGGGGGCCGCAGAGATCCTCCGCGAAGGCATGGGGGCGCCTATACCACCTATCGAACGTCCTCCCTATGAGCATATGGTGGCGAGTGCACGTACCCAACTCGGTGAGAGCTGCTTTGCGGCAGCGTGGACCGAGGGGCGTGCCATGACACTGGAGCAAGTTCTTGCCTCTCTCAAACCAGCTCCTGCCGGGTCAAGACCTTCCGTCAAACCGCCCTCCCCACCGATCTACCCCAATGGTCTGACAGGGCGCGAGGTAGAGGTGCTCCGCCTAGTGGCGCAGGGCCTCACTAACCCCCAGATCGCCGAACAACTTGTCCTCAGTCCACATACGGTCAATAACCACTTGCGTTCGATCTCGAGCAAGCTGGGGGTCACCTCGCGCAGTGGCGCTACCCGCTTTGCGGTTGAACACAAACTGGTATGAAAAAGACCGTAGGCGTTGCATAGTTACTTTAGCTATAGACCCTCCTTCCAGCATCTTCTACCCTCTGAGCAAAAATGACTCGAATGAGTCATCTCTTCTGGTGTCCAGTACGGTAGACTGAAAGTAGTGTATGTTCGCATGCATACTCGGAAGAATTACGGCGGTAGCCGTATGAAAGGAGCTCTACCATGAAACTGTTACGCGCCGGTTGTTGTTTTCTTGTTCTGCTGCTCTCCCTCGTCGTCTTTTCCTTCGTCGCCGTCCACCCCGCGGCAGCGCAGGGGCTGAACCCACCGACGCCACCCGGAGCGACCTGTCACACCACGGGCCAGGGCACCATCTGTCAGGGAAGCTTTACGGGTTCTGATGTGAACCTCGATATTGGGGTGTCCTGCGGCAGCTTCCAGGTCCTCCAGAATGGCACCTTCACCGAAAGCTTCACCATCTTTTACAACCAGGCGGGAAATGTGACCAAAGCAGTCTTCCATGCAAGGGAAGTGGGAACGCTATCGAACTCGGTGATAGGCAAGTCCGTACCCTTTAAGTCAGCCCAGACCGTCATTTTCACGTTCGCCACCCCAGGGGACTTTTCAACCGCGACTGGCACCTTTACGGGACAGGAAGACAATGTGACTCTTCCGGGCAGTGGCCTCATCTTGCACGATGTTGGAAGAGTCGTCTTCGCACCAGACGGCACCATCACCTTTGAGGGCGGCCCTCACCAACTGCTGCATAACGAAGTGCAGGAACTCTGCGCTGCACTTTCGTAAGGATGAGGGTATCAACTATATCTGACTCCTCGACCTGCCACATTGAGGAGACCCGCTGACAGAGCCGCCTCTCCTCTGGGGCTGCTGGAGGCGGCTTCTGCCAGCGGGTCTCCACGATCTTGAGAATAACGCGCTCCAGCCGCTGTGTTCGGCCCTTAGTTGAGCGCTGGGATGGTGAGCCGAGTGAGAGAGGCGCCTCCTGATGACCGATCAGTACGCCATCCTCTCCCTATCATTGGCCCAATATGTAAGATCATCGGCTCAATAACTCTGAGAATTTACAATTCCGTGTCTACGGCGAAACTCAAGAACTGGATATCTGGGGTATCGTGAATTTGTTGTGTGCAGGACGCTGACAAGCTCAGCAACATAGAGCCATAGTGTAGGAATCTGTTGTGGGTGATCTCTGGCTGGCTCTCTTACACCCACAACAGATTCCTGAGACACACAAGAAACAAGCCTGCTAATTATGGTAATATGTGGCAGGCACATGGACATTCTGGCCTGGCAGTATGTGTCCTATGAGATCCGCCCATCTGCTATACTTTATGCATTGCCTGTGGTCAACCAAGGTGCATCCCCCAGCGGTTGGGTACTGCCCGACCAGGGTTGTTGCAGTTGACCAAAACGAACGCCTCCAGACGTCCTACCTATCCAAAGACAGAAAAATATGCATAGGAGTTAAATCAACGGTGATAGAAGTACATTTGCCACAATTATTTCCAACCATGACACAGATGGACCAATTGAAAGTCGAGCAATGGTACGTACGCGAGCACGATCTCGTACAGCCTGGTGACCTCCTCGTGTCGATAGAGGGCCCTCCTGGCTTCTTTGATATTCCCACACCTCCCACAATGGCAACGCCCTGTCGCGTGACACATATCGTCAAACAACCGGGCGCATCAGTCCATCTGAACGATCTATTGCTCATTCTGAACCCTGAGCAACAGACAGCAGAACAGTGAAGTACCCGCTATGCCGCGCTCTTCTTAGGTGCAGTACAATTCAAGAGAAGGCACCCACGGCTCCTGCCGTGGGTGCCTCATGCTCATTCATGGCCTTCGCCATCTGGTGGCTCTGACGGCATGACAATCCTCCTTGCCGGACAGCAATCAAAATAACAACAGCACCCGCGCTTAAAAGAGAGCATACCATATTTTCTGTATCTTTTCTACTGAAACGAGAGAATATACTCGTCCAGATCGGCGCGATGAGCAAGCCAGTGAGGGCGAGTAGCAGGGAGTTCCATGCCAAGTTCCGCCAGGTGAGGCAGTTGATCTTTTGCGATCACTCCGATCATCAGTCTCTCATGAATGGTGCTGTCTTCCTCTATTGCCTGGCTGATCTGGCGGAAACCCGTGAGATACACCACATCCTTGGTGTAACAACCCCCCCGGCCCTCCTTGCTGGCTAAATCGGGGACCCCGCGATAAGTGCGGAGGCACCGGTTGACGGCCATGCGATGGGCGGATTGCTGGGCAATCGCCAGCTCCTCGCGGTTATCAGCAGTCAGCAGGCGTGTCAAGAGGTACAGCAAGTCAAAGAAGGAAAGCAGCTCGGAGAATGTGTGCGCGGGGGTCAGAACGCCACTAGCAAGCCCGACCGCCAGTGTCCCTATCCAAACCGCCGGCGACGCCTCGCCGACTTCGAACCGTTGAGCCTGAAGCTGAGCAGTTTTGTTATCGTGGTAGAGCGCGAGGCCCTCTTCCGTATACAGATACCCCTTCGTTCCCAGGGAGAGGAGCCCTAGCTTAGAGCGCTTCCCCGCCTCCGAACGAAATACATGGCATTCGATCTCGTGGGAGAGTAACTCGCGCACGCGGGCGACAGACATGCTCCCCTGCGGGAGGATAATCGTGTTGATATTGTTCTCGATGCGCAGGTTATTGGCGGCCTGATCGATGAGGATGTCCCAATCGAATTGATATTCTCGCAGGATAGCTTCGAAAAATTTCTTCACCGTAGCAGAGGAAACCCGCCGTTGATCGACATGCGTGGTGGAGAGGGTCGAGAGCCGAGGCTTTTCTGGCCCATGCCTCCCCTCGGTTTCACTATCCGTGTGTTCCAGCCAGTTCTGAGAACGGTACAACCGCCACTGCTGCAGATAGCCGATGAGCCGGGTGCTAATGGCGTGCGTCTTCTGGTATTGTAGCCCCTGGTGGAGCAGGGCTTTCAAGTGGTGGAGAGCAATCTGCATCTCCTCTTCAGTCGGCGGTGCAAAAAGACGCTGATTATAGTCCCAGAATGCCTGGTTATCGCCAGAGTAGCAGGATGCAATTAATTGGAGCCAGTTCGTCTGCTCTTCAATGGCATCGCTGTACAGCCTCCTTACAACAGCATTTGGTTCGTACTCCTCGATTGTTCTATCACGTGGTTCACAGTCCTCAATTTCCCTTTTGAGCTGTGTAAGGGCCTGGATGCGTTGTGTGACGTCATCGATCGGAATAGCCGGGTAGCGCAGACGTGGCTCGCGTTGTTCTCTGATGGCTGATTCAATCTCACGATCCAGCGACTTCCTGATGAGTCCCATCATGGCTTCTCTTTCGCTATGCTCGGCCAACCGATCCCACTCTCCCTGTTCCTCCCAAGTAAACGGTCCGGCATGCGAGAGCCAGTTGAACGCATCATAGGCAATCGCCTCACGGTAGCGGGGATACCACCGCCAATCCAGATAGATTCGGCCGAAGTGGCGAGCCGATGCACGGTACTGTGCAATTTCATGCTGTGCTTCTTTGGCATATACCTGGTATTCCCGCCGCGCCTCCCGAATCCCCTGGTCGAGTGCCTGTTGCAGAAGCAATTCGGCTTCATCCAGGCGTAACTGGCGGATCAAAAGACGTGCGTAGTCAATTTGATATACCGGTACCTCGCCGCAGGCAATTGTGTTACCGGTAGCGGCGAGGGCCAGGATGTCATCGAGCGCTGCTACACTGGAGGCCAGCGCCTCTCGAAAATGCCCAAGACCTGCGCTGGCCTGGGCAAGTTCTCCCAGTGATGCTGCGAGCGAGCCCGGTAATGCACGGCCCTGCCGTTTCAAATCGATGCTCTCTCGTAGAGCATCGATAGCTCCTTCGCTCTGGCCTAAACACACCAACTGGTGTGCCATGTCATTCAACAAGCGGGCCAAGCGGAAGCTTTTCTCTCCGTGCTCAACAGAAAACGCCTGCCGGTCTCCGTGAGCGGCGTCCTGTTCGGTCATGCGCAACAGCTCGATCCCCTGTTGATACGTTGTGATAGCGTGCTCGCGGCGCAGCCGTTCTGCCTCGCTATCCTTCATTTCTTTCGCATGATCTGCCCACAATCCCCACAACATGCCGCTATCGCTGAGCAGTGACGCGTAGATGGCTGGCAATGTGTGTTGATATGCTTTCATCTGGTCCATGGCTTCACCAAGCAACACCTGTGCCTCGGTGAATTGTGACTGATACAGCAAATAGAGCACTTTATGGTGAAGCAGCTGTACCTCTGTAGCTGGTTGGAGAAGCATGCCGTTGGTGTGAGCCACAGAGGAAATCGTTTGATAGTCTTCTGCGCGCATTTTCGCATCGTTCTTCAATCCCGAATATTGTCCCAGATGATGGTGGAGTAAAAGTCCCCCACACAGCTGATCATTTCTCTCTTGACGCCAGGAGAAGCTAGCCAGGATCTCTTGTGCGAGTCGTGCAAGACGAGGGCCATTGCCAAGGGCAAAACATAGCCACCCATGGCGCACAAGTAGCTGAGCTGCGTCAAGGAGCCGTCGCTGCTGCAACAGCAACACAGCCAATTCGGTCACCATTGCTGCCTTTTCCTGTTCATCATTGAACCCATTGCTCAACCAGTCGCTATAGATGTGCGTGACCTGCTGCTCAACTTCCGCTAGACGACCCTCGGCGAGCAGGTTTTGTACCGCTGCCTCAGTGACGAATGTCAGAAGATGAGCACGATCGGCGTAAAGCATGGCATCACGATCCACCAACGAAGCGTGAAGCAACTCATCAAATGCTTCCTCTGCCTGAGAGCCGACCTGCTCAAGGAGAGCAAACGGGAGCGCAACTGGGGAAACAGCTAGTAGCTCCAGCAAGTGCAGGGCGGTGTGCGAAAGACGCTTGCTAATTACCTGTTCGAGTGCTAGACGCGCTTCACGGTCTGTCTTGAGATCGAGGGCGCGCTTTTCGGCGAGTAACTGCTCGATCTGAAACTGGTGTTCACTCTTCTGCGCCAGGTGCGAAGTCGATCTCCCGTTGTTTTGCCACGAATGCGTAAAGCGCCGTCGCTGGAGATTCCTGGCACAGAGTTCGACATACCAGGCATTACCGCCAAGCCTGGCTGTTGCCTGCTCTAACAGTAGGTGGGGAACATCCACAAATCCGAGACGCTGCCACACCTTCACGCCATCTTGCGGGGATAACGCTGCCAGTTCCGTTTCCGCAACAGACGTCTTCACACGTCCCGGGAGCAACACTCTTTCACGTGTGGCGAGATAGATAGCCGCCTTGTGCTCACGGCGCACAAATTCGACAAGGAACTGTTGCCATGTATCCGGAAGTCGACCATCCTTTCCAAGAACCAGATGTACGTCATCGAGTAACAGAATCGTCGGCTGGTCCGACGCCGCCAGTCCAGTCAGCACCATCTCTACCTGTTGTTCCCGCGCCAGCATTTTCCCTTCTGGCAAGACTTCTAGCTCAGATAATACCCGTGCGAGGAGTTGATCCAGATGTTCCACAGCGGTCATGGTTGCCGCAGTAGCAAAGGGAAAGAAGATGACGTGGTAAGACTCCGTATCCAGCAGATGCCGAAACAGCAAGTTCAACGCGGAAGTTTTTCCCATCCCTGTAAGCGCCTGAACGATGATAATCTTTTTCGGCACCTCTGCCTGCAGATAGGAGAGCATCTCCTCTAACCACTTCTCCCGGCCAACGAGGTGTCGGACGTCATCCGGTACGAAAGATGCCATTGCCTCGCCTGCTAGCGTGAGCGTACCGGGGAGTATACCCGTTCGCACTTCCGGACCCTCAGACAAATCCTGGTCCAACTGGACCAGGTCGTTCAAGAGTTGATCCCATTCGCTTTGCGGTCTCAACATCGGACGGCGACGCTGCATCGTTTTGATCTTGATGCGAGCAAGGTTGACAAAGGCCTGACGCTCCTCTGGCGAGAAGATGATGCCACATCCTACGCGCAAAGCATCGTACAACGGGCGGAGTTCCTCGAATTGAGGAGCACGAATGCCGCTTTCGAGCTTACGGTACATGTCCGGCGTGAGAGGAGCAATGCCGTAGCGTTCAAATGCCACTGGGATTGCGTCAGTTACATCTGCTTTCTCCTTCTTCCCGCGCATGCACATCAGCAGTGCACCAAAGGAAGGAGGGAGGTGCTCCTGTTGAGAATGCAATGGAATCACATTGGTTCCCTGGAAGTGGGAGTCACGAGATGGTTGAGTTTGTTGCAGTGCCATACGCATGTAATCCCTCTCGTCAGCAAGCGCTCCTTCCTTTTCAGATCATGAGCGTTGCACCTGCTTTCGTCTGTATTCAGAAATACCACAAAACAGGAGAAAAGACAAGCCTGCAGGATAATGTAGCGCGTCAGGTTCAAATGGCCGTTCAAATGGCCGTTCAAATGGCCGCTAGAGGCGCTGATCTGGCCCTATTCGTATGCTACACTCATACACAGGAGAAACAGAACTACTTCGTACTTGCGAGAAGTTCTGATGCACCTTACCAACTGAATCCAATTTCAGCGACATCCCTATTCACTTGTCGCGCACCGCTTCTGGCAGATCCTCTGCAAAGAGCGGGAAAGAGTAATGGAGGCGATACAGGTCAGCTTTCTCCGTGAGGTACTGGAGATCCAGCGGCTTGCCTTCCGTATCGAAGGACCGCCGGAAGATCTTCAGCGGCTACATGGCGACCGAGCGGGCGGGTGCCTCTAGTGGGTGCTGAGAGAGTCGGAGCAACCCGTACTGTTACAACCCGATGGCAAGGGCAATAGACGTGGGGTGAAGCACCGGGGGTGCATAGGCCCGAAAGACGGTTCAATCCCGATCACGTCGAGAGAAATCTTTCCTATGAGAGAGCAACCTGCTAAGCACATTTTATAAGCGTAAAAATGGCGTAAATCATTAGAATTTGTCTATACCTTTTGTATCTCCCGAAATTTGCCCATATATTCCGTTGACAGGTAAATATTTTGTAGGGTATTCTTGCAATAGATATTTTTTGTGGGAGAGCGCAATGCAAGATAAGCCCTACTATAGCCCTGAAGAAGTGGCTGACTATTTAGACGTGACACCTGAAACGATACGCAATCTTTGCCGAGCGGGGAAAATCCCAGGAGCGCGGCAAGTAGGGCGGCAGTGGAGGATACCCAGGGAATATTTACTATCCAAACCTGCTCTACCCGATGAGAAAGACGACCAGCAAAGGCGCTAATTAAAAATTCTTCCGGTAGACCCGCTTTGAGGTTTACACTCTTTTTTACGTGTCATTTACGCCCGGAAAGGGGGGTGATACCGTTGGACAAGTAAAGAACGCTTAACCATTCCTACGTTAAGCGTTCCCTCGACCTCTGTTTTGGCTGTGTGTACTGCGTGTAACTCTCCCAAGCTCCCGACAGTGCAGACAGAAAGTACCGATCCCTTTACGGTTGGAACAGGGCAGCAGGCGGTATGTTAGGCCGTTTGCTGCCGGGACAGGCTCAAGGTCTAGTTACAGTATAAAACGTATGGCCTTGCCTGTCAATTCAAGCGAGGTAACACATGCAAGTCAGTCCCTTTCACCTACCACTTGACGAGCATCCGGCTTTTGTGCGACAAGAGACCGACACCGCGACACCCCATACCCCTCTACCCATTTACTACATCCACGCTCTCCCTACGCCCTTTTGCACAAACCCCTTGTGTATCTGTCAGCGTGGCAGAAATGAGGCAGCCAGGCTCTTAGGGGATGTTGCAGAGGGGAGTTTTGTACTGCGCAACGCCGCAGCTCTCATGGAGAAAAGAGAGGCAGCCATGAGCACTACTCCCAAAACACTACAGCAAACCCGGACAGAGATACATGTTGACCTTATTTCCGGTGTACCCGAAGCCTGTCAACTCTTAGGACATTCCTGGCAGGAGACAGAACATTACAGCGTAAAGGAATGTGCTCTTTGCCACCTACGCGGCTATTGCCCAGGGTGTACGTCGATCCCGATACACAATGCGCAGGCGTTTTTCTGCACCAGGCACACCCCAGGAATATAGGTTGAACCCGTAGTGTGTGAACAGTACGAAGAAAGAACGGTGAACCATGCAGCCATATAATTATTATCCACACCAGCATCAGTATACCGGCAGTCTTGAAGATGAAATCGGGGCGTACACAGGAGAGGAGGTCACCCCAAGAAACCACCAGAGAGACGCAGGGCGGCTTCCCAACATCCGTACGAGCGGCGCTTTGCCTAACCGTGAGCAACGGGACGCAGCACAGCGCCAGGCGGAACTTGAGGCAAGACAGCGCAATTTACGCGGAAACTCAAGAGTGCCCCCGGACGGCCTGCCGCGTGGCAGAAGCCGCAGCCGCGATGATGAGTATGCGACGCAGCAGCCCCCTCGTTCCGCATTGCGTTTTCGATCAACCAATGGAGTGGATTTTCAAGCGATACCTGGCGTGCAATTCCATACACATAACGAGCCATTTATTCAGCGATCCACGCTTGTGCGCGGCCTCCCGCAAGGTACCTACTACCAGCAGGAGGTAGACACCGGTGACATTGAGGAAGACGAGCAGGTAACGCAGCGGCCACGACCGCCAAAAAGAGGGCATACCCGTATTCGCTTTCACTCGCTTGTGTATCTGGGGGCGGGCATGATTGTCATGGGTTTTTTGTGGATAGGGCTAACCTACCTTTTCGCGTTGGGCCAGACGACTCTCAACGACTGGCAGTATTCACGGCCCAGGACATTTCAGACAGACGCAGTGGTCGGGCATGGGGACAGCGCAAGCAACCCAAGCCATTTTATCGCCGTGAACCTTAACCGGCATGTGCTGGTCATCGAAGTGCCTGGGGGAGATCCCTCCAAAGCAAAAATTTACCCCATCACCACACTCTTTGGCGACGGCCAGGATTTAACCCCGGTCACGCTCACCTTTAAGGACGTGAACGGGGATGGAAAGCTGGATATGGAGATCCATATTCAGGATCAAACCCTGGTGATGATCAACGAAAACGGCGGGTTTCGACCGCTCAAGCCAGGGGAAAAAGTACACCTGTAGCG
>Ga0070698_100009223_pt1 | contig 10588 bp, 9 predicted proteins | sample KBSK1502metaG_FD_65477 | JGI IMG/M metagenome (GOLD analysis project Ga0070698, IMG submission 65477) | Corn, switchgrass and miscanthus rhizosphere microbial communities from Kellogg Biological Station, Michigan, USA - KBS K1-50-2 metaG | ecosystem: Host-associated > Plants > Roots >... | reverse complement strand
CAGGAACTGTGCAAAGCACACCTGCTCGATTTCATCTGCTAATTCTCGACGCGCGGTAGCCAAAGCATGCGGTCGACGCTGAACGACCTCTTCAGGCCAGTCGAGGTAATATGCGTTGTTGTACTTCGCCTTCAACGCGCGGAACAGCGCGTAATCGTTCAGCCAATGTTCGTGCTTATTTTGGAATTCATCAAACTCCGCCCGCAGATCCGTGCGGCTTTCAGACTTGAAGTGCTTCCACGCAACTTGGAGAAGACGGGCTCTGAAAGGAATCACAGCATCGTAGTCAACGAAGTCGGAGGGGAAGCGAGATTCGCAATCCTTCTCGGCCAGCAACCCGTCCGATATCAGGGTCGCAGGACTGATCAGCAGGGCGTTTCCCGCGAATGACGACATCGGCTGATAGGGCGAGTTCCCATAACCCGTTGGTCCGAGCGGAAGGGATTGCCACCAACGCTGGCCAGCGTCATGGAGATGATCGACCCACGAATACGCCGACGGTCCGAGATCGCCGATGCCGTAGGGCGACGGGAGAGAAGTGGCGTGCAACAGCAGGCCCGAAGCACGGTACTCAGACGGAAATGGAGGAACGGTCATTTCTCCGATGCCGTGAGTCATTGACCAGATCCGGCTTCTAGGGCGTTGCTCACTATTTCCTGCGCTTCGCTCAGAATCGCACGGAGGTGTGCTTCGCTGTTGAAACTTTCGGCGTAAATCTTGTAGATGTTTTCGGTGCCGGATGGCCGTGCCGCGAACCAGCCGTTCTTCGCTATGACTTTCAATCCGCCAATCGGAGCCTGATTGCCCGGAGCCTTCGTCAGCTTGGCAGAGATGGGCTCGCCCGCCAGATCGGATTCCTTGACAGCATCTGGCGTCAGTTTCTGCAACTTCGCTTTCCGCTCCGGAGTGGCCGGCGCATCAATGCGTGTGTAATACGGCGTGCCGAATTCTGCTGTCAGTTCGCGGTAATGCTCGCCGGGATCCTTCCCCGTACTGGCGGTGATCTCAGCAGCGAGCAGTACCATGATCAGCCCATCTTTGTCTGTCGCCCATGCGGTTCCATCATGACGAAGGAAGCTTGCTCCGGCACTCTCTTCGCCACCGAAGCAGAATGAGCCATCGACAAGTCCCGGCACAAACCACTTGAAGCCGACGGGTACTTCGGACAAGCGGCGTCCCAGCTTACTGACCACTCTATCGATCATGGTGCTGCTTACAAGGGTCTTTCCCACGATGACATCCTGCCGCCACTGTGGTCGGTGCGTGAGCAAGTATCGGATCGCTACTGCTAAATAATGATTGGGATTCATCAATCCCGCAGTTGGACTGACGATTCCGTGCCGGTCCGCGTCAGTGTCGTTCCCGAAAGCCAGCTGGAATTGATCCTTCAAACCGACCAGTCTGGCCATGGCATAAGGACTCGAACAATCCATGCGGATTTTGCCATCGTGATCCACGGTCATAAATGAGAAGGTCGGGTCGATCTTTCTGTTTACGACGTCCACGTCCAGTCCGTAAATCGAATTGATCGGATCCCAATAGGGCAGCGAGGCGCCGCCCAGAGGATCCACTCCAAGTTTCAGGCGCGCATTGCGGATCGCGTCCATATCGACGACGTTTCGGAGGTCGCGAACGAACGGCATAACGAAATCTTCCTGATGCGTGCTGGCTGCCCGGATGGCCTTTTCGTAGGGAACGCGCTTTACGTCTTTGTTACCCGACCGCAATAAATCGTTGGCGCGATTTTGCACCCAGCCGGTTACGTCTGTGTCGGCGGGGCCGCCATTGGGAGGGTTGTACTTGAACCCTCCATCCTCGGGCGGATTGTGCGATGGCGTAATTACGATGCCATCGGCGAAATGTTCCTTCCGTCCGCGGTTGTAGACGAGAATTGCGCGGGAGATGACGGGGGTCGGGGTTACGCCGTCATTTTCCTGAATGATGGTCTCAACCCCATTCGCCGCCAGCACTTCGAGGGCAGTACGCTGTGCGGGCTCCGAAACCGCATGTGTGTCTTTCCCCATATATAAAGGGCCGTCAATTCCCTGCCCTTTGCGGTATTCGCAGATGGCCTGCGTGATTGCCAGAATGTGCGCCTCGTTAAACGTGCCGTGAAGCGCCGAGCCGCGGTGTCCGCTGGTGCCGAAAGCGACCAATTGGTTGCGGTCGGTTACCTCTGGCTTACGCTCGTAATAGTCTCGTTGCAAGCGTGCTGGGTCGATCAGCAGTTCCTTCGGTGCGGGCTTCCCGGCGAGAGGGGAAATCGCCGGACCTTCTGCGACGGATTGTTTTTCTAAAGTACGGGGCACGGTTCCGCCTTCCAGATTTCGGTTGTGTATTCGTGAATGGTGCGGTCACTCGAGAACTTTCCTGAGCTGGCGACGTTCAAAATGGCTTTTCGGGCCCATTCGCTGGGATTCGAGTAAAGGGTTCCCAGCCGGTCCTGAGCCTGGGTGTAAGAGGTGAGGTCCGCCAAGTGCATATAGTGATCGCCGTTGGTCAGCAATGTATCGCGTATCGGGCCAAACGTTCCCGGCTCATTGCGGCTGAAGTAGTCAGAGAAAATCAGATTTAAAGCAGCCTTCGTTTCCGGCTCGTGCTCGTAGTGCCAATATGGGTTGTACCAAGCCTGGCTATTTTGCACCTGTTCAAAGGTTAAGCCGAACAGGAACAGGTTCTCCTTCCCGGCTTCCTCGGCCATCTCAATGGTCGCGCCGTCAAGAGTCCCCACTGTGAGCGCTCCGTTCATCATGAACTTCATATTGCTGGTACCGCTGGCCTCGTAGCCGGCCGTCGAAATCTGGTTCGACACATCGCTCGCGGGGATCAGGCGCTCTGCCAGGGAAACATTGTACTCGGGGAGAAAGACCACTTTCATGCGACCGCGAACAATCGGATCGCCGTCAATCGTGCCTGCCAGATTGTTGATGAACTTGATGATGAGTTTGGCCAGCCGATATGCAGGCGCAGCTTTACCGGCAAAAAAGAACGTGCGCGGGACCATATCCAGGTTCGGACTTTCTCGAAGCCGGTTGTAACAGACGATGATTCGCAAGGCATTCAACAGTTGGCGCTTGTACTCGTGGATACGCTTGATCTGGGAATCGAAGATAGTGTCGGGATCTACGAGTTGTCCCGTCGTCGCCTTGAACCAGTTTGCGAATCTTGCTTTGGCTGCGCGTTTTGCGGCATGAAATGTTTCCTGAAGAGCAGAATCGCCGGAAAGCGCTTTGAGACGGCTCAGTTGGCTCAGGTCACTGATCCACTTGTCACCGATAGCTTCTGTGATTGCGCGTGACAATTCAGGATTTGCTTCGAGCAGCCAACGCCGAGGAGTAACTCCGTTGGTTTTGTTGTTGAAACGTTCAGGAAACATTTCAGCCAGATCTTTAACGGTGGTCGTGCGTAACAATTTCGAGTGAACGGCGGCAACGCCGTTCGTACTATGCGAACCGACGATAGCGAGATTCGCCATGCGAATCTTGCGGGACGGCTTTTCCTCCACCAGGCTTATGCGTTCAATCCTTCCCTCATCTCCAGGAAACCGAACGCGGGCCTCATCGAGTAGCCGGCGATTGATCTCATAGATGATCTCCAGTTGGCGCGGAAGTAGGAGTTCAAACCACGCCACCGGCCACTTTTCGAGCGCTTCAGGCAGAAGCGTGTGGTTAGTGTAGCCCAACGTTTTTCTCGTAAGATCCCAGGCCTGGTCCCACCCGAGATGCGCATCGTCCAGCAGGATGCGCATCAATTCGGCGACCGCCATCGAAGGATGGGTGTCATTGAGCTGAATCGCGGCCTTGTTGGGCAATTGTTCCCAATCCGTGTTATGCCGGAGGAAGCGCCGCACCAGGTCTGCCAGCGAGCACGCCACCAGAAAATATTCCTGCATGAAGCGGAGCTCCTGGCCGGCGGTGGTGGAATCGTCGGGATACAATACTCGAGTCAGCGATTCTGCTTCGAGAGTCCCGCCCAGGGCACCGATGAAATCTCCCGTACCGAATTCCTGAAAATCGAAATAGTCGGGGGCAGCGGCGGCCCACAGGCGGAGAGTGTTGATTGTCTTTCCCCCGTAGCCGACTACTGGACGATCATATGGAATTCCGGACAGGCTGGAGGGCCGATTCGGAATCACCTCAACCTTTCCGTCCCGCAGCTTGAAGCTGCAGTTCAGCTTAATTTCCACTTTCTCGTGCTGGCGGCAGATCTCCCATGGGTCACCGTCGCGCATCCAATTGTCAGGATTCTCCTGCTGCCAGCCGTTCACAAATGATTGCCGAAACATTCCGTACTCGTAGCGCAAACCGTAGCCAGTAGCCGGCAGATGCATGGTGGCCATGGAGTCGAGGAAGCACGCCGCCAGGCGCCCCAGACCTCCGTTTCCCAGACCCGCATCGGGCTCCTGCTCAATCAGTTCAAGCCAATCGATTCCCTTTTCTTCGATCGCGGAATGGACCAGAGGATCAAGCAATAGATTGGTGACGTTGTTTGCCAGGGAACGACCGAGGAGAAATTCCAGCGAAAGGTAGTAAATCCGTTTCGCATTCTGTTGCTCGTAGGTGGCCTTGGTCTTAACCCAGCGCTGCGCCAGCACGTCACGCACAGAGTGCGCGAAAGCTTCGAAGCGTTCCCGGGCGCTGGCGACTTTTGGGTCGATGGCGCGATCGAAAATCAGGTGCCGTTCATAGAGCGCGTTTTCCGTTCCGGCCAACCGAATACCGTCCAGCCCGTATTGCTGGGGAAGCTCGTAAACATTGCTTGACTTCGTGGCCATCGGGACCAGTTTCGCGGAATTTGGTTGCGTGACGGTCTTTGTGCTCATTCCTAAACCTCTCAGGGGATATTACTTCGCTGTGGTTAATTGCAATTGATCATGTGATGCACTCTGGCGCGCTACGGTTCCAACGTGGTGATCATCGTTCCAGAGCCGGATGACTGGCCGGGACAGGTTGTGCTCATAGCTGAGTGCACTGAGGCTGGCTGGGCTTAGCAGAAAATACCTACCCCCAGCTGCCGGACCGAGGCCCAGCCAACGCGCAGTGAGCACCCGAATAAAGTGTCCGCTGGAAAAGACCAGTACATCACCCGCAACATGACGGATACGTTCGACCACACGATCCGCCCGTTCGCCGATTTGTGCGGGCGACTCACCCTCCGGGGCGCCGTCGCGGAACAGGTCCCAGTTCGGGGCTTTCTGAAGGATTTGCGCCGAGGTCAGTCCTTCATAGTTGCCATAGTCCCACTCGACCAAGTCAGGATCGGTTTCTGCTCCAGCTCCAAACCCGGCCAGTTCGCAGGTACGTGATGCGCGTTGCAATGGGCTGGTGAACACTTTTGCGAAGGTCATTCCCTTGAGCCGCTCTCCAAGCCGCATGGCATTGCGCTCGCCATCGGGTGTCAAGGGAAGATCGGTAAGCCCGGTATGCTGGCCGGAGTGAGTCCAAGCTGTGTTGCCGTGCCGCGCGATGCAGACTACTGGGAGGTTTTCACTCATGTTGCTTCTCTTGTTTGCACCCTCAATCGGTCGCTCAAATTTGGTCTGATGTGTGAGTAGATGTCTAAAGGCCGAATAAGAACCCGCAATATTTCGGCCAAAATCGACGGTCACGAGCAATCTTTTAAGCGTATGGCTTTCCCCGCACTTACGCCGCAGGATCTCTCCGCTCCCTACAGAATTCTCGGCGGCATTGCCATCCAGAACTCTGTCACTTGCCAAACGCTTGCCGGACGTTGGGACATAGGATCTAGCTTTCGCATGAATCCTTCTTGGAGTTGTGAATCTAACTAGCCTCTCGAAGTTGGTCTTGCGCTTGCTGCTAGTGCACTGGTCGTTTCGAACTCTTAAGGCGATTACGCCGGCGCTTTTTGCCTGGGTCAAGGAGCAAAATGAAGACAATGTCAGCAGTGGAAGAACTCGACCGCCGCTTCGGAATTCCAGAAGTGGCTAGAATTTGCGAAGGTAATGGCGGTCTGCCACGAATCCAGATCACTGGTTCGCGCGCCGAAGGCGAGATGTATCTACACGGCGCACAAGTGACCTCGTGGAAGCCCGCTGGGAACGAAGAGGTTCTTTTTCTGAGCACAAAATCGCGCTGGCAGGAAGGCCAGGCGATCCGTGGAGGAATCCCAATTTGCTTTCCCTGGTTTCGTGCCAAGGCAGACGATCCGAAGGCGCCCGCACATGGGGTTGTGCGAACAAGAACATGGCAGCTCGAGTCTATTGTTGAAGACGCATCTGGAGTCTGCGTGAGCATGTCTACCGAGAGCGACGACCAAACCGGGCGCTGGTGGCCGTCGGATTTTCGACTTGTGCATCGCGTTATTTTTGGTCCCAAGCTCATCCTGGAGCTCGTCTGCACCAATACTGGCAAAACCGCCTTGCGGTTCGAAGAGGCCCTGCACACATACAACCGAGTGGCCGATGTTGCGAACGTCCGATTGACGGGTCTGGATGCGGTGCATTTCCTCGACAATACCGACTCAAACACGGAAAAGGTGCAGCGCGGTGAGGTGACGATTGCCTCGCCAACTGACAATGCATTTCTAGGCACTCAGCGCGATGTCGATCTGATCGATCCGGAGTTGAGCCGTCACATTCGGCTGCAGAAGGCCGACTCGCTTACTACTGTTGTCTGGAATCCGTGGCGGGACGGCGCTGCGCGATTGAGCGACTTAGGCGATGGCGAATGGACGCAATTCCTCTGTGTCGAGGCGAGCAATATCCTGACCGCATCTGTCAGTCTGGCGCCCGGAGGGGAACACAAAATGACGGCGGTTCTAAGCACAGCGAAACTGTAATGAGCCGAATCTGTCACGTGACAATTGCTTGTCACTCCTCGTCCCACAACCCGGCACCAAACCCGCTGATGCGCGAAGCCTGGACGGCTAACCCATTCTCGGGAAAAAAGCTCGGTGAGTAGTGCTAAGCGCTCTCGAATGGAAGACTGCTTGCGGTAAGCGCAAGAGCGAGGATTCTTGAAGCACGAATCCCTCAGTTCGAACAACAGCCCGGAGATCAATGTGGAGCGCGGCAAACAAGGTGCGGTCGTGCGCTTGCTCGACCGTCTCGGCATCAATTCGTCGCCAGATCTCCGCGAATAGCTTCTCGTCATTTCGCAAGGGCAAGTGCTTTATTGAGATTGCATCATAGGAGAACGCAATGACATTGCTTGAATCGTTAAAGCATTACACAACCGTAGTGGCTGACACTGGCGATATCGAAGCCATTCACCGGCATCGTCCGCAGGACGCAACCACCAATCCATCTCTCCTCTACCATGCTGCGCAGATGCCTGCCTATCGGCACTTGGTGGAAGAGGCTGCTGAAAAGGCATCCGACCTGGGCGGCAGCCACGGGCAGATGGCGGAAGAGTTCATCGATCAGCTCTTCGTCCTCTTCGGAGGCGAAATTCTCAAAGTCGTGCCTGGCCGCGTTTCCACTGAAGTCGCCGCCAGCTTGAGTTTCGATACCCCCGGCACGCTTGCAAAGGCAATGAAGCTCATCTCGCTGTATCAGAAGAAAGGCGTGCCCGGCGAGCGGATTTTGATCAAGATCGCTAGCACTTGGGAAGGGATTCAGGCGGCCCACGAACGGGAGCAGGAAGGAATTCACTGCAACCTGACGCTCCTTTTCAGTTTCGCTCAGGCAGTCGCCTGTGCCGAGGCTGGAGTAACTCTGATCTCGCCCTTCGTCGGCCGCATATATGACTGGTACAAAAAGGAAGCAGGCGGCTAGGAGATTGCCCCGGACCAGGACCCCGGAGTTGCCTCGGTCACGCGCATTTACAACTACTACAAGAAATATGGTTACAAGACCCAAGCCATGGGAGCGAGTTTCCGCAACGTGAATCAAATCCTCCGCCTTGCGGGATCCGATTTGTTAACCATCAGCCCCGACCTGCTCGATCAATTGGAGCAGACTGAGGGCGTGGTAGAGCGCAAACTTAACCCCGCCACCGCTAAGGCGAGCAAAGACGAGCGCCTGCACCTCAGCGAGAAAGCTTTCCGCTGGACGCACAACGAAGATGCCATGGCCACAGAGAAGCTGGCCGAAGGCATCCGCAAATTCAACAGCGACGCGCAAAAACTGGAGGCGTACGCACTCTCGCAGGTCGCTGAAAAAGTCGGGTGAGTAGTGACCCCAGCGAACAGGTGCGGCTCGCGCCACTTTGAGCCGCACCGCATCGTATTCACCGTTGAGCGCAACGGATGAGTGCTTGTCTCCGTTATCGGCAACTCGGAAACTAGGGCCGAAACTTCCGCATAGCCCGCCACAATGTCTTTAGGCCAAGGGCCATGCGTTCAAGGCCAGGTGTGATTCAGTTAAGTCCGTTTAGCAATGTATCGATCATCTTGTTAACCAAAAGTTCGGTCGAGTTGGTTGGGAAAGCCGGATAGATCAATTTCAGGCTCACCACGCCATGGACGCCTGCCCATAACACCTCGGCCAGCAAGTTTTCGTCCTCGCTGCGCGCGAGCTTTCTGCTTGTCTTCAAATCCCGCACGGCTTTCACGACGGCGAAAAACGCCTGCCTTCCGGCGCCATCTTCCTGTTCAAGCGGCGCGGAGCGAAACATCTCCCCTGTAAACTTAGGGTCCTCCATGAATGACAGACGATAAGTCTCTGGATTGTTGATCGCGAAATCGGCGTAAGCGAGCAGAAGCGCGGCAAGACGTCTCTGCGGGTCAGTCACATCTCCCGCGGATTTTATCCGTTCATATAATTCTGCGAATCCTCGTACGCAGATTTCACGCACAATCTCGTCGCGATTCTTGAAATAGAGATAGATCGTACCGGGAGCGTAACCGATCTCTTCGGCAAGCTTACGAATGCTGAGTTCGGCAAATCCTTTGCGCAGAACCAGTTCACGACCTGCTGCGAATATCTTCTCCCGCAACTCCGCCTTCTGTTCGTCGCGGCGGGCAACCTTCCGGATTCTTTTTCTTCTTAGGCTTGACATTCTTCAGTCTCGGCTGATACTGAACACTGTTCACTGAACGTTGTTCATTATAACAAAGGAGGAGTGGTTATGACAAAGACAAATTTTCCAGCGATTCTGATTACAGGGGCAACGGGCAACGTCGGCCAAGAGTTGGCCAGCAATTATCCGCGCGAAAGGTGCCATATCGCGCGATGATTCGATCAATAAAGGACACGCAGGCGTTCTCCTCTTTAGAAGGCGCTGAGGTCGTTATCGGTGATTTCGACGACGTTGAAACGCTCGCCCGTGCCTTTAAAGGTGTGGAACGGGCGTTTCTCCTGACGAACTCCTCCGAGCGGGCAGAGCGCCAGCAATCCGACTTCGTAGACCTGGCGCGGCGCGCCGGGGTCAAGCATATCGTTAAGCTGTCGCAGTGGGCAGCCTCACTGGATTCGCCGGTACGGTTTCTGCGATATCACGCAGCCGTTGAGAAGAAGATACGCGAATCGGCGATGGCGTACACCTCCCCTCGTCCGAACCTTTTCATGCAGGGGTTGCTTGCGTTGAGGGAAACAATCATCGGCCAAGGCAGATTCTTCGCGGCCGTCGCGGGCGCCAGAATCAGTGCGGTTGATGTGCGTGACATCGCGTCGGCCGCCGCGGCAGCCTTAGTTGAGAATGGGCACGAGGAACATATCTACAACTTGACGGGTCCCCAGGCGCTCTCGCACGGGGAGATGGCCGAAGAACTATCCAGAGCTCTGGGTCGCCGTGCACGCCGAAGACGTTGGCCACCGCGGCCGCACGTCCAATCACCGCAAGGTTTCCTTTATCGAAGTAGCTAAACGATGCGTCCAACAAAATAATCTGCGCGTCCTGGGGATCTATCGAGCGAAGTCATGTTCGAGTGTCTGCCGCGCAATCTCAGCAATGGCTCCCGCCAATTCAACGCCTGTGGGACCTGCCCCTACGATCGTGAACGTGAGCCATGCGCGCCGCTGAGCGGGGTCGGGTATCCGTTCTGCGACCTCAAATGCGTAGAGAATCTTATGCCGAAGGATGGTCGCTTCTTCGACACTCTTCAGTCCCGGAGCCCATTTCTGCCATTCGTCGTGTCCGTAGTAAGAGGTTTGCGAACCGGCGGCCACGATTAAAGAGTCATACTCGAAACTCGCACCGTCGGCGAGCAGCACGCGCTTCGCTAATGGGTCAATGTCCTCTACGTCGCCCAGTAATACGCGCGTATTTTTCTGACGGCCCAAGACGCCGCGTAGCGGTGCGGCGATTTCACCAGGTGATAGCGAACCGGTGGCAACCTGATACAACAGCGGTTGAAACAAGTGGTAGTTGCGGCGGTCAATCAGGGTTACTCGACCGGCGCGGATTTCAGAGCCTGCGCCGCCGATAGACCTCCGAAACCGCCGCCGATAATAATGACCTTCGGTCGTTCACTCATAATGCTTTTGCACTCTATTCCTTCTGGACTTGCCGCCGACTATTTCTTCGCCCTAACGAGAACCACAACTGATCTTGGAGCGACGGAATAGCCCGCAGTTTGCAGCGGCTCGCCACCCTCCGAGAAATCGCCAGGACTCGCCAGCGCAGTATCCGCAATTCGCATCCACTCTTGCGCCGTTCCTTCTTGAACCTGGAACTCCAGCCGCTCC
>Ga0070698_100009222_pt1 | contig 10588 bp, 12 predicted proteins | sample KBSK1502metaG_FD_65477 | JGI IMG/M metagenome (GOLD analysis project Ga0070698, IMG submission 65477) | Corn, switchgrass and miscanthus rhizosphere microbial communities from Kellogg Biological Station, Michigan, USA - KBS K1-50-2 metaG | ecosystem: Host-associated > Plants > Roots >... | reverse complement strand
GCAGAAACCGTGACCGACATCGTTCCCCTGAAGCAGGCCTCCCAAGGCATCGAGCCCCTGGGCTTGACGCTCGCTGCAGCCACACAGCGCCTCACTACCATCCCACAACGTGGGCTCGCATAGCAGGTCAACACCTTTCTGGCCTCACACGAGCACTGTGAGACTTGTGGGACGGTGCTCAAGGTCAAGGGTATCACACCCACACGTTCCAGACGCTGTTTGGCACCTGTAAGCTCTCCAGTCCCCATCTCTCCCACTGCCGCTGTCAGCCTCGCAAGACGGCCCCCTGCCGCCCTCTGACAGCTCTCCTCCCCGAGTCGGTCGCCCCAGCACGGCTTTGCATGGAGACGCAGTGGGCTTCGCTTGTCTCGAATGGGGTGACGGTCGATGCGCTCACCGACTTGCTGCCACGCGCAGTGACGCTTGACGTCAAGACGGTGCGCCACGATACCCTGCAGGTGGCGCACCGCTATGACGTCGAGCTTGGGGAGGAGCAGGGGGCCTGTGTCGAGGGGGGCCAGCGCGCGTGGGAGGACTTGCCCATCCCAGATGGCCCCATGCCCGTCGGCATTGATGGCGGGTACGTGCGGGAGTGGGAGGAGAAGAAGCGGCACTGCGAGGTGATCGTCGGCACAAGGACGCGTGCTTGCACCCGCGATACCGACTACGCGGGACCCTCCAGCAAACGCTTGGGCTTCGTGCAGCCCGTGGCTACGAAACCGCAACGACGCTTGTACGAGGGTCTGAAGTCGCAAAGCATGCAGATGCATCAACCGAGCACGTTTTTATCCGATGGCGGGGACCCCGTGCGCGACCTCCCACTCTCCCTCAGCCCAGAGGCTGAGCACATGTGGGATTGGTTTCCCGTGACGATGCAGCTCACGGTGTTGGACCAATACGCCAAAGGCCTGGTGCCCCAGGCTCAGGAGTTGGGCGAGGACATACGCCAGAAGCTGGAGCGGCTCACGTGGTCCCTGTGGCACGGTAACCTGGATAGAGCCCTCACCAAGATCGATGATATTGCGTCCTTACTCTACAACTTTGAGGCAACCTATCCGCGGTGCAAGCAGGTGGCCAAAGCGGTGGAGGAGTGCTGCACGGACATGGAGAACATCGGCATGCACGCGCTCATCGTATGAACACGGTCTTGATGTTCACGAACTCCTTGATCCCGTAGGAGGAAAGCTCACGGCCATAGCCGCTCTCTTTGATACCGCCAAATGGGAGGCGCGGATCGGATTTCACAAACGCATTCACAAAACAACAGCCAGCGGCGAGTTCGTGCGCGGCGATCCTTTCGCCTTTGGCGATATCCTGGGTGAAGACCGCTGCCCCGAGGCCAAACACCGAATCGTTGGCCACACGGATCGCTGCGTGTTCGTCTGGGACTGCAATAATCGCCGCCACGGGTCCAAACAGCTCGTCATCATAGGCTGGCATGCCCTTCGTGACCTGGGTCAGCACGGTGGGAGGATAGTAGGCACCCTTGCCCTCAGGGAGTACGCCACCCAGCAAGCAGGTGGCGCCTTTGGCAAGGCTCGCCTGCACCTGGTGGTGCAGGTCATCGCGCAGATCATGGCGCGCCAGCGGTCCCACTTGGGTGTGCTCGTCCAGAGGGTCTCCAACTTTCGCCTTGCGCATCTGCGTCACAAAGGCCTCCTCGAAGCGCTGACGAATCGATTCAACCACCACGAACCGTTTCGCTGCAATGCAGCTCTGTCCGGCATTGATCAGCCGGCTGGCCACACACGTGGTGACTGTGGCATCGAGATCAGCATCTGCTAACACGACATACGCATCGCTGCCGCCGAGCTCTAATACCGTCTTTTTGATCATCGCCCCGGCTTTACTGGCCACCGCCTTGCCAGCCGGGGTGCTCCCGGTCAGGGTCACGGCCGTCACCAACGGATGCTCGATGACCGCGTCGACGTGCTTGCTGCCAATGAGGAGGGTGCGGAACGCGTGATCGGGAAAGCCCGCTTGCCGGAAGACCTCTTCAATGGCTAAAGCACAGCCAGGCACGTTCGAGGCGTGCTTCAACACGCCCGTATTCCCAGCCATCAGCGCTGGTGCCGCGAAGCGGAAGACCTGCCAGAAAGGGAAATTCCAGGGCATGACGGCCAGGACAACTCCGAAGGGTTGGAACGTCACGAAGCTCTTGCTGGCGTCAGTGGGGATGATTTCGGGCTGCAAGAAGGCTTCCGCCTGCTCAGCGTAGTACTCACACACCCAGGCGCACTTCTCCGCTTCGGCTCGTCCATCCCTAATGGGCTTGCCCATTTCCTGCGCCATGAGCACAGCATACGCATGGGCGTTCTCGCGGAGCATGTGGGCGACACGCCGCATCAGGCGCGCGCGTTCAGCAAACGGCGTCTGTTTCCAGTCGAGAAAGGTCTCGTGGGTTTGCGTAATGACGTGACTCACTTCCGCTGGCGTCATCTCGTCGTACGTCTTGATCGTGTCTCCTGTGGCAGGATTGATCGCTGTCATGGCCATGAGCGTTTCCTCCTCTTTCATGGTGAAGGAGCATACACGTTGTGTATGCCAGAGGTACGATGCCCCACCGTTATCTCCCCCGGCTCACTGGCGTTTCCCGTGCATGGCGCGGGCCTGGGAGGTACTCCACCGAGGGCACGCGATGTTGAGCTGGCTGGGGAAAGAGCTGCATGAGCTGGAGCACATCCTGCGGCATCGCGCTCGAGACCGGGAGCCCAAGCTCCTGAGCTTTCGTGAAGGTGATAGGATAATCGTGGGTCCAGGTGCCTTCAGAGAGCACCCGAGCGAGGTGGGCTGCTTGCTCGGCTGCGTAGCGCTGGTCTAGGAGTTCCAGGACGCTCTCCTGCACCTGCCGGATCGCCTTCTCCGCCTGATCCGCGAGGATCAGGGTAGCATCGTCGATCTCGGCCATAGGCTTTTTTTCCAGCACCTTCAGGATTGAGGCAGCAGGAGACTGCCCTAACTGGGGATCCACTGGTCCAAGCACAGCATGCCTGGACATGACAATCTCGTCTGCAGCCAGGGCGATCAGCGTGCCACCTGACATGGCGTAGTGCGGGACAAAGGCGGTCACCTTCCCTTTGTGCTCGTGGAGGGCGCGGGCAATTTGCACGGCGGCAAGCACCAAACCGCCGGGCGTGTGGAGCACGAGATCGATAGGCACATCGCTGTCGGTCATCTGGATGGCATGTAGCACCTCTTCCGAGTCGTGGATGTCGATATAGCGCAGCACAGGAAAGCCCAGAAGACTCATGGTCTCCTGGCGGTGCACCAGCAGGATGACGCGGGACCCCCGTGTGGACTCGATCTGTGCAATCATCCGACGTCGAGCAAACTCCTGTATCTTTTTCCGCAGGACCGGCTGGAGCATAGAGACGATGAAAAAACCCCAGAAGATCTCTGATATGCCCATGTTTTCCCTCTTTCTTGTGCTCGATACATGAGACGAGTTGCCATACAAGAATGTTACCATGTCTTACTACACCGCGGCCGCGACCGCTGTGGCGAGTTGTGGTGTCTCCTCCTCACTCGCGAGTGGCGCGGGAGACCCGAGCCGTCGGCGTATTGAGAGATGATGTGGAAGTCCACGTGCGGCACTTCCTGGCCCGCAGCCGCGCCGTTGTTCTGCAGCACATTGTACGCCGTCGCCCCCGTCGCCTACATCACCGCCTTTGCAATCTTTGGCCGAGCGCACACACCCGCAAGCTGTTACGCTGGCGCCTGCGGTACAACAGGGTGTGAAACTGCCAGCACCATATCTTGCAGACAGGAGACGCAATGGCTACGAGTTTCTTCGGAAGCTTGTTGACTGCGTGGCGCAAGGAATTCCCCAGGCGTACCTCAGGAAAGAGCGTGCGGACGCTTGTGATAGTACTGTCGAAGCCATCCGTCAGGATGTCCCGGACCCGATACGCAGGCTCTTGACAGGCCGCCGTACGTTAAAACGCTCCATAGGACTGAGTAAAGGCCGCCGCACTTGCCTCCTCGGTATAGCCCAGATGCCCGATGAGACGTCCACTGACAATTGTTAGCAGGTACACTTTGTCGGTGAGACAGTGACTATGCTTTTCATCGACCAAGCAATAGACGGGCAGAAGTAAGCCACACCGTGTCAGCACCCTAATGGACTTGAAAAGACAAGGGAAAGCTGTGGCTGCTCCGCAGCCAACCTCTTCTATCCCCGGCCTAGAACGCCAGGGTTTTACGAAGTGTACGATAATGCAAATGTCGGGTGAAAGTCCCTCCTGCGCTACAGGTCGGCCTGTGTTTCAGTTGGAAACCGATGGACAGGATGCACGCCATCACCAATTCGAGAAATGCCTTGTTGGGTTTGGCCGAGAACTTGGCGCTTTTCTTCCGTTCCCCATAGAATCAGAGTATGGACAACACACACTAAGGAGTCCATCCATGGAATCCCATAAACGCACCGAGATGGTCAATAGACTTATGGAAGAGGCCAACCTCATGATGGGAGTGCTGGAGAAAGCCATGCAGGGCGAACGGATAGAGGAGAGGCAACCCGCTATGCACGGGACGCATCATCCCCAGAGACAGTACAGCTTAGAGGATGAGCACAAATCCTGGGGAAAGGTCCTCAGGGCACTGACAGAAATCCAAACCGCGCTGGAGCAGATCGAGCAATCTGAACACCACAGAGTAGAGAGGTAAACGCCGCGCGTGTGATGTGTCCCGCAACGCGGGATGGGGTCTATCAAGTGTCTTCTCCATCAGTCCACAGGAGATGTGTACATGTAGCGACTTGATTACATCCGCAGTGCTGCTTGATTACATCACCTCATTTCAGCTTGCATTATGTAACAATCGTGGTGGCTTCCTGCTGACATTACCTGAGAATATGCTGGGATTACGTGAGAAGAACTTGATTACATCCGCCTCTGCTGGGATTACCTGAGAACGGGATAACGCTACCACTCACAAGAGCTTGCGATCATGATTTCATCCCGTCGCTAGCTCGCTGTGGGCTGATGATAGGTGATCCCCAAGCGGAATACCAGCCGCCAACAGCTGATTGTGCAACTCCTCCGTCCGGTCCGGCGGTAATTGTCCGTGAAGAAAGGCGCGCACCTCGGCTGGACGGATGTTGAGCAACTCCGATAACTCGGGGATGTTGTAGCCGTAGCGCGTCAAGGTAGGCTCTAGGTCATGCAGATCCGGCGCCAGTGTCATGTGCACAATCGCCGGCGTCACAGGTTTTTCCCCAAACCGATATGCCTGTTCCAGGCCCCGAGTCAGATAATGGAAGGTGTTCTAAAGGTGTTGATCTGCCACTCTTATCAAAAGGAGCAGAGGCAGAGCAACTCCAACGCGAGAGAGTGGCGTCATAGTGATTCAAGTCCTCCACTGTCCCCACTGTCAAAGTACAAGCAGCTCCCGTGAAGTATGAGGCGGAATAGTCACCGGAGGATACCACCATACGTCATTGCTGTGCTCCAAAGCTCTGGAGCTTTTCACCTCAAATTTTCCAGGAGCTGCTTACAGATATGGTGCGGCATGGCACGACACGGCACGGCAAGCAACGGTATTGGTGCCGGACGTACCCGGAGCACGGACGCACGTTTCTCCTGGCCTATGCCTATGCCGGGCAATCGCCTGACGTCAAGCGCCAGATCGTGGATAGGGCGATGAACGCCAGTGGCATTCGCGACACCGCGCGGGTGCTGCACGTGAGCCCCACCACAGTCTTGAAAGAGTCAGATACTCCCCCTTCACCTCGGAAGGTGTAAGGGTGAGCTTGTCGCTGGCGTGCCGCCAGCCCAGTGCATGCACCGGACAAACAACACCCGCAACCTCAGGCACTCTGACGGGTGCCCGAGAACACGATGCCTTTGACGTATGTGGATAACGATGGCGGCATAACACCAGGCCCAAACCGTGCTGCTCCGCAGAGCGAGTGTCTCAGGGCATAGAGAAAAGTGTACCAGTTAATTTGTAACCAATGCAAGGGGAAACGGCTGTTGCCCCGCTGGGGCAACCTCCTTTCCTCACCAGCCACGCCTTGAGGCGCTGGCTGGAGTCTCTCGGAGGTCTTGATGAAAAAAAAGAGCCTGATCTCCCGCAGGTGAATCAGGGAGTGTTGCAGCACCTGCCCCCAGAGCACGTGGAGGTGGAGAGCTGTCGCGCTGACGAGTTGGCCAAGCGTCGCGGGTTAACGTCAGAACGCGATGAAATGTGGAGTTATGTCGGGAAGAAAGCGGAGCCGCGGTGGTTGTGGCAGGCCATCGATCACGCCAGTGGGACCGTGTTGGCGTATGTCTTTGGGCGGCGGAAGGATACCGTCTTTTTGCAGCGCAAAGCGTTGCTCGAGCCGTTTGGGATCACGCGGTTTTACACGGCTGGGTGGGGGGCCTACGAGCGACACATCGATCCCGAGCAACACGCCGTGGGTAAACAGCACACGCAAAAGATCGAAAGCAAGCCCATCAACCTACGGACCCGGATGAAACGTCTCGTACGTCGCACGATCTGCTTTTCCAAGACGACGACCATACACGATCTCGTGATCGGGCTCTTCATCAATCGCTACGAGTTTGGGGTAGCAATCTAACACGAGATCAACACCTTTGGAATACCTTCCATTATTTACTGAAACACATTTTTTCATGAAAACAATCTTTTCACATCACACGGCAGCGTCATATGTCGTACGCTACTCGTCGAGCACATGCAGCGCAGGAGCGCATGTGATACTTTCATGCAATTGCTCTTTTATTGAAAGACTCTCTTTCATGAAAACAATTGTGACCGCATCGCAGAAAGGCGGTAGCGGCAAAACCATGCTAGCCGCGCATCTAGCCGTTGAAGCCGAGCGCGCCGGCGATGTGGCGTGGTTGATCGATACCGACCGACAAGCGACCTTGAGCCTGTGGCATGACCGCCGCAAAGCGGACACCCCGCAGCGCCTTGACGTCCCATTCGCCCGCATTGCGGAAGGCCTGGCGACTCTTGCTGCCAAGGACGTCGCATATTGCTTCATCGATACCGCCCCAACCATCTCAGACCAAAACACCGCTTTGCTTAACCTGGCTGACTTGGTGCTGATTCCCGTCCGTCCCTCCCCGTCGGATTTATGGGCCGTTGGGGAAACCGTTGCACAGGTGAAAGACGCCGGCAAGCCCTTTGTGTTTGTCATAACCCAGGCAAAGCCCCAGGCGACCATCACCGCTCAAGCCGTCGCCGCCTTGTCGCAGCATGGCCGTGTGGCCCAGGCGTTTATTGCCGACCGGGTCGCCTACGCCGCCGCCATGACCGGAGGCAACACCGCGCCAGAAGTCGCTACGAAAGGCCCCGCCGCGGAGGAAATCGCGGCGCTGTGGCAGGAAATAAAATCACTTTTTCATGAAAGCATGCAATCAACGAAAGAAAGGAAAAAAGCCCATGCCTAAAACCCAAGCCCTCGACGGCACCGATCTTGCGCCCGTGAAACCACGTGCACAGAGCGCCACACGACAACGAGGCGTGGTGCCATCCGCCGAGCTCGTCCCAATGCAATTCAAAATGCCTCGAGAGTTTGTCAGGGCGTTCAAGGTCACCGCTGCAAGCAACGATATGAAATTCAATGAATTATTGAAAGCATGCTTTGATGCTTTCATGAAATTACGACAGCAAGTGTAGCGCTCACGACAGGCAGGGACAATGACCAAGGAGCCCAGTGCCCAAAAAGCCGCCAATTGCCCAGAGAGACGCAGAGGGAGAGTCAGCATCCTCGCAGGGAAGGTGGGAACAGGCACGCACCGGCATGATACCTTGACGTCTTGGCGATCGTGACTGATCGTTGTTACCGTCGCACGTCCATGTGCTCCTCGACGGCGACGATCTCCCCCGCGTATTGCGCTCTCGTGGCTTGGATGCGTTCCGGCGCATGGCGTTCCAGATATGGGTTGAACGCCGCCTTGCATATGATACGCGCTTGGGCGTCGATCACCGCGTCGGCCATATGTGGCCACGCAGGATGACGCCAGAGTCCTCGGATATCCTATTCTCCCAGTAATTGTGATGCTTTTGCCTTGTACAGAGACAACTGGAGGCTGACACCATGCTCGAGGCTCTTCTGGCCACATATGAGAGAGGACGCAGACCGATGCCCGAGACATCGCCGCTTCAGGAAGACCTCTTCCAGTGGGACAGCCCAACCCGTGTCGAGGATACGGACGCACGTGGGTCCAGCCAGGTGGTCACCCTGTTCGTGGAGCGGGTCCAGCCCCCTGACCCTGAGCCCGGGACGCCACCAGCCCTGGCTGCAGGCGCTCCGTCGGGAGCACAGCATCGCGCAGGACGTGGCCCAAGCCCTCACACCGACGCTCGTGGCGGCGTATATCGAACGCTTTCTCTTTACCGACCAAGCCCCCGGCCGCGAGGTCTTGGAGACCGCCCTGGCAGCGCAAGGTCCCGACCTAGTCCGGTATCTGCGCACCTGGCTACGCCGGCGACCAATCCCGCCGCGGCAAGAGGCCGTCTGGCAGGCGCTGTACCACTGGCTCCAGCCTCGGCTGCTACGCTGGGTGACCCAAGGTCTGGAAGCCACGCGAGGGCAGGCGCACCTGGCAGCGCTCACGCCGGCAGCGTGGGCAGCGGCCATCCAGGACTATGTGCGCACCACCCCCTGTCCCCTGGCGCAGGTAGCGGAGATCATGCGGCAAGAGACCACGGCCCTCGTACAAGTCCTCACCCAAGCCCTAGACCTCTCCCACTGTACCCACGCGGAGATCCAAGCCCTGCTGCACCTCCGGCCCATCCAACGGGCGGAGGATCGCCCTCACCCGCTCAGCCCTCTGTTTTTGAGCCGTTCCCTCGCTCCCGTGGCCACGGGCAGCCCCATGCTCAGCAGTGCGCAAGCCCTCTTGCGGCAGGATCTCTGGCGGCCCGACGGTGAGAATGTGCCCCCCTTTCGCCGCCTCTTCAGCCAGGAACGGGTCATCGAACATTATGTCACCAAGGCCGATCCCACCAGCCGTACCGTCGAGGCCCTTGCTGGAGAGGCGGCCTGGCAAATCGTGCAACAGTTTGGCCTGCCTACCGCCTTCCTCCACATTGCCACCTTACTGGAAGAAGAAGCCCTCCAGGTGCAGACGGCCATGCGGGAGACGGCGGCAGGGCGTCTGCAATGGGCTAGCGACCTTGTACCCCAGGTCCTCGCTGCGGCGGATGCCCGCCGCCAGCAGCGGGAGCAGACTGGCAAGGCTGTGTTGGGAGTCTCGCCAAAATAACTTTACCATTTCCCCGATTGCTGTGGTATGATCAATCTTATGCCGAACTCAACGACACAGACCATCGCAGCAAAGTTTGCCATCCTCCGGCCGCTTTTGGATGAACGCGCACGTCGCCTCTGGGCTGCGGTCGAAGCCCGCGCCATCGGACGCGGGGGGATCAGCTGGGTTGCCGAGGCGACCGGGCTGTCACGCCCCACCATCCGGGCAGGCTTGCAGGAACTCGCTGGCCCGGTCCTTGCGACTGGCCCCCAGGCTACCACAGAGCGGGTACGCTGCCCAGGCGGGGGACGCCAGCCCCTGGGGACGCGTGATCCCCACCTCGTCCAGGCGCTGGAAACCTTGGTTGAGCCGGTGACCCGGGGGGACCCGATGTCGCTGCTGCGGTGGACATGCAAGAGTGCGGCCAAGCTGGCGGCGGCTCTCCAGGCCCAAGGGCATCGGGTGAGTGAGCGGACCGTCAACCGCCTCCTCCATGACCTCGGCTACAGTCTCCAGGCCAACCGCAAGACGCTCGAAGGCCGCCACCATCCGGAGCGGGATGCGCAATTCCAGTCCATCAACCGCAAGGCCAAGGCCTTCCAGCGGCAGGGGCAACCCGTGGTGTCGGTGGATACCAAAAAGAAGGAACTCGTGGGGCAGTTCCGCAATGGTGGCCGCGAGTGGCACCCCCACGGGCAGCCCGAAGCGGTGCAGGGCCACGATTTCCCTGATGAAGCGTTGGGCAAGGTCATCCCCTACGGCGTCTACGACGAGACGACCAACACTGGCTGGGTCAGCGTGGGGATCGATCATGACACGGCCGAGTGTGCCGTGGAAACCATCCGGCGGTGGTGGCGGTACATGGGGAGCCAGGTCTATCCACGAGCGAAGCGGTTGCTGATCACGGCCGATGGCGGCGGCTCGAACGGGAGCCGGTGCCGTCTGTGGAAGGTGGAGTTGCAGCGGCTGGTCGATGAGACCGGGCTACGTCTCTCGGTGTGCCACTTTCCGCCGGGGACGAGCAAGTGGAACAAGATCGAGCACCGGATGTTCTGCCACATCACAGAGAACTGGCGTGGTCGGCCGTTGGTAAGTCGTGAGGTCGTGGTGAACCTGATTGGCCACACCACGACGCAGACTGGGTTGGCGATCCGATCGGAGTTGGACGAACGCCGCTACCCAACCGGTCGAGAGCTCACAGATCAGCAGATGGAGAGCCTCGCCATGAAACGGGACAAGTGCCACGGTGAGTGGAATTACACCATCCAGCCGAGGACATAAACGGACAGATACTGTTGGCGAACCCTTATTTTGGTTCTTAATAGTCTAATATAAAGGCCTAAAAGGTAGCGACCAGGATGAGCATTTTTGACAGAGAGGGGCGA
>Ga0070698_100009221_pt1 | contig 10588 bp, 3 predicted proteins | sample KBSK1502metaG_FD_65477 | JGI IMG/M metagenome (GOLD analysis project Ga0070698, IMG submission 65477) | Corn, switchgrass and miscanthus rhizosphere microbial communities from Kellogg Biological Station, Michigan, USA - KBS K1-50-2 metaG | ecosystem: Host-associated > Plants > Roots >... | reverse complement strand
TTGCCGCGCCTTTTGTCGGTGACACATGCAGTGGCATAATTATCCACCGGAACGACCCTAGCCATCCGGAAAGCGCCGCCGCGAACGCCAACCCCCAGCTTGCCATTGACTATATCGCCGTCGGCGAGCCTCCGGCCATGCCAGGCGACTTCATGTTCAAGATGAAAGTAACTAATCTCACTACCATACCTCGAGCCAGCAGATGGCGGATGGTTTGGGACTCGTTCTCCTCGCCAGGCCAGCAGTACTTCGTGGGCATGAGGAGTGCCTCCAATGGCAACGTGACCTTCGAGTTCGGCACCATCGCCACCGCCGTGGTCGGTCTTGTGGTTGGCGTTCCCACAGAGACGTTTGTCGGAGCGGCTTTGCCTCAGAGCAACTTCCAAACTGACGGCACAATCACCATCTTCGTACCAAAGTCTGCGGTCGGAAATCCACTGCCCGGGGATCTCCTTGGCGCGGTGAACGGAAGGACATTCACGGGCGATAACCCCCAGACTGGCAACCTGGAGCGCTCGACCGCTCTGATCGACCATACGTTTGTTAAAGGGCAGACCGATAACGCGTTTCCGCCTGCGACATACACGGTAGTCGGTAATGTGGCTTGTGCCGCGCCGACGCCAACACCAACTCCGACAGCGACCCCGACTGCTACTCCGACTGCTACTCCAACGGCAACACCTACAGCTACACCTACGCCTACGCCAACGGCCACGCCGACAGCGACGCCTACACCTACGCCTGGGGCGTTCTTACCGGACCTGATCGTGTCGAACATCACGGCCGGCAAGCAACAAGGCCAAACGATTCGCTTAGTTGCAACGATTACGAATCAAGGTCAGGCCAACGCCGGAGCGTCTAAGACTGGGTTCTACCTCGACAATAACCCTACCGCGCTCGCTGAGATTGACACTCCTCCAGTCAGCAATGGCTTCTCCGTCACCGCCACCTTTGATTGGAACACCGGAGGTGTGAGCAAAGGCACCCACACCATCACTGCCAAGGCCGACGACACTCACGTTGTCACCGAAAGCAACGAAAACAATAACACGAAGACCATCCAAGTTACAGTAAGGTAGGACGCGCTCAACGAGCGTAGTCTGAGATCTAAACATGCCGCGCCAAAAGCGCGGCATGTTTTTGTACGGAAACTAGAGTTCCGTCGGGCATCTCCCGCGGGCTATACAATCATGCGCGGCAAGGTGGATCGGCCGCTCCGCGGGCGATGTTATTTTTGGCGCCGCAGGCGCATTATTTCAGCAGGTGGATCGAGCTCTCCGAGCTCGATGTTAATTCAGGCGGCGCAGCCGCACTATTTTGCCATCGCGCCCGGAGGTCGCGATCCACCATACTGCGGGCGTGAAGGTGTACCGTGGGTTTCCGGCAAAGCTGCATCACGATGTACCGAATTGGGTTGAGCCCGGCGCTCTGTTTCACATCCGCATCGCATTTGACCGCGACGGGCAACAACGACCTTTAACTGAGCCGCAACTCGGCAAAGCCATTCTGGACTCAGCGAAGTTGTACGAGACCAAGCAGCGCTGGCACATCACGCTATTTCTCCTAATGCCCGATCATTTGCACGCGCTGCTCTCATTCCCACAGCAGGAGGCGATGAGTGAAGTCATCGGAGGTTGGAAGCGCTTCCACGCGACGAGACACCGAGTCGTTTGGCAAGAAGGCTACTTTGACCATCGTTTGCGCGATGATGAACTAGGCCAGCAGCTATCGGCCAAGATGAACTACATTCGGCAAAATCCAGTCGCAGCAGGCTTGTGTGCACGGACCGAAGATTGGCCCTGGATCATCGATCCGTACGCAGCGTGAAGGTGGATCGAGCTCTCCGAGCTCGATGTTAATTCAGCCCGCAGAGCGGCATTATTCGCCATCGCGCCCGGAGGTCGCGATCCACCATACACTTGGCGGCAAGGTGGATCGGCCGCTCGATCCGTACGCAGGGCGCGATGGTAAAAAAATAATGCGGCTGCGCCGCCTAAAGTAACATCGCCCGCGGAGCGGCCGATCCACCTTGGCGCGTGTGATTGTATTGCTCGCGACTTCGCGTAAGCAGCGCATAACATCGTGTCACTAAGGACGAAACGCCCGACGCCTTCTAGTATTTATAATAACTCAGCGAACAATCCCAATCGCGCGCGCGATTTCTTGCAAATCAAAAAAAATCCGGAGCCGCAAAAAAATTCGCCCGGAGCAGGCAACCACGCGCCATCTGCATTCCGAATGAAAAGGTAATATGAAATCTAAATACCAAATACCGTCGGTGGCGGTACCAATTCTTGCAATCATTACAATAGCGTTGTTCGGATGGTCCACTGCGTCCGCGCAAAGCAGCGGCAACTTCACCGCCGCAATTACGAAGTCGCAGTGCACGGTTAACACGGGGTCGGGGCCGACTGGCGGATCGCTGGCTAACGGTCCGCTTATAACGGTGCTCAATACAACGGTCAAGACACCCAACTCAAGCTTCACGACCCTGCTCATCAGGCCGTCGTTGGTTACCGGGCTGTTCAACAACACGGAGACGGTCGGTAGCACGACCACAGCTAACTCGGCACGCGTAAAGGTGTTTGTCGAACTTGATGGTAAGCCAGTGCTTCCCGACGATCCAAACGCAGCATTTCCGGGGGCTGGCATTATCTACGACCAACGCTTCCAACAGGTGAGCCCGAACACATTTGCCAACCTAGCCTTTTGCGCTTTTTTCGGTAACTGCAGCCCTGATCTGGTTGAGAGCACGCTCGCGGCGCACAGCTTCGACTTCGTTGCGCCGAATGTCGGCGGCGGCGTGCATAACCTTGTAGTCTCGTGGTTTTTCGAATGCACCGATAGTACGGGAGCGTCGACTCCCTGCACCAACGCGTTTACAGTAAACACGGCAGGCGCTTGTGCGGGGCCCGGTACGGTCACGGTGACCCAGACGAAAGCGTTCACCCAATCCGGCGGCGTCCAATTTTAGTAAGCAAGGCACCCCGGGCAGATAATCAGAAGCGCGTCAGCGTGGTGACGACAACTTCAAAAGCTGGCAATTCTTTGGTCTTCACTTAATTAAGAACTTATCATGAGAAAAAAATCTCCTTCGCAGTCCGGCCTTTTCAACCTGCGCGCCTTCCTGGCTTTTACTCTTTGTTCTGTTGGCGCCTTGCTGGCTATGCTCAGTTTCGCGGCTCCGCCATCTACGCCCACCTTCGGGCATCCGATCATCAGCGGCATCGGGGGAGTTGGTTTCGAGCAGGGCCTGCGGGTCGATCCTTCGAGTCTGGACCCCATCTCGAACCGTCTCTACACCAGCGCGCCCGGCTCACTCTCGTCGGACACGAGTTGGGTCTGGCATTCCCTCGACGGCGGAAAGACCTTCAAATGGGTCGTCGGCGCCACGGCTCTTGAAGGGAAGTACACTACCTGCGCCGGCGGCGGTGACTCGGAGACGGGCGTGGACTCGGCGGGGCATCTCTATTTTGCCGACCTGACCCTGGCAAACTTTAGCACCTCGCGCTCGGATGACCAGGGCGCGACGGTCACTTGCAGCAACACCGGCGTGCCGGATACAGTGGTGGATCGGCAGTGGTACACCTTTGACGGCGATCCGACTAACGGTGGCAGCATCTACCTGGCGAATGATGAGGTCGCGCAATCGCCCTCCGACTGCGGCGGCCCGGTCACGAACTTCGGCCAAAACATTCTGGTGATGTATCGCTCGCCGGTGACAGGTAATGCGGCAACAACGGCAGGAATTGAATTCGGTGCCGCCAACAAGATCAGCAATCCGATGGGTTGCGACGAAGGAATCATGGGCAACGACGAAGTGAGCCCGGTCGCGACCACCTTAGGTCAACCCAACGGGATGGGCGGCTTCACCACATTGCTAACGGCGGTGAAGCACATCTACGTCGCCCACGATAATGCGGCGCTGAACAAGATTTTGATCGGCCGCTGCTTCCCGGTCGCGTTCGGTCTGCCGGTGCCGAACGTGAGTGATCCGAGCGGCTTGAATTGCGTTGATCTGCCGGTGGCGGATCTCGGCCGGTTCGTCAAGACCGGCGCGAATTTTCCGACCACGGCGGTTGACAACGCAGGCAACATCTATGTGGTGTGGGAGCAAGCACCCATCAACGGAGACGGTAAGGTCGTCGGCGACACCGTTCTCAAGTACTCGTTTTCGACCGATCAAGGCAACACCTGGGCAGCGCCAATCGCCATCCCGCTCAACGCACCCGTCGGCACGCTTCACAACAATGTGTTTGCGTGGGCCGCGGCTGGAGACGATGGGCGTGTGGACATCGTCTGGTACGGCACGCCCGGCGTCGCCCCAAGTCCTTCGAACGGCCCTGACTCCTGTCCTGCGACCTGCGACTGGAGCCTGTGGATGACGCAGACATTGAACGGGCATGCGGCCACTCCAACCTTTACCGCGCCAATCTTAGCCAGCGAGCACTTTATCCATCGCGGCAGCATGTTCACTCTCATTGGCGGTCAGAACGGCGACCGCACTCTCGGCGATTTTCTGCAACTGCGGATGGGTCCAAACGGTGAGGCGGAGGTCGGTTACGCCGACTCGAATAATATGGACGAAATCTTTGCCCCGCACGGCATGTTCGTCCGGCAGAACGGCGGCACCGGGTTATTGGCTGCGACCGTGAACATTCCGGGACTGACGCCCTTTAACGGCGTGTCCGACCCGACCGGCGACGGCAAGTATGAAGTAAACGGTCTTAGCAACGCGAACATGCCCCAGCTCGACATCACCTGCTCTAGCGTCACCAAGATCACGACCGCGCCATGCAGTGTAGGGGACCCCTGTTATCAAGTGGTGATGCAGCTGAACAACTTGAGTCTCGCGCCGACCCTCACCCAGGATCCGGATCCCGACTTGGTCTGGTTAACCCAGTGGCTCGTTCCATCCACGACCGATCCGAATGGTGGAAAGAATTTCTTTGTTTACGCGGAATCGACGAGCGGCGGCGCTCTCCAGTGCTTTGTTGGCGAAAACGCTGCGCAGGCAGTTGGCGGCGGGGTGACTTTGACATACCCCGGCGCCACCCAACTGTCTGCCGCGAACTGCTTATCCACTCTCGGCGCGAATGGCACCATTACGATTGACGTCCCACTTTCCATGGTGAACGAGCCGGGTGCGATTGACAACCGCTTGCACGAAGTTACTGCCAGCACGATGACGCTTCAGCAGCCTGCCAACACCGTCCCGGTTGTCATTGGCATTGGCGGCTCGCTGTTCAACCTGATTGACGTGGCGCAGGGATACACCTTCGATCCAAGCGTTGCAACACCGACGTGCGCTGCAACGCCTACTCCTACGCCGACCGCTACTCCAACGGCTACACCCACTGCTACACCGACCGCGACACCTACACCTGGGCCGTTCTTACCGGACCTGATCGTGTCGATGATCACGGCCGACCAGCAACATGGCCAAACGATTCGCTTAGTTGCAACGATTAAGAACCAAGGCCAGGCCAACGCCGGCCCGTCTAAGACTGGGTTCTACCTCGACACTATCAGTCCTACCACCCTGCTCGCTGATATTGACACTCCTCCGGTCAGCAATGGCTTCTCCGTCACCGCCACCTTTGATTGGAACACAACTGGTGTGTCCAAAGGCACCCACAACATCATCGTCAAGGCCGACGACACAAACCAAGTCGCGGAAAGCAACGAAACCAACAACACGAACATCAAGCAGGTTACAGTAAAGTAGGACGCGCTCAACGAGCGTAATCGGGGATCTAACCATGCCGCGCCAAACGCGCGGCATGTTTTGTGTACGGAAGATCGATCCGCCAAAGGTCCGCCACAGGACGGATTCGTCCGAACGGCGAAAAAGGTGGATCGCGACCTCCGGGCGCGATGGTAAAAACAAGTGCGGCTCCGCCGCACAGAAGATATTTAAATCGCCAGAGTAGTTGTTCCTTTTATGGAAATTTGAAAATCGAGCGCGAAGAGCCGCGGATTTTTTAATGAAAATAAAAATGGACACAGCCGCCGATGGCGCTATTCCGAATCTTCTATAAACAACCATCCCCACTCGTTCTCATCCCACTCTCTCATGAAAAAAAATCGTGCTTCCGAATCCGGCCTCCTCACCTGGCGTATCTTCATCGCGCTCACGCTCTGCTCAGCTGGCGCGTGGCTGGCGATGATTAGCTTCGCTGCAACGCCCAGGACCGCAACCTACGTCAGTGGCGGCTTTACCTTCGGCGCGCCCGTGGAATTGGACAACAAATCGATTAGTCCAATCTTCTTCCAGGAAGACGGCGAGCCTGAGATCAAGGTGGATAACTACGGCGATATCTACGTTACCGCCATCAATGGCGTACCGGGTGGCACTGATCTTTGGAAATCGACGGACAAGGGAGCAACGTTCGTTTACCTAGGCCAGCCAGATGGCGCGCAGGATCATTGCACGAGCAGCATCCCGCAGTGCGCCGGCCTAGGCGGCGGTGACGATTCAACTGATGTTTCGCCAGGTGGTTACTTGTATGTCTCGAGTCTATGGATCGGTAATGTCACCGTCTCCACGTCGATGGACGGCGGAACTGGCGGGACCGAACCCGGCCAGGCGTGGCAGGTCAATCCAGCGGCGGCCAGTGTAATTGTCGATGACAGGCAGTGGATCGCTGCCTACGGCCCGGAGACGTTAAACATGACCTATCGGCAAGCGCCGGGGACCGGCGATCTTTTCTTTAACAAGTCCACTGACGCAGGCAAGACCTTCGGCACGCCCGTGCTAGTGCGCACCGGAAATAGCACGGAAGGTAACCTGGTCGTCGATCCTTATAACGGCAATCTTTATACGACTACGATTCCGAGCAATGCCAAGAACCAAATCCATTTGTTAAAGTCGATGAATGGTGGCGCGAGTTGGACGGAAACGACCGCTTACAGCGCGCCGGCCAGTTCGAACCCGGGTCATAAGTTCACCATCCTCGCGGTGGACCGCGGAGGTAATCTCCATCTCGTTTTTAGCCAAAGCGATGCGAACGGCAGCTTCCACGTTTTCCTGATGAGCTCGACGGATCAGGGAGCGACCTGGCTCCCCGCCGTGCAGGTGGATAGTGGAACTGGTGACACGACTTTTGCGGTAATGCCCTGGGTCACCGCAGGTAGCCCGGGCGTAGTGGACATCACCTGGCTGGGCTCGCCGAATTCGCCGAACGCAGTTCCCACTGTCACGCCTCCTTTCACGCCGGCCTGGTTTGTTTACTTTGCCCAAACGCGTAACGCGCTCTCGACTACTAGTGTCACCTTTAATGAGCAAAAGGTGTTGTCAAAGAGCATACACGATCAGGACATCTGCTTTAATGGCAGCGGTTGCGCCGATAATCCACGCCAAAGCCCGGGCAACCGAGACCTGCTCGAGTATTACACAATTACAACTGATCCCGAGGGGAACGCCAACATCGCTTTCCCCGACAGCCTGACGCCAGATTGCGACCCGAGCGTCTGCATAACCAACACCTGGTTCACAAAGCAAAGCAGTGGCGCGAGCGCTTTTGCTCCACCTACTCCGCCGGCTGCGGCCAGCTTTGGAACCAATGTTAACGTGGCGGAGAACGGTGGCGGCGGTGCCGAACCAAACTCAAAAGCCGACAGCCACAACTGCCTATTCTCTGCTGCACCCGGTGACCCTGACTTCTGGAAATCGATCAATCTCGGCGCGAGCTGGCTAGCTCCAGTAATTCCGGGGGGCACTGGACTCACCGGCGGTGATGAAGACGTTCTTCCCATCCCGCAACTTTCCGGCGCGCGGCCTGATATTCTCTATTTCGCTGATCTTGGCATCAGCACGGTGCACATTAGAAAATCAATCGATGGCGGCTCGACGTGGTTTGCGCCGGGCACAGCTGGAGTAGCAGGTGAGGTGTCGGTTTCTTCCGACCGCCAGTGGCTGGCCTTTGATCACGTTCCGGCCGCGACCGACACGACCTTGTACGAAATGGACCATGAGCTTGTCAGCGAAGTGATCCGTTTCTCTTCATCGACGAACGATGGACCATGGTCAACTACGACGGGTATCCCCCCTACTTCAGAGGTGCTTCTGCCCGATACCACGGTCCCTAATACCAATCCCGGACCCGCCTTTACGTTTGTCGATCCGACGGTCACGGTCGGTCCTACGGACAACGGCCACAGGATTGGGGGCGTATTTTGCGGTTCCACTGTTCGCACCAACCGGGCCCAGCCGCCCTTCGGCAAACTGCCGAATGTGTGGGACGCAATCGGCAACGCGCCACTCACCGCCAACACAGCGCCCGGCCCGTTCACTAACTTCCCGGTGTTCAAAGGCGTGCAGGATTCACCAACGACTGCCCCAACGCCGCCGCCTGGAACTACTACTTTTGGCAACAACACCGCCAACGATTTCCCGGCCGCAGCGGTGGATAAGGCAGGCAATATCTACGTGGCCTGGGCAATGAATGATGCGCGCATCAATCACTTCAACATCTGGTTCGCGGTTTCTCACGACCAGGGCAAAAACTTCTACGGCCCATTCCAAGTCAGCTCCGGCCTCGGTCATGCCGTGATGCCATGGATCGCAGCTGGCGACGCCGGCCGCCTGGACATTGTCTTTTACCAGACGAGTGGCACACAGGATCCAAATACGAGCACGACTGATCAGTGGACGGTCAAGTTTGCGCAGTCACTCAACGCAGCTGCCCGCGAGCCAGTCTTTACTACAGTTCAAGCCAGCGATCATGTGAACCATGTCGGGCCGATCTGTAACCTAGGCATCCTGTGTGGCGGCGGCACGCGCGATCTGCTCGACTTCTTCCAGGTCGCGATCGGACCGGACGGCCTGGCGAACATCGTTTATGCCGATGATTTTTTGGTGTCCGTGCATCCGGAGTTCGCGCGCCAGGCAAGCGGGCCGCTCGCCCTCACTAATCCAATTGCGGTGACCTGTTTGGGAACTGGGCCAACTCCAACTCCGACGGCAACTCCAACTGCAACGCCCACGGCGACTCCGACTGCAACACCAACGGCGACGCCAACAGCCACACCAACAGCTACGCCCACCGCGACGCCGACAGCTACACCGACGCCGACACCGGGGCCGTTCTTACCGGATCTGATCGTGTCGAATATCACGGCCGGCAAGCAACAAGGCCAAACGATTCGCCTAGTTGCAACGATTAAGAATCAAGGTCAGGCCAACGCCGGAGCGTCTAAGACTGGGTTCTACCTCGACGGTAACACTACCCTGCTCGCTGAGATTGACACTCCTCCAGTCAGCAATGGCTTCTCCGTCACAGCCACCTTTGATTGGAACACCGGAAGTGTGAAAGGCACCCACACCATTATCGTCAAGGCCGACGACACTCACGTCGTCACCGAAAGCGACGAAAACAACAACACGAACAGCATCCAGGTTACAGTAAAGTAGGACGCGCTCAACGAGCGTAATCGGGGATCTAACCATGCCGCGCCAAAAGCGCGGCATGTTTTTTAGCCGAAGCTAGAGCGCAAGGTGGATCGCGACCTCCGGGCGCGATGGTAAATATAATGCGCCTGCCGGCGCCTAAATAAGATCGCCTGCGGAGCGGCCGATCCACCTTGCCGCGCGTGATTGGGTCACTAATTGGTGGAATCGGGAACTCGAGGCTGATCCGGAATAGCCGAGCGAGCACGAAGGTGTGCGCTCCGCCCGTGTTTTCGCAAAAAAAGCAGGCCCGGCACGCGTCCGCCCGCGCGGTCTGCTCCGAATTCTTATGTGAAGACGAGAACCAATCGGGCCGACCGTTTGGCCTAAAATAAATACATATTGCCATGAAAAAGAAGAACCCCGCCTCGCAATCCGGTCTCATCACTCTCCGCATCTTCGCCGCCCTCGCCCTCTGTTCGGTCGCGGCCCTGCTCGGCGTCCGCAGCCTCAGCTTTGCCTCGAATCCCCCTCCGGGGACGCCGCGGTTCTTTAATTACCAATCGCCACCAGGCGTGGCCGATAGCGTCGGCGAGCCTTCAATTGGCAGTAACTGGACTAAAGAAACCGTTTCCCACAACACGAACGTCGATGGGACGACGAACAACATCCCAAATGGCGGCACGTCGCTTTTCTTCGGCGGCTTTTCGCCCGCGATGGCGAAGGTAACATGGAACGACTGCTCCTCACCGTCCGACCCACTCTGGGAAAACAAGCCGCTCCTCAGCGCGAACACACCACGCGCATTCGGCGATCCCATTCTCTTTACGTTACACGACACAGGGCGCACGTTCGTCGCCCAGCTCGAGGGCTTAACTCCAGCCGGTTCTACGATCGACATTACAGATGACGATGGAGACCACTTCACGCCGAGTGATGGCGTGATTCCGTCCGACATCGACCATGAGACTATCGGCGGCGGCCCATATCACTCGCCGCTGCCTAATCCCGGGCCGCTTTATCCGGACGCAGTCTATTACGCTTCGCAAAGCGTCACAGACGCGCGTGCTTTCCGGAGCGACAACGGTGGACTTGTCTTCAGCCAGGCGGCTGCCCCGATGTTTACCATCGCGACCTGTTCGGGATTGCATGGCCACGTCAAAGTCTCTCCCGCAGACGGGACGGTGTATGTGCCGG
>Ga0070698_100009220_pt1 | contig 10590 bp, 11 predicted proteins | sample KBSK1502metaG_FD_65477 | JGI IMG/M metagenome (GOLD analysis project Ga0070698, IMG submission 65477) | Corn, switchgrass and miscanthus rhizosphere microbial communities from Kellogg Biological Station, Michigan, USA - KBS K1-50-2 metaG | ecosystem: Host-associated > Plants > Roots >... | reverse complement strand
TCAGCAAGCGAAGCAGGGATTGGATATGCTCAACCAGATTGCTCCAGGGATTGCGACTAGCGTGACCACGAAGAAAAAGAAGTCCTGAAATCTTCACTCTAGAGAGAAACAAGGGCCGGCGGCGAACCCCAGCCTTTTGTTTTGCTGTGTGCATTTCCCATGCGCATTTGCAGATGTGCGAGTTAGCGGTGAGAAAGCGTACCGGTGGTTTTCGTGCGCTCGAGAGTCCAATAAAAGACGACCATGGAGGCGGGAAGCAGTACGATCGCGAAGAGCAGCAAGAGTTCGATGGCCGGAAGCAATTGCGGCAGACGAACGCCACCAAGAAGCGCCGCGCGCATGGCATTCAGCGCGTGAGTCATGGGATTCAACTTTGCCACGACTTGCAGCCAATCGGGAAGTATGGTCACGGGAAAAAGCATTCCGCCAGCTATGCCCCACAAACCAATGAGCAGCCATTTGGCGGGATTACCGCGCTTGAACAGCAATAAATAACTGGCGGAGAGAATGCCCAGCCCCGAAAATGAGAGAAGAGAAGCCGCGAGCACGACGATGACGCTGACCCAGTTTGCGGAGCCGAGCGGGAAATGGAACAACAGCGCTCCCCAAATCAGGTAGATTGCGATGCGCAACGTGGTAATTAGAAAAGGATAGATCGCGGAACCGGCCAGCATCAGGGGAAGCGAAGTCTGCGTCACGAGTAAATGCTCCAGCGTGCCGGAATCGCGCGCTTCTATCAGGCTCTGATCAAATGCGTCCATGGCCACTCCGAGGTAATCGAAAAAGACCCAGCCCACGAGCGCAAACGCGAAGTAGCTACCGGGTTGCGGGAGCGCGCTTCGCAGCTGCGGACTGTCCACAAATCGCGCCGCATAAAAAAACATGGTGGCCCCGAACAGCGCCTGAATCGCATCGATGACGAATGGAATGCGATAGGTTCGTGCGATCATCAGGTCGCGCCAGAAATACAGCCACAGTTCGCGCCAGCGGCTCACTGCGTCTGTTCCTTGTGGCTGAAGTCGTCGAAATGTTCGAGGCGTTCGTCGTTTTCGAACAACTCCGCGGTACCTGTCAGCTGGAAAAATGCCTGTTCGAGATTGGCAGTTTTGGTGCGGCCCAGCAAACCGGCTACGGTATCGAACGCCGCGAGCTGCCCTTGATGGATCACCGCAACGCGATGCGCAAGCTGCTCGATTTCCAAGAGTGCGTGAGAAGCAAAGAGCAAAGACGTTTTTGCACCACGTAAAACTTCCGTCGACAGGAAGCGGCGGAATTCGGCCGCGGCGATGGCGTCCAGGCTGCGCGTGGGTTCATCGAGCAATAACACCGTCGGCGCATGGAGCAATGCGCGCGCCAGGCTTAGCCGCTGCGTAGTGCCCGAAGAAAGCGTGCGCACCTGTTGCTCCAGTGCGTCTGCAAGATGAAATCTCTCGCCTAATTCCGCGATGCGCTTTTCTGCACCGCGCTTCGTTAAATGATTGAGCTGGCCGAAGAAAAGAAGATTTTGCCGTCCGGTCAGCCGGGGATAAAGACCCTGATCGCTCCCAGCGTGATAGCCGAGTTTACGCCGGACCGCGCGCGCATCCTTTGTGGTGTCGTGGCCGGAGACAAACGCCTGCCCGCGTGTAGGCAAGAGTAGCGTCGCCAGGATTTTCAGAATCGTCGATTTCCCGGCACCGTTTGCGCCCAGAAGCGCGACGGCTTCGCCTTCGTTAACTTGGAAAGTCACACCCTTCAGCGCCGGGCGCGTCCCACGTTCGAAGGGTTGAAGATACGCGCGTATACCGCTGCGAGGTGGCGCGTAAAACTTTTCCAAATCTTTCAGGACGACGGCAGCGGGCGTCGTAGCTTCGGGCATCGAGTTTTTATAGCGTTTCCGGCGCTCGAGTACAAGGCGTAAGCAGACGCGGTATGCGTCCGCGAAACCATGGTCAATCAGGATTGGGAACGCTACAATTGCCATAGTGCCTGCGGCGGAGTGGTTATCTAATTGGACGCGTCTGGCCTGGCGGCTCGGCAATCGGAAAATCGAAAGAAAGGTGTTAACTTGGCGCATGATTTCGTTTGCTGATCGTGCAACCGTTCCCGCAAATGTATTGATCCGCTTTCTGGATCAGGAATCGGTGCTGCTCAATCTGAATACGGAAAGATATTTCGGCCTGGATTCGGTGGGCACCCGCATGTGGCAACTAGTAACTTCCGCGCCGACGATTGATGCCGCTTATTTCCAGCTTATCGATGAATTCGACGTGGATCCTGAAACGCTGCGATCCAACCTACACGATCTTCTGAATCATCTTGTGGAAAACGGTTTGATCGCTATGCAACCAGCCGATGTGGGCACGACTTCGACGGTTTAGCGCGCTACCGCGACCCGCAAAAGGACTTTTCCTGCGGGCCGTGGTGCTGCTTGCTTTGCTGACGGTGAGCTTGCGGGTGCGCGGCTTCGGGGCCACCCAGCGCTTCCTCCAGAAATTCATCACGCCCAAGAAAAACGTTTTGCCAGTCACAGCTGTTGGATCTTGCGCAGCATTGACGTCTCGCATGGTACTCGCTGCAGCTCGGAACTCTCCGATTCCTTCCACTTGCCTCGAGCGTTCACTTTCGCTCTGGTGGCTGCTGGCGCGGCAGGGCATAACGACACAGTTCCGCATCGGCGTTCGTAAAGATGGCGAAAAGTTTGCAGCGCACGCCTGGGTCGAACGCGACGGCGCCGCAATCGGCGAGCCCGAATCGTCTCATTTGCATTACGCAGCCTTTGCCGAAGAAATGTTCGGAGGGCCTTCGTGAGCGGCTTCGCAGGGATGGTTCGAATCTTGTCGAGCACGGAATCCGATGAGGGAGATCGCTCGGCGATCGCGCGTATGGCGGGCGCTATCGCTTTTCGTGGCCCCGATGCGCAGCAACAAATTTACCAGCCGGGTGCTTCGTTTGCTTTCTCACTGCTACAGACCGGCCCCGCCCCGCAGGAATCCAGACAACCCTGCACAATCGACGGCGAAGCGTGGTTTCTTGGCGATGCGCGCTGCGATGGGCGCGACGAACTGATCGCGAAGCTCGACCAACATGGCGCTTCGATTTCGTGCTCGGCGACAAGCGAAGAACTTGTCCTGCGCTTCTTTTTACAATTCGGTTCAGCAGCCTTGCCTGAGCTCCATGGTGATTTCAGCTTTGTTTTGTGGAAACCGCGGGAGCGCAAAATCATCGCGTACCGCGACCTCACTGGCCAGCGGCCTTTTTATTATTCGAATCACGGCAACGTCTTAATTTTCAGCAATACCATCCAGGCCGTGCTCACAGCTTCGTCGGTTTCCCGCGAACTGGACGTGGAATTCATCGCTGATTTTCTGCTAGGTTCGCCTTATCACAACCCCAGCAGGACCGTGTACCGCGATATCCGCCGCCTTCCACCGGGCCACCATCTTGAATTTTCGGAAGGTGGACTTTCTGTGCGTCGCATCGCCAACACGCCGGTGGAAGATGTCTTGATTCTCAAACGCGATGAAGAATACATCGAAGAGTTTCGGCGGCTATTCACGCAATCGGTGCGCAATCAACTCCCGCCAATCGACACAACCATTTCGCTCAGCGGCGGCCTCGACTCGACGACTCTTGCCGCTTGCGCCGTCGCGCTGCGTAAGCAAGCCTCGTCCGGGTCGGGGCTTAATCTTCGAGCGCTCTCCGTGGATTCCCGGCCCGTCGTCGACGACCCGGAATCAGACCTAGCCTGGCGCTTTGCCAGGTCCTTGGGGATCGACTGCCAGGTCGTGCATTCGGGAGACGCGCTCCCTTTTGCCGGTTGGGAAAATTTGCCGGTACCGTTTCCCGAACCCGTCCTGCACCCGTATGCCGACCTTGGGCTTTCGTACTACCGCTTGATTGCGCAGAACTCACGCGTGGCGCTCTCCGGCGATGGCGGAGACGAAGTCATGCGCTTGCAAGCCTGGCCCTACTTGCGATTTCTCTACCAACGTCAGGGGCTGCTTTCGGTGCTTTCTACCGTGGGCCGATACCTGGTCTCTGAACGCAAGCTTCCGCCTCTTGGCGCCGGGATCCGCAGTGGATTCCCGCGCCTCTTCGGAAAAAAATCCTACGAAGCGCCTTTCCCGCCCTGGCTTACGCCGGATTTTCAGCGCCGCTTGGACCTTCCTAATCGCTGGAACTCGATGAATTCCCCCACGCCTTCGCCGCATCCATTTAATCCCAGAGCGTATGCCTCCCTGAACGACCTTTTCATCGCCAGCCAGCTGGAGGACTCTGACGCCACTTGGACCGGTTGCGCGGTTGAAAGTCGCAATCCTTTCTTAGATCGTCGATTGTCGGGATTCCTACTTCGCATCCCGTTGATTCCCTGGAGCATGGACAAATACCTGCTCCGCCGTTCCCAAATTGGAATTTTGCCAGACGAGATTCGACTAAGGCCGAAAACCCCTGCGACAGAAGACGTGATGCTCCTTCATGCCGCATCTGGAAGATGGAATCCGGGGTCGATTGAGCCGGCTGAGGGGCGCATACGCGAGTTCGTGGATTGTAAATTACTCACTAATTATCTACAAAAAAGTACCGACGATTCATTGTATTTACATTTGCGGCCAATTTCATTGGCGCACTGGTTAGAAATCACTGATAATCGTTGAAAACACCGATTCAGTCGGGTACATTTTATGAGAGGTCGTTCAATTTATGAACTCTTCTCCGGAAGTGGCGAAAAAGAAGGTTTATCGCGCACCTAGCCTTAAAACCTATGGAAGTCTCACGGAAATGACGGCCTCGAGCGGAAATATGGGACAGGACGACAGCGTGAAAAAGGCAAAATTCCACAAGACCGGCTAACTCCTCGGCGCTGTAAATCACCTAGAGCTTTAGCGGCCCGTTCCGCGACCAGAAACGCCTAACCCCTTGAAATCACGCTGGCTCGCAAATGCTGCGCTCCATTGCCATCCTTGTTGCAACCGCAGGCTGAATGTCGTTGAAAACCAATATTCGATTCGGTAAAGTCGAGTAGGGAGATTTGTCACCCCGCGCCCCAGTCAATTAGCCCCGTGAGACAAACTTACCGCGCCTACGGACTGACCCTCGAGTCGGACCTCCCAGTGACCGGTCTGTCTGCTCTGCCTGAAGTGGCGTCTTATCCCGATGTGCGGCTGCATCTTGCCACCGTTCCGAGTTGGGTTACTCAGACTCGGCTTCTTCCAATCACGTCAGTCCGCGTGCGACCCTCTTCCTTCTTCCCGGGCGACGGTAAGTTCACCGTTTCTGAATTCGCCGACCGGCGATTCTTTCAACTAACGTATAGCGACGGCACTCGTTTCCTAATGGATCATGCCGCTACGCTCATTTGGGGCGAGCCAGGTCCGGGCCTGTCTTATGATGACCTCTTCGTTTACCTTTTGGGGCCGGTATTGGGTTTTGCCTTGCGCCAACGCGGAACCGTAACATTGCACGCTAGCTCGCTTTCGATTCAGGGAAACGCGATCGCGCTGGTTGGAGAAGCAGAGGCTGGCAAATCCACTACGGCCGCTGCGCTTGCACTTCGTGGTTGACCAGTTTTGGGAGAAGACGTCTGCGCTCTTGCCCACTCGGAAGGACAATATCAAGTGCTTCCCGGCTATCCGCGTGTTTGCCTATGGCCCGATTCGGTTGACTTTCTTTTTTCGTCTCCCGAGGCGTTGCCCCTTATGGTCTCCGGTTGGGAGAAGCGTTTTCTGTCGCTTGACGGTCCCCGCGCGCAATTTGCCACTAATCCTGCGCCGCTAGCCGCGACCTTCCTACTCGCGGAGCGTTCCGCCCAACATTCGGCACCGTCAATCGAGCCCATCTCGCAGCGCGAGGCTCTGCTGTGCCTGGTTCAGAATACCTACATGAACTGGTACCTCGACAGGCGCCAGCGCGCGGAGGAATTTGACGTCTTGGCCAGGCTTATCGCATCGATCGATTGCTTCAGGGTCATTCCAAGCAGCGACCCGGCACGATTGAGCGCCCTCGCTGAACTCATCGAGAGCTACGCCTTGCGGCTCTTTGACTCGCGGCCCAACCCGGCTCTGGGAACTGCTCCGAGCTATGTATAGCCTCGAACAGTTTGCAATGATGCTTTCGGACAAGGTCCGGATGGATGCATATTCAGCCGCTATTGCACAGTCTGTTCGGCCAAACGATGCCGTCGTGGATCTCGGGTGCGGACCGGGAATCTTTGCGCTGCTGGCTTGCAAAGCTGGCGCGCGCCGTGTCTACGCGATTGATATGAACGGTGTTGTGGACTTCGGCCGCCAACTTGCTGCGGCGAACGGCTATTCCGAGAAGATTCTTTTCATGCGCGGTGATTCTCGACGCATGCATCTTCCCGAACGCGTTAATATCATCGTTTCCGATGTACGCGGTGTGCTGCCGCTATATTCCCATGCCCTGGACACGATCGAGGATGCGCGTAACCGTTTCCTCGCTGGGAGCGGCCGCTTGTTACCTGTTAGCGACACACTCTTCGCCGCTGTCGTTCGTGTTCCAGACTTTTATGCATCGCTCGCAGGAGCGTGGAATGCACTCCCAGAACTGGACCTATCCCAAGGACTTCCGTTGGTCCTGAATACAATTCAGCGGCATTATATAAATCCCGAGCAGGTGCTTTCGGAGCCGCGACCCTGGCACGTGCTTAACTACGCGAACTACGCGGCCGGGGCAAAAGCTTCCGCCGAAAATCGCATCGAATTACCAGTTACGAAAACCGCTGTCGGACACGGTCTCGGCATCTGGTTTCAGACGCAACTAAGCCCGGGCATCGGATTTTCCACCGAGCCGAGCGCGGGAGAAACCGTTTACAGCCATCTTTTTCTTCCCTGGCTCAGGCCAGTTTCGCTCAATGAAGGGGAAATGTGTTCGATTGACTTGCGCGCACACTTTGTCGGTAACGACTATATTTGGCGGTGGGAAACCAATCTTCCTGCTACCCCCGAGCGAGGTGCGATTCGCTTCGTACAATCCAGCTTTTATGGGAGCCTCTTTCCGCCCTCCGTTTTGCAAAAGCGTACCACGGGGTTTGTTCCGGTCCTGGACGAATCAGGCCAGGCGGAACGCTGGATTCTTCAAGCCATGGACGGGAAACGATCCCTCGAGGACATTGCAAGCGAAGCGGCGCGCCAGTTCCCGCACGTTTTTCGCCGAGTAGAGGATGCCTTTAACCGGGCTGCCGAAATCGCTGAAAAGTATTCGCGCTAGAATTCCCAACCGGTTTTCTCGCGTACACTTAAGCCGGTTGGGAGCCGACTCTTGCCGCCAGCTTCTCCATTTGGAAATGATTTTCTGCACCGCGAGTGGCCGCTGCTGCTCGAATCCTGCTCGCTGGAGCGAGATCCAGCTAAAATCTCGGCGATGGTGGATGCAGTACGTGATGCCGATTCCTTTATTTGTCTCGCGGAGGCGCACGGTGTTCTCGGTCATTTCGCGGCCGCGCTCGCCAGTCTTCCCACCTCCCGGATTCCTTCTTTGTTCCTAGATTCGCTCCGCGTTCATCAACGCGCTCATCTCCTCTCGAATCTCGCTATGACCGCGGGACTGTTTCACATTCTTGAACTATTCCGGCATTCCGGGATCGAATGTATCGTTGTAAAAGGGCCGGTACTCGCGCTACGCGCTTATGGCGAACCAGCGGTACGTCAGTATGCGGACCTCGATCTGCTACTTCGCCAGAAAGATATCCCACGCGCCGCGGAGATTCTTGTCGCCGCAGGCTACGATTCTCGGATTTCCGCCGAAGCCATTCGAAGCAGCAAAATTCCAGGCGAATATCGCTTCCGCGGACAAGGCGCCAAAATCATTCTCGAACTGCACACGGAACGCACCTTGCGCTACTTTCCCTTGCCCTTGCCGATCGAAAAATACTTTCAGAGCGAGATTTCAATGTCCCTCGATGGGCGTCCCGTTCCCGCTCTTTCGGCTGAACACGAATTCATTCTTATCTCCGTTCATGGCGCCACCCATCTCTGGGAACGTCTGATGTGGATCTCCGATGTCGCTGCGATGGTGCGTAACCACCCGGAACTTGATTGGAATCACATCAGGCAGTCTGCGGCTGAAGTTGGCGCGGAACGCATGCTCCGCGTTGCGTTGCTGCTGTCGGAGCGGCTGCTGTGTGTGTGCGTTCCCGCCGAAATGAAGAACGACGTCGCGCGCGATCGCGAATGTTCACAACTGGTTCATAAGATTGAAAAGTGGCTGCCCCATGCAGGTAACGCCGCACCATCGATCGCGCAGCGCGCCTGGTTCCGCTTTCGCGTGCGTGGAAACGCCTTATCTGGCGCCGCCTATCTTGCCCGGCTCTCTTTTTCCACCACGGAAGATGACTGGGCTACCGACGCCGAGGCTCTTGCCTCTCCCTTAGTCGGAATGTTACGCCGCCCTTTCCGCCTCGCCCGAAAATACCGCCACGATTCCGATTCCTAAGTGCTTCAGTAAGTTAGGGAGGGCGCTCTTTCTATTTTTGATCTTTCAGTTTCTTCAACCGGTCGATCCCGTTTTGATTCTTGGGATTAAGTTTTACCGATTTCTCGTAATTCTCAATCGCCAGTTGCTTTTTTCCGGCGGCGGCATAGGCTTCGCCCAGACTGTCGTAAACATTTGATGACTCCGGAAACTCCACCGTGTTTTTTTGAAAGATTCGGATCGCGTCGTCAGTCTTGCCGTTCCGCAAAGACTCATATCCCAGCGCGTTCATCACAAATTCAGGCGGACGGCTCTTCGCGTCTCCCGAACCCTTCAGCACGTCATATTTCCGCAGCACAGCGTCCACCCCTCCGAGCTTCGCGGTCAGCATCAGCTCCTCGAATGGTCCGCGTTTCTCCACGTGCTTCCATCCGTACTCTTTCGCGATGCTGCGCATCAAGTCCGATGCCACAAGGTTTCCATTGTCCGAATTAGCCATCAGCGCCGCACCCTGTCCGGTGTCGGCGTTCATCACCAGCAGGGCCTGGAATCCTTCATCCGCGCCACTGTGGCCGAATTCACCGGGTTGTCCCGGGGTCAGCCCGAATCCGATCCCAAAAGTTTTCGATTGCAGCGTCAACATTTCTTGTGTGGTCTTTTGCGTCAGCACCTTGTCTGATTTGCCCTGCTTCGAAAGCGCTATTTCAATCGCGAATTTTGCCAGGTCCGTCGGAGTGGTCCACAATCCCGCCGCCGCCATTTCCGGATACACGTGCCACTTCCCATGCACTGGCTGGCCATCCTGGCGGGCGCCGCCTGCGGTCAGCGCTGCCCGCGCTCCTGGAAGCGGCTGTTCGTAACTGCTGTCACTCATCCCGATTTTGTCCAGCACAGTCTCTTTCATCAGGGCAGGGAACTGTTTCCCGCTCACATCCATCATCAGTTGCTGCTCGATCGTGACGCCTCCGCCCGAATAGCGCTCATCGCTGCCGGGCACAAAATCCACGCGGATCGGAGCAGTGTTCGCCGGTTTTTCTCCGTTGAAAATCTGCACCAGCGTCGGGACTTTTTCGTCCACGTCGTAACCGGGAAATCCGTGCACCGTAAGTCCGGCGCTATGGCTCGCCAATCGCCGCAACGTAACTTTCTGTTCCGTTGTAAATTCGTTCTCCGGCACTTTCCAGCTTTTAAGTTTTTGATTTACGTCTTCGTCCAGCGAGAGCTTTCCTTCTTGAACAAGCGCTAACATCCCAGCAGCAGCTACGGGCTTGCTGATCGAGCCGGCTTGAAAGAGCGTTTTAGGAGTTACAGGCACCGTGCCGCCCGGCTCAGTCACCCCAAACGATTTCACCCACGCGATTTTGTAGTCTTCGATCACTGCCACGCTCAACCCCGGCACGTTATACAGTTTCATCAGTTTTCCGATATCAAGCTGGACGGGCGCTTCGTCCTTCTTAAGATCAAGCGGTTCGATTCCGTTGCCGATTCGCTCAATTCGCGCTTCCGTTGCGTCCGCTGATTTTGAGCTGGCCTTGGCCGACGAAACGTTCGCGTCGGCCGTGTTTTGTCCAAATAATTGTGTAGTCACGACAGCCAGTGCAATAAACGCAACTCCTGCGAGACAGCCTCTTGCAAGAATTCCGGTCTGTATTTTCATTGTATGCCCCTCCGAACGTACTTCCTTTTCAGGCTACGGGAACGAACACACACTCACCTCTACATGTAGCCCGGTGGTAGGAACGAGAAAAGGTCTCAAATTGTTCCGCAAAGTGGCCAAGGACTCCAGAATCGCGCAACTGCCTAGCTTTCGCCCGCTCCTACCGGGGAAATGGCCGTACACCAAAGCAAAAAAGGCCTCCCCAAGTGTCAGGGAGGCCTATCCATTCAATCCGGTGAGTTTGGCGAAACCGCGGTCTAAATTTTGGTGCGCATTTCCATCTTGTGAACCTTTTTGCTCTTCATCACCGGAACTTCAACGTCCAGCGTCAAAGAACTCTTGTTCCGCAGAACTCCAAGTCTTGCGGTTTTTTCTTCACCCACTGCAGCCAGTTTCGAGCGTAATTCCGCGACGTCGCGGATCCGTTCGCCGTTCAGCGACGTAATTACGTCTCCCGCCTTCACGCCCGCCTTCTCCGCCGCCGAGCCGGGATTGACGTCACGTACCAGAATGCCTTCGCC
>Ga0070698_100009219_pt1 | contig 10591 bp, 6 predicted proteins | sample KBSK1502metaG_FD_65477 | JGI IMG/M metagenome (GOLD analysis project Ga0070698, IMG submission 65477) | Corn, switchgrass and miscanthus rhizosphere microbial communities from Kellogg Biological Station, Michigan, USA - KBS K1-50-2 metaG | ecosystem: Host-associated > Plants > Roots >... | reverse complement strand
TGTCCTCGACCGTGTCGGACAACCTGCTCGTGCGCAGCGAAGGGCTGTCGGGCAACGAGACCTGGCTGGTCGCGCAGTACGAGTACACGCCGGGCTTCGACGACATCAACTCGCTCGCGTCGGGCGGCACCGGCTCGCTCTGGGTCACCGACTGGCTGAAGTTTGGCGTCACCGGCAACCGCAACAACAACGACGGCGCCGAGGACAGCAGCCTGTACGGCGGCGACGTCACCGCGCGCCTGTCCACCGACTCGTGGGCGAAGGTGCAGGCGGGCCGCAGCGAGGGCCTCGTGACCAGCTCGTTCCGGTCCGACGACGGCGGCTTCCTGTTCGCCGGAATCGGCAACGCGACGCTCGTCAATGCGGATGCGAACGCCTATCGCGCGGACGTGAACGTCGGGGTGGCCGACTTCATCCAGGGCGGCCGCGGCCGGCTCGCGCTCTACGGCCAGCAGCTCGAGGCGGGCTATTCCGGCCCCGGCATGACCGCGCTCACCGACACGACGCAGTTCGGCGGCGTGCTCGGCGTGCCGATCACCAAGCGGCTCCAGTTCACCGCCAAGGGCGACGAGCGCAAGCAGGACGACGGGCTCGAGACGCGCGCGGCGGAGGTCGACCTCGGCTACGCGCTCACCGAGAACTGGAGCATCGGCACCGGCGTGCGCACCGACAAGCGCTCGGACGATTCGCCGCTCGCGACGTTGCCGCTCACCCAGGAAGAGGGCGAGCGCACCGACGCGGTGGTCAAGCTCGGCTTCGACCCGAAGGGCCGCTGGCGCGCCTACACGTTCGGCCAGGGCACGGTTGCCAAGTCGGGCGATCGCGAGAGCAACTCGCGCGGCGGCGTCGGCGGCGCCTATCGGCTGAACGACCGCTTCGTGGTCGACGGCGAGGTGTCGGGCGGCGACCTCGGCCCCGCGGTGCGGCTCGGTACGCGCTACCAGGAGACCAAGGACACGCAGCACTACTTGAGCTACGGGTTCGACAACGAGCGCGAGGACGGCGCGCTGCACGAGCGCCGCGGCACGTTGATCTCCGGGATCAAGAGCCGGATGTCCGACAGCGCGAGCGTGTACCTCGAAGACCGCTATCAGCACGGCGACTCGAGCGGCCTCTCGCGCGCGATGGGCATGACGTTCTCGCCGAGCGACCGCTGGACGCTCGGCGCGAACTGGGGCTTCGGCGAGCTCTTCGATCACCAGACCCACGCCGAGACCAAGCGCAACGCGGGCGGCGGGCGCCTCTCCTACGGCTTCGAGGACCTGCACATCTCGGCCGGCGTCGAGTACCGCAACGACGAGACCGAGCAGCCCGACCGGACGTGGAACGAGCGCACCACCTGGCTGTTCCGCAACAACCTCCGTTACCAGGTGACGCCGAGCGGCCGCGTGCTGGCGAAGTTCAACCACTCGTTCAGCGACAGCTCACTCGGCGACTTCTACAACGGCGGCTTCACGGAGGCGGTGCTCGGGTACGCCTACCGGCCGGTAGATTTCGACCGGCTGCACACGCTGGTGAAGTACACCTACTTCTACAACATGCCGACCACCGATCAGGTGACGCTCCAGAACACGCCGGCGCAGTTCGTCCAGAAGAGCCACGTCGCGTCGATCGACGCCACCTACGACATCAACAAGTACTTCTCGATCGGCGGGAAGTACGGGTATCGCCTGTCGCAGGTGAGCCTCGACCGGGACCACCCGGACTTCTTCGACAACAACGCCCACCTCTACATCGTGCGCGGCGACTACCGCTTCCTGAAGGATTGGGAGGGCACCGTCGAAGGTCGCATGCTCCACCTGACCGACCTGAACGAGCGCAAGATCGGCTCGCTCGTCACCGTCTACCGATACATCGGCGAGAACCTCAAGGTGGGCGTCGGCTACAACTTCACCGACTTCTCGGACGACCTGACGGACCTGTCGTACGACCACCAGGGCGTGTTCTTCAACCTGGTCGGCTCGATGTAGCGCCTAGCGGGAGCGGCGCAGCGCGAGGCCCAGCAGGCCCAGTCCGACGAGGAGGGCCGTGCTCGGCTCAGGGATCGGCAGCGCGTTCTGGTACACGACGCTCGTCGCGATGTCCTCGAGGATCAGCGAGTGGATGTCGTAGCTGAGCGTGACGAGGCCGAGGTCGCCCAGGTCGAACTGCCCGGTGATCGGCGGCAGTGACAGGTCCTGGTTCTGGAGCGCGTCCTGCGTGAGCCCCACGATCACACGCGTGCCGGTGGGCCCGCCCGAGAAGGTCCCCGCGAGCGGCAGCTGCACGTTCTGGCTGAACGGTGTGGAGGGAAGCGCCACGGGCAGCGCGGGCGCCGGAGTCGCGTACTGCGGATTGAGGGTTCCGCTGATCGTCACGTCGGCGAGCCCGGACCAGAGCCACTCGTTCGGGTTGGCCGAGGGCGTGAGCGTGGACGAGAACGGCGAGTTGAGAACGATCTGGAACGAGCCGATGGTCGCGGTGGCCGTGACGTAGAGGACCGGGCTGCCCGTGACTCCGAGCGGAACCGGAACCGCCGATGTTCCCACGAGCGTGCCCGGCAGGTTGTTGACGTGGATCTTGAGGGCCGAGAAGTTGATTCCATTCGCGCCGTCGTCGAAGCCGCCCGGCAGGCCGACGTCGGCGATCAGATTCGACTGCCCCGATGGCTGCGTGTTCGAGGAGGCCTGAAGCGGCTCCGTGAACGGGAAGGTATTCGTGAAGTCCGGGTTCACGTCGATCGTGCTGGTGACGACCGTCTTGGTGAACACGTTGCTCTCCGCCTGGACCACCGTATAAGTCAGGGGCACTGCGGAAGCAGCGCCCGCGACGGCGGAGACGAGACCGATCAGACCGGCGAACTGAGCCCGAATCCGGTTCGACATTCGAATCATCTCTCCCGATCGCGCTGGCCGCGCAGAGATGGGGAGAGAGGACAGCACGGCGTGACTGGTGCACGCGCTGTACCCCTTCCCAGAGTGCTGCAGTTCCACTGCAATCAGTGCGCCAGAACGCCTGACCGTTCGGCTGCCATATCATGAGTCCAACAGATGTTAGGGAGACATCACGAACGGCTCGTGTCTCCCCGCGCGGAACGCGCGCTCCGCGGCCGGGAACCAGAGTTCTTCGCTTGTCGGGGATCGGCCGACGAGCAGCGAGAGCTCGGATTGCTCAGCCGTGTCAGTTAGTTAGCAAGACTAACCAGCTGGGGCAAGAATCTGGGGCAACTTGGTTCTTTCGGTCGCCCGACGATCGCCCCAAGATGATCGAGCGTGGCCCCACGAGAGAACCCGCGGCGTTGGAAGGTCTCCAGCCCCGGGTCAGGAACCGGTTCCCCGAAACCGCTCTCGTGGGGCCACGCGCGTTCTCCCCTGGCGACTGTCCAGCCGAGAGGACTTCGGTGTTATGCACGCATGGTGCCTGATCATTAGGCGACCAAAGCGCAATTGCGTTGACCCTCTCGAATTCGCGCCGTTAGGATCGCTGCTGGGGAGGGGCAGCGCTCATGCACTGTCGTGGATCGATCCTGATCGGCCTTTGCAGCGCGTGGTTGGTCTCCGGCGCAGCGCAAGCGCTGAGCGTCGTCGAGGCGGTCCGCACCACGAGGATCACGGTGACGCAGCCGAGCGGACCGGCGCAGAGCTATTCCGAATCAGATCCCGTCGGATACGGAACGTGGACCTCGGATCTCCACCGCACCGGTTCGGGAAACCAGGTGCGCGCCTACCAGGACTCGTTGATCAGCGACAGCGAGCTTTCCGGTTCGGGCGACGTGGCCATGTGGACGACCGGCGACTATGCGGAGTCCCACTACCGCGTCGTCTTTGATCTCTCCGACTCGGCGGGATACAACTTCTTCGTGGACAACATGGACACGAATGGCTGTTGCACGTGGGCGCCCAGCGGATTGGTCACGCTCGATCGCGTGGACCCGGTCACTCACGACACTCTCCAGACGATCTACTCCGTCACGCTCGGCAGGCAACCGGCCTTTCAGGGCGGCCAGGGGTATCCGGATTTCTCGGCCCAGGGAGTCCTCGGGATCGGCACCTACGCATTGGACTACGCCCTCCATGTGAACGGCTCGCGCAATGCTGCGGCTTCGGGCCTGTCGGGATTCGACCTCGCGTTCGTGCCCGAGCCGACCACCGGCCTGCTGCTGCTGATGGGAATCGCCGGCCTGGCGGGCGCCCGCCCGCGGCGGCGCTGAGAAGCCCAGAACGTCGAAAGCCCCGATCGGGCAGGACCTGATCGGGCCTAGCGCTGCTCACGCCTCAGCTGCGCCGCCACGCCCCTGCGGCGATCGCTCCAGCAGTCGCTAGGCCGGCGGCTGCCATCCCGCCCGCGACGCACGCGAAGATCACGCCGGCGCCGGCGCCGATCATCGAGACGGCGATCATCGATCCGCCCACGGCGATCGCGAAGCGCAGCGCCGTCGCGAACACGGGCCAGAACATCGCGCGCGCGCCCTGAGAAGCGAAGTAGAGCGAGAGCGCCAGACCGTGGAACGCGTAACAGGGACCAACCGTGCGCAGGTACGCGGTGCCGAACTCGTGGACCAGCGGGTCGCTCGTGAACGTGCCGACCCATAGACCGGGCCAGATCGCGAGGACGCCGCCAATCGTTCCGGTGAGCGCGGCTGCGCTCGCGCTCCCGATCCACGCGATGCGCAGCGCGCGCTCGTGGTTCCCGGCGCCGAGGTTGGTGCCCACCATCGCGGTCAACGCGGCGCCAATGCCGAACACGAGCGGGATCAGCAGAAACTCGAGCCGCGAGCCGATGCCGTAGCCCGCGAGCGCCGCAGGCCCGAAGCCGGAGACGAGCCCGTTCACCGCGACGATCGTGAACACGGTGAGGATCGGCGCCGGCGCCGAGCCGAGGCCCACGCGCAGGATCTCGCCGAACGTCGCAGTCTCGAAGCGGAGCGCCGCGAGGCGTAGGCGGAGCGCACCCGCTCCGCGCGCGAGCCGCACCAGCGACGCGAGCGAGGCGACGCTCGCGACCGCGGCCACCGACAGCGCCGCGCCGGTGATGCCGAGCGCCGGAGCTCCCCACCAGCCGAGGATCAGGGCGCCTGAGAGCGGCACCTGGAGGGACGCGCCAGCGAGCATCACGAGCGCGGGGAAGCGCATGTCTCCCGCGCCGCGGAAGACGGCGCCGAGGATCGCGTTCAGCCACAGGCTCGCGCCCGTGGCGAACACGATGCCGAGGTACGCGGTGGCCTGCGAGAGCACCGCACCCCCTCCGCCGAGGCCCGCGAGCAGGGCGCGGCCGAGCAGCGCGTAGAGCACAGCGAAGAGGAGCGCACCGCCGAAGGCGATCGCGATCGCGTGCCACACCAGCGCCTCCGCGCGGTCGTTGCGCCCGGCGCCGATCGCGCGGGCGACGGCGCTGCTGACGGCGCCCCCCAGCGCGCCACCCGACAGGGTTTGCATGAGCATCAGCAACGGAAAGGCGAGCGCCATCGCGGCGAGCGCGTCGCGCCCGAGGCGCCCGACGTACCACACCTCGGTCATGCTCACGCAGGCCTGCACGAAGAACGCGAGGCTGTTCGGCGCGGCGAGCCGCACGAGCAGCGGGAAAGGGCTCGCGGACAGCAGCTGCTGAGTGCCCACCGCCGGCACGCCGTGGACCGCGGATGCGGTGGTCATCGCGCCTCTGCCTCGCGCAGCCCGAGCGCGCACAACGCGGGCAGGAAGAGCAGCGTGACGACAGTGCCCGCGAGCACACCGCCGATCAGCACGAACGCCAGCGCCGACCAGAACACCGAGAACGTGAGCGGCACGAACGCAAGCGCCGCCGCCAGCGCGGTCAGCACCACCGGCCGGGCGCGCCGCACGGTGGCCTCGACGATCGCCTCGAGAACCGGCGCGCCCGCGCGCCGGTTCTGATCGATCTGGTCGGTGAGGATCAGCGTGTTGCGCATCAGGATGCCACCGATGCCGATCAGGCCCAGGATCGCGTTGAAGCCGAACGGCTGACCGGTGACTAGCAGCGTCGGGACGGCACCGATCAGTCCCAGCGGCGCGGTCGCGAACACCAACCACATCATGCGCATCGAGCGCACCTGCAGGATGATCACGAGCAACATCGCCAGGATCATGATCGGGAAGAGCCCGAACAGCGCGCGGTTCGCCTTGCCGCTCTCCTCGACCGGGCCGCCCATCTCGATGCGGTAGCCGTCGGGCAGGCGCGCGATCACCTCGTCGAGCCGCCCGAACACGGCCCGCTCGACGTCGGGCGGCTGCGTGCCGTCCGCGATATCCGCGCGCACCTCGACCGTGGTCTCGCGGTTGCGTCGCTTCAGGACGGGGTCCTCCATGGTGGGGATGAAGGCGCCCGCCTGCTCGAGCGGGATCGATGCGCTGAAGCGGTTGGTGATCGTCAGACCCTCGATCGTCTCCAGGCTCTCGCGCTGCGCGTCGATCGCGCGCGCCAGCACCGGCACGGTGCGGATGCCTTCGCGCACCTCGGTGATCACGTTGCCGGTGAGCAGCGCGTTCACCTGCAGCCGCACGTCCGCCGGCGTGAAGCCCAGGAGCCGCAGTCGGTCCTGGTCCAGCACCAGGCGGTAGGCGCTCGCCCGCTCGCCCCAGTCGAGGAATGCGTCGCGCACGTCGGGTTGACTGGACGCGATCCGACGCACCTGCTCGGCGATCGCGCGCACGCGCTCGGGTGACGGCCCCGACACGCGGAACACCACGGGGAAGGGGACCGGCGGGCCGAACACGAGCTGCGTGGCGCGTACGCGCGCGTCCGGAAACTCACCCGCCGCGATGCGCGCGCGCATGCGCTGCTTCAGTCGGTCGCGCGCCGCGGCGTCTGCCGTCTGGACGATCAGCTTGGCGAAGGCCGGATCAGGCCGCTCGGGGTTCAGCGACAGGAAGAAGCGCGGCGCGCCCGCGCCAACGTAGGCGTCGACGAGCTCGGTCTCGGGCTCCTCGAGGAGGGCCGCCTCGACGCGGGCGACCACTGCCTCGGTACGCTTGAAGGCGCTGCCGTGCGGTAGGTAGACCTCGACGATCAGCTCGGAGCGGTCCGAGTTGGGGAAGAACTGTTTCTTCACCAGGCCAAGACCGAGCCCGGCGACGACCGAGGCGAGCACGGTCGCGCCGACCACGGCGCGCCGCCGCTCGACGCACCAACGCACCAGCCGGCGCAGCCGCTGATAACTCGCGCTGGCGTAGATCGCCTCGTGTCCGCCCGGCACGACCGCAATCTGCGGCAGCAGCTTCACGCCGAGGTAGGGCGTGAACACCACCGCGACCAGCCAAGACGCGAGCAGCGCGAAGCCGACGATCCAGAAGATGTTGCCCGCGTACTCGCCGGCAGTCGAACGCGCGAAGCCGACCGGCAGGAAGCCGATCACGGTCACCAGCGTCCCCGTCAGCATGGGCGCGGCGGTCGAGTGCCAGGCGAAGGTCGCGGCGGCGAGGCGGTCCATGCCCTCCTGGAGCTTCACCACCATCATCTCGATGGCGATGATCGCGTCGTCGACGAGCAGCCCGAGCGACAGGATCAGCGCACCCAGCGTGATGCGGTCGAACTCGCGCCCGGTTGCCAGCATGACCACGAACACGATCGCGAGCGTGAGTGGCACCGCGGCCGCGACGACCAGCCCGACGCGGAAGCCGAGCGCCAGCAGGCTGATCACCATCACCACCGCCAGCGCCGTGACGAACTTCACCATGAACTCGCCGACGGCCGAGCGGATCTTGCTGGCCTGGTCGGAGACCTTCTCGAAGCGAATGCCGAGCGGCAGCCCGGCAACGATGTGCGACTCTTCCTGCGCGAGCGCCGCATCCAGCTCGAGCCCGCTGAAGCGCCGCTGCATGATCACGCCGAGCATCAGCGCGGGCCGACCCTGGTGGCGAATGCGGTAGGTCGGCGGGTCCTCGTAGCTGCGCGTCACCGTGGCGACGTCCGCGATGCGTAGGAGGCGGCCGTTGGCGGCGACGGGCACGTCCTCGATCCGCTCCAGCGTGTCGAACGCGCCGTCGATGCGCACGTAGGCGCGCGGACCGCTGGTTTCGACGAACCCCGAGGGCACGACGTTGTTCTGGGTCGCGAGCGCCGCGAACAATTGCTCCGGCATGACGCCCAGCGTGGCCAGGCGCTCGTAGGAGAACTCCACGAAGATCCGCTGCCCTTGCTCGCCCAGGATGTTGACCTTTTCCACGCCCGGCACGCGCAGCAGGCGCTGGCGCAGCCGCTCGGCGAGCAGCACCTGCTGGCGGTGCGGCATCTGCCCCGCCTCGAGCGCGTAGAGCGCGAAGTAGACGTCGGAATACTCGTCGTTGAAGAACGGGCCGTACACGCCGCGCGGGAGGCTCGCGGCCTCGTCGGAGAGCTTCTTGCGAGCCTGGTAGAACTGCTCCGGTACGAGGCTCGGTGGCGTCGAGTCGCGGAAGGTGACGAGCATCGACACGAAGCCCGGCTGCGAGGTGGTCTCGACGCGGTCGTAGTAGGCGAGCTCCTGCAGGCGCTTCTCGAGTCGGTCGGCGACCTGCTCCTGCATCTCCGCCGCGGTGGCGCCAGGCCAGACCGCACTCACCGTCATCACCTTCACGGTGAAGGAAGGGTCTTCGGCTCGCCCGAGCTGCCCGAAGGCGAGCGCGCCCGCCACCAGCACCGCCAGGATCAGGAACAACGTGACGGAGCGGTTCCGAACCGCGATCTCGGAGAGATTCCACCCGGCCACGTCAGCGACCCAGCGATTCGCCGGCCTCGTCGCCGACGGGCTGCACGAGATCGCCCTCGTGCAAGAGGTGCGCGCCCAGTGCGATCACCGAGTCGCCGGCCGCGACTCCCGACGCCACGCTTGCGTACTCCTGGGCCAGCTCGACCACGCGCACCGGCACGAAGCGCACCCGCCGGTCCGCCTCGATCCGCCAGACGCCGACGCCGTCGCCCGGGTCGTGCAGTGCGCCGATCGGCACGCGCGACAGGTCGCTCGCGGCGTCGCTTGCGAGCCGCACGGTCACCGTCGAGCCGATCGGGAAGCTCGCCCCGTCGTCGGCCAACACGTAGCGCGCACGGAATGTCCGCGTGACGGGGTCGGCGGCCGCGGACAGCTCGCGCAGTGCGGCGTCAACGACGTGATTGGAGTTGTCGAACGCGAACGCGCGCGCGCGGCTCCCGGCACGGGCGAGCTGGGTCTCGGGGATGTCGATCACGGCCTCGCGCGCGCCATCGTGCGCGAGCCGCACCACGATCTGACCCTCTGAGACGACCTGGCCGCGCTCAGCGAGCACCTCGGTGATCACGCCGTCGCCGTCGGCCTGCAGTGTCGAGTAATTGCGGCGGTTCTCGATCTGGCTGGCCTCGGCGCGCGCCGCTGCCGCCTCCGCCTGGGCGACGCGCAGCGAGGTCGACGCCAGCTCGGAGGTACGCGGCGCCGCGGCGCCGTCGGCGGCGAGCCGGCGGTAGCGCCGCTCATCGTCCTGGGCCTGGCGCAGCTGGGACTCGGCGGCACGCAACCGGTTGCGGGCCGCGCGCAGCTGTAGCTCGAAGTCCTCCACGTCGAGCACCAGCAGCGTGTCACCGCGTTTCACCCGGTCGCCCGGATCCACCCGGCGCTCGACGATCTTGCCGCCGACGCGGAAGCCCAGGCCGCTGTCGGTCCGAGCCGCCACGACGCCGGTGTAGGCGTTCGAGGACCCGGTGGCTGGCGCGACCGTCGCAACCAGCACGGGGCGGCCGACCGCGAGCGCTGCCTCGGCTTCGGCCGGATGGCCGGCGCGCATGGCGAGCACACCGCCTCCGGCGAGCAGCAGGGCAGCCGCCAGGATCCACCGCACGCGTTTTATATGTATATACATGCATTAGCTCCAAAGAAAACGACCTAGGGCGCGCGGCGAGAGAGACTCCGGTTGGCGAGCTCGGCGAACACATCGGCATCCTCCCGGCCCAGCAGCTTGCGGGCCCGGGCCTGCGCCTTCCGCCAGAGCGGAGCGGCCTCGGCGTAGAGGGCGTTGCCGGCATCGGTCATGCGCACCAGGCGGGCGCGCTCGTCGTCGGGATCGGTCACGGTTTCGATCCAACCGTTGCGGCGCATCACGTCGAGGATCCGGGACAGCGACGACGGCTCGAGCGCGATTCCGTCGGCCAACGTCGAGAGTCGCTCCTCGCCGGTGGCGGCGATCGCCGTCATCACGTTCATCTGCGACGCCTTCAGCCCGAGCGGGCGGAGCTCCTCCTCGTAGAGCGCCGTGAGTGTGCGGCTCAGCGCGCGGACCCGGAACATGAGACAGCTCCGGGCGTTCTCGCGGGCCACCCGCTGGACGTCGGCGCGGAGCTGCTCGGCGGAGCTTCGGGGCATGGGCGGAATAGTAATTGTATATACAAGTAACTGTCAAGGGGCGGGTGGTGGAGCCCGGTTCGAATGGTTTGGGTGGATTCAACGGTTTTGTGGCCGACTCTGGGCGCAGAATGGCTGGCGGCGCCCTGTTCCGGGCCTCGTGATGATGAAGCGCATCGCGGCGCCGCAAGCAGCAAGCCCCGTCGCCTAGCATGGCGACGGGGCTCGCGAATCCTGGAGCGCGAGACGGGGTTCGAACCCGCGACCCTCAGCTTGGGAAGCTGATGCTCTACCAACTGAGCTACTCGCGCG
>Ga0070698_100009218_pt1 | contig 10591 bp, 15 predicted proteins | sample KBSK1502metaG_FD_65477 | JGI IMG/M metagenome (GOLD analysis project Ga0070698, IMG submission 65477) | Corn, switchgrass and miscanthus rhizosphere microbial communities from Kellogg Biological Station, Michigan, USA - KBS K1-50-2 metaG | ecosystem: Host-associated > Plants > Roots >... | reverse complement strand
AGACGGCCTTTTCCCGCCTATCTTCTACCTCGAAAGTCTTTCGAGAGGAGTTTGAGCAATTCCAGATTGACAATGCCTCCTGGCTGGACGATTTTGCCTTGTTTATGTCCCTGAAGGAAGCGAATGGTGGAGGCGCCTGGAGTGGTTGGCCGAAGTCTCTACGAACGCGCGAAAAATCGGCCATGGAAAAGGCGCGTCAGGACTTTGCTGAAAGTATCGTGCGCTATTCCTTTTATCAATTTGTGTTCTTCCGTCAGTGGAACAAATTGCGGGCTTATGCTCATGGTAAGAATATTCATATCATCGGAGATATTCCGATCTTCATCGCCTACGACAGTGCAGACGCATGGGCGAATCCTGACTTATTCTTTTTGGACGAGAATGGCTTGCCAACCGTGGTGGCAGGCGTTCCACCCGATTATTTTTCTGCGACCGGACAATTATGGGGTAACCCACTGTATCGCTGGCCGGCCCATAAGAAATCCGGATATGCCTGGTGGCTGGAACGATTCCGCTCCGTCTTGAATTTTGTGGATGTTGTCAGGCTGGATCATTTTCGTGGATTTGCCGGCTACTACGAAATTCCGTACGGCGCGCCGACGGCTGAAACGGGACAGTGGATGACGGGTCCGGGTAAGGATTTCTTTGAAACGGTTTCCAAAAAGTTGAGCGAAACAGATGATGGGACGTTGCCGATCATTGCTGAAGATCTGGGTGTCATCACAGAGGATGTCGTTGATCTGCGCGACAGCTTCAACCTGCCCGGGATGAAGATATTGCAGTTTGGCTTTGTCAATCCATCTGATCCTTTTCTGCCCCATAATTACACCAGCAACTGTGTCGCCTATACGGGTACCCATGACAATGATACGGCACTTGGCTGGCTTAAAACGGCACCCGAGGTCGAACGAACCTTTGCGCTGCGCTATTTGAACAGCGATGGCTCAGACTTTGCCTGGGACTTGATCCGTGCCGTCTGGTCGTCGGTGGCCGTTTATGCTGTGGCCCCCATGCAGGACTTGCTAAGCCTTGGCACTGAAGCGCGGATGAACTTCCCGTCGCGGTTGGGCGGTAACTGGGAATGGCGGATGGAGGAAAGCGATATCGGCAGTGCCCTTGCAAAGCGACTGCGCGAGTTCAATGAAATGTATTTGCGATAAACAGAACAGTCCTGCCTATATAGGCAGGACTGCTTGAGTAAAGGATCGATTCTCGTAAGGCAATTATTTTTGATCTTTGAACAGGGCGAGATACTCGCTGTAGCCCTCTTCCTCCATTTGCTCAACCGGGATAAACCTCAGCGAAGCGGAGTTCATACAGTAGCGCAGACCGGTTGGGGCGGGACCATCATCGAAGACATGTCCCAGGTGAGAATCAGCCTGCTTCGAGCGGACCTCGGTACGCGGCAGAAAGAGCTTGAAATCGGTATGGGTGGCAACATTCTCTGGCTCCAATGGCTTGGTGAAGCTCGGCCAGCCGGTCCCTGAGTCGTATTTGTCGAGTGAACTGAACAAGGGTTCGCCCGAAACGACATCCACGTAGATCCCTGCTCGCTTATTATTCCAGTATTCATTCGAGAAGGGGCGTTCCGTGCCTTCGTTTTGAGTAACTTCATACTGTATGGGTGATAGCTTCATCCGAAGTTCCTTCTCTGACGGTTTGGTAAACGTTTTCATTTCAGCCTCCTACAAGTAAATCCAAATCTTTTTGTATTGTATCTCTCCGATGTTAGAAAAACCTAAAAGATTACCTGACTATGGTGATCGTTAATATTTATGTAAGAAATGGGCAGATCAGAGCTTAGGCGCTTTCTACGCGAACATAAAGCCGTTTGTTGTTCTTGCCTTTGTTGTCAGCGCGGAAGATGGAGAATCTGCCCACCTCACTCGTGTTGTGCATGTGAGTTCCGCCACAGGCCTGGGCATCGAAGCCCTCGATCTCCACCACCCGGACCTTTCCATGGGAAATGGGTGGTTGGGCGTCGAGTGTCCTCAACAAGTCTGGCCGCTTCCGAAATTCCTCCTCTGAAATCATATAGGATTTCAAAGTGTGGTTTTCGGCCAGGACCTCATTCACTTTCTTTTCGAGTTCAGCGATCAGAGCAGGGGTGAAATTATCCAATTTGAAATCGATCCGTGAGTAATCCGGGTTGATCTGCACGCCTGTGATCCAGCCGCCGTAATCTCGCAGCGTGACGGTGTTCAGCACATGCAGGACCGTATGATAGCGCATGAGGGCCAGCCTTCTTTCCTTATTGAGAATCAACTGAACTGGCTTGCCGATCTGGTCTGGCGGAGGATTGGAGTGGCAGAGATGCCAGATCACATCTTCTGAATCTGCGTTCGTTGATTCTATGAGGATAGTTTCCCCGTTCGATAATCTCATGATCCCGGTATCGGGCGGTTGGCCTCCACCGCCGGGATAAAAGCAGGTCTGATCCAGCGCGATCAAGTTATCATGAGCGGTAAGAAGGATTGCCTCAGATTCAAAGCAATGATCATCCTGTAAATAAATTCGGCGGGTGGGTGGGAGTTCCATGATTACCTTTTCTTTAGCGCCTCGATGACCTGGTCCGCGATCTGTTCAGTCGAAAGACGTCCATCCACAACCAGGTCACAATCCTTGATTGCCATCGTTTTCACCGCCACATAAAAATCCCTCCCGAAAGTGATGTACCAGTTTAAATGATCGCGAAGGTTCCGGATGAATACCTCGGGATTATCTTCCCACGGAAAGAAGTCATTCTTACGTAACAGTTTACGAGCATGCGCAACTTCCAGGGGCAGATCCAGATAAACCAGAAAATCGATCAGGTCACGCATCCCAGCTCGCGCTCTCCCGAAATGCTCCTCCAAAAGGAGGTAAGACGCGGATTGCATCACTTGGCCGGTCAGGGGATGTACGATCGATTTTCCTTCCCTCAGTGCCAATGCAGCGGCGACGAATTGTGGCGTCTGAAATTGATTCGGATCCGCGCCTCCTGCCAGCCACTCCCGAACGGGCGGGTAGACGGATGAAGACTCATAGTCATCCAGGCTGAGAGCATTAGCGTTTCCCAGGCGCGCCACAAGTTCTTCCATGAGAGTAGACTTTCCGGCCCCTGACGTTCCTGCGATCGCGATGACAAAGGTTTGAGAGTTCAAGTGACTGACCCTCGACGCAGATCTGGGATCATTATTTTGCATAACAGATAGATTGTCTGCAGCCTTTCACCATAGGGCCACAACTATAATATGAAAATGCCCACGTGAATGATCAAATCCACGGGGCATTCTTTTATCGGAAACAGATGTGATTGCTTTCTCGCGAGAGTTAACCTGCTATCACATCGGGTTAACCAATTGGAAGTAATTCCCATCTGGGTCGGCCAACGTTGCGATCCATCCACCCCCCATTTCGTATGGCTCTCGGATCACGGCGGCACCATGGGCCTTAATTCGCTCAAATTCCTCCTTAACCTCGGTGGTTTCAAAGTTGAACATCACTCGCCCCGGATCTTTAGTATTCCCTCCCATTTCAGAATGGTTCAATACCGACAGATACGTGCTTCCCACTTGCCATCCCCAAAAACCATTCTCCTGATCGACCATTTCTGCCGGCTTTCCCAGGACCTTTTCATAGAAAGCGGCTAATGCGATGGGTTGCTTTGTTCCGATCATCACTGAGTTTAGATTCAACATCTGGATATATCCTTTCTGTAGGTAAATAGGTGCCAACCCATCTGGACGAAGGGGCTCATTTGAGATTGATGTAGGCTGTATGGATTGTAACTGACGGAGCTGAATGACCGGATGGTGGCGATGACCAAACCATTATGAAGTCTGACTCCTATTGTAGAACGTATATTCTGTTTTGGCAAGATAGAAATCGGAAGCCTTCCACAGTGGTAAGAGCTTGTGGCAATAGTTCGCTAAGCCTTTTTCCGATTGGCAGTTGCTTTTGCTGAATTTTCTTTGGCCCTGATCTTTACGATTTTGCTGATTAGTTTGTAAGGGATTGGCTTGTCCAAGGGGAATCGCAGGGTACCTTTCCCAGCCTGATAGATCGATATTTCCTGGTTGAATTCCTCATCTCCGCTCGGGACCGGGTAAAGCCCAATATGTTTTTTGTACGCGGCAAAATAGATCAGATATTGTCCCTTCAGATTGAAGGTAGGTATTTTATAGCTGATGGCTTCTTCCGCCTTCGGTGCCGCTTTCTTAATAGTGATTCTGATCTTTTGCAGGACCTCTTGTACATCCGCTGGAAAATCTGCAATGTAGTCATCTATATTTTGAGGGGAGGCTGGCTTGGTCTTCATTCTGGTTCCTTTATAAAACGTGATTGACCTGTCGAACGGTATTATAACGAGTGGCTGCGCAGGAGAGCGGTCCGCACTTTGCTCGGCAACGGATGTTTTGCCTGTGGATTGACCCATTCCAGTGCAGCATCATCCGGTCCGCTCTGGGACCTGCGGACGAGAGCTTCGCTTAACCGATAGTAGTGATGAAAGAAGTCGGCCCGGTCGCGGAACCGGTGCCGCGACCAAAAGGTTGAGTCGTTCCGTTCTACGCGCTGTTGCACACGCAGCATCGCCGCATTAATCTCGCTCGACGCTGGGATGGGGTCATCGGTACCCACGATAAAAACGTTGCTGTGTCGGGGGAGCAATTGACCCAATTTATCGCAAAGAGTATCTGCGATGGTATCGGCAAGCTGTTCCTCCATGCCCGCCGCTAGTGGCTCTGTTTCCGCCTGCGCTGAAATTCGCGTCTGGATCGTTCGGATCCGCGTGACCTCGACCATGAATGTGAGGCTCGTGGTGAAGGTGACGGCGAAATCGGGGCAGCGTGGCTGCCCGCAGTGCGGAGGTTCGTAGACCAGGCTAAGTGGCCGCTCCTGAAGCAGCAGGTAGGCGGTCTCCAGTTCAAACCTCAGATCGGCCAGGGTTTCCTGGTCTTGCGTGGTGCGGACCTTCTTGCGGATCTTATTGTGGAAGTCACTGACAAACGCCGCAAAACGACGCGAGGATGTCAGCCAGGTCTCCATCGTTAGAGCAAGTGGATGTGGCTGCCCATCGAAAAGGTAGTTATGCAACTCATCGATCAACATGGCTGGATATGTCTTGTTTTAAGCCCGCGATGGTTTTCTTCTGAGATGACTGCCTGTGCGTCTGCCTATTTTTTGCTCAGCGCCAACTTGACCGCAAACCCGGCCAGTGCCACCGCGAAGGCCTGTTGGAGCCGTTTCACCGACTTCGGTGAATTGACCAGGTAGGTACTAATTCCACTCGCCAATATTCCATAGAGCGCAAACACGATCAAGGTGAGTCCCATGAATACTGCGCTGAGCCTGATCATCTCCAGGGTGATGGAAGTCGGGTTTTTCGAAATGAACAGCGGCAAAAAGGCAAAGAAGAAAATCGTCAGTTTAGGGTTGAGCAGATTGATGGCGATCGCTTTGAGGATGATTTGAAAGGCACTGGTCTCGGCCGCTTTCTTATCCATGTTAAGCGTTCCTGCTTCACGCCACATCGTCCATGCCAGGTAGAGTAAATAAGCAGCCCCGGCCAGCTTGATGACCGAAAATACCTGGGCGCTCATGTTAAGGATGGCAGACAGTCCTAAAATGCTTGCCAGAATATGGGGGACAATACCCAGCGTGCAGCCGATCGCTGCGGCGATGCTGGCCCGCCATTTCAGGGTCAGCCCGGTCGTGATGGTGTATACGGCTCCCGTTCCGGGGATGAGCACAACCACCAGGGAAGTAAGTAGAAATTCTGGGGTAATCATATTTGTCTCCAGGAAGTACCATTAATGTTGGATTCTTGTCTCACTCATATCGAGTAGCGTGTTGCCAAACATCAAACGACTTCAATCCTCTGCAAGCTTGATGGCGACCTCGATCTCCCATCGGGACTTACGAGGTTCCACTTTCGGATCGGTGAGATAGGATTCGTAGCGTCCGCGAAAATTGTCGCCCTGCTCGGTATCCCAGCGGTCGAACTCCAGCCCCTGGGCACGGACCCATTCGATCAGCGTTCGGTTTGCGGATATGCCGCCTCCCGAGAAAATGAGGCTGGCGTAACGTCCCGCGGGCAGCTCATCGGCCTTGACAGGACCATCGTCTGGCAAGGCCTTGCGAACAGGGACCGCATACGAGATGTCCATGAACCCGCGCATATCGATCACGTGGAAGCGCAGGAACGGCGGACCAGCCGTTTTGACATTATGCTCTGTTACCCAGGCATTCAACTCTTTGCGAAGCCTGTCTACCACTTTGAACATCCCTTTGAAGGGCGTGATGGTGCGTATCCCCATGTAGATCCTCTTGGGTCGTCGATCAATCTTGGGTTTACCAATCGTCGGCATTGGATGTTCCTTTCGTTTGATATCTTTTGCATGATGTCGACTACGACGAAACCTTCTTCCCAATCAAACCGAGGAGGATCATGACGAGACTAATGCCGATGACAGCGCCGGCCACGGTTCCGACGGTTTGCATCAATGCGGCTGGATCATTGGAAGAGGAGCGATGGAGAGCATGAAGAGATAAAACCCAAGGGCCAGGACCGTCAGAACAAAACCAACAATAATGATTCGCCAATTCCTTTGTCGCATAGTTGAAGCACTCCTTTGATCAGTTGTTTGGATTGCCAAGAAATTTTGCCGATTTTAACGCATTAATGGATATTCAATAACTATGTACCTGGAGATATTATCCGATCGTGCAATCAATCAATTTGTACATCTACGTCCGGGAGTCCCAGAAAACGACCGAGACTCTGGGCTTCTTCAGCGATACGGGCGGCGATAGGCCGTGCGATCGGACCAAACTTTGTTACCCTGAGACGCAAGCGATCCCTTTCACGGGCGTGTTCCCAGACTGCCACGACCCGTCCATCCACCAGGACGACGGGGGATATCCAGCCCTGTGCCCGGTAGATTTTCGGGCGGTGCTCCATAGCGGCGAGATGCTCCCGTCCCTTATGACCGAGCAAAAACGAATCAAAGTAGGGCAAAAGGTTGACCAGGGGGTGTTCGAATTCGGCCCGGACCAGTTCCTTGAGATTTTTGCGCAGGACCGCAGCCTCCCATCCTTCCACGTGGACGGAAGCCAACTCTCCTTGGACGCGGGACCAAACCTGGCGAGCGTCGGTCAGCGTAATCCCGCTCCATAGGGCAAAGTCTGCGCTGGTCGCAGGGCCGAACGCCTGCAGGTACGTTCGCAGGAGCAATTCTTCTGCCTGTTCTCTGGGTACATCCTGCCATTGGGGAATCCAGGCGTCAGCGCGGACGAATGTGGGCTCGTTGCCGCGCGGAGGCCCGTAACAGATCACGCCGCGAGCTGCTGCCAGATGAAGCAACTCCACGACCGGGTAGTTCAATTCACCAACTGGGACAGCCGCAAGATTGCGCCTGTTTCCCCAGCCGCCTCCCTGGTAGGTTTGCATCCGCACGCCCAACTTGCGAGTCACGCGTTCGGCGATTTCCGGTCGTGTGAGCGGCTGATCCAAAGCGCTCAGGCCTGCCTCAATAGCTGCGTCGATGACGCGGTCAGGCACGCCCTTGCCGCGCGCCCAGCGGATCTCTTTTTCGGCCCGTCCGGCCGTCCCTCGCACGAAGACCGCCAGCTGCTGAGACGGAACCAGGAATAGCGTGCGGCGCATACAGGAAGCCTTGACGAGGCGGCGTTTCTCGAAAGCCTCGTCAATATTGGGCAGCTCTAAATTGCTAACTCTGGACCAGAGCGAGACTTGGGCTGCGGAGAGCAACTGGGCCTGAGCTCCTCCCATATCACGAAGGACCGATAGGAGACTCCTCTTCGGGGCGCGCTCCGAGAGATGATGCCGGGCCAGCCGGAAGGCAGTAACTTGTTTCCAGGTCACGGAAAGTTGGTCAGAAGATTTTTTTGACACGTTTGCTCTTTCCTAATCGCTTATTCTGTTGTTCGCCATGGACCGGCTGTTGGACGATGGATTATTTCGGTACAATGGCTTTCCAAAGATAGCGCCGTCGGCGAATTTCAAGGCCCTGCGGACCAGCATATTGGCTAAAGATCCGTTCCAGGTTTGCGGCAACCTGGACGAAGGGTGGTACTTCATCTGGCGTAGAGCCCCAGGTCCTCCAGGCATAAAGCTCTTCAGGATTCGGAAATAACTCTGGTACGTCGAAGCTCCACCAACTATGCAAAGCCAGTCCGGCGGCGGTCAGGCGCTGCTCAATTGCTGGTCGTGCCCAATTGGGGTTGCCTTCCTGCCAGCGGAGTTGTTCGGGAAGCTCGGCCGTCCAGGCCGTAAGAGGAGTCATGTCTGGGACAAGCATTAGCAGCACGGCGCCAGGGCGAGCCACGCGTCGGGCATCCTCGATCCAGTGAAATGGACCTTTGCTGCAAATGAGCAGATCAAACGAAGCCGCCTTGGCGGGCAGGCGGACCTGCCCACCGTTAGCCTCTGCCGACGAATCATGGCAGACAAAGTTGGTATTTGTGAGTCCGGACTCCCGAGCCGACTGTTGCGCTACGGCAATCCAGGCGGCGATGCGGTCGTAGCCTGTGATGGAGCGAGAGCGGGGAGCGATCTCGAGGGCTATCTCTCCCTGCGCACAGGCGATATCCAGCACGTCCACATCAGCCTGAACATGCTTACTGACCAGTTCGCGGTACATATCTTCCCCGTGCCAGGGCTCAAGATGTGACCGCCAGGGGTAACGATAGCCTGGCTGCAACATGGCAAGCCGGTCATACCAGGCTGGAGTTTGGGCTTGTAACGGAATGTGCTCCTCCCTTTACAACTTCTTACGACTGACTTGATAACAGGCCAGGACATTCCCCGAGCCTTGCCAGGTTCGGGAATGGAGAAGCTTGAGGGAAACTGGCGGGCGTCCATCGAACAACGGTGTACCTTCCCCGGCGATCACTGGAAAAAAAGTGAGGTGGAGTTCATCGACCAGATCGTGAGCCAGCAGATGATGCCAGAGCGCCCGGCCCGCAAACAGGAATATATCTCGGCCTTCCTGCTGCTTCAGGGCGTTCACCTCACGAACTGCCTCGTCCCGTTTGAGGATGCGGGTATCTTTCCATTCCCCTAATTCTTCGGAGGTCAGATGATCTGAGACCGCGACCTTCTCAATGGATTTTATCAGCCTGGCAAATTCACGTCGAATGGCCGTCGCGTTAGGATCGTGGAGCACTCCTGACCAATATTCCTTATTGCCCAGGAACGAAGTGCGACCACACAGTAACAGGGTATCAGCAGCGTGCATCCGTTCCGTGTTATAGAAATCGAAGTTATCGTCCCCGTGGTAGTCTTCGTGATAATAGTCAAAAATTGCTTTGATACTTCTATCCTTTCCATCATAAAAGCCATCCAGGGTGACGAAGTTGCTGACAATAAGTTTTCGCATGATCCTGCTCCTCAGATAAGTTAGCAGCTATTATAGTACACATGTTCTAAAGCTACATTGTTACTCGAAGTGTTTTCCCAGCCTAAACAGTTGCCTTTCCCTATTCTCCGCTGACCGGCTTTTCGCGATCGGTCAAATTGACCACAATGGCATCGCTGGCCTTGATCAAATTCTGAGGTGTGATCATGATCTCCTCACCCCATTGTCCCGCGCCTGTTCCCAGGACCGGTTCTTTTAGCAGACTCGCCTCAAGGAAGGAACGGAATCCCGAGGGCTGCCAGCCAAAGGCAGGGATCGAGCCGATCACATAGCCGGTTGTCTCCTGCACAACCTCGGGAGCAGCCATTTGAATGTTCCGAGATCCGATCGCCTTTTTGAGATTCCCTGACACCGCGTTTTGATCGCCGCCCAACATCACCAAAACGCGCTCGCCAGTATCTGTTTGGAAGATGAGGGTCTTGACGGCCTGGCGTTCTGAAAAGCCGAGGACGCGAGCCACATTGGCCGCACCTTTTTCGGTTTCAGGTGCAAAACTCTTTCGTTCATACGGAATATTGCGTTCATCCAGATAGATATGCGAGGGGAGTTTCATGTTTATCCCAAAATGTCCTTTGCCCAGGCTTCATGAGCCCGGATGTCATGACCAAAACCGGCTGCCATCAACAAATCGCGCCAATCCATACAGGCTACCTCAATCGCTCTTAATAGCTTTTGAATGTTTCCCTGGCTGAGCTTGATGGCGGCAAAGCGCAGGCGTTCCATTTGATATTCATCATGATCGTGGCAAAAGGGCAGATTGTTACCGCAGTTCTGCTCCAGCCATTGAGAGGCTTCGGCGCGATCCTGAAGAGCGAAAATGCCTGCAACCAATTGTTGCGTGCGTGGACTAAGCGGTGGTGTCATTTGGAATTACTCCGTCCTATGGACGATCACCTTGCCATCCTCCAGGATATGAATTTCGTCGTCTGTGTGAAGTTTCGCAAAGTCACTGGCTGTGAGGGCAACGAGAGGCAGGGGTAAACCATAAAGTTCTTCGGCGACGACCGAAGCCAGAGCGAAGAAGAAATCGGTGTCCGTGGTGATGATCGCAGCGGGCGCAGTCCGGGCCCGGATTGCTTCGAGCAGCACAGCCGTCGTGGTGGATGAGCCCCGCGTAAATGGGATCACGAGGATTTTATCCTTTGCATTCGAACCTGACAATGTGTGGC
>Ga0070698_100009216_pt1 | contig 10592 bp, 6 predicted proteins | sample KBSK1502metaG_FD_65477 | JGI IMG/M metagenome (GOLD analysis project Ga0070698, IMG submission 65477) | Corn, switchgrass and miscanthus rhizosphere microbial communities from Kellogg Biological Station, Michigan, USA - KBS K1-50-2 metaG | ecosystem: Host-associated > Plants > Roots >... | reverse complement strand
TCGAACACCGCGCAGGAGAAGTCGAGCCGCTCACGGATGTTGGTCGAGATGGCGGTGCGCTGCAGGACGGCACCCATCTGGTGCGCGATCGACATGAAGCGGTTGGCGAAGATCTCGAGGCGCACCGGATCCGCGGCGGTGTCGTGTGCGGGGCGGGTCGCGGGAGCGACGTCGCGCAGGAGGAGCAGCCCGTCGGTCGCGACCTCGAGCTCCCAGCCGGGATCGACGACGGTGGTCGAGGTCTCGTCGAGGACCAGCGCCGGGCCGGCGAGCCGCGCGCCCGCGGCGAGGTCCTCGCGCCAGTGGACCGGGCAGTCGAGCCATCTGTCGGCATACAGGCGCGCCGTCCGCCGCGGCCCGGCGGCGAAAAACGCATTTGGTGCCAGAACGCTTGTGGTGTCGCTGGGTTGGGGACCCGCTGCGTGTCCCCGGACTCCGTGGGCTTCGATGTGGTGGGTGGGGCGGGCGTAGCCGAAGAGGCGGTGATGCTCGGTGGCGAAGGCGGCGGCGAGGTCGGGGGCCGCGGCATCGATGGAGAGCGCGGTGTCGGCGCCGGCGTAGCGGAGGTCGATGAAGCGGCGGAAGGTGATGTCAGCAGCGGCGACGCCGTCCATCGCCAGGGCGGCGCGGCCGCGCGCCTCGAGCGCTGCGAAGGTCGGCTCGAGATCCGCGAGCAGGGTCGGGTCGAGCGGGCGGCGGCCGGCGTCGGCCTCGCCGTGCCAGCTCAGGCGAGCGAGGCCCATGCCCCACGCCGACAGCACGCCGGCGCGCCGGTCGCAGAGAAGCGTGCGGATGCCGAGCTGGCGCGCGACCGCGCAGGCGTGCTGGCCGCCGGCGCCGCCGAACACCACCAGCGCGAAGTCGCGCGGGTCGCGGCCGCGCGCGATCGAGACCTGGCGGATCGCCTCGGCCATGTTCGCGCTGGCCACCGCGGCGAAGCCGGCGGCGACCTCCTCGGCCGACATCGCTCGCCCCTCGGAGGCCGCGATGGCGCTGGCAACCTCGGCGAGCCCGCGCTCGACCGGCTCGCGCTGGAGCGGGAACGGAAAGCGGTCGGCGACCACGCGCCCGAGCGCGAGATCGATATCGGTCACGGTGAGCTCGCGGCCGCCGCGGCCGTAGCAGATGGGCCCGGGGTCGGCGCCGGCGCTGTCCGGCCCGACGGTCAGGCGCGATCCGACGTACCTGCACAGCGAGCCGCCGCCGGCCGCCACGGTGTGGATGTCGAGGGCGGGCGCGCGCACCGTCACGCCCGCGACCGCCATCTCGTGCACCCGGTCTGCGACGCCGTCGTCGACGCAGCAGACATCGGTCGACGTCCCGCCCATGTCGAAGCCGATCGCCCGGGTCCAGCCGGCGCGTCGGGCCACCTCGGCGCAGGCGACCACGCCGCCGGCCGGTCCGGACAGGATGGCGTCGTGTCCGCGCAAGCGCGCTGCGTCGGTGAGCCCGCCCGACGACTGCATCACGCGCAGCGAGGAGCCGCCGAGCTCGCGGGCCAGCGTGTCCAGGTAGCGGCGCAGGAGCGGCGTCAGGTAGGCGTCGAGCACCGCGGTCTGCGCCCGCGCCAGGAAGCCCTGCTCGCCAGCCACCTCGGCCGACAGGCTCACGTGCTCGAACCCGGCCCGCCGCGCCGCCTCGCCCACCTCGCGCTCGAGCTCGCCGTCCAGATACGAGTGCAGGACCGCCACCGCCAGGCTGTCGGCGCCGCGCGCGCGCGCCTCCGCCAGCACGCGAGCGAGCGCATCCGCGTCCGGCCGCGCCAGCACCGCGCCGTCGGCGGCCAGCCGCGCGTCCACCTCGATCACCTCGCGCGCCAGCGGCGCCGGCTTGACGATGTCGAGGGCGAACAGCTCCGGCCGCGACTGGTCCCCGATCTCCAGCAGATCGCCAAACCCACGCGTCACCGCAAGCGCGCACGGCACGCCGCGCCGCTCGAGCAGCGCGTTGGTCGCCAGCGTGGTCCCCATTCGCACCTCGCACGGCGGGATCGCCTGGCTCTCGTCGATCCCGAGCAGCCGCCGGATCCCCTCGAGCGGCGCCCGGTCGCCCGACAGCACCTTGACCGCGCGCACCTCGCCGCTGACCGGATCGCGGCCCAGACAATCGGTGAAGGTGCCGCCGCGGTCGATCCAGAACTGCCAGCGCGCGGCCACCGCTAGGCCGCGGTCAGGATGGCGGGGCCGTCGTCGGTGATCGCCACCGTGTGCTCGACGTGGGCCGACAGCGCGCCATCGGCGGTCACCACCGTCCAGCCGTCCTCGAGCATCCGCACCCGCCCGCTGCCGGCGTTCAGCATCGGCTCGATCGCCAGCACCATGCCCGGCTTCAGCCGCTGCCCCGTGCCCGGGCGGCCGTAGTTCGGCACCGACGGCTGCTCGTGCATCCGCCGCCCGATGCCGTGGCCGACGAAGTCGCGCACCACCGCGAAGCCGCGCTCGCTGGCGAAGCCCTCGATCGCTGCGCCGAGATCGCCGAGCCGGCGCCCGGGGACGCACTCGCTGATCGCGCGCGCGAGCGCCTCGCGAGTGGCGTCGAGCAGGCCGCGGGCCGGCGCGCTCACCACGCCGACCGCCACCGTCCGCGCCGAGTCGGCACACCAGCCGTCCAGAAAGCACGCGAAGTCGATGCCGATGACGTCCCCCTCGCGCAGCACCTGCCGGCCCGGGATGCCGTGCACCACCACCTCGTTGACCGAGGTGCAGAGGACGGCGGGGTAGGGCGGGGCGCCGCCCCCCATCCGGTAGCCGACGAACGCCGAGCGCCCTCCGGCCCGCGCCAGCTCGCGCGCCGCGATGTCGTTCAGCTCACCGGTGGTGGCTCCGGGGACGCAGGCCGCCTCGACCGCGTCGAGAATGAGGGCGACCAGGCGGCCGGTCTCGCGCATTCTGGCGAGCTCGCGCTCGCTCTTGATGACGATGCCCATGCTGCGATGATACGGCATGGCGAGCCGCACGCCGCTGCCGATCGATCCGCTCCTGCCGGAGGTGCAGGCGGCGATGGCGCGGGGAAATCTCGTCCTCGTCGCCGAGCCGGGCGCCGGCAAGACCACGCGGGTGCCGCCGGCGCTCCTCGAGCTGGCGGGCGATCGCCGCATCGCGGTCCTCGAGCCGCGCCGCATCGCCGCGCGCGCGGCCGCCCGCCGGGTGGCCGACGAGATGGGCACGCCGGTCGGCGGCGCGGTCGGCTACGAGGTCCGCTTCGAGCGCCAGGTCGCGGCCGACAGCCGCATCGTCTACCTGACCGAGGGGCTGCTGGCCAGCCGCCTGGTCGGCGACCCGGCGCTGCGCGAGGTGTCGATCGCCATCCTCGACGAGTTCCACGAGCGCCACCTGCAGTCCGACCTCGCGCTCGCGCTCCTGCGGCGCGCCCAGCTGGGACCGCGCCCCGACCTGCGCATCGCGGTCATGTCGGCGACCATCGATCCGGCGCCGGTGGCGGCCTTCCTCGGCGACTGCCCGGTCATCGCCGCGCCCGGCCGCGTCCACCCGGTCGACATCGAATACCTCGCGCAGCCGACCCGCGATCCGCTCGAGAAGGAGGTGGCGCGCGCGCTCGGCCGCCTTTTCACATCGGGGCTCGACGGCCACGCGCTCGTCTTCCTGCCCGGCGCCGGCGAGATCCGCCGCGCGATGGACGCCTGCGCCGAGCTGGCCGGCCGCCACGATCTGCTTCTCCTGCCACTGCACGGCGCGCTCCCCTCGGCGGAGCAGGACCGCGCGCTCGCCCCCTCGCAGCGCCGAAAGATCGTCTTCGCCACCAACGTGGCGGAGACCTCGCTCACCATCGATGGCATCGCAGCTGTCATCGACAGCGGCCTGGCCCGCATCGCGCGCCACGACCCGTGGTCCGGCCTCGGCGCGCTGCGGGTCGAGCCGGTGTCGCGCGCCAGCTGCACCCAGCGCGCCGGCCGCGCCGGCCGCACCCGCCCGGGCCGCTGCCTCCGCCTCTACACCCGGCACGACCACGACAGCCGGCGCGAGCACGAGGTGCCGGAGATCCAGCGCAGCGACCTCGCCGAGGCGGTGCTCGCCCTGCGCGCCGCCGGCGTCGCCCGCGACCAGCCGTTCGCCTGGTTCGATCCACCTCCCGGCGCCGCGCTGGCCGCCGCCGACCAGCTCCTCGTCCGCCTCGGCGCGGTCGATCGCACGACCGGCGCTCTCACCCGTCTCGGCCGCCAGCTCGAGGAAATGTCCATCCACCCGCGTCAGGCCCGCGTCCTCCTCGACGCGGAGTCGCGCGGTGCCGGCGCCGACGGCGCCCTGGTGGCCGCGCTGCTCGGCGAGCGCGACATCCGCCGGGGCCGCGGCGCCGCCGCCCACACCTCCGCCTCGGATGTCCTCGACGATCTCGACGCCTTGAAATCGGGCGACCATGTGGATCAAGCGGCTGCCCGGGCGGTTCGCCGCGCCGCCGACCAGCTGGCTCGCTTCACCAGCCGCAAGAACCTGTCCAGCGACCTGGCGGAGGTCGACCGCGCGCTCTCGATCGCGCTCCTGACCGGCTTCCCCGATCGCGTGGCCCGCCGCCGGCGGCCCGGGGCGCCCGATCTCCTCCTCTGCGACGGCGCGGGCGGCGGCGCCGCCGTCCTTCACCCGCAGAGCGCGGTGCACACCGCCGAGCTCCTGCTCGCCCTCCACGCCGAGGAGTCCGGGCGCGGCAAGGATCGCAAGGTCGTCGTCCGCGTCGCGTCTGCGATCGATCCGGCCTGGCTGCTCGAGCTCTACACCGACGACATCGTCGACGCCGACCAGGTCCGCTTCGATCCCCGCCTCGAGCGGGTCGAGCGGGTCCGCCGGCTCCTCTACGACGGCCTCGTCCTCGAGGAGACCACCGACCACCGCGGCATCGACCCGGCGCTCGCCGGCCCGGTGCTGGCCGCCGCGGCCCGTGCCGCAGGCCTCGCCTCCTTCGTCGACGCCGACGCGCTCGCCCGCCTGCGCGCCCGCGCCGACTTCGTCGCCCGATCAATTCCTTCCGCCGGCATCACCGCGATCAGCGACGACGAGCTCGACACCGTCGTCGCCGGCGCGCAGTGCACCAGCTTCGCCGAGCTGCGCGCCGCCCACCTCCTCGACCAGGTCCGCCCCCAGCAGCGCCGCGAGCTCGATCGCCTGGCGCCCGACGCGATCGCACTCCCCGGCCGGCGCCGCGTCCCCGTCCACTACGAGCCGGACCGCCCGCCCTGGATCGAGTCGCGGTTACAAGATTTCTTCGGCCTCACCGCCGGACCCACCGTCGCCGGCGGCGCGGTTCCCCTCGTCCTCCACCTCCTCGCCCCCAACCAGCGCGCGGTCCAGGTGACCAGCGACCTCGCCCGCTTCTGGCAGGTCCACTACCCGGACATCCGCCGCGAGCTCGCCCGCCGCTACCCGCGCCACGCCTGGCCGGACGACCCGGCTACTTCCACAGCCGCCCGTAAAGGGCGTGGCTGACCAGGAGCAGCGCGTAGGCGTCGAGGTCGCCGCCGTTCTCGCGCAGAACCCCCCAGTTGAAGTCGATCGCGGACAGGCCGTCGGCGATCGACTCGAGGAACTCGTCGATGGTGCAGCTGTACTCGTCCTGCCCGGTCGCCGTCTCGCTGATCCTTCTGTACACGTCGCCCAGCCGCGAGTGGTGGATCGCCTCGGCCTCCTCGATCCGCTCCGGCCTGAGCCAGGACAGCGTCATGGAGGCGAGCCGCCTGACGTCGCTTATCATGTCGTCCGGGTCGAGGGTCGGCGCCACGATGCCGACCATCGCCGGGTGCACGCGCCGGATCTCGCGCAGCCCCTTCAGCATGAGCGCATTCGGGGTCACGTTGTTGTGCGCCATGCCGCGGGTGTGCAGTCGCCGCACCTGGCGCGCCACCAGGTAGCCCAGGCCGAACGCCTCCTCGAGCGACAGGTCGCAGCTGTCGAGCGCGGTGCCGAATCGCGCGTCGTCGACGTACTCGGAGAACAGCATGAGGAACTGGGTCGGCTCGTCGTAGACCACCCGGTAGAGCGAGGTCAAAAGCCCCTGCCGCGCCGCCCGCAGGATCGGCAAGTAGGTGCCGAGCCAGATGTCGACCACCAGCGCCGGCTCCTCGCTGCCGCGCAGCGGCATCACGGTGACGATCTTCGGATAGAGGTTCGAGTCGTGGAACTGCCCCTGCGCCACCAGCTCGTGGTTGGGCGCCGCCATGAAGATCGGGAACTCCTTCACCCGGCCCATCGAGCGCTGCATCTGGTAGCCCTGGCGCGCCAGCGCGGCGTCCACCTCGCTCACGTCCTCGAGCGAGATCGACAGGTCGCGCCGGGAGGCGTAGATCGCGCTGATGCGGGCCCGCGGGTCGCCGTAGCGGAACGTCCGGTGGATCGGTCCCGCGTCGCGCTGCCCGGTCGACAGCTCCGGCAGCGCCTTCTCGAGCTCGCCGATGATCTGCTCGACGGTGCCGAACCGGTGGTCCGGGTCGCGCTCCATGCAGCGCTCGATGACCGGGCGCAGCGCCTCCGGGACCTCCTCCGGGTAGGTGATGCGGCTCTTGCCGTCGAACACCACCCCCTCGGTGATGCGCAGCAGCAAGGACCACATGTCCTCGGTCGGCCCGTACGGGAGCTCGTCCGTGAACAAGGAGAAGATCGCTCCACCCGCCGCATAGATGTCGAGCTGCGGCGAGATCGGGCGATCCATGAGCTGGGTGTCGAGCACCTCCGGCGCCACCGAGTATCCCGGCGACCCGAAGATGCGGCCCTGGTAGCGGCTCTTGTAGCTCTCGCCCGCCACCTGCGCCTGCGACAGCGCGAGGTCGAAGTCGAAGATGAAGGCGCGCTGGTTCGACGCGTCGACCAGGACGTTCCTGACCGTGAAGTCGCGGTGGATGAAGCCGGCCTTGTGCAGCGCCGCCAGTCCGCGCAGCGCCTGGATGAGGAGCTCGATGCGCTTGCGCGGCGGCAGCCCGCCCAGGGACACCGCCTGCAGCAAGGTGCCCGCCTGCCGCGGCGTCACGGTGAGGTAGTTGTCGCGGATCGGCGTGGTGATGTGGATCGGCAGCACGTTCGGGTGCGACACCAGCGCGATGGCGCTCATGTTCTCGAGCACGCAGTCGTGATCGCGGCGCGTCACCTCGTCGGTGCGCAGCTGGTAGAGGTACTCGGAGTGGAAGACCTTGCCGACCGTGTACGCGTCCGGCTCGTCGATGCCGGCGTTGCGCGGCCGCCGCATCAGCACGAACGCGTTGCCCATGCCGCCGTGGCCGACCGACTCGCCGGTGGTTCGATAGACGAACTCGCCGTCCATGAACGCGAAACCGGGCTGATCGAAGTTGGCGCTGCGAACTTCCTCGAGCGGGACCGGCGGCGGCCCCTCCACGCTCCGATGCTGCGACGGTCCCGCCACCTCCAGGCGAGAATAGGTGGCCCGCCCCGGCGCAGGCAATCGGCGAGACGGCGCAATCGGCAGATATCGCCGTGTTCGCGCGCGGTTGCGCGCTTGACAGGCCGGTTCGGCGGGTCTAAGAAGCGGCAATTTGTCGCACCGCCGGATGCGACGGGAGGGGATCCAAGTCCCGTGGTAGCAACGTGCGTGCCCTGGATGCGAGGTCGAACGGTCGTCCTGGTGGCTCTTGCGTCGGCGATCGCGGGCGCCTGCAAGAAGAACCAGAGCGACGCGGATCGCGCCGACAAGACGACTGAAACCGAGCCGACGCAGCCGGCCGGTGACGACGCCACGAGCGCGGCCCCCAAGGGACCGACCGGCACCATCACGGGCGTCGTCAAGCTGACCGGCACCCCTCCCGAGATGCCGATGCTGCAGCGCGGCTCCGACTCCTTCTGCGCCCAGAAGGAGATGAAGGCCGAGACCGTGGTGGTGGGCGACGGCGGCGCGCTGGCCAACACCCTGGTGCGCATCGCCCCCGGCGCGGTGCCCGGCTGGATCCCGGACGAGACCGTCGTGGTCGATCAGCGCGACTGCATGTACCGCCCCCGCGTGCAGGGCGCGGTGCGCGGACAGCGGCTGCAGGTCAGGAACTCGGACGGGACCATGCACAACATCAACGCGCGCCGACTCCCCTGGGGTGAGCGTCGCGACACCGAGACCCTCTTCAACCGCGGCCAGCCGAAGGGCTCGCCGCCGATGGAGGGCAAGATCCGCGACGGCGACATCATGAAGCTCAAGTGCGACTCGCACGGCTGGATGCAGGGCTACGTGGTGGTCGGCGACACTCCCTACCACTCGACCAGCGGCAGCGACGGACACTTCACCATCGAGAAGGCGCCCGTCGGCACCTACGAGCTGCAGGCCTGGCACGAGATGTACGGCATCAAGACCGCGAAGGTGACAGTCGAGGAGGGCAAGGCGGCCACCGTCGACTTCACCTTCGACGCCGAGAAGGACAAGCCGCCGTCGATGACGGGTGGCTCCGCACCGGCGGGAGGCGGTGGGCCGTGAGCGCGCTCGAGCACCGCTGGGCCAAGGTCACCGCCTTCGCCACCTTCCTGCTCCTGATGGCGGGCGGCACCGTGAACCCGACCGGCTCCAGCCTGGCCTGTCCGGAGGCGTTCGTGGTCTGCAAGGGCTCGCTCTTCCCGGAGATGACCGGCGGCGTTCTCTTCGAGCACGGCCACCGCCAGATCGCGATGCTGGTCGGCCTGCTCCAGCTCGGCCTGTCGGTCTTGCTCTGGCTGCGGCGGCCGGCGATGAAGCGGCTCGCGGTGGTCGCGCTGGTCATGGTCGCGCTGCAGGCGCTGCTCGGCGCGCTGACCGTCCACTTCAAGCTGCCCTGGTTCGTGTCGACCGGGCACCTCATGCTGGCGATGGCCTACTTCGCGACCACGCTCTACGAGGTGTGGCGCACGCGTCCGGCACCCTCGAGTGAGCCGCGCCGCGCGTCGACCAGCACGCGGCGCTGGATCGCCATCGGCGGCGCCGCCGTGTTCGCCCAGATCCTGCTCGGCGGCCTGGTCCGCCACCACGGCGCCGCGCTGGCCTCCATCGAGCTTCCGCTCCACCACGGGGCCATCTGGGTGAGCGGCGCGCCGCTGCCGCTCCAGCTCCATCTCGCGCACCGGATCGGCGGCGTCGTGGTCGGCACCATCGCCATCATCTCGGCGATCGGCATCATGCGCGGCGCGCGCGACTGGCCGGCCCTGCGGCGCACCGCGATGGCAGTGCCGCTCGCGGTCTTGGCGCAGATCTCGCTCGGCGTGCTCGTCATCCTGAGCTTCCGCACCGTGTCCATCACCGTGCTGCATTTCGGCGGCGCCGCGCTGCTCTGGGGCCTGTTCGCCAGCATGTGGCTGATGAGCTCGGGTATCGTTCCGGCCGAGCGGCGCGCACAGGCGGCCGCGGTCGCCGAGGCCCACGTATGACGAGCTTGCAAGTCGCCGCCGCCCGCTCTGCCTCGCTGCGCGACCTCGTCGCGCTGGTCAAGCCGCGCATCCTGGTGTTCGCCACCTTGACCGCGATGGCCGGCCTGGCGCTGGCCCCCGGCAACCCCACCGACGCGCCGTGGCTTCCGCTCCTCCTCGGCACCGCGCTCATCGTCGGCGCCGCCAACACGCTCAACATGTACCTCGAGCGCGACATCGACTGCCTGATGGCGCGCACCAAGACCCGGCCGCTGCCGGCCGGCCGCATGGATCCGGCGGTGGCCCTCGCCTTCGGCGTCGCGCAGGCGGTCATCGCGGTCCCGCTCCTCACCTTCGCCGTCGATCCCTTGACCGGGCTCCTCGGCGTGGTCGCCTTCCTCAGCTACGTCTGCCTCTACACCCCGCTCAAGCAGCGGACGACCATCGCCACGCTCATCGGCTCGGTGCCGGGAGCCATGCCGCCGCTCCTTGGCTGGACGGCCGCCACCCACTCGCTCGATCTCGCGGCGCTCGCGCTGTTCGGCGTGATGTTCCTGTGGCAGATACCTCATTTCCACGCCATCGCGCTCTTCCGCCGCAAGGACTACGACCGCGCCGGCCTGAAGATCCTGCCGAGCGAGCGCGGCGAGGTGACCACCCGCCACGCGATCGTTTTCTACCTGGCGCTGCAGGTGCAGGTGTCCCTGCTCCTCTTCCCGCTCGGGGTCGCCGGCCGCTACTACCTTCTCACCGCGGCCCTGCTCGGCGGCGGCTACTTCCTCTACGGCCTGCGCGGGCTGGCGGCCGGCGGGCCGCGCTGGGCGAGGAACCTGTTCCTGCTCTCCATCCTCTACCTGCCGGTGCTGTTCGCGGCCCTGGTCCTCGACGGCGTCCAGTGAACGACGCCCCGGTCAAGCTGTACGGCCGGCCGTTCGTCTGGCTCCTGTTCGCGCTCGCCATGCTCGCCATCCCGCTGGCCGGCGCCATGTGGAAGGCCGGCATGCGCTGGGAGGAGATCCATCCCGCGCTCAACGCGGTGTTGAACGCGACCAGCGGCATCTTCCTGGTGGCCGGATTTCTGGCCATCCGGCGCCGCCAGATCGCGCTCCATCGTTCGTGCATGATCGCCGCGGTGAGCGCCTCCGCACTGTTCCTGGTCTCCTACCTGGCGCGGGCGGCCTCGACCGGTGCGCACCCTTACCCCGGGCATGGCTGGGACAAGGCGCTGTACCTGGTAATTCTCTTCAGCCACATGGCGCTCGCCATCGTGGTCTTGCCGAT
>Ga0070698_100009215_pt1 | contig 10594 bp, 7 predicted proteins | sample KBSK1502metaG_FD_65477 | JGI IMG/M metagenome (GOLD analysis project Ga0070698, IMG submission 65477) | Corn, switchgrass and miscanthus rhizosphere microbial communities from Kellogg Biological Station, Michigan, USA - KBS K1-50-2 metaG | ecosystem: Host-associated > Plants > Roots >... | reverse complement strand
GCCGGATTGAGCTTCAGCCACTTGTCGAGAATCGTCGAGTAGACGCTGCGGAAGTCCATGTTCGGGTCAAGGTCGCCCTGAACCAGCTTGGAGGCTTCCAGCGACGGCATTTCGCCATAATGGCCACCGTTGACCTTATCGCCGAGCACGAAGGCAACCCCGCCGGCGCCGTGATCGGTCCCGGAACCGTTGTCGCGGACGCGGCGCCCGAACTCCGAGAACATCAGCAGGATCACGTTGTCGGCGTGATCGTGTTCGCGAAGGTCTTGCATAAAGGCGTCGATCCCCTCGGTCACCGCTTTCCACAGAACGGGGTGGCTCCCCGGACTCCCAGCTGCGTTCTGCCCGGCATGAGTGTCGAAAGTGCTGTGATCGCAATAGAAGATCCGGCTGCCCAGATCGGCCAGATGCACTTGGGCAATACCCTTGAGCTTACGGCCGATCGACGTGTTGGGGTACTGCACCGTCGAAGAGTATTTCTGCGGCGCTACCTTCAGGATGTCTTCGCCCTTCAGCGAATCGATGCCGGTGTCAGCCATGTAGTCCATGACGGCGCCAGTTCCGACCGCCGGCTTGTACATTGCCGCAAACCGCTCAAGGATTTGCTTGCGCTGGTTGCCCTGAATGGTCGGCAGAAAACCGTAGTTTTCCAGCGGACCGCCGACGCACGCCACCGGCACGCCCGCCACCGCCAATGATCGTGGCAGACTTGGCCCGAAGCTGACGGTGGTGACGACGTTTTCTTTCTTTGGATCAAATTCGCGCGCGACGCGCCCGAGCCATCCCTCGGTCCCGACCTTGACCGGCTCACAAGTGTGCCAGATGTCCATGGCCCGGAAGTGGGACCGCGGCGATTCCTTCCAGCCGACGCCGTGCAGAATAGCGAGCTTGTTATCATCCCAGAACTGCTTCAACGGCGCCATGTACTGCGGGATGCCGTACTGGCCGTCGAGGTGCATGATCTGGTTGTCGGGGATCCCGACCGCCTTCCGGTTATCCCGGTAAAGCGGATTGTTGTAGGGGATCACCGTGTTCACATAGTCGTTTCCACCCGTCAGCTGCAGAACAACGATGACGGGATCCTTCTTTGCTTCCTGTGTTGCTGGCATTGTGCCTTCCTCCTCGCCTGATAAGTTCAGTCTGTTAGCCGAATTGATACTCTCTGGTGGCGACGATCAGCTGCAGCATTTCGGCGGCGCGCTGGTTCGCGATTTCCGCGTGCGCCTCGTTGTCCCAAGCGACCTGGCCCCATTCCTTGGCTTGAGCAACCAGCTCTTGCTTCGTGTCGGCGCCGACTTCGATCGGGCCGATCTGGTCGAGGCAACCGTCCACGAGTTGCTCGGGGGCCAATGTGCCGCGGGCCTTCAGCCGGTCAATGATCGCGCGTACGCCGGGTAGCGACGTATCACCGACTTTTTCGGCAACGAAATTCACCCGGGCCATCAGCGAGCCGCTGTTGATCCACTCCTTGCCGGTGTGCCAGCCCTCGACCGAGGGCGGATTGAGCATATCCTGACCCATATACGTAGGCTGCATCGACAGGTCGCCAATTCCGGGGGCCGGGAGCTCGTGGCCGCCGACCAGCCGCAACGTGCTGACCACGACCTCGGCCGGCGATTTCATGTGCTGGAAGCGGGCGTTCTTGAAGAAGTCCGAGTTGAACAGCACTCGCAGAATGGAGCGCATGTCGAACTTCGAATCACGGAACGCCCCAACCAATGTGTCGATCGCCTTCTGATCGCGCGGCGATTCGATCGGCCAAGCCGGCACCTGCGGCTCGTCGGCGACGAAGAAGTTGTACAGATGCCGGCAGATGAACCGACCGCACGCCGGTTGCTGCACGACGATATCGATGATGTCTTCGCCGTTGAACCGGCCCTTATGACCGAGAAATACTTTCTCGCCGTCATCGTGATCTTCGGCACGATACTCGAACTGCCAAGGGAACCGGCCGTAGGGCGCACGCGGGATCTTGGTCGCGAAAGTCCAACCCGTGAAGGCCCTCGAGCATTCACGCACATCTGTCTCGGTATAATTGCCAGCGCCGAGGCTAAACAATTCGAGCAGCTCGCGGCCCCAGTTCTCGTTGACGGCATTGCCGTGGTTCTGCTGGTTGTCCAACCAGAAAATCATCGTTGGATTCTTGGCGACATCAAGCAGCAGATCGCGGTAATTGCCCATGCCCTTATCACGGAAGAGCTTGATCTGCGTCAATAGTTGATCGTAATTATCAACCTTTGAGTTGCCGGTGGCGAACACATGGTGCCAGAAAAGGGCCATCTTCTCTTCGAGCGGCCGCTTGGTGTTCACCAGATGATACATCCAGTTGACGTTGCCCATCGGGGGCTGCCCGCCAGGCAACAACGCCGCCGGCTGATAGCGCATCAGCGTATACTCGTCGACCTCCGGCTGCGCCTCGGGATGCAGCAACTCCTCGACCGTGGCCTCATAGCCCTTGGCCACGCGCGCCTCAAGTTCGTCGCGGCCTGCGCCGAACCCTGCACGCCGCATCAGATGCGCCATCAGAGCGATGTCGTCTTGATATGCCATGTTGGGTCTCCTCCTAGTGTTGGTGAGTCACTCTCAAATCGCTAGAATCGTCGAAAGGCTGGCTCGTTTCGCACCGACACAGCCGGATAGCAGAGGTTCTGGTGCCGATTGGCGGCGCTCGGTTTGCCGGAAACTGCGATGTGGAAATCGGCAGACAGCCGACCGCCTTCTTGCCAAGATCGCCCGAAATCATCTCTTCGGGTTGCAGAGTTCTAAGATACGCCATCCGTCCCTCGATGCTCTTGGGAACGGGCGGTCGCGAAAATGCGGCCGAGCCGATGCGATGAGCGATATTGAGCGCGGCCGCGGATCGAGTCAACTGCTTACTTAGAAGAATACCAAACTAGAGAAATCGTTCGACACCCGTTCAATCGACGCAGCCAGACCGACCGCCATTTTTCGGCTCGACGGCGGTCGGTCCCAACAAAGCTACAATGACCGCTTCGATATTCAATCGCCGGTCTGCAACCGCTCCACCAGCTCTCGGACGGGCGGCACATAGCCATTCGCATAAAACGGGTCCGAGGCGAAGCGATAGGCGTTATGGCCGGCAAACATCAACTGATACTCGACATCGTCAGAATGCCTGATCGCCTGCAGTGTCTTTTGGATGCAGAAACTGCGCGGATCGGCTTTCTTCCCTGTCGAGCGCACATCATTCTGCGCCCAGTTAGAGAATTGGCAGGCGCTGAGGCAACCCATGCAGCCGATCTGGTCTGTCCGAATCTCCAGCGCCTTCTGCGGCGTAACAAAGATCAGCGTCGAATCTGGCGTGCGTAACGCTTCGGTGAACCCGTCCGCGATCCAGTCCTCCGCCGACATCTTGTCGTGCGCCGTCAAATAGACGATGCGGCCGCGCGGACCCACGCTAAAAGGCGCAACATGCTCGCCCACCGGTTCGACGGTATATGCGACCTGCTGCTGCGACCGTTGTTTCAGTTCGTTCAGAAACTCGTTGCGCACTGCCGAGGAATAAAACCCGGTCGGACTGAAATGATTGAGATAGACGTCGCCCTCGTTCAACGTCAGCAGCTTACGCTTCCATACCTCGGAAATCGGGCTTTCCTGGGTCAGGAGCGGCCGGGTTCCGAATTGAAACGCAACCGGGCCGAGTTCGGGATTATCGATCCAATCGGTCCACTCGCGTAGATACCAGACCCCGCCCGCCATGAAGATCGGCGTCTCGCCGAGCCCGAAATCAGCCATCAAGCTGCGCAACTCACGAACCCGGGGATATGGCGCTTCGGGCCGCTGCGGATCCTCACTGTTCGAGAGCCCGTTATGACCGCCCGCCAGCCAGGGGTCCTCATACACGACACCACCGAGCCAATCGCAGAATTTATGGTAGGCACGCTTCCACAACGCTCGGAATGCACGGCCCGACGACACGATCGGATAATAATGGACCCCGTAGCGCGCACAGATCTCGGCGATCCTGTACGGCATGCCGGCGCCGCAGGTTACGCCGTGAATGAGACCCTTGGCCCCCTCCAACACCCCGTGCAGCACACGCTCCGCCGCAGCCATTTCCCACAGCACATTCATATGAATGCGGCCTTGGCCATTAGAGCGCTCATAGGCAACACGCGCCTGGTGAATGCCGCCCGCGATCGCATAGGCGACGAGTTCTTCATGCCGTTCCAATCGCGTCCGCCCGTAATAGATTTGTGGGATCGGCTGCCCGGCTTCGGTGTAGCTGTCGGCGTTCACTCCTGAAAACGTGCCGACGCTATCGGTGGCTGCCCAAGCGCCGGAGCTTTCGCCATTGGAAATGGAAATGCCCTTGCCGCCCTCTACCAATGGGAGGACCTCGCGCCCGGAGATGACGAGCGGATTGAGCGGTTTCACGAGCCTAGTCCCCGCCGCGGCATTCCGGCCCAATCTGGGTCTAAAGCAACGGGTTGCGGCGGGCCAACAAGCGCTGCTGCGTCATGGAGGCACCGGGGATCGTCGGAAAACACCGATGTGACGCCCCACGAGAACAGCGTGGCCGCCCGCGTCGGATCGTTCACTGTGTAGGCGAGCAACGGATACCCGGCCGCACGGACTTCGGCCACGACGGCGGGAGTAAGGCGCTGATGCTCGGCATGGATCGTCGTGCAACCCACCTCCTCGGCAACCGCGCGCCAGTTCTTTGGTATCGAGCGAAACAATATCCCCCGGGGGATATTGGGAGCATGAGCACTCGCGGCCGCGAGTGCTGCAGGCCGAAAGCTTGATATCTGCAACTCCGGCGCCTTGGAGGGCCAAAGCCGGCGGAGCAAATCGGCAACGACCCTGCCGGTCTCCGCCTCTCTGCCCCGAACAGCCTTCAACTCAACATTCGCGCCCAGACCGAGTTCTGTGAGAAGCACTAGAACCTCCTGCAGAATCGGCACGCGCTCGGCGGCAAAAGAAGGACCGAACCAAGCTCCCGCGCTGTGGCGGCGAACCGCTGCCAGAGACAACGCGCTGGCCTTCCCGCGGCCATCTGTCGTGCGGTCCAACCGATTATCGTGCAGAAGGATCGGTTGGCCGTCGGCGGTGAGGCGGACATCGAACTCGACCCAGCGGCAATTGAGCGCCTTTGCTTGGCGAAACCCCGCGAGGGTGTTTTCGGGCGCACAGGCAGCAGCACCGCGGTGACCGATCACCCGTGGAAGGACAATTCCCGCACGTGCCTCCTTCAGGACAAACTGCACTGCCGTCGGGTGACGCATTGAGGATGCGACACAGGCGGGAAGTTCGGGACCGTCCTGCCCGGCATGGGATGCTATCAGGTTGCCGCCTTTACCTGTACTTGCTGCTCCTGGCGTTCTTGGCGCCGCGAGCCGAGATCCTCGCCCGTTTCCTGGTCGACCTGCCGCATGCTCAGCTTGACCTTTCCGCGATCGTCGAAACCGAGCACTTTTACTTTAACCGTATCGCCGAGCTTGACAACATCCGCGACCTTGCTGACCCGCTGCGGGGCCAGTTCGCTGATATGCACCAAGCCGTCACGTGATCCCAGAAAGTTAACGAAGGCTCCAAAATCGACGACTTTCACGACTTTACCGTTGTAGACGACACCAAGCTCGGGCTCGGCAACGATCCCGCGGATCCAATCGATCGCCGCCCTTGCGGCATCTCCATCGACGGCGGCCACTTTGACGGTGCCGTCGTCATCTATGTCGATCTTGGCCCCGGTCGTCTCGGTGATCTCGCGGATCACCTTGCCTCCGGAACCGATCACTTCACGAATCTTTTCCTTCGGGATGCTGAAGGTCGTGATCCGTGGGGCGTTGTCGCTGACGGTGTCACGGGCTCCCGTCAGAGCCTTTGCCATCTCCCCAAGAATATGATCGCGGCCTTCCCGTGCCTGGTCGAGGGCGGTCCGCATGATCTCCTCGGTTATGGAGGTTATCTTTATGTCCATCTGCAGCGCGGTTACGCCCTTGTGGGTACCGGCAACTTTGAAGTCCATGTCGCCGAGATGGTCCTCGTCGCCGAGTATGTCGGACAGGACAACGAACGCTTCCGGTTCCTTGATCAGCCCCATCGCGATCCCGGCGACTGACCTGGGCAAGGGCACACCAGCGTCCATCAGTGCAAGCGAGGCGCCGCACACCGTAGCCATCGAGGACGACCCATTCGATTCGGTGATCTCGGAGACGACGCGGATCGTATACGGAAAGCTTTCCTTGCTTGGCAGCAGCGGGCGGATTGCGCGCCAAGCGAGCTTGCCGTGCCCGACTTCGCGCCGGCCCGGAGAACCCATCCGCCCAGCCTCCCCCGTCGCATAGGGCGGGAAGTTATAGTGCAGCATAAAATTCTCGCGATACTCGCCTTCCAGCGCGTCGATGATCTGCTCGTCCTGACCGGTCCCGAGCGTCGCCACCACGAGAGCCTGCGTTTCGCCGCGGGTAAAAAGCCCTGAGCCATGCGCACGCGGCAGGATGCCGACCTCGCATGAGATAGGCCGAATACTGCGGGTGCCACGACCGTCGATCCTGCCACCGCCGCGCAGAATGGCGCCGCGGACGATCTCTTTTTCGAGATCCTTGAAGAGCTTCAGCGCGATCGCCCGCTGACCCTCATCCGGGAACACTTCGGCCACTTGCGCCTTTGCCGCGTCGAGCCGGTTGCTGCGGTCCTGCTTACCCTGCTCGCGGTAAGCCTCGTCGATCAGCGGACCGATTGTCTCGCGCAGCCGCCCCTCGATTTCCTCCTGTTCCGGCGCCGAGGGCGGCAGGCTCCACGGTTCTTTTGCGCAGGTCTCGGCCAGGTTTATGATGGCATCGATTACCGGCTGAAATTCCCGATGGCCGAAGGTCACAGCCCCCAGCATGACGTCCTCGGGGAGCTCCCTGGCCTCGGACTCGACCATCAGCACGCCTTCGCCGGTGCCGGCCACGACAAGGTCAAGCTGGGAACGGGGCGCTTCAGCAAGCGTCGGGTTCAAGACGTAGTTGCCGTCGATGTAACCGACCCGCGCGCCGCCGATCGGCCCCAAGAAAGGTATCCCCGAAATCGTCAAGGCGGCCGAGGCACCGATCATCGAGACGATATCGGGATCGTTCTCCAGATCGTGGCTGAGAACCGTACAAACGATTTGGGTCTCGTTGACAAAACCGGGAACAAAGAGCGGCCGCAATGGCCTGTCGATCAGCCGCGAGACCAGAGTCTCCTTTTCGGAAGGCCGGCCTTCACGCTTGAAAAAGCCGCCCGGGATCTTACCGGCGGCGAACGTCTTCTCCTGATAATTGACGGTAAGTGGGAAGAAGTCCTGACCGGGCTTCGCTGTTTTCATCGCCACCGCGGTGCACAGCACTGTGGTCTCACCATAAGTGGCGAGTACCGCACCGTCGGCTTGGCGCGCAATCCTTCCTGTCTCGAGCGCGAGGCGGCGTCCGCCCCAGATCAGCTCCTTACGATAAACATTGAACATTCGGTACCATCCTTTTCGGAAAATTCGGGCCTGGTCGCGCAGTTTTGACCACCCGACTCATCCCGTCGCGAGCCGCTTCGAGCGGCGACGATCGGCTCCAGCGCTGTCGATGAAGACACCGGCCCGCCACTTCTGAGGTGGCGGCTATACATCTCGTTCGCGCGCAGGTTCTCAATGAAGCGTCAGCGGCGCAACCCGAGACGTCCGATCAACGTCTCGTAACGTGGCACGCTCGACCGCTTGAGATAATCCAACAATCTGCGCCGCTGGCCGACCATGACGAGCAGCCCGCGGCGCGAGTGAAAATCCTTCTTGTGGGTCGACAGATGGCTTGTCAGGTTGCGAATGCGCTCGCTGAGGATCGCCACCTGGACCTCTGGAGATCCGGTATCGCCTTCCTTGGCGCCGTATTCGCCAATGAGCGTCTGCTTACGCTCGGCAGTGATCGACATCGATCCAGTCCTTCAACAATTCATAACCCGTATCGGGCGGAGACGGCCATCCTCAATCCTGGCGAGGGCGATGAGCGCCCGGTGATGCCGAACGCTAACAATCGTGCCTTCGTCGAGTTGGTCGAAACCCGCCCACCCACCCGGGTCACCAGGGGTCAAGCTTTGCCCGTTACGCAACCGAGCAGCTTCTGCCTCCGTCAAGCTTACTGCCGGGATGTCGTCCAGCGCGGCCTCGATCGGAAGCAGATGCCGACAATGCTTCGATATATGCCCATGCTGACCAATCGAATCCAGTGTGATCGCTTGGGTTTCCGTGAACCGGCCAACCGAAAGACGACGTAGTTCGGCAATGTGGGCGAAGGTTCCGAGCGCCGTACCAAGGTCGCGGGCAAGCGCTCGGATGTACGTGCCCTTGCCGACGAGCGCCTCGTACTCGGCATGATCGGGATCCGGCATCGCAATGAGCTGCAATTCTGCAATTTCCACCGGCCGCGGTGGGAGGGTGAGCGGCGTATCGGCTCGAGCTAACGCATAAGCGCGGCGCCCGTTGACCTTTACTGCCGAATAGGCCGGCGGCGATTGCGGGATTGTTCCTATAAAATGCGGCAGGATCGCATCGATGGCTCCGCGGCTCGGCCGCGAGTCGCACTCACCGGTGATCTCTCCCTCGCAGTCATCCGTCGTGCGAGCGACACCCCAGCGGATGCGGAAGCGATAGCGTTTGCGCCCGACCATCGCATATGAGGTGGTCTTCGTCGCCTCGCCGATGGCTATCGGGAGCACACCAGTTGCCAGAGGGTCCAGAGTGCCGGCGTGTCCGACCTTTGCCCCTGTGCTGCGACGGATAAGTTCGACCACTCGGCTCGAGGTCAGCCCAAGTGGTTTGTCGATGACGAGCCAGCCATGCGGACCGCCATCAACGCCCATCGCCGCGATCCTCGGTTCGGGCGGTCTGCGGTTGGAGGTCGCGCGCTACATCCGGCCGCATGAGCAAGGCGGAGATCCGCTCGGCTTGGTCAAACGAGTCATCCAGGGCAAAGCCGAGGTTCGGCGTGTTGCGCAGTGGCACCTCCCGGGCGAGCAGCCCCTTCAAGAGGGGCGCGCATCGCTTGAGCGCCGCGACGATGTCGGCCGCATTCGCGCCGGCGAGGGGCATCACAAATGCAGTCGCGTTGCGTAGATCAGGGCTGATCCTGACTTCGGTGACGGTAATGCTCGCGTTCTCGAGGGCCGGGTCGCGGCATTCGCGGTCGCGCAGGATCTTTGACAGCGCATGCCGCAGCTCTTCCCCGACGCGAAGCCGACGCTGACTAATGCTGCGCTCAGGCTTGGCGCTGCCAGAGAACAGCAAATTCTCGCGTCGTTTCTTAGCCATCGGCGCCATTATACCCGTTCGTGCACCCTTCCGGCGTGAAAGGGTGCAGAACCGCTACAATGTACGGGCTACTTCTTCTACTTCGAAGCACTCGATGACGTCGCCGGTTTGGATGTCCTGATAATTCTCGAAGGCCATCCCGCATTCGTAACCCTGATTGACCTCCCGCACCTCGTCCTTGAAACGCTTTAGAGTCTTGAGCGCGCCTTCGTGGATCACGACGTTGTCGCGCAGCAACCGCACCTTGGCGCCCCGGCGGACGGTGCCTTCGGTCACCATACAGCCCGCAACTTTACCCACTCGGGTGATGTTGAAGACCTCGCGGATCGAGGCGTTTCCGAGGAACCGCTCTCGCAGGGTGGGCGCGAGCAAGCCGGATAGAGCGCCCCGCATGTCGTCGATCACATTATAGATTATCGAGTAATATCGTATCTCGACGCCGTCACGCCTTGCGAGGTCGCGAGCCTGCGGATTGGCACGGACGTTAAAACCGATAATCACCGCATCCGACGCCTTGGCGAGGATCACGTCGCTTTCATTGATCCCGCCCACAGCGGAGTGAAGGACGCGAACCGATACCTCGCTGGTCGAGAGCTTCCCGAGCGAGCCGACGATCGCCTCTAGGGAGCCCTGCACATCCGATTTGACGACAATCGGCAGTTCCTTCGCGACACCCGCTGCGATCTGCGAGAACATCTGCTCGAGAGTGCCGCGTGCCCCGGAGGCCGCGGTCGCATCACGGCGGCGACGCTGACGGAAATCGGCGATGTCGCGGGCGCGGCTCTCGTTCTCGGCAACCACAAAATCGTCACCCGCAAGCGGCGTCCCGTTGAGGCCCAGCACCTCGACCGGGGTCGCTGGGCCCGCCTCCCGCAGGTTCTGACCGCGATCATCGATAAGCGCGCGTACACGGCCCGATTCACTTCCAGAGACAAAAATGTCGCCGACCCGCAGCGTGCCGCTGTGAATCAGGACGGTCGCAACGGCGCCACGCCCGCGTTCGAGCTTCGCCTCGAGCACGACACCTGCCGCCGGGCGGTTCGGGTTGGCCTTGAGGTCGAGCAGTTCCGCCTGCAGAAGGATCGCTTCCTCGAGCTTATCGAGATTAGTCTTCTTTAGCGCCGAGACCTCGATATCGAGCACCTCGCCGCCGAGCTCCTCGACGACCAGCTCGTGCTGCAGCAATTCCTGCCGGACGCGATCGGGCCTTGCATCCGGCCTATCTATCTTGTTGATCGCGACGATGATCGGCGCCTCTGCAGCCTTGGCGTGGCGGATCGCCTCGACCGTCTGTTCCATGATGCCGTCATC
>Ga0070698_100009213_pt1 | contig 10594 bp, 13 predicted proteins | sample KBSK1502metaG_FD_65477 | JGI IMG/M metagenome (GOLD analysis project Ga0070698, IMG submission 65477) | Corn, switchgrass and miscanthus rhizosphere microbial communities from Kellogg Biological Station, Michigan, USA - KBS K1-50-2 metaG | ecosystem: Host-associated > Plants > Roots >... | reverse complement strand
GCGATGCGCATCTGGTGGACGGCGTCCGGCACCTCCCGGCGTACCAGCGGGTCATACGACACCAGCGCGCGCACCTGCGCCCGGGCGTAGGCCATGATCACCTCCGCGGCTGGCGACCGCGGCGTCGGCAACGGGCGGCCGTTGGCCGGCCGCTGTGGCGGCCCGGCGGGCATCCCGGCCGCCGGTAGCTGATCGGCCAGCGCGCGCTCCAGCTTGGCCTGCCGGCCCGCCGGGTGAAGGCCCGCCTCCCGCAGCCGCCGGTCGGCCGCGTCCAGCAGCGGCGGGCCGCCGCGGGTCAGCTCGACCTCCACCTCGTGCCACCGGGACAGTGTTGGCCCCTGGGGGGGCGACCCCGCTGGACCCCCCCGCAGGGTCGCGGTGTCGCCGATGGCCTGGGCCGATACGTCGTCGTCGGCCACCTCGGCCAGGGAGTCCCCGGCCTCGTCCAGCAGGACCCGGCGCCGGCGGACCGTGGTGATCCGGGCCACCGGCCGCAGCTCCCCGCCTCGCGTGACCGCGCGCACGAGCCCGGCCAGTTCCGCGGGCACCTGCCGGGAGGACCGGCCCGGCGGCAGCCGGATCTCGGTGCGGGAGTCGCCGCCCAGCGGCAGCTTCAGGTGCCAGCCCGCGTCGCCGCCGCCGGTGCGCCGCCGCAGCGTGATCCCGTGGCGGAGCAGCCGCAGGTCATCGGTGTCGTAATACTGCGCCCGCAGCGTCAGCTCTTCCGGGTCGGACTCGCCCGCGACGTCGGGCAGGCCGGCCAGGTCCGGCAGCGCTGCCTCCTGCGGTGCCTCGTACTTGCGTTCGGTCTCGGTGATTTCAACGCCCATAACGGCTCAGCTTCCCCTTGCTGCCGACCTGACCCCGTGGATGGCCAGCTGATCCAGCCGCTCCTGAGCCTTTCCCAGGCTGTAACGGTGCCTGGTCAGCCCGGCCCACGGGTCGCTGGCGCGGTCAAGCCCGGCCAGACGGCGTCGCACGGTGCGCAGCGTGAACCGCCCCGGCTCGAGCCCGCTGTCGCTCAGCTCGTCCCAGTCCAGCGGGACCGCGACCGCGGCGCCTGGACGGGCCCGCACCACGTACGGCGCCACGACCGTCTGGGCATAGGCGTTGCGCATGACGTCCACGTACAGGCGGTGGCCGCGCTTGTCCTTGCGCTGCTCGATCGTGACCACGTCCGGCATCCGGGTGACCAGCAGCCCGCCGACCTGGCGGGCGAACCCGCGCGCCGCGTCGAAGTCGCCGTCGGCACGCAGCGGCACGTGGACGTGCAGGCCCTTGCCCCCCGTGGTCTTGACGAACGACGTCAGGCCGAGCTCGTCGGCCAGCAGCTCCCGCAGCCGCAGCGCGGCGAGGCGCACGTCGCCGAAATGATCGGCGTCCGGCGGGTCCAGGTCGAAAACCACCTGGTCCGGCCGGTCGAGCTGACCGACCGTGCTCAGGAACACGTGCAGCTCGATGCAAGCCTGGTTGGCCAGGTAGACCAGCGTCGCCGGCTTGTCGCAGATCACGTGGTGCAGCACCCCGTCCTGCTTCTTCACCTCGGCGCGGGTGATCCAGCCGGGGAAGTAGTCGGGCACGTTCTTCTGGAAGATGCGCTGGCCGGTGATGCCCTCGGGGTACCGGGCCATCGCGACCGGCCGCTCCCGGAGGTAGGGCAGCATCCAGTCGGCCACCTGCGCGTAGTACTCGATGAGGTCGCCTTTGGTGATCTCGTCGCCGGGGAAGAGGACCTTGTCGGTGTGGGACAGGTCAACCCCGATCCCCCCGACGTTCATGCTGTCTGCGTGCTTGCCGGTCATGACGGTCTCTCCCGGACTACCTCGTGCGGATCCTTGTCGTCCCTCAGGCCCTGGAATCTCGGGTGGCGCAGCTGCCCGTCGGTCGTCCACTCGCTGAAGCCCACCTCGCCGACGAGGCGGGGCTCGACCCAGTGCACCCCGCGTGCCGATGGCCGCGGCGGGTCGCCGCGATCGAACGGCGGCCGGTCGCGCTCCAGGCTGGCCAGCGCCGCGTGGAGGGTGTCCAGGGTCCGCTGGCTGAAGCCGGTGCCGACCTTGCCGGCGTAGACGAGCTTGCCGTCGGCGTCGTAGTAGCCGAGCAGCAGCGCGCCGAAGCCGGTCCGCGACCCCTGCGGATCGGTGAAGCCGCCGATGACGAACTCCTGGCCGCTCTCGCACTTGAACTTCAGCCAGTCCTTGGTCCGGCCGGCGCGGTACGGCGCGTCGGCGCGCTTCGCAATGACCCCCTCCCAGCCGTTCGCGCAGGCCTCCCGGTAGTACGCCTCGCCGTCGGTGTCCCGGTGGACGGTGAAGCGCAGCGGGTCGTCGAAGGTCAGCAGGTCGCGCAGGATCTGCTTGCGCTCCCGCAGCGGCACCGTGCGCACGTCGCGGTCGTCGGCCCAGAGCACGTCGAAGATGTAGTAGAAGACGGGATACCTGGCGATCAGGGCCGGGTCCGGATGGCGGACGCCCAGCCTCTGCTGCAGGCGGGCGAACCTGGTCTGGCCGTCCTCGAACGCGACGATCTCCCCGTCGACGATGAAGCTGTCGGCCCGCTGGGCCGCCAGCGCCTCGGCGATCTCCGGGTAGGCACCGGTGTCCTCTTTCTGGTTGCGCGTCATGAGCCGGGTCTGCGCCCCGGCGCGGAACGCGAGGCACCGCTCGCCGTCGAGCTTGCGCTCGTAGATCCACGCCGGGTCGGAGAACCGCTCCTGGGTGAGCGTGGCGAGCTCCGGGTCGAGCCAGGCCGGCTCATCCGGTCGTGCCTCGGTGACCCGCGGGGGGGCTGGGTTCGCGCCGTCCGTCATTTCTCGTCCGCCACCTGCTCGATGTCCTTTCCCGACGTCACCGATTCCGGCTCGTCCCGCTCGGGATCGCTGCCGGGCTCCGCGAACGTGTCCGCCTTCTTGACCAGCAGCCATACTGGCCCGCGCTCGTCGCGCCGGCCGGGGATCCTGGTCAGCGAATAGCCCCCGCGCAGCTTCGTGCCGTGCAGGTCAAAGGTGACGTGCCCCTGCTCTATCGCCTCCGCCACGGGTACGGTCTTGCCGGAAGAGTCCTTGGTGCGGTTGTCGTAGGTGCCGGTATCCCACACTATGACCGCTCCCGCGCCGTACTCCCCCCGCGGTATCGTGCCCTCGAAATTCTCGTAGTCGAGCGGGTGGTCCTCGGTCGGCACCGCGAGGCGCTTGACCGCCGGGTCGGCGGACGGCCCCTTGGGTACGGCCCAGGATTTCAGCACCCCGTCCGTCTCCAGCCGGAAGTCGTAGTGCAGGGAACGCGCGCTGTGCTTCTGCACCACGAACGCAGGCCGCCGACCCGGGCGGCGCCGACCTCGCGAGGGCTCGCCGCTGCGGTCCAGGTCCCGCTTGCCGCGGTAAGCGTGCAGTGCGTCGTTCTCGCCCATCTGTGCTGGTTCCTCCTCTCCCGGCCTGCAAGAGTCCTGGAACACCCCTACCCAGGACGAGCCGCCGGCACCGCCGGCCGGTGGTTTGAGAACGCGCAGCCCAGGTAGAGAAGGGCATCGAATCCCCGACGGAGGAACGACCGATGAGAACCGCCAGCTGCCTGACCTTAATTGCCATAGGCGCGATATTCACGTTCGCGGTCACGGCGCACCCAGACCGGCTGGCTGCGCCGGCGGACGATCCTGGAGTGACCGGGTGTGAGCACGGGGGTGCCGACTCGGACGGCGTTTAAACGGCCGTTATCCAGGTACTTAGCGGCTATGCACGATCCCCGAGAAACCGCGGCGTATCCGTCGGGCAGGTGGTAAGTCATGAAAGCAGCACTACCCGTCGTACTCACAGTTTGGCTGATCATCGGTGCCATCGCCGGCTACCAGCGCCATTACTACAACGAGCGCGCGGAGAACTGCGCTCATGCAGGGACGATAGCCGTGACTATCCTGGCCGGCCCGTTGAACTACTTCGGCATGAACCCGAAGATCTCCTGCACGGCGCCGAAGCCGAGCCAGTGACGCCCTGGACCGGGAGGAACCGCGGATGCTTGCCGTAGTTGCCGCCATTATCTTCGCTATCGCGTTCATCATTCGCGTCACCGGAACGGCCACCGACGCGGTGTTCGCACCGGACAGCCTGCTGCTCGCGGGCCTGGCCCTGCTGGCCCTGCATCAGGCGGGCATCGGCACCAAGTGGCGGTACCGTCGCTGACACCATCAGGACGTGGTAAGCAGTGACATGCCTGATGGAACGCTTGACCTCGCGGACCGGCTCTGGCGAGGCGAGGTCTCGAGCAGCGAGTACCACCCGGTCGGCCACCGCGGCGGGCTGGCCGAGATCTGCGACGGCGTGGCGTTCGTGCCCTCGTTCGCGAACGTGACCGCGTTCGCCACCGACGACGGCTTGGTGCTGGTGGACACGGGGAGCTCGTTCGCGGGCGCGGCCTGCCACGATGAGCTCCGGCGGTGGACCGGCCAGCGGCTCAACACCGCCGTGTACTCGCACGGTCACATCGATCACGTCTGCGGCCTGCCCGCCTGGGAGGCGGAGGCGGCGGAGCGCGGCTGGCCGGCGCCGGTCGTCGTGGCCCACGAGGCCGTGGGACGGCGGTTCGACCGGTACCGGCTGACGGCGGGCTACAACGCGGTGATCAATCAGCGCCAGTTCGGCGTCCCGGACCTCCGCTGGCCGACCGAGTACCGGTACCCCGACCGCGCCTACCGCGACGAGCTTGCCCTCGAGGTCGGCGGCCGCGCGTTCCTGCTGCGGCATGAGAAGGGCGAGACCGACGATCACACGGTAACCTGGCTGGCCGATGCCAGGGTCCTGTGCTGCGGCGACCTGTTCATCTGGGCGTCGCCGAACGCGGGCAACCCGCAGAAGGTGCAGCGCTACCCGGGAGAATGGGCCGCCGCCCTGCGCCGCATGGTCGCGCTCGAGCCCGAGTACCTGCTCCCGGGGCACGGGCTCCCCGTGATCGGCGCTGACCGCGTCCGGCAGGCGCTCACCGACACCGCCGACCTGCTGGACGTTCTCGTCGACCGGACGCTCGAGGTGATGAACGCCGGCGGTCGGCTGGACGACGCGATCCACGGGGTGCGGCCGCCCGCCGATCTGGAGGCCCGTCCCTATCTGCGGCCGGTCTACGACGAGCCCGAGTTCATCGTCCGCAACGTCTGGCGGCTGTACGGGGGCTGGTGGGACGGCAACCCGGCGACGCTCAAGCCGGCGCCCGAGCGTGCGCTCGCGGCCGAGCTCGCCGGGCTGGCCGGCGGCCCCGCGGCGCTCGCCGACCGGGCCCTGACGCTGACCGAGCAGGCCCTGGCCGGCGGCGACGCCGAGAATGCGCTGCGCCTCGCCGGGCATCTCGCCGAGCTGGCCTGGCTCGCCGCCCCCGGGGACACCGCGATCGCGGCGGCGCGCCACCGGGTGTTCTCCGCCCGCGCGGACGCCGCGACCTCCACGATGGCCCGCGGGATCTTCCGCTGGGCGGCCCGCGAGCCGTAGCCCAGATAGCTCACCCGCGGGCCGCCAGAGTCAGCCGCGGGCCTGGCTGGCCCACTGGGCCACGAGCTTGTCGAGGACCGGCGCGAGGCTGCGCAGCTCGTCGAGGTGGGCCTGGGCCAGCCGGGCCAGCCGCGCCTCGCCCTCGGCGGAGAGCCGGACCCTGGTGACGCGGCCGTCCGCGTCGTCCCTCCACCGTTCCACCAGACCGGCGGCCTCGGCGCGGTCCACGAGCTCGACCGCGCTGTGATGCCGGAGCAGCAGGTAGCCGGCCAGGTCGCCGATGGCGGGGCCGCGGTCCCCGCGGTGGCCCTTGATCGCAAGCAGCAGCTGATGCTGGGCGGGAGTCAGGCCCACGCCGCGGGCCTGGGTCTCGCTCCAGTTCAGGAAGCGCCGCAGGCCGACCCGGAACGCCAGCAGGTTCTCGTAGTCGTCGCGGGTCATGGCCCAGAGACTAACCTGGCCTGGCCATGAACCACAGTGCTCAGCCGCGGCCGGTGCCGGAGATCACGTTGCCCCGGGTGCCGCGGCTGACGGCGCTGGAATGTGACTTCCCGGCCGCGGTGCTCAGCCGCATCGCGGAGCATGAATCCTGGCGCAAGGAGGTCCACCGGCCGGCCACGAGCACGCACAAGTGGTGGGCCAAGCGCCTGGGTGCCGTGTTCCGGGGAATACTGTGCTCGGCGGTCACCCGGGACGGCCGCTCGGCGATGGAGGCCTACGCCTCAGCGGCGAGGCTGGCGGGCCTCACGGTCTTCGATCCGTTCGCCGGATCCGGGACCACCCTCGTCGAGGCGGCCAAGCTCGGCGCCAACGTCGTCGGCGGCGACATCAACCCGGTGGCCACGCTCGTTCAGCGGCAGGCCGTCCAGCGGTGGGACGTGCGGGAGCTTGGGCGCGCGTACCGCGCGGTCGAGAGCGCCTGCCGGGCGGAGATAGACCGGGTGCACCGCGCCGAGTCCGGCGAGACCGTCCTCTACTATTTCTGGGTCGCGAGCGCCGCGTGCCCGTACTGCGGCGGGACCACGCGCCTGTTCTCCTCGCACGTGTACGCGCGGAACGCTTACCCGCACCGAGCACCCCGGGCCCAGGTCGTCTGCCCGGCGTGCCTGGATGTCATGCCGGGACGGTATGACTTCCAGGCCATGACGTGCCGCAACGGCCATGCCATCGGCCGCCGGGGCGCGGTGAGCCGCGGCACCATGACCTGCCCGGGCGGGCACGCCTCCAGGGTGCTTGACGCCCTCGCGGGCCGGCCTCCCCAGCACGAGATGTACGCCAAGCTCGTCCTGGGTGCCGACGGGCGCAAGCGCTACGAGGCCATCACCGACTTCGACCGGCGCGTCTACCGGGAGTGCTCCGAGCTGCTCGGCGCGGCCGGACCGCGGCTGGTCCTGCCGCGCGGGCACCTCGAGGACGGCGAGAACACCCGCCAGGCGACCCGCTGGGGGTACACCACCTGGCGGCAGTTCTTCAACGACCGGCAGCTCTACTCGCTCGGGCTGCTGGCGGCCGCGATCCGCGGCCTGCCCGCGGGAGAGCCCGAGCGCGAGGCCATCGCGACGCTCTTCTCGGGAGTCCTCGAGTTCAACAACATGTTCTGCTCGTTCAAGGGCGAGGGGACGGGCGCGGTCCGGCACATGTTCAGTCACCACATCCTGAAACCGGAGCGGACGCCGCTCGAGGCCCACCCGTGGGGAACTCCGGCGTCCTCCGGGTCGTTCTCGACGCTCTACCGGGCCCGGCTGCTCCGGGCCCACGCCTACAAGACCTCCCCGACCGACGAGGTCGTCTCCGCCCAGGGCGTCCGCCGGATCGGCGGCATCTCGCTGCCTACCGAGGCGGCGGTGACCAGCGCCTGGCCGGCGCACGGGCCGGCCCCCGGGCTGATGTACCTGCGAACCGGTGACTCGTCGCGCACCGACCTGCCCGATCGGTCGGTCGACCTCATCGTGACCGATCCTCCGTACATGGATAACGTGCACTACTCCGAGCTGGCGGATTTCTTCCACGCCTGGCTCCGGGAGCTGATGCCGTTCCCTGGCTATCCGGCCGACGGCGTGACCACGCGGAGCGGGGCGGACGTGCAGAGTGCGGCCCCGGAAGAATTCCGGCAGGTCATTGCGGGCGTGTGGCGGGAATGCCGTCGGGTGCTGCGCGCCGGCGGGCTGATGGCCTTCACGTTTCACCAGGCCCGGCTCTCGGGCTGGGTGGCGCTCGTGCTCGCGCTGGCCGAGGCCGGCTTCGTGGTCACGGCCGTGCAGCCGGTCAAGGCCGAGATGTCGACCAGCGTCGCCAAGAACGGGCTCGAGCCCTCCAACCTCGACGCGATAGTCGTGTGCCGCGAGCGCACGGCGGCGCGCGACGCGACGGCCGACCCGCACGCGGCCGCGGATCTCGGCGCCCGGCGGCTGGCTGAGCTGCAGTCGGCCGGCATCGACGTCGGCCCGGGAGACGTCCGGTCGGTCATCCGGGGCCACGTGCTCGCCACCTATACGGCGGCGCCGCAGACCACGGACATCCAGGCGCTGGCGGCCCTGGCGGACCGGCTGGCCGCCGAGCGAGCAGCCAGGCTCCTGCCAGGCTGGGGCGATCCCCCGCAATTCCATCGTGGTACGATAAAACCAACGACCCCGAGATAACGAGCGGTCGTGATCAGATGAAGCGGTACAAGTTCCAGGCTTTCGTAACCCTGGCCCCGCGACAAGATCGCGGGCCGGACACCATGGTGGAAGGAAAGTCACGGCGCATGGTGGTGCGCGGCCAGCATCATGAAACCGGCGGCGGCAGGTTCTTCAGCGCGCTGGTGACCAGAAGCTACGAGGCACAGCTCTGGCCAGAGGACAACCATGTGATCGTGACGGTCGCGCTCGTCGGTGATGAGCCTCGTCAGTATTTCGACGTCGGGGATAGCTTCGGCCTCTGGATGGGCAGTGAGCTAGGCAGCGGAGTCGTGACGCGGCGCTTGTTCGTATGAACCCGGGAGGCGGCATGGCCACGGTACGGGATGTGCGCGTGCGGCGCGCGTACGAGCAGGCCTCGCCCGACGACGGCGAGCGTTTCCTGGTGGACCGGCTCTGGCCGCGAGGGCTCTCCAAGTCCGCCGCGCACCTCGACGAGTGGGTCAAGGCCGTGGCCCCGTCGGACGACCTGCGCCGCTGGTACGGTCACGATCCCGCACGATTCCCCGAGTTCCGGCGCCGGTACGTCGGGGAGCTTGCCGAGCCGGAACGGGCCAGGGCGCTGACGCACCTGGACGATGCAGCCCGGGAGGGACCGATCACCCTGCTCACCGCGACGAAGGACGCCGCGCACAGCGAGGCCGCGGTGCTCGCCGAACTGCTGCGGGCGGGTGCGACGACGGACGGGGCCCAGGCGTTAACGGCCTGCCCGGCGACCCGGCGTGCTGGCTGAAGCGCGTATGCCCGTCCTGCGGCAGCGTCGCCGACGCCGACCCGACCACGACGTGCCCGAGCTGCCGCGCCCCGATCCCCGCCCAGTGACCGGCTAGCGATCCCCGCCCAGTGACCGGCTAGGCGGCACCCGATCATCCCCAACTTAAGTACTTCGGATATTGCCCGGTATCTGCGGGTTTGCCGGGTGGCTCGGTCAGTTTTTCCGCCGACCCGGGTCATACTGGTCAGAGACCAGATCGTTACCAAGGTGGGCGGCAATGTCCTGGGGAACCCCCTGACTTCCGGCGTGGCGGGAACCGGCAGTTATGTCTGGATGTCGACGTCCGGCGTCCCCCGCCCGGTCCGGCTCGCGATCCAGGGCGCGGCATGCTCGGTCATGCCGCAGGAGGTGACGTTCCGTCCTCTGGACGGCTCGTGACGCGGCAGGCCCCGCGGCAGGCCCCGCCGGCGGACGCGGACCAGGCACCGGTCAGGGGCTGGCGCAGTCGGCTGCGGAACGCCCGCCGCCCGCTTCGCCGCCTGGCCATCCTCCTGATCCTGGCGCTGATCGTCGAGTACCTGGTCATCCCCGAGCTCGTCGGGGCGAGCAAGGACCTGTACCTGCTCGGTCAGCTGAACGTGGGCTGGCTGATCGCCGGCACGATCGTCGAGGCGGTCGCCCTCTTCTGCTACGCGCTGCTGAACCGGGTCCTGCTGCCTCCAGCGGGCAGACCCAGGCTGTCCCGGCTGTTCCGCATCGACCTGGTCGCGGCGGCCGTGGCGCACGTCATCCCGGCAGGGACCGTCGGCAGCGCGGGAATCGGCTACCAGCTGTTCACCGCAGAGGGAATACCGGGCACCGAGGTCGGCGTGATGATGGCCACCAAGGGCATGGGCTCCACGGTCGTGCTGAACGTCCTGCTCTGGATCTCGCTCGTGGTGTCGATCCCGCTGTCGGGCTACCGCCCGGTCTACACGACCGTCGCGATCGTCGGGGCGGTGGCGCTGGCCCTGATCGCGCTGCTGATCCTCGGCATCACCCGGGGTGAGAAGCGGGCCGCGCGCATCCTGCGGGCCGTCGGCCAGCGGATCCCCGGCGTCGGCGGCGACCGCCTGGAACAGATCGCCTACCAGGCCGCCGCCTCGATCCGCCGCCTGGCCCGCGACCGGCGAGTGCTCGGCGAGTCGCTGACCTGGGCCGCGCTGAACTGGCTGCTGGACGCGGCGTCGTTGTGGTGCTTCATCGCGGCCTTCGGCCGGTACGTCAACCCGGTCGGGCTGTTCGCCGCGTACGGGATCGCGAACGTGCTCGGGGCCATCCCGGTCACGCCGGGCGGGCTCGGGATCATCGATACCGTCACCCCGGTGCTGCTCGTCGGGTTCGGCCTGACCAGGAGCGTCGCGACCCTGGGCGTGCTCGCCTGGCGGCTGGTGAACTTCTGGCTGCCGATCCCGACGGGCGCGATCGCGTACGTCACCCTGAAGGTGCCAAGGGGCGCCGACCTCCGGGCCACGCGCCGGGCGATCGCGGAGATCTTCACGAGGAACTCGTCCACGCGGTACCAGCCTGTCGAGGAGCCCGCCGAGGAGCCCGCCGAGGAAGCCCCGGCACAGGACCGCTCCTGAATGGGTCGGTCATGTCCTGGCGCCGGCCAGCCTGCGGGCTGGCCGCGCTTCGTGGCTGTCGAGCAGGCGCTGGCGCAGGTGGCCGAGCGCGTGCGAGAGGAGCCTG
>Ga0070698_100009212_pt1 | contig 10594 bp, 6 predicted proteins | sample KBSK1502metaG_FD_65477 | JGI IMG/M metagenome (GOLD analysis project Ga0070698, IMG submission 65477) | Corn, switchgrass and miscanthus rhizosphere microbial communities from Kellogg Biological Station, Michigan, USA - KBS K1-50-2 metaG | ecosystem: Host-associated > Plants > Roots >... | reverse complement strand
TCGATGAACGCGGGACAGTCCGCGCCCAGTCAGCCGCAGGTCACCTTCACGAAAGACATCGCGCCGATCTTCCAGAACAACTGTCAGGTGTGCCATCGGTCGGGGAGCATCGCGCCGATGTCGCTGCTGACGTATGCGGAGGCGCGCCCCTGGGCCCGGTCGATCAAGCAGAAAGTCGTCGCGCGGGAGATGCCGCCGTGGTTCATCGACAAGAACGTCGGCGTCGAGCACTTCAGCAACGATCGCTCGCTCACCGAACGCGACATCGCAACCATCATGAAATGGGTAGACGGCGGAGCGCCGGAGGGCAATCCCGCCGACATGCCGCCACCTCGCCAGTTCCCCGAGGCTGACGTTTGGCAGATCGGCAAGCCGGATCTCATCGTGTCGCTGCCGAACGACGTGATTGTGGCGGCGAAGGCTCCCGATAAGTGGCCTGACATTCTCGTGGATCCCCATCTAACCGAAGATCGGTACATCAAGGGTGTTCAGATCATTCCGGCGAAGGGCTTCACGGTCATCCACCACATCCGGACCTCGATCGTCGAGCCGACGGATTCGGGCCTTGGCAGCGGTCAGCTCGATGGAACCGATGGGTCGCTCGAGGTTGGCGAGCAGGGAGTCTTTCTCAACGAGTATGCGATCGGCAAGGAAGGCGACGTGTTCCCGGACGGCTCCGGCCGGTTGATCAAGGCGGGGACGAAGATCAACTTCCAGATGCATCTCCATTCGACCGGCAAGGAAGACACCGCGACGAACGTGACCCTCGGCTTGAAGTTCTATCCCAAAGGGTACGTCCCGCAACATGTGATTTCTTCGACCACCGTGAGTGCGCCGCAGGTCGATATCCGGCCGCACACCGACAACATCAGGTCGGATGGCTATCTCACACTGAAGAAGTCCGCCCGGTTGCTGTCATTCCAGCCGCACATGCACAACCGCGGAAAAGCGGAGTGCCTCGAGGCTATCTACCCCTCGGGAAAAGTCGAGACGCTCTCGTGCGCCAAGTTCCGTTTCAACTGGCACCTCAACTACGTCTACAGGGATGATGCGGCGCCGTTGCTGCCGGCAGGCACGGTTCTGCATTCAATCATGTGGCATGACAACACGGCGAAGAATCCGTTCAACCCGGATCCGGATGCGCAAATCACATACGGGCAGCGAACCATCGATGAAATGGCGTCGGCGTGGATAAGCTGGTACTTCATGTCCGATGAAGATTTCAAAAAGGAAACCGAGGCGCGCCGAGCCGGCCGTGCCACACCCGTGAGCACTCGCTGAGAAAGGAAGTCGGAATGAAGAAGTGCATATTGGCGGTTGCTTCTTCCGTCTTTCTTCTCGCCGGGGCAGTCCATACGACTGTGGATGCGCAGACGACTTATGCCAGGGGACAGGACGTCAGTCCGACATTTGACGGATGGGAGCGGAACTCCGACGGAACCTATACGCTGCACTTCGGCTACTTCAACAGAAACTCGACGGAGGATCTGGATGTCCCGATCGGTCCGGAGAACACCTTTGAGCCGGGCGGCGATCGAGGTCAGCCGACACACTTCGATCCGGCGAGAAGATGGTGGGTCTTCAAAGTGGTCGTGCCGGCGGATTGGCCGAAAGACCGGCGAGCGATCTGGACATTGACGACCCGCGGGAAGACCAACCAGGCAAAAGGGTGGCTCCAGCCTGAATGGGAGGTCGACAAGGATCTCATTGCCAAGAATGCCGCGCGTGACCCGTCGTTGATGACGTCCGGGACGAACGAGACGGATCTTGACCATGAGAATCGGCCACCGGCGATGATCGGCAGCCCTGCTCAAACGATTAATCTCTCGGATACGCTGACGTTGACGGCGACGGCGACCGACGATGGACGGCCGAAACCGATTCCCGATCCGAACGGACGCCTTCAACAGGGTGTACGGGTCCGCTGGATTGTGTACCGAGGCGCGGGTAAGGTTCGGTTCGATCCCGACATCATGAGTCAGCGTCTCTATGGAAAACCCGCGACGTTGGAGACAAAAGTACGCTTCGCCGTGCCCGGCGCCTACCGGTTACGAGCCATTGCCAGCGATGGCCAGACCTTTTCAACCTACGACGTGGATGTGACGGTCAAGTAGAGTGCGAAGTGCGAAGTGTGAAGTTCGAAGTAAGTTCGAAGTCCATTCGAAGTAGCTCGTAGCAGCTTCAACTTACTAACAGGAGCTGTCATGCAAAAACCCAGAACTGTGATGCTGGCGACGGCCTGCGCAGTTGCCGCGGTTTCGGCGATGACCTACGTCAGCGCGCAAAACAACCCGGCGCCGCGTTCCGAACCGGTCCGGCACTTGGTTTACATTGCGACGCCGGGCGACAACGGCACGGATAACCAGTCGGGCATCGTCGTGCTCGACGCCGACAACAACTATAGTTTTCTCAAACGCATCTCGTACGAGTTGCCGGCGAGCAAGATGCCCGGTCCCAAAGTGTCCGGCATCACTGCCAGCCTGCCACTTCAGATGCTCTATGTGACCGTTGACGGTTACATGACCGCCTTCGATCTGGCCACCGACAAGATCGCCTGGAGCTTCACTGGCGAAAGCGCGCCGGTCGCGCGGACGAGGGGTGCCGCCAGCGGCTGCTGCGAGCGTCCCTGGACGCTGCCGGACGGTAAGACGCTGCTGGTGGGCTCAAGCTACAACTCGTGGTGGTACTACATCGATGGCGCCACCGGCAAGAGCCTGGGCAAGCTCCCCGTGCCCGAAACGCCCGTCACTCACAACCTGGCGGTGTCCGCGGACGGCAGGCTCGGCATCATGGGCTCGATGTCGAGCCCAAAGGCCGGCAAGGCGGGCGTGGCCGTCATCGACGTGCCGAATCGGAAGGTGCTGCGCTACATGACGTTCTCCGAGATGGTGCGCCCGCTGACCATCAACCATGACGCCAGCCTTGTCTATGTCAACGTCAACGGTCTCATCGGCTTCGAGATTGGCGATATCCAGACCGGCAAGATGCTCAAGCGTGTGGAGCTTCCCGGTGACGCGTGGAAGGGAAAAGGGTACAGCCACGGCATCGGGATGACCCCGGACGAAAGTGAAATCTGGGTCGCAGACCCGGTCAACAATGCGTGGCAGATTTGGGACAACCCGGGCGACGGCCGCAACCCGGTCTATAACCCGTCCAAGATGATCAAGCCGACAGCAGGTGTTGTTCACAGCTGGATCGCGATGACCAATGACGGGAAGCTGGCCTTCATCGGTGACAGCAGCGTCATCGACGTGAAGAAGCACAAGGAAATCGCGGTGATGAAGGACGAATTTGGCCGACGGATCGTTCACACGGAGAAGGCTCTCTACATGACCTTCCGAGATGGGAAGCTGATCGAGGTGAACAACCAGTTTGCAGTGGGCGATGCAAAAGCTTATGCGGCGCGGATGGCCGCGCCGAGCACGAATTAGCAACAGGACCGCGACTCGTGCTGAAAAATCCTGAACCGACGGTGATTTGCTTGTGTCGCTCGTGACGTGCTGCCGGAAAACGACGAGACTCGCCATCTGCGACAGCGACAGCGCTGTTCTAGATACATCGAGCAAGTTGGATCGAGAAAGCTGCCCCTTGGAAAACCGCTTGACAACCGTCCACGCAGGCGCAACATACCGGTAGTATTTTTACCAAATCAGTCTGACCTCATCCCGGCCGGCGTTTTGCCCTGATATTCGCGCGTTCGAAGAACGATCTGCGAATCTTTCCAAGGAGGGGCATATGCGTAGACGGACGCTCGGTTTGGCGTTGGGCGTGTCTCTGTTGGCGGCGGCGCCGGTCGTCGCTCAACAGGGGACCTCCGAAATCGGCGGGAAAGTCACGGATCAGCAGAGCGCGGTCCTCCCCGGCGTTGCGATCGTCGTCACGAACGAGGATACCGGGGTCTTTCGCGAGGTGGTCTCGGGCCCAGAGGGGAGCTATTTCGTCCCGCAGATCATTCCCGGGCGGTACCGGATTACGGCGAAGCTCGCGGGCTTCAGAAGCCTCGAGAGACGCGGCGTCCTCATCGAGGTGGGAAGAACCCAGACCCTCGACCTGACGCTGGATGTCGGCGCCCTCGCCGAAACCGTCACCGTTACGGGCGATGCACCACTGGTCGACGTGACGTCAGCCGAGATCGGCGGCCACATCTCGGCCCAGGAGCTCGCCGAATTGCCGGCGGGCAATCGAAGCTACATGGCGTTTGTCGGGAACGTGCCCGGAGCGGTGTTCGTTCCCACCACCGGCTTCCTCAACGATACGATGCTCGCCAACGGGCAGCCGGCTGCCGCCAACAACGTGTCGTTCGATGGTTCCGCCAACATCGACGACCTGCGCGGATCGAATGTGGGCGGCCAGGCCCGCGCCGCCAACGAATCGATTCAGGAAGTCCAGGTCATCACCAACCAGTTCGACGCGGAGTACGGCCGCGCGTCGGGCGCCGTGATCAATGCGGTCACGAAATCGGGATCCAACCAGATCTCGGGCTCTGCCTTCGATTTCTTCACCGGCAAACGGGTTACGGCGAAGGATTACTTCACGAGAGTGGATAACCGGCCCAAGCCCGACGTTGGCAAGACGGAGTGGGGCGCCACCGTCGGTGGACCGATCGTGCACAACAAGCTTTTTTACTTCGGGAGCCTCGAGCGCGTGTCGCAATCCAGAAACCAGTCGCGCACGTTTGCCGACCGTCCCGAATTCAGCTTCTCGAACACCGATGATGTCGCGGCCTGGAACACATTCTGGCGCGTCGATCACCAGGTGAACGCGAGCAACACCTGGGCGTTTCGGCACCTGCGTGAATCCGCGCCGCAGTTCAACGTGATAACAGGTAACGAGACGGAGCTGAGCAGCGACGACGAGACGGACCTCGATCAGACGATGGTCGGGACATGGACGACGGTGGTCTCGAATACGAAAGTGAATGGCCTCCGGTTTGGCGGCACGCTTGAAAGCACCGTGCATTCCAATCCGCTCGCGCGCGCACTGGACCAAGCGTACGGCCGCTGCGTTCCTTGTGCCGACGGGATCCTGACGGGCCAGGCTCAGCTTCCGCCGAGGTTGCGTTACCAGAGCTTGGACATCCAGGCTGACGACACGGCCAATTTCTCCTTGGACCACTCCTACTCGCTCGAGGACACGTTCTCCTGGTTCATTCCGGACAAGCGGGGAAGGCATGACACCAAGTTCGGGGCCAAGTACACCCACATCTGGGTTAGCAACCCGAACAACGGCGAGGCAAACGGCACCTACATCTTCGGTCACAACCTGCCGTTCAATGCCGCCGACCCGAGAACGTATCCGGAACGGCTCAACATCCGCGTGCCAGCGATGCTCGAATACGAGTTGAACTCGAACATCTGGGAGCTCTACGCGCAGGACAAGTGGCAAGTGAAGAACCGCCTCACCTTGAGCCTGGGCGTTCGCTACGATCTGGAGGTCATGCCGATCAACGAAGCAGGGAACCCCCTTTTCTCCGATCCGAGAAAATATCCGGTCGACAAGAACAACCTGGCGCCGAGGTTGGGGTTGGTCTGGAATCCGGACGGCCAAGGTAAGTCGGTCGTGCGCGCCGGCTACGGGATGTTCTACGACAGGACCATACTGGGCGTCGTTGACAACTTCCTCTTTGACACCAAGTATTCCTCGTCGTTCATCGCCGCATTCCCGCAAAACGCCGCCGATCCCGGGCCCTCGAATGGCCGGTTTCCGACCGATCCCACGCTGAACACTCCCACGATCAGCGTGCTCACGCCCGCGGTCCGCGCGTACATCAATTCGGTCTACCCGCCGGGAGCCGTGCGCCGAAACACCGGCACGGTCACCTGGGACGACCCCGATCGCACCCAGCCGTACTTTCATCAAATCAGCGCCGGGTACGAGCGCGAGGTGTTGCGTGGATTGTCGGCGTCGGCAGATTACGTCCACATGATGGGACGCGATATGTTCCTCAGCCCGGACCTCAACATCGGGTCGCGCATCAACACGACCCGCACCGGTCGGATCGACTTCGCGGATCCCTTTGGCATCCTGAACGCAAGTCTGGCCCCGGGTGAAGCGCCATACGTAAGCACCGTGCGCCTGATCACCAACAAGTACGGGTATACGGATTACGACGCATTGAACCTCTCGGTGGAAAAACGGTACGCCAACCTCTGGAGCCTCCGAGGGGCCTACTCGCTTGCGTACTCTCGGGGCGTGAGCGGCCCTCAGGCTGACACCCCAGCGCTTCAGGTCGGGACGAACCTCAATCTCGATAAGTTCGAGGCGCCGGCCGATGTTGACCGCCGGCACAACCTCGCCATCAGCGGTCTGATGGAGATTCCGAAGACCCGCGGCGTGACGCTGAGCGGAACGTTGCGGATGCTGAGCGGAACGCCGTTCACGCTCCACGACACCAACATCGACGCCGACCAGAACGGCATCCTGTTCGATCCGCTGCCGGCTGGCAGTTACAGCGGCACGGCGCCAGGCTCCATGCAGAATGTGAAGTATCGCGGCGGACGCAACGGCGCGCGCGGTCCCGGCTTTATGCAGCTCGACATGCGGGTTGGCTACCGGGCCCGTCTGGGCTCACGTCGGACGCTCGATGTCTTCGGCGACGTGTTCAACGTCACCAATCACGCGAACTTCGTCAACCCGGTCACCACGGTATCCGGGAACACAGGTTCGGACAGGCGGAATGCCGCGGACTTCCTCAGGCTATCCGGCTTGGTGGCGACTTCGGGGTTACCGCGTCAGGCGCAGCTCGGCGTCAGGCTCGGATTCTGAAATCTCGTTCGACGCGGATCTCACGCCGGCCCCGCGCCGCCGGCTATCGCCTGTCGCAGATGGCGAGCGCGTGTCTGAGAACGGAAGGGGAGTATGAAATCGAAAACAGGACTCATTGTCGTGTTGGGCCTTCTCTGTGCGGTCACGGCGCTCGGCCAGGAAGGCGCGGTTCCGCTCCCGCCGCCGGCGACCGACACGATCGCGCCGGATATTCCTGGCGTGGTCAAGGGCGGAACAAGAGTTCAAGTCATCGTCGACGGGTTGAAGCACACGGATGGCCCAGTCGCAATGCCTGACGGGACTCTGCTCTACTGGGATTACATGGAGCGCCGCATTGGCAAGGTCGACCCTCAGGGAAAGCCTTCCACATTTCTGAGCAATACGGACGGCGCGAGCGCCATGGGCTTCGACTCGAAGGGCCGCCTGATTACGACCCTGAAGGAACACCCACCCGCGAATAAGATCGGTGTGATCTGGCCCAAGGGCAGCGAAACAATTCTTGCCGATAGCTTCGAAGGCAAACCCTTCGAGGGCCCCAACGATCTGGTGGTCGACAAAAAGGATGGCGTCTATTTCACACTGTCGGGATCCGGCACGGTCCTTTACGCCCGCCCGGGCGCGAAGGTTATCAAGGTCTTTGCGCACCCTGTCGAGCGGATAAACGGCATTGCACTCAGTCCGGACGAGAAGACCCTCTATGTCGCCCCCCAGAGCAGAGTGGCAAAGACGACTCTGTCAATTGCCGACCTCCCAAAGGAAGGTGGCGAATATCTTTGGGCTCTTGACGTCCAGCCCGACGGGACCCTGAAGAATCATCGCAACTTCGCCAAGTACGAAATCGTGAGCCGCCGGCCGAACGGCACGCCGGATGTCAGATTTGGAGGGGACGGTCTCACGGTTGACGGCCAGGGCCGCGTTTATGCCGCGACTGCGGCGGGTATCCAGGTCTTCAGCCCACAGGGCCGGCACCTGGGCACGATTCCGGTATCAAGGAATCCCAACAACTTGGCCTTTGCGGGTCCCGACAAGAAAATCCTGTACATCGTCGCCCGCGGCGCAGTCTACAAGGTCCCGATGCTCGCAGAAGGGTACAAAGGTCGGGCGAAATAGACGAAGAGGGCGGATAGCAACACTGCAAGCCGATGGCTATCGTCATCGTCTTTTTTCAAGGCGGCAGACCGGAAGTCGCGTAGAGATGCGCCGATGACGTGTTGCGTTTGCCGGACCTCCCATCGAAGAGTTCGGCTACACTTCGAACTTCGAACTTAGTGGAGGCCTTATGCGCCAGCTTCGATGCTTCGGATCGATCGCAGTTGTGCTGGTTGCCTGCCTCTCGCCCGCGGCGGCGCAGCACGGCACGAAGGACGGTCAGTGGCGGAGCTATAACGGCGATAGCGGCAGTACGAAGTATGCGCCGCTGGATCAGATCAACAAGAACAACGTTACAAATCTCAAGATCCTCTGGCGCCGTCCTGCCGTCGACGCAAGCCTCACGGCGAAAGATCCCGGGCTCAAGATTCCGCCCAACTTCCGCGCCACGCCGCTCATGATCAACGGTGTGCTCTACGCTCCGAACGGTGTAGGGCTGATCGAGGCGTTCGACGCGGCCACGGGAAAGACGCGCTGGGTGCAGGAACCGTTCGCGTCAGCCGACCTCGCCGGCGACAGCACGCGCGGTGTTGCCTATTGGACCGGCGGCGGTGACGAGCGGATTCTCGCGCAGCGCGGGGAATATCTGTACGCGCTGAATACCAAAACCGGCAAGGTCTATTCCGACTTCGGGAACGGCGGTAGGGTGGATCTCAAAATCGGCCTCGGCCCCTTGATGACGGACTATCGGTGGACGGGCGCACCGCTCGTCATCCGTGACGTGGTCGTCATCGGCGCGTCGATGACGGACACGCCAGGCCGCATGGAGCAGCCGCGCGGCGACGTTCGCGCATTCGACGTCCGCACCGGAAAGCTTCGCTGGCAGTTCCACGTGATTCCGCAGGCCGGCGAGTTCGGCGTAGAGACATGGGAGAACGATTCGTGGAAGTACACGGGCCAGGCGCCCGTGTGGGCGCTCTTCAGCGCCGACGAGGAGCTTGGCTACGTGTATATGCCGATCACGTCGCCGACCAGCGACATGTATGGCGGCCATCGTCTTGGAAACAATCTGTTCGGCCAGAGTCTCGTGTGCGTCAAGGCCGAAACCGGTGAGCGCGTCTGGCACTTCCAGCTCACGCATCACGACCTCTGGGACTTCGATCCCCCTGCGGCTCCAATCCTCGCCGACATTACCGTGGAGGGCAGGCCGGTCAAAGCCGTGGTGCAGGTGACCAAGCAGGCCTTTGCCTATGTCTTCGATCGTGTGACGGGAAAGCCCGTGTGGCCAATCGAAGAACGTCCGGTCCCGCAATCCACGACGCCAGGGGAGCGGACGTCGCCGACGCAGCCGTTCCCGACCAAGCCGGCGGCGTTCGATCGTCAGGGATCGACGACCGACAACCTGATCGACTTCACGCCCGAGCTGCGACAGGAAGCGATCGCGATCGCGAAGCAGTACGTAACCGGCCCGCTGTTTACTCCGCCATCGATTCGCGGCGCGGGCGCGAACGAGACGAAGGGAACAATCCAGTTGCCGGGCTCGGTCGGCGGGGCGGACTGGCAGGGCGCGGCGTTCGATCCGGACACCGGAACGCTCTACGTTCCATCGATTGCGACGCCATTTGTCGCCGATATCGTACCTGGCGATCCGAAGCAGACGAATCTGCGGTACACGAAGGGCGGGCGACAATGGATCGGCGGGCCCCGTGGTCTTCCGCTGTTCAAACCGCCATACGGACGGATCACGGCCATCGATCTCAATCGCGGCGAGCATCGCTGGATGGTGGCCAACGGCGACGGTCCCCGCGATCATCCCGCGATCAAACATCTGAATCTGCCGCCGCTCGGCAACCCGGGGCGCAGCGCGCCGCTCCTGACCAAGACCCTGCTGTTCGTGGGTGAGGGCTCGCCAGCCATGTCGTCAAATGGGCCGCGGCTGCCTGCCGGGATGCCGGCCACGATTTCGCCTGGCTATGGAGGGAACGGGTTCAAAGCGTTGGACAAGGCAACCGGTGCAACCGTGTGGAAGATGCAGCTGCCGGCGGGGACTACAGGCGCACCAATAACTTACATGCACCAAGGCAAGCAATACATTGTCGTGGCGGTAGGGGATAACCAGCATTCCCCGGAATGGGTAGCGCTGGGGCTGCCGTAAGAGGTATGAATTTCGAAGTGCGAAGCAAGAAGTAATTCGGCCAGGCCAATTGGAAACGTCGGTTCAGAGGAGGGTGAGCGAATGGAACACATCATTGGCAAACTGCTTCATGACTACGAACATGGAAAGATGACGCGTCGTCAGCTCATTCGGACCCTGGCGCTCACGGCGACCGCGGCGTCCACCGTGGGTACCGCGGAGGCGGCCCCGGCCAACGCCACCTACATCAACCACGTTTCGATGCAGGTAGCCGACTACAGGAAGACGCGCGATTTCTATTCGGGTCTCTTCGGGATGAAGGTGACCAACGACGACGGAAAAACGCAGTGCCGTCTGACGTTTGGCGACAACATTCTCATCGCTCGCAATGCCAGCAGCCGGCCTGGCGGCAAAGTGGGGATCGATCACGTTGCGTACTCGCTGGCCAACTGGGACACGGACAAGACAGTCAAGCCGGCGGTTGAGGCGGAGCTGAAGCGCCGCGGGTTGATGATACGAGCGACCGAAGGCAGCTTCCACGTTCAGGATCCGGACGGCTTTGAAGTGCAGATGGGGGGCAAAACGCAATAAAGCGAATAGCTTTAA
>Ga0070698_100009211_pt1 | contig 10595 bp, 13 predicted proteins | sample KBSK1502metaG_FD_65477 | JGI IMG/M metagenome (GOLD analysis project Ga0070698, IMG submission 65477) | Corn, switchgrass and miscanthus rhizosphere microbial communities from Kellogg Biological Station, Michigan, USA - KBS K1-50-2 metaG | ecosystem: Host-associated > Plants > Roots >... | reverse complement strand
AGTTCATTGGGCGTAGCTAATATGTGCGCTGCGCCCAATTTCTTTTTTGTTCAGGGGAGTGAAGATGGCACCAGAGGAAGCACAGCAAAATTCGCCGCGACGGCGTGGACGACCGCCCGGTTCGAAGAACAAGACGATACGGCGTCGAGGAGCGGGCGCCAGCGATCTCGTCGGCCAGCTCAACGCGATGGTCGCTGAGCTGATCAAGAAGAACCGACAGCTGACTCGACAGGTGGCGAAGCTGTCAGCGCGAGCCGAGAAGGGCACTACCGGCAAGAGTGTCGAGCGTGGCATACGGACGCTGCAGCGCCGGGTCAAGAAGGCGCTCGGCGGCACGACCACGAGGCGCAGAAGGGCGGCGGCCCCGACGAACGGACGGCGCAAGCGAGCGACGACGACGCGACGAAGGCGGACCGCCTAGTAGCGTTCCATCTGCTTGGCGGTGCGGTATGCGTCGACGATGCTGAACAACCACAGTGCCCCACCGCCAAGCTCCATCGGTACGCCGACCGCGGCACCGATCACGCTGAGGTCGAGGTCGAAGCCGAAAAACTGAAGGCCGCCGACGCCAATCAGGTATGCGAGGCCTTTCATGTTGTGGCCGAGGTAGAAGTGGCCTAGGCCGGGCACGATCGCCAGCACCGTCGCCAGCGCTGGACTCTTGCGGGGTCGCACGTATGAGCCCTGGTACGCACCGTAAGGCGGGGCGTGGTAGGCGCCTGAGGCCGGCGCGCCACACCGGGGGCAAGGCGCGTTCGGATTTGTGAGCAGCGCGCCGCAGCGGCCGCACAGCACTTCCTGGGCCACAACTTCAGTTTGCCTGTTTTGGCATATCCTCGAACCGTGGATCTCGGATTCACCCCTGAGGAGGAGTCCTTCCGCCAGGAGGTCCGAACCTGGCTCGAGTCCAACCTTCCTGCCGAGTGGCGCCACGGCGGAGTGGGCGGGTATCGCGAGGAAGAGGCAACCGACGTTCAGCGCGAGTGGCAGAAGCGGCTCTACGACGGCGGCTGGCTGAAGCTCGGCTGGCCCAAGGAAGCCGGCGGTCGCGGCGCCACGCCAGTGATGCAGGCGATCTACCAGGAGGAGTTGGCCACGTTCGGCGCGCCGGGCATCCTGGGGCGGCTGGGCGTGACGTTGCTCGCGCCGACGCTGGTCGTGCACGGCACCGACTGGCAGAAGGAGAGGTACGTCGAGAAGATCCTCAGCGGCGAGCTCATCTTCTGCCAGGGGTTCAGCGAGCCCGACGCCGGCAGCGACCTCGCGGGCCTGCGCACCAAAGCTGAGCGACGCGACGGCAGGTGGATCCTGAGCGGGCAGAAGACGTGGTCGAGCGGAGCGCACTATTCGGACAAGAGCTTCTTGCTCGCGCGCACGGATCCGAGCGCAGAGCCGCACCGCGGCATCGGGTTCTTCCTCGTCGACATGCACCAGCCCGGCGTCGAGGTGCGGCGCATCAAGCAGATGACAGGCGGCGGTGAGTTCAGCGAGATCTTCCTTGCGGGCGCCGAAGTGGATGACCGCGACCTCGTGGCGCAGCCTGGCGACGGGTGGAAGATCGCGATGACGGTCTTCGGCTTCGAGCGCGGAGGCCTCGCCCAGGCGGCGCGTTTCGAGCGAGTCGTCGCCGAGCTGGCGGAGCTGGCGCGCGAGCGCGGCGTGGGCTCCGACCCGACGACTCGGCAGAAGATCGCCCAGGCCCGGATCGAGGCCCACGTGTTCCGGCTCATCGGGCTGCGCAACCTGACGCGCGCGCAGCACGGCCACGCACCTGGACCCGAAGCCAGCGTGACCAAGCTGTTCTGGAGTGAGATGGACAAGCGGATGCAGGAGGCTGCGATCGGCGTCGAAGGCATGTACGGCGCTCTCGCGCCCGAGTCCTCCTCTGCGCTCGAGAATGGCCGCTGGCAGTACGGCTGGATGTGGGCGCAAGCCGAGACCATCTACGCCGGGTCTTCCGAGATCCAGCGCAACATCATCGCCGAGCGCGTCTTGGGCCTGCCGCGTGGTCGATGACGTGAGCGCCACGATCACGTACGTGATCGACCGGCTCAAGTCGCGCGTCGGAGTCGAGGGACCCCCGGTGACCATAACGGTGGAAGCGGGGCACGTGAGGCGCTTCGTGGAGGCCATCGGCGATCCAAACCCGCGATGGCGGAAGGAAGCACCGCCAACGTTCCTCGTCGCGCTTGCGCCGCCATCGACGCACATGGGAGACGCCGAGGAGTGGGGCAAAGGTTGGCTCAACGGAGGCAACAGGTTCGAGTATTTCGCGAGGGTCATGATCGGCGACCAGATCACCAGCAAGGGGCACCTCGCCGACGTCTACGACAAAGCCGGATCGTCCGGTGACCTGCTCTTCATCGTCTTCGAGACGAACTACACGAATCAACGCGGTGAGCTCGTGGCGCGACTGCGAGGGACGCTGATCCGCCGATGAACGTGACTGCCGGCCAGGAGCTGCCCGAGCTTGTCAAGCACCCGACGACCCGGCAGCTCGTCCAGTACGCGGGCGCGCAGGGCGACTTCTACGAGATCCACTACGACCAGGCATACGCGCACAGCGTCGGCCTGCCCGGTGTGATCCTGCACGGGCTCCTGAAGGCGGGCTTTCTCGCACAGCTCGTGACGGACTGGCTGGGCGACCAGGGCACGCTCGAGTCCTTCGAGGTCAGCTATCGCGGCATCGACGAGCCGGGACGCCCATATCGCTGCCGCGGCAGGGTCACCCGCGTCGAAGGGCGGACGGCAGACCTGGACGTGTGGGGCGAGGACGAGTCGGGCAAGCGAACGACGGTGGGAACGGCGACCGTGACCCTGGCGACATGACCACGGTCAACTTGATCCTCAAGCTGATCCACATCTTCTCCGCCATCGTCGCCGTAGGCTCGAACGTCACCTATGGAGTCTGGAACGCTCGGATCGCCGGCGATCGCACGCACGCGAGCTTTGCGCTGAAGGGCGTCAAGTTCATCGACGATCGGATCGCGAACCCGGCCTACGGTGTCCTCTTCCTGACCGGATTGATCATGGTCTTTACGGGCAACTGGGGTTTCCAGTTGTGGGTGATCGTGGCCATCGTGCTGTTCGTCGCCGTGGCCGTCATCGGGTTTCGCGTGTTCACGCCGCTGCTGCGGAATCAGATCAGGCTGGCGGACTCGGGGGATACGACCTCGCCAGAGTTCGAGGCGTTGTCGCGACGGAGCCGCGTGCTGGGACCGATCCTGGGGATCCTCGTGCTGCTGATCCTCGTGATGATGGTCTTCAAACCCACCCTGTAGAGCCACAGCACCGAGAGCACCGAGGCGTCGATCACGCAGTAGCCGCCGGCGACGACGGACGGCGGGTTGCCCGACGGAATATGCGTCCACGGCGCGTTCGCCATCCAGGCCCAGTTGCCGAATGAAGTGCCGCAGATCTCGAGCTCGCCCACGATGAGGAAGAGGCCGGCAAAAACGGGCCATCGCGGCGACCGCAGCAGGAACCAGGCGAGGTACGGCAGCCATAGCCCACCCTGGACGTCGAGCCGGCCGGTCAGCATCGGCAGCGCCGTCAGCCCAAGGGTTGCCCACGTCCCCGCCGCGCCCAGCACGACGTATGCCACGCGGCGGCCGTGACGCAGGACGATCGGCGCGCTCGCGGTGAGCAGGCCGAACAGGTACACGATGCCGTGCCCGGCCGGCACGTACAGCGGGAGGTTGTGGAAGCGATAGTGGTAGATGCCCCAGACGAGCGAGCCGAAGACCTCGTATCCGGTCGCCACCACGACGCAGACCCACACCTGCAGGCGCACCTCGCGCGGTGCCTTCAACGCCGCGAGGTAGAGGGCCACAAAGCTCAGACCGCCGAGCACGTACTGCTGCCACAGGGCAGTGACGCGGCTGTCGGCAAAGAGACCGACGAACGTGAACGAAACCAGGTAGGCCTGCAGCCAGTACGGCTGCAGGCCCTTAGAGACTCGCTTGACTACTTGATCGTGCCCCGCTCGTCGATGAGGCTTCCCTGCAGCTTCCAACCTGATGTCGATGTCTGCCAGGTTATGACCTGCTCCTGCATGATCGGGAAGTGGTCGCTGGATGAGGTTTTCACCTTGACTCCGGGCAGCAGGAACGGATTGGTCTCGTTGAGCTGGGTGGCCGCGATGTTCATCACGTTCTGGCGCGTCAGGTTGTTGCCTGCCTGCTTCAGCACGTCGGCCATGGTGTACGCGACGGCGACGCCGTAGATGTTGAAGCCGTCGTTGACGTTGCACGTCGTGCAGTTGGCGATGACCGTCTTGTACAGCTTCATGCCGTCATCGCCGGCCCACTGCGGGTCCGTGGGGTCCTTGATGTAGCTGACGCTGGTCACGTTCTTCAACGCGGCCCCCGCGTGGGCGGCGGCAGCCATGTACACCTGAGGGTTGGAGACCGAGTTCAGGTAGATCGTCGGCTCCCAGTGGATCGCCGTCACGTAGGCGAGGGACTGGATGGACGCCTTGGGGGTCGAGAAGAGGAAGAGAGTGTCGGCGCCCTTCGCCTTCAGGGCTGTCAGCTGCGCGAACGGGTTCGCGGCCGTGACGTCGTAGCTCTCCTTGTCGATGATCATCGAGGCGTGTGAGCCGAGTCCGTCGGTCAGGCCCTTCACGTAGTCCTGGCCGTAGTCATCGTTCTGGTACAGGACGCCGATCTTGGCGCTCGGGTGGTTGGCAATGACGTCTTTGGCGTAGATGCGCGACTCACCTTGGTACGGCGGCTGCCAACCCAGGGTCCACTTGTTGGAGCTGTAGTCGAGGTCGAAGGTGGTGGCGCCCGTGGCGACGAAGAGCTGCGGGACCTTCTTCTGGTTCAGGTAGTCGCGGACCGACGTCTGCGACTGCGTGCCGAGGCCGCTGAACATGGCGAAGACCTGGTCCTGTTCCACAAGCTGGTGCGTCAGAGGCACCGTCTGGGCCGGGTTGTACTGGTCGTCCAGGATCTTGAACTTGACCTTGCGTCCGTTGATGCCGCCCTGCGTGTTGTTGAGGTATGTGAAGTAGGCGAGCTCGGCGTTGCCGATCGTCCCGTACGCGGCAGCGGAGAGGGATTGGGCGATCGTGTTGCCGAGCAGGATGGAATCGCTGGTGATGCCGACGTCCGTCTGCGGAGCCGTGCTCGTGCTGCCGCCGCAGGCGGCAAGGGCAATGAGAAAGGCCGCCACCGCGGCCAGGCGTGGCGCGAGTTTTGCCATAGAAATTCCTCCCTGTTTCATGGACAAGTATTTAAACAGTCTGAGGGTCGGGCGGCAGGTGTCCAGTCTCCCGATCACCGGCCCCACGCAGCCTCCGGTTGAGCGCAGCGTACCCCCTCGTCAGGAGGCCCACCAGTCCTGTGGGGGCAAAGATCATCAGGAGGATCAGGACCACCCCGTAGCTGACAGCCGGGCCGGCGTTCTTGACGGTCGAGGTGATCTGGTCGGGCAGCCACGTCTGGCTGGGCACCCACTGGCTGGACTCGATGGGCAGGAAGTACGCGAAGATCGCGCCGAGCAGCGGTCCCGGGATGGAGGCCAGGCCACCGATGACCGCGCCCACCAGGAGCTGGATGGACAGGGCGACCGGGAACGTGTCCGGGCTGACAAACCCGATGGTCAGGCCGAACAGCGACCCGGCGACGCCGGCGTAGAAGGCGGAGATGGCGAAGGCCAGAGTCTTGTAGCCCGCGATGTTGATCCCGGACGCCGCGGCGGCGACCTCGCCGTCGCGAATGGCGCGCATGGCCCGGCCGGGGCGGTGGCGGACGAGGTTCCACGCCAACCAGAACAAGACCAGGGCGCAGAAGAGCGTGATGTAGTAGATCCACTGCTCGCTCGTCATCGCGGTTCCTGTCACCGCTGAGTACGCGCTGCTCGCCAGTGCCGGCGGGTCGGGCTGGGGGACCAGGATGCCCTGCACGCCACCGGTCAGCCCAGCCGGTCTCTTGATGAGGCTCGGCGTGACGACGGCGAGGGCAAACGTGGCGAGCGCGAGGTAGAGCGCGGACAGGCGGAGGGCCGGAATGCCGAAGAGGAAGCCGATCCCTCCGGTCAGGAGGCCGGCGATCGGGATGGTGACCAGGTAGTCGACCTGATAGTCGTGGACGATGATCGCCGACGTGTAGGCGCCGAGCGCCATCAGCGCGCCATGGCCGAGCGACAGTTGCCCGCTGTAGCCGACCAGGATGTTCAGGCCCATGATCGCGATCGCCAGGACCAGCGCCTGCGTCCACTCGCTGGCCAGGAAGCTCGAGATCACGGTGGGAAAGCCGAGGAAGAAGATCACGACGAGCCCCACCAGCCAGTAACGGGGCGGCGCCGTCCGCGCGCGCTCCAGGACTGACCGCGCCATCAGACGCGCCTCACCGCGGCGCGCCCGAACAGGCCGTTCGGCTTGAGCAGGAGCGCAAGGATGATGATCGCAAGGCCCACGGCGAGCTGGAGGTCACCGCCGACGTGCGGGATGTACGCGCCGGCGAGGTTGATGGTGACGCCGACGATCAACCCGCCGACGACCGCGCCGAGCGGGCTCTCGATGCCGCCCAGCACCGCGGCCGCGAACGCGTAGATGATGATCGTCTGCATCATGTTCGGCTCGAGCAGGAGGATCGGGGCGACCATGATCCCCGACACGGCGCCGACCGCCGAGGCGAGCCCCCAGCCGAGGGCGAGCATCCAGCTCACCTGGACGCCGAGCAGACGACTGGCCTCCGGGTGGAAAGCGGCGGCGCGGAGGGTCAGGCCGACCGTCGTCCGCTGCAGCAATAGATAGAGGACGAGCAGGACGACGCCGGAAACCGCGATCACGCCGAGGTCGCGATAGCTGATGAAGACTCCGAGCAGGTCGACGGTCTGCGCGGAGAAGGGGCTCGGAAAAGAGCGCGGGACGTAACCGAACAGGAATCCGGCGAGGCCGTTGACCAGCGTGGCCAGACCGAGCGTGATGATGACCAGCGTCAGGATCGGCGCGCGCTCGACCGGCCGGATGACCACCCGCTGGACCAGGATGCCGCCCGCGAACGCGAGCACCAGCGTCACCGGGAACGCGATCCAGTAGCTCATGCCGCGCTGGATGAGCGCGTACGCGATGAAGGTGGCGAACATCGCCATCTCGCCCTGGGCGAAGTTGACGAGGCCCATGGCGTTGTAGATGAGCACGAGCGCGAGGGCGAGGCTGGCAAAGATGCCGCCGGTGGCGATGCCGCTGACGAGGAGCTGGAAGAGTTCCTGCATGACTAGGCTCGCGACACCCTAGTAGCCGAGGTACGAGCGGCGCACCGACTCGTTGTTCTTCAGCTCGGTGCTGTCGCCGTGCACGGCCACCCGCCCGACCTCGAGCACGTATGCGTCGCTCGAGAGCTCGAGCGCGATGCGGGCGTTCTGCTCCACGAGCAGCACCGCCACCTTGCTCGTCTGGTTGATGGCCCTGATGATCTCGAAGATCGAGCGCACGACCATCGGCGCCAGGCCAAGCGACGGCTCGTCGAGCAGCATCAGCCGAGGCTTCATCAAGAACGCGCGCGCGAGCGCGAGCATCTGCTGCTCGCCGCCGGACAGGGTGCTCGCGGAGAGCCGCCGGCGCTCCTTGAGCACAGGGAAATACTCGAAGACGCGGTCGTAGTCCTTCTTCACATCGGCTCCGTCACGCCGCAGGTGGGAGCCAAGGCGCAGGTTCTCGTCGACGGTCAGCTCGGTGAGGATGCCGCGGCCTTCGGGAACGTGCGCGACGCCGGCGCGCACGATGTCCTCGGTCGGCTTGCCGCGGAGAGACCGGCCGCCGAGGCGGATCTCGCCGGTCCATCGAACGCCGCCTGTGATGGCACGCAGCGTGGTCGTCTTGCCGGCGCCGTTCGCCCCCAGCAGCGACACCACGCCGCCGTCCGGGACCGACAGCGACACGCCATGCAGGACGGAGGTCGGTCCATATCCAGCGCGGACGCCCTCCAGCTCGAGCAAGGAGCTCATGCGGCGCCCAGGTAGGCCTCGATGACGGCCGGGTTGCGCTGGACCTCGGACGGCGAGCCTTCGGCGATCTTCTTGCCGAAGTCGAGCACGACGACGCGGTCGGAGATGCCCATCACGAATGCCATGTGGTGCTCCACGAGGAGCATCGTCACGCCGAGCTCGGTGTGGACGCGGCGCAGCAATCGAGCGGTCGCGTCCACCTCCTCGTGGCTGATGCCCCCAGCCGGCTCATCGAGGAGGACGAGGCGGGGCCTGGACACGAGCGCTCGGGCGAGCTCGACGCGCTTCTGCAATCCGAAAGGGAGGCCTGCCACCGGGCGGCTGGCCTGCGCCGACAGGCCGACGAAATCGATCATCTCGAGCGCCCGCCTGCGCGAGTCAGATTCCGCCCTGACGGCGCCGGGCAGCGGCACCGACGCCTGCAGCCATCCGCTCTTGGTGCGCATATGGTCGCCGACCAGCACGTTCTCGAGGACCGTCATCGAGCGGAACAGGGCGACGTTTTGAAACGTTCGCGCCAGGCCGTGGCGGACCACGTTGTGCGGCCGGATGCCGCGGACCGAGTCGCCATCGATGAGGACCGCGCCGCCGCTCGGCCGGTAGACGCGGGTGATGACGTTGAACAGCGTCGTCTTGCCCGCTCCGTTCGGACCGATCAGCGCGACAACCTGCCCCTCCTCGACGTTGAAGGAGACGCGGTCGAGGGCGACCACTCCTCCGAAGCGCACGCTCAGGTCGCGCACTTCGAGGAGCGGGGCCATCAGCGGAATACTAAGTTCGGCCCGCGGCGGGGGCCACTAGTCGCCCGGCTGTGGCGGCTCCGGGGAGTCATCCGGCGCGGCCTGCGGTTCTGGGAAGCCCCAGCCCGAGGAACCGGCGCCCCATTCCACCGGCGGACCCCACTCGACCTCTGGCGGCGCCTGGGCCTCGGACGCCGGCGGTGCGGGCGGCACTGCCTCCGGCGGCGCAGGCGGCGCCTTGGGGTGTTGCGTCGACGATGGTTCGCTCCACGCCGACGCGGGCAGCTCGGGCGCCGGCGCGGGTGGCGCGGTGCCGAATCCGGCCGAATAGTCCGGGCGGGTGGCCCGGTGCATCACGGCCGCCGTCGGCAGCATGCGCTGACGGGGCCGCCGCGCCATGGTTACCAACCAGTAACCGACCGAGAGGGCGATACCCAGGAGCCCGGCGATGGGCAGGAACACGAACGGCGGTCGCGAGATGACGTCGAATCCGCTGAGCGAGACGCCGGCGACCGGGCTGGGCGTGGGTCCGAGGCTGACGACCGGCTCGGGTGAGGGCGAGGGTGACTCCGACGGCGAGGGTGAGGGCGTTGGCGTCGCCGGCACGTTGATCGTGAAGAACGCGCACGGGTTGGGCTGCACGCTCGCGCACAGCTTGTGCGGGCCGGGCGCGTCGCCGGGAAAGGGCTTGACCCTGGTGTTGAAGTTGCCGTTGCCGTCGGCGCGGGCCGCGCCGGCGACGTGTGCCGCCTGGTCCCAGTAGAGGCTCAGGTCCTCGTTGGCCAGGAACTGGCCGCCGGTGACGTTGATCACCGTGTTCGCGTCGCCCGACGTCACGTCCAACGAGATGAAGGCGTTGACGGGAACCGGCGTCGGAGTCGGGCTTGGCGTGGGTGTAGGAGTCGGGGTCGGGGTCGGGGTGGCCGTCGGCGACGGTGCGGGTGTCGCATCTGGAGTTGGGGTTGGAGTCGCTGCCGTCAGCAGAAACCACGCGGGAACGACGAAGACCAGGGCCGGGGACAAACGCATGAAGCGCGGGAACGATACCAGATGCTGTTTTGTTACACAGGGGGCCACGGGATCGACCAGGCCGACGATGGCTCCGGGAACCTCCAGCCAAGGTCCAGGACCGCGCGCAGCCGCCTCTTCAGAGCACGAAGCTCGCCCGCGCCGAGCAGATCGCGCATGACGTCGCGGAGCTCGCCCCGCTCGACCTGGACGAGCGCGCGCTCGACGTCGCCGCAGAGGTCGTCGGGCAGCTGCTGCCCGGAGAAGTCCCAGATCACCGTGCGCAGCTTCTCGTCGACATGGAAGGTGAGGCCGTGGTCGATGACCCACACGTTGTCGTCGGCGTCGAAGAGGCAGTGGCCGGACTTGCGGTCCGCGTTGTTGGCGATCACGTCGAAAAGGGCGACTCGCAACCACGTGTCGCGCCGTTCCCCGCTGTGGCCAAGGAAGTGCCGGTTGTCCGCCTGGATGAACTGCTGCATCGCGCCGACACCGTGGGGCGCCTGATCGCGCACGACCGTGGGTGGGATGCGTGGCCAGCCAAGGACTTTGCTGAGCTCGTACGCCGCGACCTCTCGCTTGTACAGCGAGCCTGCCTCGAAGTCCCACAGCGGAGACTCGCCGCGCGCGGGCTTGTAGACCGCGCGCATCCCGGACGGCGGACGTGGGGCGAGACGAGCCAGAAAGGTGTAGTTCGAGGCGCCGTGCAGCAGGCCGAGGATCGTCACGTCCGGCAGCTCGCGCAGGAGCTGCTCGACCCCGGCCTGCTCAGAAGATGGGCCGGGCACCGTTCATGACCGGGCAGGGGTGGCCGGCGGGGTCCATGGGCAGGCCACACCGCGGGCACAGCGGCCGGCCCGCGGCAAGCACCCCCTCGGCCTGCTTGGAGAA
>Ga0070698_100009210_pt1 | contig 10595 bp, 17 predicted proteins | sample KBSK1502metaG_FD_65477 | JGI IMG/M metagenome (GOLD analysis project Ga0070698, IMG submission 65477) | Corn, switchgrass and miscanthus rhizosphere microbial communities from Kellogg Biological Station, Michigan, USA - KBS K1-50-2 metaG | ecosystem: Host-associated > Plants > Roots >... | reverse complement strand
AGAACTTGAGCTCCAGGCCATCGATGTACTGGCGCAGCGCGACCAGACGAGAGGCCAGCTCGGCGTCTTCTCGAACCATGAGAGCCATGCCCAAACGATAACAAACAAACGTACGACTGTCAAGAGCCAAAATACGAAATTGACTTCATACAATCGCCGTCACCAGCAACCCAAACCTAGCCCTGACGCCCTCTTCCCAGTTCCTCGTAACCGCCGAAGCCAGGCAGAACGAAACCCTAGATCGACGACAAGCACGAGCTCCTAGGCCGCCGGCAGCGTCAGCGTAAACTCGCTTCCCACGCCGGGCGCCGACCTCACCGTCACATCCCCGCGATGCCTGGACACGATCTCTCGACAGAGGAACAACCCCAACCCTGTCCCGGGAATCGTCACATTCGCCTCCGTCGGCACGCGCCCGAACCGCGTGAACAGCGTGGGTAGGTGCTCCGGCGCGATGCCCACCCCCTCGTCGCGGACGCCGAAGTAAACGTGCGCTCCCACGCGGCGCACGGTGCAGGTGATGTCGCCCCCGCCCGGCGAGTACTTCACCGCGTTGTCCATCAAGTTCGACACGACGGTCCCGATCCGCGCGCGTTCACCGTGGACCAGCAGCGGCGTCGTGTCCGCGTCGAGCGTGAACCGGTGGTTCGGCGACAGGGGCCGAAACACGTCGAGCTGCTCTTGCACCACGTCGCCCAGGTCGAACGTCTCGCGGTACAGGTCGAACGTGTCGTGCTCCAGGCGCGCGGTCTCCAGCATCTGCTCGACCAGCCGCTCCATTTGAGCGAGCTTCGTCTCCAGCAGCCGCGCCACCGCCGGGATCTGGTCCGCGGGAATGGCGCCATCCTGGAGCATCGAGTTGTACCCCCGGATCACGGTCAGCGGCCCGCGCAGCTCGTGCGACGCGAGGTTCAAGAACTGCGTCTTCACCTGCTCCAGCTCGGCCATGCGCTCCGCGTGCGAGCGCAGGCGCGCCGCCTCGCGGTCGCGCTCGGCGTTGCTCGCCTCTTCGCGGATCCGGCGCTCCGTCAGATCGCGCGTCACCTTGCCGAAACCGCGCAGCAGGCCCGTGTCGTCCCGCAGGGCTGTGATCACCACCAACGACCAGAACCGCGACCCATCCTTGCGGATGCGCCAGCCCTCTTCCTCGTAGCGGCCCTCGCGCGTTGCCACCTCGAGCTCCCACTCGGGCTTCTTGTTCACCGCATCCTCGGCGGGGTAGAACACGGAGAAATGACGGCCGATGATCTCATCGGCGGTGTAGCCCTTGATCCTCTCCGCGCCTTCGTTCCAGGTCACGATCCGCCCGGTCGTGTCCAGCATGAAGATCGCGTAGTCGACCACGTTCGAAACGAGCAGCTCCAACTGGTCGCCGGCCGAGGCGCCAGTGCTCCTCTTCCGCAGGACTCCTTCGATCTTAGGGTCTGACGACCGCTCCGCGGTTGGCGGCTGGAGCTAGGCCACCGTGACGGCCATCGACTCCCGCCTCGACTCCGTCCACCTTTGAACGATCTCCTCGAGCATCTCGATGTCCGCCGATATCTCGCCGCGCTCGTGCAGCGGCAGCTCGACGGCGGCGTCACGCAGCTTGCCGGTGAGCACGTTCCCCATCTCGATGAGCCGTGTGTACGCCACCACCCAGTAGTCCGCATCTTCTGGCGAGGCCCAGTTCAGGACCGCGGCGCGGTACTGGTGCTGGGCCAGGGCGGCCTCCGCCTGCAGGCCGTCGACGCGCTTCTTCAGTGCGCCGACACCCGTCGCGGCCAGTCGCCGCCGGAGCGACACGAGCAGCAGACGCTTGGACTGCAGGATGAGCATTCGGGACGTGATGATCTTGCTCAGGCCGTGGTCCGGCAGGCGGCCTGCGCCGAGCGCTCTCTCGCTCACTCGCCGCTCCTGGCCAGCGACGCGGCGATGCCGTAGCCGCGGTTGCGTACCACGGTGATCGCCTCCCCCAGCCCAACCTCGCGGAGCCGGTTGCGCAACCGCATGATGTACGTCCGCACCTGCGCGTCGGAAAGGCGCGAATTCTGCCACGCGAGGGTGGCCAGCTGTTTGCTCGTGAAGGGACGCCTGGGGTGGCGGAGCAAGAAGTCGATCAGGTCCGCCTCGCGCCGCGTCAGACGGAGGGCCTGGCCCGCGTAGGTGAGCACATGCTCCTTGCGATCGATCACCACACCCGCGAGCTCGGCGTGCCGGTCGCGCCACATCGCCAGCCGGTCCTCGATCCACGCGAGGTTGCCTCGCAGGTCCTGCGCGTGCGGCGAGCCGTTGGCGCGCGCAATCACCGAGCTGAGGACCGCAGCCATCTCCTCGTAGATCGAGATCCACCCCGCCACCTCGGGCAGGGCAGATGTGGTCAGGTCCTCCCCGGGAAGCTCCGCGAACTCGCGACCTGCTTGCGGCATGACCCAGCCTCCACCGCAGACATTACAACGACAGGCCCAGTTCGAGCCGCCGATTTTGGCCCCGAATTTTGCGCTGTCGAGTCTATGGTGGGGGCGGTATGGCTGCGGCAGGCAGCAGGGTCCGTTCGCAAACAAGCCGGGGGGCACACACAGGGCAAGGGGCCAGCGTCCAGAGGGAGGACGCGGCCCCTTTGCCATCTCTGGACGTTTACGTGCCCGCGATCGAGAGCCTGGAAGAGATCACCGGTTGGCTGGGGACCTTCCGAGAGCGCCTTCGCGTGGCGCGCATTGAAGACCAGACGCAGATGGCACAGGTCGTGAGGCAGCTCGAGGCCCGTTACCAGATGAGACGCGCCGAACTGTCCTGAGGCAGCTTGCCGTCGCGGTCAGTTGAGGAACGCGCCGCTGCGGAAGTCGAACAGGTCGGGGTGGGCCTTCAGCGCTTGCAGCAGCGCGACGCCGTCGAATTGGCGCACGTCGTACTGACAGAGCGTCACCATCGGGTACCGCTTGCACATCACGTCGTATGCCTGCTCGTACTGGAACATCTCCTCCTCGGAGGCGAACATCCGCCGCTCCTCCGCCATCTCGCCCACCACGCGAATCACGGTCGGGCCCTTCGCTCGCGCAGTCGCGAGCATCTCCTCCCACCGGGCGATCGCCTCGGCGGCGGTCGCGCCCCCGAACTGCACGACTGTGACCCCGTGGTCGAGGTCGAGATGGCGCCGGTACTGCTCGACGGCCTGGCCCGAACCGACCAGAAAGCAAGGCTGGTGGAGGCGCACGCCTTCGGCGAGAAACGGGACGGTGAGACGCAGGGCGCCTGAGTCGCTGCTGAAGAGCGTGGCCAGGTGCGCGGGGGCGGGCACGCTCATCCCTGCGACGCTGGCGGCAGCCGACGCGTCAGACCGGGGCGTGGACCGACTCATGAAGGCGATGAGGTCCGCCTCGGTGAAGCGCCGCTCGCGCCGGCGTCCCACTCGGTGGCCCGGCAGCAATCCGGCGTCGAACCACCGGCGGATCGACGCCTGGCTGACCCGGAGAAAGCGAGCCGCTTCGGCCGTATTAAGCAAACCCTTCAGCGTTGTACTTTACTCTGCAGTGTTACTATCATTGCATAGCATTGCCGATAAAATGAAGTTAAGAGCTGTGGACAGAACCGCCGACGACTCACCAACATCCGGCCTGCTCGTGCCGGAATGGCTGCGCGCCGCGCGCGCGTACGGCTTCCTGGCCCGCCTCCCGGATTCCCTCGTCCTCGAGGTGATCGCCGGGGCGCAGCGCATCGAGTACCCGCGAGGCGGCGTCGGCCTGCGGTGGGACGAGCAGCCCAAGACGGCGATCGTGTTGCGCGGGTCGGCGCGCGCGTTTCTGGCGTACCCCGACGGTGGCCAGATCACGACGCGCTACCTACGTCCGGGCGACATCAGCGGCGTCTTCGCCGCGCGCCAGCCGCACATAGCGCGGGGCATCCAGGCCCTCGAAGAGTGCGAGCTGCTGATCATCGAAGGCGAGCGCCTGAAGCAGCTTTCGCTGGCCCACGCCGCGGTCGGCTGGGCGCTGGTCGAGGAGCTGACCAGCGTTCTCAACATGACGCAGCGGGCGCTGTACGTCCGGGCCTACGCCAGCGTCCGCCAGCGGGTGGCGATGGCGATCATGGACCGGGCGGCCCTGGCCGGGGACGTCGTGCCCGGCCAGACGATCACCGGCACGCAGAGCGAGCTGGCGACCGCTGCGGGCACGGTGCGCGAGGTCGTGGCGACCGCGCTGCAGCGGTTCAAGCGCGATGGCCTGGTCGACGTCAAGCGTGGAGTCGTGGTGATCCTCGACCCGGCTGGGCTCGAGCGCGAGGCCAACGGCAACCTCGACCTGAACCCGAGCTAGAGCGCCGAGACGCCGACCTCCACGCGCCGCGTGCGTGGACCGTCCCACTCGCACAGGAAGATCGCCTGCCACGTGCCGAGAGCGAGCTTGCCGTTCCGCACTGGCACGTCGCACGAGGGCCCGACCAGAACCGCCTTGATGTGCGAGTCGGAGTTGCCCTCCGAGTGCTCGAACGCGGCCTCTTTGGGCACGAGCTCGGCGAGGTGCGACTCGATGTCCCCCGCTACGTCAGGGTCGGCGCCCTCGTTGACGGTCACGCCGGCGGTGGTGTGGGGGATGAAGACGTGGCAGAGGCCCTCGGACACCCCGGATCTCGTCACCGCCTCGGCGACGCGCTTCGTGATGTCCACCAGCTCCGAGCGGCGCCTCGTCGCGACCTCGAAGCTGACCCAGCCCATCAGGGAGAAAGCTACTAGACCTCGGCGGTTGGAATTGTTGGACGCACCGTGCGGTTGTTTGAGCTCGGAATCCTCGAATTTCGGGCCTGGCACGCCGGCGACCCCAGAGGGGGTCGAACGGGTTTGCGGGGGCGCCCGGGCGGGTAAACCAGCAGGTGCATGCAACTCCAATCCTCGGTCTCACTGTGGCTGGACGCAGCCGACGACGATTCCCGGGCTGGCTCGCGTGAGTCCGCGCCGGATCTCTCCGACGTGCTCTCCGACATGGAGGAGCAGCCCAAGGCCCCGGCCGAAACAGGCCAGGCCGAGAGCGACGACTCCCTGGGCGCCTACCTGCGGGAGATCGGCCGCGGCACCCTGCTGACCAAGGAGCAGGAGATCGAGCTGGCCAAGCAGATCGAGGCGGGCTCCGACGCGGCCCGGCGCCGCATGACCGAGGCCAACCTGCGCCTGGTCGTCTCCATCGCCAAGAAGTACCAGGGCCGCGGAATGCCCTTGCTGGACCTCATCCAGGAGGGCAACGTGGGCCTGATGCGGGCGGTCCAGAAGTTCGACCACCGCCGCGGGTTCAAGTTCTCGACGTACGCGACATGGTGGATCCGCCAGGCCGTGCTGCGCGCCATCGGCGACCAGGCCCGGACGATCCGCCTGCCCATCCACATCGGCGACCAGACGAACAAGCTGGTCCGCGTTTCCGACCGCCTGCGCGACTCGCTCGGCCGGCAGCCGACCGACGAGGAGATCGGCGAGGAGCTGGGCCTGACCACGGACGAGGTCGAGGCCCTGCGCCGCACCTCGCGCGACACTGTGTCCCTGGAAACGCCGATCGGCGAGGAAGGCGACACCGAGCTCGGCCACCTGATCGAGGACGCGAACGCGGAGTCGCCCGCCAACGCGGCGCTGGAGTCGGACCTGAAGGACCAGGTCGACCAGGTGCTGGGTTCCTTGCGACCGCGGGAGCGGAGGGTCATCCAGCTGCGCTTCGGCCTCGGCGACGGCCACCAGCGCGCGCTCGACGAGGTCGCGCGCCGCATGGGCACCAGCCGCGAGACGGTGCGCCAGCTCGAGCGCCAGGCGCTGGCCAAGCTGCGACGCAGCGGCCGGGCCGACGCGCTGCGCAACTACTCCGCCGACTGAGCAAGCAGCGCTCCTCCTCGCCAACGTAGGCGAGGCCACAATGAGGAGCGCATCGTGATCGGGCTCGGAACATACCTGGCGTTTCTTGGGGTGTCGCTGCTTGTCATCTGCACGCCCGGCCAGGACACCGCGCTCACCATCCGCAACACGCTGGCCGGCGGCCGCTCCGCCGGCGTCGCGACCGCATTCGGGGTCTCCGCCGGGCAGGCGACGTGGACGGTGGCGACGGCGGCAGGCCTGGCGGTGGTGTTGATGGCGTCGGCGCCGCTCTTCCTGGCCGTCCGGCTGGCGGGCGCCGCCTACCTCGTCTGCCTGGGCATGCGAGCGCTGCTCAACGTTCGGCTGCCCCATCGCCCCGCTGCGCGGGGCTCATCTCCGCAATCGGAAAAGACGGCGTTCGTCCAGGGCTTCCTCAGCAACCTCTCCAACGCGAAGATGGTCGCCTTCTTCATAAGCCTGCTGCCCCCGTTTGCGGGGCCGCACCCCAGCTTCGTCCTGCTGATCGCTCTCGGGCTGAACTTCAGCCTGCTGACGCTGGCCTGGCTTGTGGGCTACGCGGTCGCGATCGAAAGGATGGGCCGGTGGCTGCGTGGCACCGCCGTCCGCCGCGCGCTCGACACAGCCCTGGGCGCGGTGCTGGTGGCGCTGGGCCTTCGCGTCGGAGCGGAGGCGCTCGCATCGTCCTGACAAAACCACTCTTGCGAGCGGTCCAGACATGCGCAACACTTGGCTCGGAATTCGAAGACACTCTTTCAGGAGGATGGGGTAATGCCGAGAGCCAAGCAGCTGACTGTTACCGTCCCGGACCGGCCAGGGACGCTGGGTGAGATCGCGACGGCGCTGGGCGCCAAGAAAGTCAACATCGTCGGGTTCGCAGGCGCCAAGCAAGGCGACCAGGGGATGATCTGGTTCGTCGTCGACAAGACGGCCGCGGCCAAGAAGGTGCTCGCCGCCAACGGCTGGAACGCGACCGAGGACGAGGTCCTCGCCGTCACGCTTACCGACTCTCCCGGCGCGCTGGGGCGATTCGCTGCCAAGCTGGGCAAGGCGGGGGTGAACATCACATTTGCCTACACCGGTTCGGCCGGCAGCGCCAGAAAGCTGACCGCCTACTTCGGGGTCTCGGACCTCAAGGCGGCGCTGAAGGTCAGGCCTTGACGGCGTAGCCGGCCAGGCCGCGCTCCATCCGGGAGAGCGCCCGGCGGGCCTGGATCCGGTAGTCGTCGGCGAGGCGCTTGCCCTGCCAGCCTGCGAGCACGCGCCGGCGCACGTGTGCCACGAGCGCGCGCTGGGCGCCCATCAGCGCGCTGGCTGCGGCCAGCGGCTCCACGTCGTCGGGCGCGGCGCCACTCTCCTCGGCCAGCAGTTCCGCCAGCCGCACCACGTAGCGGTCGACCATCTCGCGCTCTCGGGCGATGAGCGACGGGCTCGCCGAGATGATTCGACCGGCGGCGCGGATGTCCACCGCCGTCTGCTTCAGGCCGAGCCGGTCGGCTCCGGCGAGCAGCATGCGGCGGAAGACCTTGACGGCGGACTCTCCCTTCGTACGGTCGCGCACCGCCTCGACCAGCTGTTCCTCATAGAGCTGCATGCCCCCAAAGAAGAGGTCCTCCTTGCTGGGGAAATAGTTGAACACGGTCACTTCTGAAACGTCGGCCGCGCGCGCCACCTCGGCCACGCTGACGCGTTCGAACCCTTTCTCGACGAACAGGCTCTGGGCGACGTCGAAGATGCGCTGCCGGGTCTGGAGCTTCTTGCGCTCGCGGAGTCCGGGCTGAACCGCCATCCCTTGATTCTAGCCGAATAAGCTGGGTTGCCCAATATTTTTAGTCACAATAAGTTTGTGGTAACTTAGGCGCCAAGGCTGGATTCAAGGAGGTCGCCATGAGTCTCTATTCGATCGCGTTGTTCCTGCATGTCGTGGGAGCGCTCTCGCTGTTCGCCCTGCTGGCCATCGAGGGCGTTTCGCTCCGTGCGGGCATGCCGGCCGGGGTCGTGCAGCGCATCCTCGGCCCGATCTCCGCGCTGCTGATCCTCGTCCCCGGCTTCTACATGGTCATCACGTCAGCGGGTTGGCGGGGCTGGGCCGAGGTCGGGTTGGTCAGCTACGTCGTGATCGCCGTTCTCGGCGCTTACACCGGGATCAGTCTGATGCGCGGGCGCATGAGCCTGCGGGCCGCCAACATCTCGTGGCTCGGTCGAGTGGGCATCGCGCTCGGTGTCGTGTTCGACATGACGGTTAAGCCCGACGTCCTGTTCGCGTCGATCGCGGTGGTGGTGGGGCTGGCCGCCGGCGCGGCGATCGGCGCGCTGGCGCGGCGGAAGGTGACGACGGCATGAGCATCGCCATTCCGCGCGCGGGGGAACACCGACGGGTGGCGCTCGGCTTCATCGCCGTCGCCCAGCTGATGATCGCCCTCGACGCCACCATCGTCAGCATCGCGCCGCCATCGGCCCAGATGGCGCTGGGCGCGTCGGACGCCGACCGTCAGTGGGTGGTCACCGCCTAAACGCTCACGTTCGGCGGGCTCTTGCTGCTGGGTGGCCGGATCGCCGACTACGTTGGTCGCAAGCGCGCCTTCCTCGCCGGGCTCGGAGGTTTTGCGTTGGCGTCGATGCTCGGCGGCGCGGCGCCCGACTTCACCGTGCTCGTCGCCGCCCGCGCGGCGCAGGGTGCTCCGGCGCCACGCTTGGCATGAGAAGTCCGCTTCAGACCCGCGCGCTGCCTCGGAGCGGCGTTCCAGGGGCTTGACAGGGCGCCGGGCTGGCGCGTATTCTTCCGATCAGTTAATTAGCCAGATGGAAAAATACAGTGACGGCTGATCACCTGAGCGTCACGTTCGCAGCCCTCGCCGACCCCACCCGGCGAGCGATCCTGGCTCGTCTAGCCCAGGGGGAGGCCTCGGTCACGGAGCTGGCCAAACCGTTCGACCTGAGCCTGCCCGGCATCTCCAAACACCTGAAAGTGCTGCAGCGCGCGGGCCTCATCACGCAAAGCCGCCACGCCCAGTGGCGCCCGTGCCGGCTCGAGGGCCGCCGGCTCCAGGAGGCTTCGGAGTGGGTGGGGGAATACAGGCGCTTCTGGGATGAAAGCTTCGAGCGCCTGGACGAAGTTCTGCAGGATTTGATTCAAAAGGAGAAAGACGATGACCACCAGAGGAGAGAAGACCGTGCCGAAGACTGAGTACACCATCGAACCCGGCAAGCAGGACATCATCTCGACGGTCGTGCTCGACGCCCCGCGAGAGCTGGTCTTCAAGGCTTACACCGACCCCAAGCTGTTCGCGCAGTGGTGGGGCCCGCGGCGATACACCAACGACGTTGAGAAGTTCGACATCCGCCAGGGTGGCGAGTGGCGAGTCATCCAGCGCGGGGCGGACGGCGGGTCGCACGCATTCCGCGGCGTGACCCACTCAGTGGATGCGCCGGAGCGCATCTGCCAGACGTTCGAGTACGAAGGTGTGCCTGGGCACGTGGCCCTGCAGACGGCGACGTTCGAGTCGCTGGGCAACAAGACGAGGGTCGTCGCCCAGATCGTGCTCCAGTCCGTGATGGACCGCGACGGCATGGTCGCGGCGGGCATGCAGTCGGGCGCGGACGAGTCGATGGAGCGGCTGGCCGAGCTGCTCGAGCAGATGAAGGCCGGCAAGTAATCGAGGCGACGGCGAGATCCCCGGATAGTCCGGACTATCCGGGGTCTTGCCCAACGAGAAGTTCCGTGCGGACTATCCGAAGAGTTGAGAGGGAGTTTGCAGAAGATGGCAAGAGCTGGAACGTCGACTTCGGCTGAGGTGGACGCGTACATCGCGGCCGCGCCCAGGAAGGCGCAGCCGATGCTGCGGCAGCTGCGGCGCACGATTCGGGCGGCGGCCCCGATGGCGCAGGAGAGGATCAGCTACCGCATGCCGTTCTACGAGTACAAGGGCCGGCTGATCTACTTCGCCATCCACCCGACACACATCGGCATGTATCCGTCGGGCGACGCGAAGGGTCTGGAGAAATACCTGACGGAGACAGCCACGCTTCGCTTCCCGCTCGACCAGCCGCTGCCTCTCGATCGCATCCGCAAGCTCATCGAGGAGCGCGTGCGGGAGCGCGACGCCGGGCAGAAGGTGCGAATGGTGCCAGCCTCTCGCCGGCCCGCGAGGACGCGATCAGCTTCTCGAGCCGGCGCGTCCGCGTCTCGTCGCGCTTCGCGCTCATGACCCAGAAGGACGCCGTCCGGCGATAAGAAGGAGCCTGCGCCTCGAAGAAGGCCCAAGCTCTCTTCTGCTTTCTGAACGCCGCCTCGGACGAGGCATCGAATCCGCGCGCTCGGCTCTCGTACGAGTAGATCCGCGACCGCGCCTCGTCCCGCTTGTCGAACTCGGCCCGACCATTGGGGTGGACAAGGCCCAGCGCCTCGAGCTCCAGGAAGCGCTTGATGTTCACCGCGCTCCACACGCTGCCTTTGCGGCGCGGCGTTATGCGCTGCGCCGACATGTCTGCGCCCAGCGGGTAGCGCACGCTGTCGATCCATCCGAAGCACAGCTCCTGATCGACCACCTCCTGCCACGTGACCGAGGGTCGGCCCGACCGCTTGTGGTGGTACCCGAGCCACAGCTCGGCCGCGGTCTCGTGGTTGGCCTCGAACCACGTCCGTAGCCCGGCCGGCGCCTCGAAGAAGATCACGTCCTCGGGCCGCGGAGGCTTCATCGTTACCGCACGTGAATATCCCACGCGGTCCGATGCGCCGTCTCGCCGACCTCTCCGGAACGGACCCGGCGCG
>Ga0070698_100009209_pt1 | contig 10595 bp, 10 predicted proteins | sample KBSK1502metaG_FD_65477 | JGI IMG/M metagenome (GOLD analysis project Ga0070698, IMG submission 65477) | Corn, switchgrass and miscanthus rhizosphere microbial communities from Kellogg Biological Station, Michigan, USA - KBS K1-50-2 metaG | ecosystem: Host-associated > Plants > Roots >... | reverse complement strand
CCGAAAGGAGCTGTGCTCTCGACGTTTAAGGCTCCCTCCACCATCGCTGCATACTCTTCCAATACCTCCAATTGCGCCCGTTCTTGCTCTTTCTGATCTTTCTTCTCCTTTGCTTGCTGCAGGCGTTTGTGGAGGTTTTGACGATATTCATGCGTCTTTTGTTGCATGCGGATGCGCATTTCCGTCTTGGTGCGCTGATCCAGCACGAAAATGAGCCGCCCCGCTTCGCGCATGGCATGGAACTGACAGATTTGATGCGGTGTTTCCGGCCACAGATCGGCGACGGCTTGCAATTCGGTGGGTTGGGCGGAGCTTCTCACCCCGATCACTGGCAAGTCAAGCGCTACGGCAGGGGCTAACACCTGTTTCATGCGCTCTTTCGTGCTCTCGGTGACATTTTCCGCCGTCAAGATCCGGCCGGTGAGCACGTCACGGACCAGAGAGATCGTTTCATTGCCTTTATCTGGTTGCATGCCATCGATGGAAAGCAACAAGCCATCGTTCTTTTTCACCTGTTCTTTCCATGCCGTATCATGGCTCACCTCCGTCCCCGCACGCAACAAGGCGGTGTAGGCTTCAAACAGAAAGAGGATTTCTCGTCGTGAAATCGTTTGGCCCAGAGAGGCCAAACGTTCGGTGAGGATGCAATGGATTTCATCGACGGTTTTGTGCTCTCGGAGTCGAAGCTGTCCTACCAGGATGACGATATCCAGCCCAAACGTAAAGCCTGGTAAGGCCAACGCATCCGCCTCTACACTCCGATAGAGGAGCTTGCGTCCCGGACAATCAGAGAGGGGACAACGATATCCACAATGGATCAGCTTGATCACTTGCTTGAGCGTGATGACCGTCCGTTGCGAAATGGTCACACATCGCTGTAATCGACTCTGGCATTCCAAGCAATGGGTCAACTCTGGACGCATGATACGTTTGGCTACCTGAGCGTATGCCTTTCTCGTTCGCATTGGCTCTCCTCCCTGCTCTTCCCACTCGTTCCAATGGTTCCTTCTATTCTATCACACCTCTCTGTACGCGGTTATTGCCCCCACGGTTTACATAGCCCTGTCCTACGCACTAAACCAACTCCTATCAGCACTGCCAATGTTGCTACAATGAGACCAGTAGCTGTACTTCATATTCCTCCCACAGCAAGTATAGATGCTGGCAAAGTTATCGATGTCGTTGTAGCATGCGTTTTTGCGCAAACGCCGTACTGGCTCTATCTGTTAGGCTATTATCCGGTGTTGGCAATGCAACGGCTGGATTAGCTCGAGGATGTTCGCTGGCGTGATAATGTCATACGGGTTATTGTAGCTCGTAGGTTGCTTCACGACATGAACTAGCATGCTGATAGTCTACTACTCTGTGGCTGAACTAACGGTAAGTGTCATCGTATAGGTTCTTGCCGCCGTATATGTATATGTAACTATCAGGCCATCAACCGTAATACCCATAACCAAAATTCTAGGTGAAAGTAAGCGCATTACTGCTATGGAGGATATATTTACTATACTGTGGAGTAAAATTATTCATGACGAGGCGACACTTTGAAGACCTTACACGTGGTGGCCAGGTTCGACGGATGAGGCGACTGGCAGAAACAGCGCTTACTGCCTATGATCTTGGAGAAGTGCATCTGACGCCATTAATGCATTTTTTTAACACAACATTCCGTATTGATACCTGTCTCCAGTCACCTGGGGCAAGTCAGGAGTACTCAGCGGCATGCAAAGGGGAACGCTATGTTATCCGCATCCATCGTCCAGGTTCTCAGGATGCGTTGACAATTCAGTCAGAACTCCTCTGGTTGCAGGCTCTGCGACGTGAGGCAAGTCTGGTTGTGCCAGAGCCGGTGCCGACTCGCGATGGAGCGTTACTAACTATAGCATCCACAACAAGGGTACCGGAACCGAGACAGTGTGTGGTCTTCCGTTGGGTACATGGCCGTTTTCTCCGCTCCAGTCTCGGAGTAAAAGAGCTTGAGCGCGTTGGAGCGTTTATGGCAAAGCTCCATCGGCATGCCGAGTGTTTTGTCGTACCCGAAGATTTCTTTCGGAAACGATGGGATTATGACGGACTGCGTAGTGGCGTGCTGGGAACTGACCTGGAGCAGAGTTGGGCACATTTATTGCGAGAGGATTGTACGATACTGGATGCGGTTGCTGAGAGGGTTCAGCAAACAATGCACACTTTGCGAGAAGGGCGAGAGGTATTTGGGCTGATTCATGCCGATTTGTACGAGAGAAATTACTTATTCTCCAAAGGGGAAGTGCATGCCATCGATTTTGATGGATGTGGTTGGGGATACTACCTCTTCGATATTGGTGTAGCCTTCTCGACGTTGCTGGCTCGAACCGATTATCCAGCACTACGGCAGGCATTTCTGGAAGGGTACCGGCGGGTGCGACCCCTCTCTGTGAGCCACGAAGCACTTATTGATACCTTCATAGCAGGCCGGCTCATGTGCCATGTGCTCTGGCTGGCTGCGCACGTGGATGAGCCGTCGTATGGCATGCGGGCGATTCGACGTATAGAGAATGAGCTAGGGGAACTCAAGTCTTTTTTGGATCAATAATTCCTCGGACCGACAATGGCGCTTGCCAGAGAAGATTAGGCATCAAGAGGTGATGATCCTTTTCTGGCTCTTCTTGAGTTCGACTTTGTACATTTTGGGTGGGGAAACCAGGTATGAAGCTTCCTTTGACGTAAGATAGAAGCAAACCAAAGCTCATCTTACCAAGGAGGAAGTTCATGCCCCATTCAGACCCCATTATAGCAATTCTTGCCCAATTTCGACCATTGTTTACCGCACCAACCTGGAAGAAAGTGATGCCGCTTCTGATTGGAACCATTGTAGCACGAGGACGCCGAACCGTGACGGCAGCCTTGTATCAAACAGTACATCCATTCGATACGAACTTTCGTGCGTTTCACCAGATGCTGAATCGGGCTCGCTGGTCTCCGTTACAGGTGAGTCGGCACTTACTCTCACTCCTCATGGAGAGCTTTGTCCAAGCAGGAGGCGGCATCGATGTCGTGATCGACGAAACGCTGGAACGGCGCTCTTAAGCCAATATCAGCAAACGTGGGCATGACCGCGACAGCGCCCTCTCCAGCCGCGAGCGATCGGTGAGCAGCCCGGGACTGCGGCTTCCTCGTGATGGCCGTAGTCGTCACATTACCTTGGACCCAGCAACGCTGGGCTTTGCCCTTGCTGTGTGTCCTGGCAACGACTCCTCTGCGTGAGCGAGAAGCTGGGGAAACATCATAAGACCGTAGGCATGCGAGCACATCAGATGGTGAGCGAGGCTCGCGGAGCTTTCTTCCCAACGTGCCCATCAAGCTCATGGGAGACACTGCTTACAGCAGCTTGGAACTGGGGCTCCACTGCGCTCGTCATCACGTCACGCTGATCGCCCCTTTTCGCCTGGACGGGGGTGATTCACCAGCCTCTTGAGGCGCGCACCATCAACGCGTCCGCGTGTGGTTGGCAAACGTCTGCCCTCGCTCGAGACGGTCTTCTATGATCCCAAGACGGTGTGGCAGCGCATCACGGTGGACTGGTATGGGGAAGGCAAACGCGTCTTGGAAATCTGCACTGCCACGGCGCTGTGGTATCGCTCTGGGTCTGATCCCTTGCCGATCCGCTGGGTGCTGACGAGCCCACGCGATGCGCAACGAGCTGCTAACCGGTAGCGAGCAGAGCTAAAAATGTGCCTCTTTGAGAAAGAAGTATCAAACTCGTTTTCTCAAGGAGGCACCTATGAGCAGTATCGCGGATGGAGCGGTGACTATCCAGACCTCTTCCGAATCTGTGCCCGCGCCCCCTTCCTGGTTTGGCGAAGTCACGTTGATCGTCGGGCACCTTCGCAAGCACGATGTGCTGACCAAAATCAGCGAGGGGGTGCGCTTTGCACGGCGGCGTTTTGGGCGTTATGAGGTGATCGACTTTCTCGCCGTGCTCTTCGGCTACGCCATCAGCGACGAACGGACCCGCGAAGCCTTCTACCAGAGCCTGCAGCCCTTTGCCGTTCCGTTCATGGCCTTGTTTGGGCGCGACCGGTTACCCGCCCGCTCAACCCTCTCGCGCTTTTTGGCGGCGTTGACACCGGAACCCGTCGAAGCCCTACGTACCCTCTTTCTCGCCGATCTGCTCAGCCGCCCGCTTGTGCCGGAGAAGCAAACTGGGGGCCTGGTGGATCGAGGGGGGAACACCTGGGTCGTCTTTGATCTCGATGGCACGCGCGAGGCGGCTCGCCAGCGCGCCTTGCCCCAGACGGAAGACCTGCCTGCGCCCTTTCGCCGGTTGGATGACGTCTGTGCCCCTGGCTACACCGGGCGCAAGCGAGGCCAAGTGGTGCGGACGCGCACTGTCATCAGCCAGGCCCACAGCTTCCAGTGGCTCGGCTCGTTTGGCAACCGTGGCAACGGTCGCTACCGAATGGAACTGCGCCAGGGCCTCTCTGCCATCGGTCGCTATCTCACGGCACGCCAGCTCCTACAGGAGCGTGCCCTGCTCCGGCTCGATGGACAATATGGCAGCGGGGCCGTGCTCTCCGACGTGGGTGGTTTCGCCTTTGTGACCCGCGGCAAAGACTACACGGTGCTCGATCATCCGCTCGTTCAGGCGCGTTTGCACCTGCCCCCAGATCAGCTCCAGCAGCGGACAGCAAAGCCAGCTCGTGCGCAGCCTCTACGACTGCCCTGGAGTGCCGGTGGGGTCCGAGGGCGTGCCATGTCGCGTGGTGGTGGCCACCCATCCCGAAAGCCGAGAAGAAGAGCCCGGTTGGCGTCACGCGGGAGGGCGTCGTCTATGAACTCTTCTTCTCGAATCTGCCGCAGCCGGTATTCACCGCCTCCGATGTGGTCGAGGTGTATCTGCATCGCGGGGCCTTTGAGCCTGCGCTGGCAGACGAGGATGCCGAACAAGACCCGGATCGCTGGTGCTCTCACTCGGCCTGGGGGCAGGAGTGCTGGCAGGTGGTCTCACAATGGGTCTGGAACCTGCGCGCTGTCCGTTGGGGCATCAGCTTCATCCTGACCCGGTGCGCACCACCGAATTTGCGCCAGCGCTCCCCCCTCCTTCACCGCACGCGGCACCCGCCTCGGGCTATGCTCCCTCTCAGGTGGGCTTGCCCTGGAAAGCGGGCCGCTTCGCGGGCCAAGACTTTGCTCTCCAACCCGATGGAACGCTGCGTTGCCCTGCAAACGAGAAGTTGATCCCGCATGAGCAACGCCGAGAAGCCGATGGGAGCCTGCGCGTCGTGTATGGAGCCAGCATCCGCAGTTGTCGCCCCTGTGCGTTGCGCGAGCAATGCCAATGGCAGGGCAGCGCCACCAAGAAGCCTCGCCAGGTGAGTGTGCTGCTGCATCCGCTGCCGGTGGGTTCCGCGCCGCTGCGGCTACGCGAGATTGGAGCCGCAGAGAACACCGGCGCGCTTGTATGCAGCTCGTGCGGCTCCAACGTATCGAGGTGAGCCTGTTGCCACCCGCAGCCGCTTCGCCAGGCACCGCGAATGTCATCTTGTCCCGTGCGAAGCGAGCCCATACTCGCCTCTTCTGGGCAGAGCGGCTCGCTCGGAACGTGCGCGTCCCAACCGCGAACCAGGTGACGATCAAATTGTTCGGCGTCCCAGGAGCCTTTGCCACCTCGCTCGGTCTGGCGAAGGCGTAACCCTGTCTTGATAGCTGTTGGATTCTCTCTTCTCGGACAAGCTTGCTTCTCCGGCTGGAGCCTCATGGCCTTTTTTCCCGGCTGGTACTCAATTCTTTACCTCTTCTGCTTTTTTTGCTCTCCATGCCGCTGGTTCTGCCCTCTCTCGCGGACTCACCGACTGGTTCTGTCAGACTTTCGCTCACGCGATCAGGATTAGCTCTTCCACAAGCTCGTTGCGCATCCCGTGGGACGAGCGATCCTGAGGGCAACCGGCCTCGCTATCCGCCTTCTTTTCCACGGATCAAGCGCCGCCTGCTGAGGAAATCATGACCGATGCGCATGAAGCAGTGGAGTTTGGAAACGACCGATCGCGGGAAGGCCGCGCGTATGTAGGCCTGGAGACCCAACGGCCATGGTCAGATCTGGCCACCCGTCGCACCACACCTGCCCTGTTTGGCTTGTACAGCCTCATGACGCTCTTTGGGCACGCCTTGCATCCAGAGGGGAGCATCCCCGTGGCACAAGCCGCATGGTATCGCAAACAGTCGGCCACCTTTCGGTCTGGTGCTGGCGGCAGTTCGGCGACACCTGTGGGGCAATTTGTCTTTTCCCACATCAGCTTCTGACCCCGATGTGGTTTTAGTGCCTCGCTCTTCCCTGCAGCAGCTTGCTTATGCTGCTTGTGACTGAGGAAAATTGTATAAAGTCGAGTTGAGAGGCTGTGTGTAAAGGTGGTCTTGAGTCGCTCAGGGAGCGACTTTATAAGACACCACTCATGTTTTGCTAGATATGCTTGTAGAGCGGATTCAGGATACTGTTCACATAGCCTCTCACTCGCACCACTGGTTCAGAGAGCTGGCCGACGCTGTGGCACCCGGCCCCGCAAGTGCTGGGGCAAATTCAGCACTGCCACGCCCGGGCGGAGCAGCAGCGCTGCCTTCAAGCGCAGCGCCACCTGATTATGCAGCAAGTATTCCCACCAATGGGCTACGACAAATTCCGGCACGATCACCGACAGGGTATCCTCTGGATGACGCTGATGCATCGCATCAATATAAGCGAGGATCGGACGCAGGAGGGAGCGGTACGGTGACTCAATGATGAGCAAATGGGTCTCTTCCTCTGCTGCGATCTGGTGTTGCCACTGCTGCCAGCTTGTCCGTATCTGCTCGACCTGCTCGTCGTCGACTATCACATGCATCGCTGTGACGTGACCGGAGATGGAGCGAGCATAGGCCAGACTCGCGAGAGCAGCACGATCCAGCCCTGCAAGAGGCACGATGAACCGATGATGCACCTCCTGCGGACGGGCAGGAAGCGTGCCCGTGCTGGTTTGCTGCTGCAGCGGCACGTTGGCCACCACAACATTTTGTCGGAAGAACAGTGTCGCTTTCAATCTAAGAATTTTTGGACTATAGAACAAGCGTCTCAACGAGGACTCAACCACTTCTGGCAAGACAACCGTCAAAGTCTCCTCAGGATACTGCTGATGCACCGCGTCAATATAGTCAAGCAAAGGGAGGAGTTGGCTCCATGTAGGTGGGGTTGCCTGAGGTGTTCGATGCGCCAGGTCAAAATAGTCGAGCAATGGATAGGGGGGCTCGCGATTCCCCGGATCGATGATGTCCAGTGATGACAACTCATTTACAGAGAGACTTGTTTGCCACTCGTTCCAGACGGCTCGCAGGGCATCAGCCTTCCTCCTACTGACAGCCACGTTGACTGCGGTCACCTGCGGTGAGATTGAACGGGCGTAGGCCAGAGCCTGTTTCGCTGCGTGATTCAGTTCAGCGATGGGGACAATGAGCCTGTGACGTATGTCCTTTGGATGGAGAGGAAGCGTAGTGATCCGCTCACGCTCCACGTACTCGTAATGGTGACTGATCCCCGTAAACAGCAGCACCAGCAGCGGGACCAGCACCACGACGATCCAGGCCCCATCCAGAAACTTCATCGAGGCCACAACCAGTGTGACCAGGCCTGTGGTGAGGGCCCCCACGCCATTGATCAGCAAACTGCGCAGCCAGTGGCGCTGGGTCGTGCGTAAGCGCCACCAGTGTACCACCATGCCTGCCTGTGAGAGCGTAAAGGCGATGAAGACGCCCACGGCAAACAGGTTAATGAGTGCGTTCGTATTCCCCTTAAAGATGATGAGTAAGACGCCGGCCAGCACAGCGAGTGCGATGATGCCCACGGAGAAGGCGAGCCGATCCCCTCGAAGGGAGAACTGCTTGGGTACGTACCGGTCACGGGCCAACAGGGAAGCCAGACGCGGAAAGTCGGCGTAGCTGGTCTCAGCCGAAAGCGTCAGGATGCCCAGCACCGAGAGCTGGAAGATGGGAAACAGGAAGATCAACGGACCTGAGAAGACATCCTTCGCAATCTTCGCAATCACCGTGGGATCGCCTGAAGGCGAGGCCTGCACCGCATAGGTCATCGCCAGCAAGGTGATTCCCAGGAAGAGCGATCCCAGAATCAGGGCCATCCAGGTCAGCGTGAGAGCCGCATTGCGTGTCTCTGGTTTGCGAAAGATGGGGATGCCATTGGAGATCGCCTCGACGCCGGTCATCGCCGTACAGCCCGTCGCAAACGAGCGCAGAATGACAAAGATGGATAACGGCTCGATGGCCTGCACCGTGGGAGTGAATTGCCCGATGAGCGGCTGATGCAAGAAGACGTACGCTTTGACCAGGCCTACGACGATGAGCAGAGAAGCGCTGATAATGAAGAAATACGTCGGCAAGGCGAAGATCGACCCCGATTCGCGGACTCCGCGCAGATTCAGGATCGTTATCGCTATGAGGAGCGCAATATCTATCGGGACTACATAAGGCTGCAGAGCCGGAAAGAGCGAGACCACGTTGTGCACACCAGCTGCGATACAGACGGCAACATTGAGCACGTAATCAATCATCAAGGCGGCAGCGGCAACCAAGCCCGGCAGGATGCCCAGGTTCTCGCGCGCCACAATATACGATCCCCCACCACTGGGATAGGCAGGAATGGTCTGGCGATAGGAGAGTGTCACGACGATGAGCAAGCCCAGAATCACCAGGCTAATCGGCAACGTCAAGCCCAGGTACAGCGAGCCGGCCACCACCAGGTTAATCAGGATTGCCTCGGTGGCAAAGGCGACCGACGAAATCGCATCCGAAGAGAGAATGGCAAGTGCCTTGAATTTACTCAAGCGCTCCCCTTCGGCCTGTAGGGTCGCGATCGGGACGCCAATCAAGGCCCGTTTGAGCCAATGGAGCGTCTGAGCCGGCGACCCTTCTGGCACTCCTGCGGCCTCAGTGGCTTCAAGCACCCCTTCCTTGACGTGGTGAAAGGGCTGATGCCGTGGCAGCGTGACACGGATGCGCACATTTCCCGGCGTGCCGCCTCGGATTTCCTCCCTGCGTCCAAGCAGGATCAAATCAAAATCGTCTTCATCGCTGATGCCCAGATGCTCCTTGGTAGCATCTCGATCGGTCGTGCGCTCGAGGGCGTCTTGGTCCTGTTGATCCATCGCTTCTGCTCCCTTGTACCTAGCTGAGTTCTCTTTATGAACGAGCACCATTGGTTATAAAGAGATACGGAACCCATGACTGTGTTACCAAAAATCGTCACAGAATGTGATGGGCATGAAGTCCTGCTTTTCGTTCAGCTGAGTGGCAGCCAGGCCAGACAGGTTGGTGATGAACGAGACCTGGCCGCCTTGTCCACTCTATAGACTCGTCCCTGCTTTAGACCTGTCAATGCTGAGCGAGGGCATGGGCAACAACCTGTGGCAGCAGGTCGGGATCGTCAACGATCAACTGAGGCGGAAGGAGTCCACTCTCATGCAAGCGCTGGCGTGTGAGGGGCGTGCTCACGGCTATTACGTGCATGCCAGCCGCCAGTGCTGCCTCCACCCCGGCAGGCGAATCTTCGATCGTCAAACAGTCTGCTGGAGGCACTCCCAGAACCCGCGCTGCTAGCAGAAAGATCTCTGGGTCGGCCTTGCCTTGTTCGACATCGTCCCGCGTGGCCACGAAGTCAAAGGTATCGCTCAGCCCCAGCACCTCCAACACCCGCTGTACCTGCTCGCGGTACGACATCGTCGCTAGAGCTATTGGATAACCCAGACGCCGGAACTCGTGTAGCAAGGCGATGTTGTGCGGCCACTGCTGCTTTCGTAACAACTCTGGGTCTTTGAGCATCGCCTCGTAAATGGGTTGCCGCACCTGTACATAGGCTTGCCAGGGCGCACTGACGCCGAACTCTGCCATGCGTGCGCGAGCTGCTGCCTCCAATCCGAAGCGCTGCAGCAACGCCATCGCCACCTCCTGGCGAGACAGGCCAACTACATCCTTAAAAGCCTCGACGACTTCCTCCTCGTTCAGTTCAGGGCGCAATTCGACGGCGGCTCGAGCATAGGAGAGCGCTTTGAGTTCCTCGGTCTCCACCAGCGTCCCATCCAGATCGAAAATTACCGCACGAATCATGTGAGTACCTCCATCTGCTTCTTCAGTCCGCCGACAACTTCCTTGCCCAGGTGAAACGTGATGGCGCTCCGCTTAGCCTGACGTCTAGCAGCGCCTGTCGGTCGCTCAAGGCCTGAGCCATCTTGAGCACACCGAACGTGATGGTCGATGTTGGGGACCCTGCCTCGCCAGGAATGGGCGCATCCCATGGGGCGTCGTCGTTGCATTGGATGAAGAGTCTATTTCCCGTGTCACCCTTGTGCAGTTGACCTGTCGATGCCAATACACCAACCAGCCAGGGTGGTCGCCATCTCCCAGCAGAAAAACTCACCGCTCAGGTCGTAGATGCCACGCAAATGCAGACGTACCACCGGCGGACCAGCCTGGATCAGAGCATGCACCGTATCATCATAGGTTTCGTCAAAGACATTGCTACTCCTTCCCAGGGTCGCTCACTACTTGACAGAGTGTCATGCTGGTGTCTCTAGGGAGTG
>Ga0070698_100009208_pt1 | contig 10596 bp, 10 predicted proteins | sample KBSK1502metaG_FD_65477 | JGI IMG/M metagenome (GOLD analysis project Ga0070698, IMG submission 65477) | Corn, switchgrass and miscanthus rhizosphere microbial communities from Kellogg Biological Station, Michigan, USA - KBS K1-50-2 metaG | ecosystem: Host-associated > Plants > Roots >... | reverse complement strand
TGTTGGCCGAAACCGGGGTCAATGCGGAAGCCAACAGCGCCGGGGCGGACATGGAAGACGGGAGGTAACGACCTGACCGGGCCGGCCTTGCGGCCGGTCCGTCACCCCCGGGGATGGAACTGCTTGTGTACCGAGCGGAGGTACTCCCGGTCAACGTGGGTGTAGATCTGGGTGGTGGAGAGATCGGCATGGCCCAGCATCTCTTGCACGGCACGGAGGTCGGCCCCACCCTCGAGGAGATGGGTTGCAAAGCTGTGCCGCAGCGTGTGTGGGGTCACCCGCTTCTTGATGCCCGCCGCTTTGGCCCAGCGTTTCACGATTCCCCAGGCTCCAACCCGGGACAGGGGACCGCCGCGAGCATTCAGCAGCAGCCGGTTCTCGGTCTTCCCCCGATCCAGGTCCGGCCGCAGGGTGTGCAGGTAGACTGAAATTGCGCCGATAACCGCCCGCCCCACCGGCACCATCCGTTCCTTCCCACCCTTGCCGAAGACCCGGACCAGTCCTTCCTCCAGGATCAGGTCGGTGCGCACCAGCCCGCACAGCTCGGAGACCCGCAGGCCGGCCCCATAGCCCAGCTCCATGAGCGCCCGATCGCGCCAGGCCAGCGGCTCATCGAGACCGGGGGCGGTGAGCAGGGCTTCGACTTCTTTCACGGTCAGCACATCAGGCAGGGTCCGGCCCCGGCGCGGCGTCTCCAGGCGCTCGCTCGGGTCGGCCGTGGCCATCCCCTCACCGGTCAGGAAGCCGTAGTAGGTGCGGATGGCGGAAATCTGGCGCCGGATGGTGGCGACCGAGAGCCCCAGGTCCTTGAGAGAGAACACAAACTTGCGGAGCAACTTGAGGTCGACGCCGGCGGGATCGGTCACTCCATGCAGTGCGGCGAACGCCGCCATGCGACGAAGGTCACGGAGATAGTTCTCCACCGTGGCCGCGCGGTTTCCGGCTTCCAGCGCGAGGTAATCCTGGAACTCGACCAGGTTGAATTGCCGGTCCAGCTTGCTCACGGCTGGGAGCTGGCGGCCTGGGCCGCATCGCGCGCCGCTGCCATCTCGGATTCACCGAGGCCCAGCAGGATGCCGGCGCGGAGCATGAGCTGATGCTCCTGCTCCTTGAGGGTGCCATCGCTGAAGGCGGCCAGCCACAGGCGCCGCATCAGCGCCTCGCGCTCCGGCTTCCGGTATTCCCGAGAGAGCCGGTTGCCATACTCCAGCAGCTTGGCATTCTCGATCAGCCCGGTTCCCGGCTTTCGGACCGATTCAGCGGCCAGTGCATAACGCTGTTGCAGGTACCCCGTTACCATCGCCAGCTCACTGGGGGACAGGGTCTCATCGGCCCGCGCCAGCTGCATCAGCAAAGTGGCCGCGGCGGCCAGCGCGGTTTGCTCGTCTCCCGGCCTGGACCGGGCGACCTGCTCCGATCCGAAGGCCTGGGTCACGGTCTCCCACAACTGTTCCCGGCTCCGCTTTACTCGGCGCAGGATCACCGCGACGACGATCGCCAGAAGCATCGCGACCGCGACCCATCCCAGCGTCCGGTTCAATCCACTGACGAAATGGTCGATCCGCTCCCACTCGGAGCCGAGCAGCGCGCCGACCGCGGTCAACGATGCGTACCAGATCCCCGACGCCAGGATCATCGGGATCAATGCCTTGGCCGGGCTCAGGTTGACCAGGCCGGCAAAGGGCGCCACGAACGCGCGCACTCCGGGCAGCATCCGGCCGAGGAAAATGCCGGCAATACCGAAGCGGAGGTATTCCCGTTCGATGGTCGCGATCGCGTGGGGGGAGAGCAGCCGCCGGCCCAGGCGCCCGCTGAAGAGTCCCCGGCCGTATTTCCGGCTCAGGCTGTAGACCACGATCGCCCCGACCGCGCTGGAGAGCCAGGCCACCAGGAACACGGTGCTCGCCGATGTCACCTTGTTGTGGGTGAGGAACGCGGCCAGGGCGACCGCAACATCCGATGGTGTCGGGGGGAACGCGTTCTCGAGGAAGGTCAGGAGAGCGAGAACGAGGTAGATCGCCAGCGGGGGGAGACCAGCCAGCCAGTTCAGCAGCTGATTGATCAGCGGGCCTCCAGCAGGGCCACAGCCATCACGGCGATGCCTTCGCCCCGGCCGATGAATCCCATTCCTTCGTTGGTCTTTGGCTTGACGCTGATGGCATCGTCCGGGAGCCCGACTACCTGGGCCAGGGCATGGCTCATGGCGGGCAGGTGAGACGACAGTCTGGGCTGTTCCACGATGATGGTGATATCCGCCTGAGCCAGCTTCCAGCCCTTGGCGAGCACCAGCTCATAGGCTGACCGGAGCAGCTCCATGGAGTTGGCGGCCTTCCAGCGCTGGTCACTGTCGGGAAACAGGGTGCCGATGTTGCCGATAGCGGCGGCGCCCAGCATCGCGTCGATCAGCGCGTGGGCGACCGCATCGGCGTCGGAGTGGCCGGCCAGGCCCTGGCCGAAGGGGATGATCTGCCCGGCGAGGATGAGCGGCCGCCCGACGGTGAAGCGATGGGAGTCATACCCGAATCCGATTCTCATAGCAGGGCAGCGGAGCGGCGGGGCGGCGGGGCAGTTTGAATCATCGGACCGGCTCTGATCTTCAAGCGACCGCTGCTGCGACTGCCCCACTTCCCTGCAGCCCCGCTTCCCCGCTGATCAGCGAATAGTCCTGCCGCCTCCGGCGCGGCTGGTATCCCGCGTCCTTGATCAGCCGCTCGATTTCGCTGAGCGTGGTGCGGTACGTGGTGCCGGCGGCGGAGACCACGTTCTCTTCCATCATCAGGCTGCCGTAGTCGTTGGCCCCGAAGCGGAGGGCCACCTGTCCCACCTTGTGACCCATGGTGACCCATGACGACTGGAGGTTGGGCACGTTGTCCAGGATGATCCGGCCCATCGCCAGGGTGCGGAGATAGGTGACGGCGTCGGTCTTCTGGACGTGGGACATCTCGGGCGTGCCTTCGGGCTGGAGCGGCCAGCAGATGAACGCGGTAAATCCGCCGGTCTTGGCCTGGAGTTCCCGCACCCGGAAGAAGTGCTCGATCCGGTCCGCGTTGGTTTCTCCCAGCCCGTACATCATGGTGACCGACGTCTTCATGCCCAGCTTGTGGGCTTCTTCCTGGACCCCCAGCCATTCCTCGGTCTGCGCCTTCTTCCGCGCCACTTTCTGCCGGATCCGGTCGACCAGGATCTCACCACCGCCCCCGGGGATGCTGTCCAGCCCGGCTTCGCGGAGTTCACGTACTACTTGAGGTACGGTCATCCCGAAGCGTTCGGAGAAGAAGACGATCTCCGACGGCGAGAACCCGTGAATGTGGATGGGATGATGCTCCTTGATGTACCGCATGAGGTCCAGGTACCACTGGAACGGGATGTAGGGATTGTGCCCGCCCTGGAACAGGATCTGGACCCCGCCGATCGCTTTGCACTCGTCGATCTTCCTGCCGATCTGTTCGTAGCTGAGGACGTAGCCTTCGTTGTGTTTGGGCCGGCGGTAGAACGCGCAGAATCCGCAGTCGGCGACACAGACGTTGGTGTAGTTGATATTCCGGTCGATGATATATGTGACCACGTTCTCCGGGTGCTGCCGCCAACGCTCGGCGTCGGCCAGCCCGCCCAGCTCGAGGAGCGGGGCCTTCTCGTAGAGGGAGAGGTAGTCCTGGAATTCTTTTGAGGTGCGGTCGACCGTTGACATCATTGAGTCCTGGTGAGTGCGCTGAGGCGCTACCGCTTTAGCCGCGGATGAACGCTGAAAAGCGCTGATCTTTCTGCTTGAATACGATTCATTTCAATAATCGAACAGCCTATTTGTTGTCTGTTCCTGAAACCCGAAACCGCATAGGAACCAATCAGTTTGTTTCAGTGCGTTATCCGTGATGAAGCTGTTTTCTTACATCAGGATCAATCCGCGCGTTTCGGCGTTCATCCGCGTTGAAGCGGTAGCGTTCTCTGCGTCCTCACGCGGCGGTAATGAACGATAACGATCCGTCCGGCACCGAACCCTGCTGCGCCAGCCGCCGGAAGAAATCGGTGAGACCGGCGAGGTGGCGGTAGGAGAGCCGATAGTCCAGGTCTCCCAGGTAGTCGCGGCACACGCCGACCGGCACGCCGCTGACCCGGGATGCGTCCTTCGCGAGCTCATCCAGATTCTCAAGTCCCCAGGCCCGCGACTCCAGCAGCCGTTGATGTATCACTTGAACCTGCTTCACATCCGCTTCGCGCCGGCTGGCCCACACCGCGAACACAAAAGGCAGCCCGGTCCACTGGCTCCACTCGGCACCCAGGTCCACTTCGACCGGGTAGCGGCCGGTGGCGGAGAGCATGAGGGCGGCATCCCCAATCACCAGCACGGCCTCATGAGGTAATTTCTCAAGTGACTCGAGGTCCGCCGCCTCGGCCCGCACCGTGGCGAACCGGGGCACGATCTGCCAGCGATGCTGGCACAGCAGCTCGAGCAGCAGGACCGAGGTGCGGGACGACGCGGTGCGGAGCACGGTGCGCTCATGCAGCTCGGCGAGCGGGCGCCTGGAGAAGAGCTTCACGCTATGCACCGGCCCGTCGCAGGTGATCGCCAGGTCGGGTAGCAGGTGATAGGCGGCGGCATTGCGGGCGTATTCGACGGCGGAGACTACGCTCACGTCCAGCTCACCGGCCGCCAGGAGGTCGTTCAGTTCCGAGGCCGTACCGGTCACCAGGTCGGCCGGCACCCGGACCCGTCCCCGGTCAATGGCTCCGTAGACCGGGAAGCAGTTGATCCAGGGGATGCGGCCCAATCGCAAGGGCGCATGGCTATGCGCCCCTACGTCAGCATCGCGCGCGTCCCTGGCAATGGTCATGCGGCGTGCACCACGGGAAGGTTTCGCGTCGTGTACTCGGGCGTCGGAGGAAGGTCGTCGAAGTTCTCCCGGACGCTTTGGTACAGGCTGTCCCGCTCCACCGGCCGCTTCCCCGCCCCGCGGATCAGGTCGACCAGTGCCGAATAGGGCATGTGCATTTCGGTATGCGCACCCGCCTCGTGATAGATCCGCTCGTAGACCACGGTGCCTTCGAGGTCGTCACACCCGAAGCTCAACGCGAGCTGGGAGAGGAACGGCGTCACCATGGGCCAGTGGGTCTTCATGTGGGGGATATTGTCCAGGAAGAGCCGGCCGATGGCGATGTTCTTGAGGTCTTCATAGCCGGTGGTCGCGGTGCCGACCCGGCCCAGCTCTTCGCCCAGCTCGTTGTGATCGGGGTGATAGGCCAGCGGGATGTAGGTCAGGAAGCCGTGGGTCTCGTCCTGGAGATCCCGCAGCATCGTCAGGTGCTCGATCCGGTCGTCCGCGGTCTCCACGTGGCCGTAGAGCATGGTGCAGTTGGTCGGGATACCCAAGCCATGGGCGACCCGGTGCACCCGGATCCATTCCTGGCCGGTCAGCTTCCGCTCTGCAATCGTGGCGCGCACCGCGGTGCTGAAGACCTCGGCACCGCCGCCGGGGAGGCTGGTGAGCCCGGCTTCCTTCATTCGGATGAGGACTTCTTCTTCGCTGATCTTTTCGATCCGGGCCAGGTGGGCGATCTCGACTGCGGTCAACGCCTTAATGTGGACCTTGGGATGCCGCTCCTTCAACCCCCGGATCATGTCGGTGTAATAGGAGAGCTTGAGCTTGGGGTGCAGCCCGCCCACGATGTGGAATTCCCGGGTGGGAGCACCGGTCGCCTGGTCCGCCTCGTGGTAGACTTCTTCCAGCGTACGGGTGTAGTTGCCCTCTTCCTTCGGCATCTTGGCGAAGGAGCAGAAGGTGCAGGTGTTCCGGAGCACACAGACGTTGGTGGGGTTGATGTGCTGATTGGCCGAGAAGAAGACCCGGTCGCCGTTCAGGCGTTGATTGGCGAAATCCGCGATGGCGCCGAGGGCGAGGAGATCGGACGTGGCGTAGAGGGCGCGGGCATCGTCGGCGGCGAGCCGGCGGTTGGCGAGCACCTTTTCCGCCACCGGGCGGAGGGCCGGGTCCTGGAATTTGGCCGGGTCGAGGCCGGACATACTGTCTCCCGTGCGTAGTGACCTAGGAGACGGGAATATAATGAGTTAGGGAGTCCCCGGGCTACTCGATCGGAGCCACCTCCCGCCCGCAATACCGGCAGACCTTCGCCTTCTTCAGAATCTTCTCCGCACAATAGGGGCACTCCCGCTCGTCCCTCGGTCCGGTGGCAACGGCGGGCGCAGCGCTCCCCGCCCCCACCCGACGGTCTTCCATGTCGACGATCTGGGCCTGGACCTGGCGGCGGAACTCCATCGGTGCGGCGATCCGGGGGAAAGATTCCTTGGTCCCTCCAGTGCCGGTGATCGTGATGGTCCCGAAGTTCAGCATCCGGCCCGGGATGGTCTGGTCCACCTGGATTGCCTCTACCTTGCTGAGCAGGGTCTCGCTGGAGTCCCGCTGCACCAGGCCTACCTTCACGATCACCCGTTTATTGGTGACCGCAAATTCGGATGTATGGTACTTGAGCAGAGGGTGAATCCAGAACAACGCCGCGACGACCACACCCAACAGCCAGACGATCGCTGTGGCGGATGCGAGCAACAGGAAAACCAGCATCAGGATGGTGAGGATGGCGGGCAGTATGAAAATGGCCCAGTGCAGGTGCGCCCGGTACATGACCTTTTCGCCGGCGAGGAGATGCTGCTCCACATATCCCATGGGCGCGCTCCTGAGTTAGCTGGGTTCCGAGTAGGTCATCGGAGATGATACTGGAAAGACGGACAGGGAGGGATTCGAACCCTCGATACCCTTGCGGGTACACCGGTTTTCGAGACCGGCTCCTTCAGCCACTCGGACACCTGTCCAGACTGCCAAACTGCGTTCAGGGTGCAGAGTGCAGAGGGCGCAAAGTAATTCAGCGCAGAGGGTTAATCAATCATCGCTGGCGCCGGAGAAGAGCTGGTGAACGCCAGACTCAGCGCCAGCCAGGCCGATCCGGCCAGCAGGCCGGCGACCACGTCACTGGGAAAGTGCACGCCGAGGTAGACTCGGGAAAAGGCCAGCAGGCAGGAGACCAGCCAGGCGAGCAGAAGCGCCGGCCACCGATACCCCTGCAACCTGGGCTCTGCCGTCACCAGCGCCGCGGCGAAGACAAAGAGAATCGGCGCCAGCATAGCATGGCCGGAAGGGAATGAGTGCCACCCGGCTCCGCTCAGCCGCGGGATGCCCCTGGGCCGTGCCCGGTGGAACGCCAGCTTCAACACCGCATACATCGCCCACCCGCCCAGGCCCCAGAGGAAGTAGCGGATTCCTTCGCCGGATCGGCGCCGGTGCCAGAGCCATCCGACCACTATGAGGACGAACGGCAGTTCGAACCAGGCAGTCCCCAACCAGCTCACGCCCTGCATGACGCTGGTAAGCGCCGGCGAGCGCCAATCAGCCACCGCCTTGACCCACCCGGTTTCAATCGCGGTAAGCCGCGCGGAGCTGGCCAGCAGACCGAGGATCAGAAAACCAATCCCGCACGCAATCGCGGTGACGACCAGCCGGCGCTTTGAGGTGGTTGGCGGAGTCATCGATAGAAGACCGCGCTGCCCGCGAGATCGTCGCGGTACAGCGCGGTTTCAAGCCTGCGGGTGACGGATCCCAAAGGGATCAGTTTTTGTCTGGGCCGGTCACCCGCGTTATGTGCAGCGTCATCGGCTGGGTCGGATCCCCGGCGATGCTGCTGATCTGGTAGACCCCATCCGCCCTCGGCTTGACGTTGTAAATCACCGTCCCCGACGCGCCGACACCAGGCACGAACTCCTCCACCAGTGGCGGCTGAGTACCCGCCTCCAGCGGGCTTATCTTCAGCCGGAAGCCGGTGCCATCGAGCTCGAAGCGGTACGTGGCGCCACTTTCCAGGGGCACCCGGATGAATTCTCCTGCCGGAACGGTATAAGTATGGGAGGCCACCTGGTCATTCGCGGGCCCCACTCCAGCGCCCATGCCAGACTGGGAGGAAGCCGAGCACGCCACGGCAGCTGCCAGTGGAATGAGGAGAGTCCAGCGAGCGAATCTGTTATTCATGACTGCCTCCAGAACTGAACGTGATCCACTTCACAAACCCGCGGGCCCATGCCCGCACCCTGCCAACCTATTTAGTCGCTTCCCGGCGAGTCTGTTGCTTGGATCACAATCAAGTCAGCCCTCCATGCCGAGGCGGCGGTCCTGAAAAAACCGCTTGAGCAGCTCCCCGCACTCCGCGTCCAGGATTCCACTCAGCACTTCCGGCCGCCAGTTCTGCCGGGGATCGCGCAGCAGATCGTAAACCGAGCCGGCCATCCCGACCCGGTCGTCATTGGCGCCAAACACCACGCGACCGACCTTGGCGAGGATGGCGGCCCCGGCGCACTGGGCGCAGGGCTCCAGGGTGACGTACAGCGTGGCCAGGGGCAGGCGGTCGCTCTGCGCTGCAGCGAGCGCGCGTTGAATGGCGAGCAGCTCGGCGTGGGCGGTGGGATCGTTCCGCTGGATGGTTTCGTTATGCGCCTCGCCCAGCACGCTGCCCTCCTGGATCACCACCGCGCCGACCGGCACTTCCTCGCGCACCGAGGCGGCCCGCGCCAGGCGCAAAGCCGCTTCCATCCCCGCCACGTCCGCCGCGGTCGGGGCACCTCTACGCACTGACCTGCTCCGCTACCGGCGCCCGCCGGGTGATGGCGAGCCCACCCTTGCCGTCGCTGTCGACCAGGATGGTATCGCCATCCTGGAACCGCCCCTCCAGCACTTCGAGCGCGATCGGGTTCTGCAGATCGCGTTGGATAACCCGCTTGAGCGGACGGGCCCCGTACACCGGGTCGTAGCCCCTGGTGGCCAGCGATTCGCGCGCGGCCGGCGTGAGATCGATCCGGAGATGCCGCTTCTCCATGGTGCGCTCCAACCCCTTCAGCTGGATGTCGACGATGGCGGCGAGATCTTTCCTGGTAAGGGGACGGAACACGACGACATCGTCCACCCGGTTCAGGAACTCCGGGCGAAAGTGACCCCGGAGCTCACTCAGCACCCGCTCTTCGACCCGGGTCCACTGCTCCTCGTTCACTTCGCCCGCGTCCACGATGTACTGGCTCCCGAGGTTGGAGGTCATGATGATGACCGTGTTGCGGAAATCGATGACCCGGCCCTGGCTGTCGGTCAACCGCCCGTCGTCCAGGATCTGGAGCAGCAGGTTGAAGACGTCGGGATGGGCCTTTTCGATCTCGTCGAACAGGATCACGCTGTAGGGGCGCCGGCGCACTGCCTCGGTCAGCTGGCCGCCCTCGTCGTAGCCGATATAACCGGGAGGCGCGCCGATCATGCGGGCGACCGAGTGTTTCTCCATGTATTCCGACATGTCGAGCCGGATCAGCGCCCGCTCGTCATCGAACAGGAACTCGGCCAGCGCCCGGGCCGTCTCGGTCTTGCCGACGCCGGTGGGGCCCAGGAAGATGAACGACCCGGTAGGACGGTTGACGTCCTGCAGCCCGGCCCGGCTCCGGCGCACCGCGTTGGCTACTGCTTCCAGCGCCGCGTTCTGGCCCACGACCCGGTGGCGGAGCTCGTCCTCCAGCTTGGTGAGCCGGCTCCGTTCCGATTCCAGCATCTTGCTCACCGGAATGCCGGTCCACTTGGCCACGATCTCGGCAATGTCCTCGGCGTCCACTTCCTCCTTCAGGTAGCGGGTGCCTGACTGGATGCCCGCGAGCTGCTGCTCCTTGGCCGCGATCTCCCGCTCAACCTTGGGGATCTTGTCGTAGCGCAGCTCAGCCGCCTTCTGGAGATCGCCGGCGCGGGTGGCCTGTTCGACTTCCTGGCGCAGCTCCTCGACTTCGGCCTTCATGGCCTGGAGGTCCTGGATGACGGTCTTCTCCGCCTGCCATTGGGCCTTCATGCCTGCGCTCTTTTCCTTGAGCGTGGCAATCTCCTGCTCGACCGCGGCACGCCGCTCCTTGGCGTCTTTCCCTTTCTCCTTGAGCAGCGCCTGCCGCTCGATCTCGAGCTGCACGATACGCCGCTCGATGACGTCGATCTCCTGCGGCAGGCTGTCGATCTCGATGCGGAGCCGGCTCGCGGCCTCGTCCACCAGGTCGATGGCCTTGTCCGGAAGGAAGCGGTCACCGATGTAGCGGTCCGACAGGGTGGCGGCGGCGATCAGCGCGTTGTCGGTAATCCGGACACCGTGGTGCACCTCGTACTTCTCCTTGAGGCCGCGCAGGATGGCGATGGTATCCACCACGCTGGGCTCGCCGACCAGCACCGGCTGGAAGCGCCGTTCCAGCGCCGCGTCCTTCTCGATATGCTTGCGATATTCGTCCAGCGTCGTGGCGCCGACGACGTGCAGCTCGCCCCGCGCCAGCGCCGGCTTCAGCATGTTGCTGGCGTCCACCGCGCCCTCGGCGGCCCCGGCCCCGACGATGGTATGCAGCTCGTCGATGAACACGATGTAGCGACCCTCGGCCTCGACCAGCTCCTTCACCACCGACTTGAGCCGCTCCTCGAACTCGCCCCGGTACTTGGCGCCGGCCAGGAGGAGACCGATATCCAGCCCGACCAGCTCGCGATTGCGCAGTGAATCGGGCACGTCGCCATTGACGATCCGCTGGGCCAGCCCCTCGACGAT
>Ga0070698_100009207_pt1 | contig 10596 bp, 9 predicted proteins | sample KBSK1502metaG_FD_65477 | JGI IMG/M metagenome (GOLD analysis project Ga0070698, IMG submission 65477) | Corn, switchgrass and miscanthus rhizosphere microbial communities from Kellogg Biological Station, Michigan, USA - KBS K1-50-2 metaG | ecosystem: Host-associated > Plants > Roots >... | reverse complement strand
CGCACGCCTTCGGGCCGCAGCACGAAGTCGTAGCGGCATTCGTAGTCGCCGGACTTCGCCTTCTTGAAATCGACGATCAGCGATTGCTTGACGCCGAACACCGCGTCGGAGCCGAGATACGGGTCGCCTTTGACGAACAGGTGCGTGACGAGCGTATCGAACCCGGGCGCGGAGATCTTGAAGTGCAGATGGCCGGGACGCATCGGGTGGCGTCCGGTGGCGGTCAGTACGCGCCCGACCGGCCCGTCGTGCGGCACCGGATAGCTGCTCGGCTTCACGCAGCGAAACCAGAACCTGCCGTCGGCGCCGGTGCGAAAACGTGCGCGCGCGTTGTGCTCGCCGGGCTTCTGCACGTCGTAGAACCCGTCGCCCTGCGCTTCCCACACGTCGAGAACAGCGCCCGCGACCGGCCTGCCCTGCATGTCCTTCACGGTTCCGCTCACCGCGCAGGGCTCGCCCGGCGTTCCGGCTCGCGCGATGTTGTCCCCCATCTGCATCTGCGGCGCGCCCTCGACGAAGAACGGCCCGAGCACCGTCGACTCGGTGGCATTGCCGACCTTGCCGTAGTTGATGAAGTCCACCAGCATCGATACGCCGGTCGTGTCGGAGAACAAAATCCACTCCTGACGCTTTTCGTCACACCACTTGCCCGTTTCCGTCAGGAACTGGATCCCCTGGAACCATTCCTCCTGCGTCGGCTTCACGTCGCGAACGAAATCATGCAGATGGCGGATCAGACTGCCGACGACTTGCTTGACGCGCGGATCGGGCGCCTTCCCGATGCGTCGCAGGGCTTCGGCAGTCAGCGTCTGTGTGTTGAAGTTACGGTTCGTCATGCGCACCTCCGGTCGTGGCGGCGATGCTAACATCGCGAAAACCCGTGAACATTCTTTTCGCTTCGAGAAGCGAGCCGGCCGCTCGCTGGATTCCCGAGCTGGAAAAGGCCCTGCCGCAGGACCGCTTCGTGCTGCAGCCGGCGCCGAACGTCGATGTCGCGCTGGTTGCGCAGCCGCCGGCGAACACGTTCGAGCGCCTGCCGAACCTGAAATTCGTGCAGTCGCTGTGGATGGGCGTAGAGCAACTGCTCGCCAACCGGGCCTTGCCGCGCCATGTTCCCGTCGCGCGGCTGCTCGATCCGGGCATGATCGCGGCAATGACCGAGACGGTGCTCGCGCACGTGCTCGATTGGCACCGGCTGCATTTCCGCTACCGCGCGCAGCAAGCGGAAAGGATTTGGGAGCCGCTGCCGCAGGTGCTCGCCGGCGAGCGGCACATTGGAATCCTGGGATTGGGCCAGCTCGGCTCGGTCGTCGCGCAGACGCTCTACGTGCGCGGCTTCCGGGTGCTCGGCTGGAGCCGGCGGTCGAAGCTCGTAGCGGGTGTCGAATGCCTTACCGACTTCGGCGACGTGCTTGCGCGCAGCGACCTGATCGTCTGCCTGCTGCCGCTCACCGCGCAGACACGCGGCATCCTGAACGCGCAGGCCTTCTCGCTGATGCCGGAGGGCGCGTGCCTGATCAATGTTGCGCGCGGCGCGCACGTCGTCGAGAAGGACCTCCTCGCAGCGCTCGATTCCCGCTGGATCACGCACGCCTACCTGGACGTGTTCGAGACCGAGCCGCTGCCGGACAATCACAGGCTGTGGACGCATCCTCACGTGACGATCACGCCGCACGCGGCGGCGCTCACCGACCCGCGCACCGCGCTGCCGAAGATCGTCGAGAACATCGAGCGCGTGCGCCGCGGCGAGCCGCCGCACGGCCTGGTCGATCGCGCCGCCGGTTACTGATCCAACCTCAAAACCGCAGGCTCATTCCCAATACCGACGCGCTGCGCGCAGTGAGCTGCACGCCGTTCACCCGCTGGTAAACAGGCAATTGATGGAACGCGTAGATCCGCACGTCTTGCGTCACGGCGACGCTGAAGCCCGGGCTCACGAACCACGACGTTCCGCCGCTATCGTCCGGCTCCGCGTTCGCGCCTGAATCGCGGCTGCGAAAGAGACCGTTCACCTGCAGCATCAGGCTGAGCGATTCCATTGCGTCATAGCGCAAGCCCGCATCGAGCGCGAAGCGCCGCCCGGGCTTGAAAGCGTCGCGCAAATTCAGAGGGACCTGCAGCGAGCCCTGGGCGAACCACGACAGGTCCTTCATCGGCAGCAGCTGCGCGAAGTACGCACCCAGCAGCGCGTCGGTGGTGCCGCTGCCGGGTTGCAGCGAGCGCTCGGCAAGATCTCCATTGCCGTTGCGGACGTCGATCCGCCCGGTAGGCAGCTTGACACCGAAGTTCAACCCGGCCGTCGCGAGCTTCGGCGTGTCGCGATCCTCGAACGAACCGAGCCGGTAGCGACCAAGGACGCGTGCATCGCCCGCCGCCCTGAAATCCCAAGCCTCGATCAATCGCTGTCCGCGATGGTTGTGGATGTGCAGGTGGCTGCGATCGACGTACGGGAGCGACAGCGAGGCGCCCCAATCGGCGTTGAACGTATAGTCGAGCGTCGCCAGCCAGTTGTGGTTCCGCGTGAACACCTCGTCGTGATGGCCGGGAATCTGACCGACGGAAATCCGCTCGGTCCCCGACCGCGGCTGGTCCTGCAGGACGCGCTCGTAGCGCAGGTCGAGCCGCCAGCCGGGCTCGGCCCACGCGCCGTGCGCGTCCCAATTCGTATTGATCGTGCAGAACGCCACGCCGCAGCTCGCGTACGCCGCTGGCGCAAAACCCAGGGCGCAGCCGAGAACTGCCTGTTTCAACAAAGCCTTCATCTTGCCTCCCGAAAACGCATGCGCGCCGGATGGCGCGAGGCACTTCAGCGTCGCTCAGGAGGCTGCGGGAGGCGCCCGCGGTTGCGCGGGCGGATGGAACGAAGAGGGGGACTTGCTCGCCTGGAACGAGGGCTGCACTGCTTCGCGCCCCGCGCCGGGCTCGATCGGCGATGCCACAGGAGGCAATGCAGCGAGCCTCTCGGCGCCGAACACACACATCTTGCAATGCTCGTGATGTGACGAGCGCTGTTCCACCGGGGTGTCCGTCGCCGGCAACTCGACGTAGTGCGTGATTCCTTCGATCGTGCAGACAGGAACCTGCGTGCCCGGCACCCGCGGCTTCGCCTGGGAAATCAGCGGCCAGAGCGCGCTCAGCGCCATCGCAAACATGGCGAGCAGCGCGGCGACGCGGTTACGGTAGAGCGGCATCGGGCAGCAGTCTAACGCAATGAACTACCGGGCAAGGTAGCCCGAATCCACCGGCAGCGTGACTCCGGTGATGCAGCGTGCGGCCGGGCTGGCGAGGAAAAGAATGGCTGCGGCGATGTCGCCGACTTCGGGAAGCACGCCGAGCGGCGTGTGCCCCATGACGACCTTCAGCAGCTCCGGGTTGCGGAAGATCGGCGCTGTGAGATCGGTGCGAACGAACGTCGGCGCGACCGCGTTGACCCGGATCGCGTGCGGCGCAAGCTCGAGCGCGAGCGCGCGCGTCAGGTTCACCACCGCGCCCTTCGACGCCTGGTAGGCCGGGTTCGGAAACAGCCCGCCCGAGAACCCCATGATCGAGGCGAGATTGACGATCGCGCCGCCGCCTCGTTCCTTCATCGCACGCGCCGCGATGCGCGAGCAGATGAAAAGCCCGCGCAGGTTCACGCCGAGCACGCGATCCCAGTCCTCGCTGGTGATGTCGAACGCGGTCTTGCGGACGGCGATGCCGGCGTTGTTCACGAGAATGTCGAGCCCGCCGAGCGCCTGCACCGCCGCGGCGATCCCGCGCTCGACCGCGGCTTCGTCGCTTACGTCCGCGACGATGATGCCCTCGCCCGGCTCGATGTCGATCCGCGCTACTTTCGCGCCCGCGGTTTCGAGCAGCTCCGCCGTGGCCTTGCCGATCCCGCGCGCCGCGCCGGTCACCAGCGCGGTCTTTCCTGTCAGCTTGAAGAGGTCCATCGGGGCTGTAGTATAGGCGGATGCACGATTTCGTCATTCGAAACGCGCTGCTGCTCGACGGGCTCGGGAGCGCGCCGGTGCACGGCGACCTGGCGATTCATGAAGGACGGATTGCCGCAATCGGACGCGATCTCGGCGCGGCGCGCGAAACGCTCGATGCCGATGGCCTCGCGCTGATGCCCGGCATCATCGACAACCACACCCACTACGACGCGCAGCTCACCTGGGACCGGGCGGCCTCGCCGTCGCCGGCGCTCGGCGTCACCACCGCGATCATCGGCAACTGCGGCTTCACGATCGCGCCGTGCCGGGTGCGGGACCGCGAGCGCATCATGCGCAACCTCACGCAGGTCGAGGGCATGGCGCTCGACGTGCTGCGCGCCGGGATCCGCTGGGAATTCGAGACGATTCCCGAGTACTTCTCGATGCTCGAGCGGCACGGCACCGCGCTCAACATCGCCGGGTTCGTCGGCCACTCGTCGGTGCGCACCTATGTGATGGGCGACGACGCGGCGCGCCGCGCGGCGAGCGATGCCGAGATCGAGGCGATGCGGCAGATCGTGCTGGAGGGCCTGCGCGCGGGAGCGATCGGATTCGCGACCAGCACTTCGCCTGCGCACAATGGCGAGGGGGGCATCCCGATGCCTTCGCGCCTCGCAGACGAAAAGGAGATGCGCGCGCTCGTCGGCTGCCTGAAGGAAGGCGGACGCGGCGTGTTCATGCTCACCAAAGGCAGCCAGACCTCGATGCCGTTCCTGGAAGAGCTCGCCGCCGATTGCGGCCGGCCCGTGCTGGTCGCTGCGCTGCTGCACGACAGCACGAATCCGCGCGTCGTGTTCGACGCGCTGGAGGCGATTTCGGCTGCGCGCAGGCGCGGGCGCAGGATGGCGGGGGCGATGTCGTGCTGCCCGCTGACGATGGATTTCACGCTGCAAAGTCCCTATCTGCTAGAAGGGCTCGCCGCATGGAAGCCGGCGATGGCACTTGCCGGAGACGCATACCGGGCGAAGCTCGCCGAGCCGGCATTTCGCGCAGCGGTGCGCGCCGAGATCGCGAGCCCGGCGACGTTCCGCGTCTTCAACGGCGAATGGGACAAGATGCAGGTCGTGGAAACCGCGCGGACCGAGCATGCCCGCTACGAGCACCAGTCGCTCGCAACGCTCGCGGCGCAGGCGGGCACCGATCCCCTTTCGTTCATGCTCGACCTGGCGCTCGAGGAGAACCTCGACACCGTATTCACGGCGCTGCTGCTCAATTCCGACGAAGAGGCGGTCTCCCGCATGCTGCGTCACCCGGCAAGCCTGGTCTCGTTGTCGGACGCCGGCGCCCATTTGACGTTTTTCAACGACGCTGGTTTCGGGTTGCACCTGCTGGGCCACTGGGTGCGCGAGAAAGCCGCGCTGACGCTGCCCGAGGCCGCGCGCAAGCTGACCGGTGATGTGGCCGCGCTTTTCGGCATCCGCGAACGCGGCGCCCTCAGGACCGGTCATCGCGCGGACCTGCTGCTCTTCGACCCAACGCGCGTCCATCGTGGCCCGAAGCAGCGGGTGCGCGACCTGCCCGCGAACGGCGCGCGACTGACGACGCCGGCGCTCGGAGTGCACGGCGTATGGGTCAACGGCCTGCGCATCGCCGATGCGGACGGAATGCGCGTTCTGTCGAAAATGCCGGGGGAGCTGCTGCGAAACTTCGCTGCCTGACGTCGCCTCGTCCCGACGCGGGCGAATCACTGGTTCGACCCATCTCCCTGATTCCTTTCGTTCCACGGCCCGGGCACGGACTCTGCTTCCGCGTTGCGGGTTGAATTTCACTCACAAGGAGAAAAGCAATGCTGCAGAGGGATGGATTGTTCCGGCGTCGCGAAGAAACTCTCCCGCGGTCTCCTTCCGCGGCACCTCAGCCTGCCCCACCGGCCCAGTCGAGCGCGCCGTCATCGCCCTCTCAAGCGAGCACGTTGGCGAGGCCGGCGGTTGAAAAGCCGGTAGAGAAGCCCGTGGAGAAGCCCGTGGATCAGCCCGGCGAGCGCAGGGAGGCGCGGCTCACGGTCGGACCCGAGATCAAGATGAAAGGCGCCGAGATCACCGACTGCGACACGCTGGTCGTCGAAGGCCGCCTCGAAGCAACGCTCGACACGCGGGTGCTGCAGATCGCCGAGAACGGCGCGTTCAACGGCGTGGTATCGGTCGATGTCGCGGAAATCCGCGGGCGCCTGGACGGCGAGCTGACGGCGCGCAAGCAGCTGATCCTGCACGCCACCGCCCGGGTGAGCGGCAAGATCCGCTACAACCGGATCCAGGTCTCCGAAGGTGCGGAGATCTCCGGAGAGATCGAGATCCTCGATCGCTCCCAGTCCGCAAGCACGGTGCGCACGGGAAGCGCCGCTTTCGCGGCGCAGCGTCCGGCGAGCTGATCTCGCTTCCGACATAGCGAGCGGGCGCGCACGGCGCGCGCCTCTCCGCTATGCTTGTCGCGCACTTGGGCGGGTTGCTGTACGCTGAAAACGCGCGATGACCGATTCGAACGACTGGGCATTTCCCACCAACCTCCGCCCCCGGGGCGAGGACCTTGCCTTCGATCTCGACGCAGTTCTGGACTGCGTCGTGCAGCTGCGCGCCGAGATCCCCGAAGACGCGTTCACTGCCTCGATCCTGGGTACCGAGCGGGCAGGCAACGGCATCGTGATCAGCGACAACGGACTGGTGCTGACGATCGGCTACCTGATCACCGAGGCGAGCGCCGTCTGGCTGATGACCAACCGGGGGACGCTGGTGGCCGGAGACCCGCTCGCTTATGACCAGGCCACGGGCTTCGGCCTCGTGCAGGCGCTCGGGCGATTGGGGGTGCCCTCGCTCGCACGGGGCACGGCCGGATCGTGCCGCCCCGGCGACAAGGTGGTGGTCGCGGGTCACGGCGGGCGAGCGCATGCGCTGCAGGCGAGCGTGCTGGCCAAGCGCGAATTCGCCGGGTACTGGGAGTACGTCCTCGACGAAGCGATCTTCACCGTGCCTGCGCACCCCCAGTGGGGCGGCACGGCACTGATCGGAGCGGACGGGCGCCTGCTCGGCGTCGGGTCGCTGCTCGTCGAAGAGAAGATGAAGGGCGAGACGGTGCAGGGGAACATGATCGTGCCGGTCGACCTGCTCGAGCCGATCCTCGACAACCTGCTCACCACGGGCCGCTCGGGGCATCCGCCGCGACCGTGGCTCGGTATCTACACCACCGAGATCGAGCACCGATTGGTGATCGCCGGCCTCGCCGAGCGCGGTCCCGGGGCGCAGGCCGGGCTGCAGGTCGGAGACATGGTGATCGAAGTCGCCGGCCACCCGGTGTCCGGCCTTGCGGGGCTTTTCCGCAGCATCTGGCATGTCGGCCCGGCCGGCGCCGAAGTGCCGCTCACCGTGACGCGCAAGGGCGACAAGAAGCGCGTCATCGTCCGCTCCGCGGATCGCAGCGACTTCCTGAAAAAACGCAGCGTGCACTGAAGGGCTTCGATGGCCGACTGGTCGGTCACGCCGGTCATCGACTGGCTGCTGCACAAAGGGCGGATGCTGGAGACTCCCCAGGCAGTCGTGGGCGAGCTTTGCGCGCGCCTGCGCGCCGAGGGCATGCCGCTCGATCGGGTCGCTTTCTTCTTCTGGACCTTGCACCCGCAGTACTTCGGCGTCGCGATGTTCTGGGATGGCAGCAGCGTGAAAGTCGCGCCTGGCACGCGCGCGATGCTGCGCTCGGACGTGTACCTCAAAAGCCCTGCCGCGCGCATCCGCGAGGGCGAGCGCGTGATCCGGCGCAGGCTCGAACAGCCCGACTGCCCGCTCGACTGGCCGGTGCTGGAGGAGCTAAAAGCCGAAGGGATTGCCGACTACGTGATCGTCGAGGTGCTCTTCAACAACGGCTCGCGCAACTCGGTCAGCCTCGCGACGCGCAAGCCCGGCGGGTTCAGCGACCACGACATCACCGAGGCGCAGCAGCTGCTGCACGTGTTCGCGCTGACGATGGAGAATTTCATCCACCGCGACATGGCGCGCACGCTGCTCGAAACCTACCTCGGCCGCATCTCCGGCTCGCGGGTGCTCGACGGCCAGGTGCAGCGCGGCGACGGCGACGAGATCGACGCCGTGATCTGGTTCTCCGACCTGCGCAACTCGACGCCGCTTTCCGCGCGACTCGGCGAGCGAACGTTCCTCGAGCTGCTGAACGACTACTACGAGACGACCGCAGGCGCCGTGCTCGAGCATGGCGGCGAAGTGCTGCGCTTCATCGGCGATGCTTCGCTCGCGGTCTTTCCGATCGCGGACGGCGGCGAAACCCGCCGCGCCGTGTGCGCGCGCGCGATCGATGCGGCGCGCGATGCGCGCGCGCGCAGACGAGCCGCCAACGAGCGACGCTCGGGTGCCGGGCTTTCGCCGTTTTCGTTCGGCGTGGGCCTGCACCTCGGTCGGGTCCTGTACGGCAACATCGGCACCGCCGACCGGCTCGAGTTCTCGGTGATCGGCAGCGCGGCGAACGAAACCGCGCGTATCGAAGCGCTCAGCAAGACGACCGGGCGGGACGTCGTGCTATCGCGCGAGGTCGCCGACGAGCTCGGCGAGCCGTGCCCGAGCCTGGGAAGCTTCGATCTACGAGGCGTCGCGCGACCCGTCGAGGTATTCGCGTTGCCTTGACGCGCGCCGCGCCCAGTAGGCAAAGGTCCCGCGCACGATCGAGGGTTGCAGCAGGAATTCGCGCGCCTCGGCGGCAAGCTCCGACTTCACTTCCTTCACACCACCCGCCGCCATCGCGCGCACCTGCATCCGCGCCGCGCGCTCGAAGAACACCGCCAGGTAGGCGGCCTCCGCGACGGATTCGCCCGCCGAGAGCAGGCCGTGATTCGCGAGCAGGATCGTCTTCGCCTTGCCGAGCGCCGCGCTGATGATGCGTCCTTCGTCGTCGGCGACCGGCACGCCCGGCCACTCGGGAAGGTGAGCCGTGCCGTACAGCATCGCGGAGTCCATGTGCGCAATCAGCAGCGGCTTGCCGGTCGCTGCGAGCGCCGAAGCCCATGGCGCATGCGTATGAATGATCGCATTCACGTCCGGCCGCTCGCGATAGACCCAGACATGGAAGCGCACGCCCGGATTCGGGCGCCCTCCCTGCAGGGGCTTCAGATCCTCATCCACCAGCACCATCCGCTCCGGGGTTGCTTCCTCGAAGCCGCAGCCGAGTGCCAGAGTCCACCAAGTCCCGGGCTTTTCGCCGCGCGCGGTGACCTGGCCAGCGAGCCCCGATTCGTGCCCTTCGCGCGCGAGGATGCGGCACGCCGCGCTGAGCGCCTGTGGCGCGGAGAGTTCGAGCGGCGGAAGGTCGGCCTCCATTTCACGGCCGACGCGATCCAGGAAATACGCCTTGTCGCGCTCGTTCATTTCATGAGGCTCGGCAGGTAAAGGGAGATGATCGGAAACGCGATCAGGATCGCGAGCCGCACGCAATCCGCGATCATGAACGGCATGACTCCGCGAAACACGGTACCGGTCGGCACCTGCGGCAGCAGCGTCTTCAGCACGAACAGGTTCATGCCCACCGGCGGGCTGATCAGCCCGATCTCGACGATCACCACGATCAGGATCCCGAACCAGATCGGGTCGATCCCCAGGTGCACGATGAGCGGAAACAGCACCGGCACGGTGAGCAGGATCATCGACAGCTCCTCCATCGCCGTGCCGAGCAGCACGTAGATCACCATGATCACGGCGACCACCATCACCGGGCTGATCTGCCAGCGCTTGACGAACGCGATCAGATCGGTCGGCATCGTGGTGATGTTGACGAACTCCGCGAACATCAGCGCGCCGATCAGGATCAGGAACAGCATGCTCGTGGTGCGGGCGCTCTCGAGCAGCGCCTCGTAGAGCGCCCTCCAGCCGAGCGCGCGGCGCGCGAGCGCGAACACAAGTGCTCCCACGGCGCCCACGCCCGCGCCTTCCGTGGCCGTGAACACGCCGCCGTAGATCCCGCCCATGACCAGGACGAAGAGCGCGATGACGCTGGTCACGCCCTTGTATACGAGCGACAGCGCGAACACGCAGATTGCCCCGGCGACCGCTGCGTCGTCCGCGTCGACCCAGCCGAGCTTGACGACCAGCAGAACGGCTACACCGAGCGCCCCGAACCAACCGACGCCGTCGAGCACCGCAAAGCGCTCGGGCCACGTCTGCCGCTCGCCCCGCGGGCCGGCTTTCGGATCGCGCCAGGTCACGAACTGCACTGCGACGCAAAGCAGCAGGATTGCGACGACGCCCGGCAGGATGCCGGCCGCGAACAGCTTGCCGATATTGGTCCCGGTCATGATTCCGTAGATCACCATGATCGTCGAAGGCGGGATCAGGATGCCGAGCGTTCCGCCGGCGGCGATCGCGCCGGTGGCGAGCGCGTCCGAGTAGCCGTACTTCTTCATCGACGGGTAGGCGACCTTGGCGAACGTAGCGGCGGTCGCGATCGACGATCCGCAGATCGCGCCGAAGCCGCCGCAGGCGACGATCGTCGCCATCGCGAGACCGCCGCGCAGGTGGCCGATGAATCCATACGCGGCGCGAAACAATTCCTGCGACATCCCGGCGCGCGTGACGAAGTTGCCCATCAGGATGAAGAGCGGCACGACCGATAGCGTGTAGTTGCGGCCGGTCTCGTA
>Ga0070698_100009204_pt1 | contig 10599 bp, 7 predicted proteins | sample KBSK1502metaG_FD_65477 | JGI IMG/M metagenome (GOLD analysis project Ga0070698, IMG submission 65477) | Corn, switchgrass and miscanthus rhizosphere microbial communities from Kellogg Biological Station, Michigan, USA - KBS K1-50-2 metaG | ecosystem: Host-associated > Plants > Roots >... | reverse complement strand
CGGCCGCCGACTACGAGACGCGCGAGGAGGCGCCGACCCTCACGGGCTTTCTCGACCGGGCCGCCCTCATCTCCGACGCCGACCAGATCCGGGACGATGCACCGGTCGTGCTCATGACCCTGCACTCGGCCAAGGGCCTGGAGTTCCCTTCGGTCTTCCTGGTGGGGCTCGAGGAGGGCCTCGTCCCCCATTCGCGAAGCCTGGTTTCCCGCGACGCGCTGGAGGAAGAGCGCCGGCTGTGCTACGTGGGGATGACGCGGGCCATGGAGCGCCTGCACCTCACCTGGGCGGCCAGCCGCCAGGTCTTCGGCCAGCGGCGGCTCTCGGAACCCAGCCGCTTCCTCGAGGAGATCCCCCGGGAGTCCCTGGAGGTGAGCGGGGGCTGGCGGCGTCCGGAGGGGGCGCGGCGGTCCCGGACGGACGCTCCCGAGTGGGCGATCCGGAGGCCCGAGGCGACCCGGGACGCCGCCCCGCCCGCCCCCGCAGGGGCGTCCGAGATGCGCCCCGGGGTGCGGGTCCGCCATCCCCTGTTCGGAGTGGGGACGGTCCTGCGCCGCGACGGCGACGGCGACGAGCTGAAGCTCACCGTGGCCTTCGCCGGGGTGGGGGCCAAGAAGCTGGTGGCCCGCTACGCGGGTCTGGAGCTCCTCTGAGGCACGCGCGCCGGAATCAGCCCTTGGGCTTGATGTCCTGCACCACCCAGCGGGAGACCATCCGAGAGCCGGTACCACCGGTCAGCTCGTACTTGCGCAGCACCATCGTGTAGGCCTTGGGCGCGCCGGCCACCGTCAGGTCCAGGTCGACCTGCTTCTGGATCATCTCCCCGCTCAGCTTCTCCAGGTCGTCCACCTGGCCGACGGAGAGGGTCACGTTGCGCTTTTCCTTCTCGAGGGCCGCCTTGGCCTGGGCGACCTGCTTCTTCAGGTCGCGGTCCTTGTCGTTGTACTTGCCCCACTCCTCGGCCACCTTGGCGAGCCCGCCGGGGACCGGCTTGCCCGTCTTCTGGACCTCCTTGACCTTGTCGATCTCGGAGTAGTGCTCGTTGGCGTAGGTACCCGCCGCCTTCTTGTTCGCGGCCGCCTCCGCCTCGAGCTCTGCCACCTTCTTCGCCAGGTCGGGCAGGGCCGCCGGGCTCCGTGTCTCGGGCACGGACCCCGTGATCTTCCAGTCGTCCACCTTCTTGTCGAAGGCGACCATGGCGAAGCTGGTGAGGGTCTGGTTGTCGTTGGCCTTCAGGGCGTTGAAGTACTGGTCGACGATCCGCTGCTCGGGGTGTCCGCAAGCCAGGCTCGCGACCGCCGTGCACAGGACGATCAGTTGGGCTGCTCGACGCGCGCTCATGGATCCTCCTTTTCGACGCCCCACCCTAGCCCTCCCCACGGGGGCGGAGGGGAGCGCCCCCCTGGTTGCTAAGCCTCTTCGCCTTCCTCACGCTCCGCCAGCCGGGCCACGGACACCAGGTGATCGCCCTCTTCCAGCTGGATGAGGCGTACCCCCTGGGTGTTCCGGCCGATGGTCGAGATGTCCGCCGTGTTGAGCCGGATGATCATACCTTTTTCGGTGATCAGCATCACCCCCTCGTCGCCGCGCAGGAACTTCACCCCCACCACCCGGCCGTTGCGGCCCGAGGTCTTGATGTTGATGAGCCCCTTGCCCCCGCGGCTCTGGCGGCGGTACTCCTCGAGCAGGGTGCGCTTGCCGTAGCCGTGCTCGGTGACGGTGAGGACGGTGCCCCCTTCCGCCACCACCTCCAGGGACACCACCAGGTCTCCCTCCTCGAGCTCGATCCCCTTCACTCCGTAGGCGCTGCGGCCCATGGGCCGCACGTCCTCCTCGCTGAAGTGGATGGCCATGCCGTCCTTGGTCCCGATGAGCAGCTCGTCCTGGCCGGAAGTGAGGACGCCGTCGATCAGGGCGTCGCCCTCCTCCACCGAGAGGGCGATGATGCCGGAGGGACGCGGGTTCGAGAACGCGGTGAGCTCGGTCTTCTTCACGATGCCGTTGCGCGTGGCCAAGAGGACGAAGCGTCCCTCCGCGAACTCCTTCACCGCGCAGAAGGCGGCGATCTTCTCGGAGGGCTGGAGCTGCACGAGGTTCACCACCGCCTTGCCTTTCCCCTGCGGCCCCACGTCGGGGATCTCGTGGACCTTCAGCCAGTAGATGCGCCCCCGGTCGGTGAAGATCAGGATGTAGGAGTGGGTGGAGGCGATGAAGATGCTGCTGACGAAGTCCTCGTCCCTCGTCTTCATCCCCACCCGGCCCCGGCCCCCCCGCTTCTGGGCCCGGTAGCTCGAGATCGAGGTGCGCTTGATGTAGCCGGAATGGGTGATGGAGATCGCCACGTCCTCATCGGCGATCAGGTCCTCCACCGCGATCTCGTCCACCGCGTCCACGATCTTGGTACGGCGGGGGTCCCCGTGCTCCTCGCGGATCTTCTTGAGCTCGTCGCCCACGATGGTGTCCACCCGCCGGGCCGAGGCCAGGATGTCCTTGAGGTCGGCGATGGTGACCCGGATCTCCTTGAGCTCGTCGACGATCTTCTGGCGCTCCAGACCGGTCAGTCGCTGCAGCTGCAGCTTGAGGATCTCGTCCGCCTGGATCTCGCTCAGGCGGAAGCGGCCCAGCAGGCCGGCCCTGGCCTCCTCGGGGCTCCGGGACCCGCGGATGAGGGCGATCACCTCGTCCAGGTGGTCGAGGGCGATGGTGAAGCCCTCGAGGACGTGGGCGCGCGCCTCCGCCTTGCGCAGGTCGAAGGCGGTGCGCCGCCGCACCACCTCGCGCCGGAAGTCGACGAAGAGCTCGCACGCCTCCAGCAGGTTCAAGACCCGGGGCCGCTGGTCGACGATGGCCAGGAAGATCACCCCGAAAGTGTCCTGGAGGGGGGTGTGCTTGTAGAGGTTGTTGAGGAGCACCTGGGAGGGCTCCCCCTTCTTCACGTCGATCACGATGCGCATCCCCTTGCGGTCGCTCTCGTCGCGGATGCCGTTCTCCTGGATCCCCTTGATGCGCTCCTCCCGGTGGAGCTCGGCGATCTTCTCGATGAGCCGTGCCTTGTTGACCTGGTAGGGGATCTCGGTGATCACGATCGACTCGCGGTCGCCCTTCCGGAGCTCGATCTCGGCCTTGGCCCGCATGAGGATGGACCCGCGGCCGGTGCGGTAGGCCTGGCGGATCCCGGAGCGGCCCAGGATGAAGCCGGCGGTGGGGAAGTCGGGGCCGGGGACGCGCTCGATGACGCCCTCCAGGCGCTCGTCGGGGGTCAGGTCCTGGTTCTCGAGGAGGAAGATCAGGGCGTCCACCACTTCGCCCAGGTTGTGGGGCGGGATCTTGGTGGCCATGCCCACCGCGATCCCCTCCGCCCCGTTCACGATCAGGTTCGGGAGCACGGTGGGGAGCACGGTCGGCTCCATCGAGCTGTTGTCGTAGGTGGGGATGAAGTCGACGGTCTCCTTCTCGATGTCCGCCATCATCGAGGCGCCCAGGCGCGTGAGGCGGGCCTCGGTGTAGCGCATGGCGGCCGGCGGGTCGCCGTCCACGGAGCCGAAGTTGCCCTGCCCGTCCACGAGGGGGGCGCGCATGTTCCAGTCCTGGGCCATGCGCACGAGGGTGTCGTAGATGGCGCCCTCGCCGTGGGGGTGATAGTTGCCCATCACTTCCCCCGCGACCTTCGCGCTCTTCCGGTAGGGGCGGCCGGGCTGCAGCCCCATCTGTTGCATGCCGTAGAGCACCCGGCGATTCGCGGGCTTCAGGCCGTCTCGGACGTCGGGCAGGGCGCGGCCGATGATCACGGACATCGCGTAGTCCATGTAGGACTGGCGCATCTCGTCCGCGATGTTGGTGGGGATCCTCTGCTGCGCGATCGGTTCGTCGGTCATGCTAGATGTCCAGGTTGCGGACGTTCAGGGCGTTCTCCTCGATGAAGAGCCGTCGCGGCTCCACCGCATCGCCCATCAGGGTGGTGAAGATGTTCTCCGCCACCTCGTCGTCCTCCAGGCGGACCTGGAGGATGGTGCGGGTGGCCGGGTCCATGGTCGATTCCCAGAGCTGCTCGGCGTTCATCTCCCCGAGGCCCTTGTAGCGCTGCACGGCGAGGCCCTTCTTCCCCTCGTCCAGGATGTGCTTGACCAGGTGCTCGCGGGAATGCACGACCGTCTCTCCCCCGTCGACCACGGTCAAGGGCGGCCGGTCGACCTCCCGGATCTCCTCGTAGGTCGAGTAGAGCGCCTTGTACTCGGGAGAGGTGACGAAGGCGTCGCCCAGGCGCACCTCGCGGCTCTGGCCGCTCTGCTCGGTCTGGAGCACCACCTCGTACACCCCGTGCTCCTCGTCCTTCTCCAGCACCACGTCCCGGCCCGCATCCCGCAGGGGCTTGATCAGCTCGAGGAGGCGCGTCTTCTCCGTGAAGACCTCGGCGTCCTTGACCTGGCCGGACAGGAGCAGCTCCGCCAGGGCTCTGGGCACGCCGCGCTTCTCGATGCGGTCGAGGAGCTTGGTCACCGCCACCATCTTCTCGAGCACGCGGGCCAGCTTCTGGCCATCCAGCTCCTGGCCCGAGGAGAGCCGGACCCGCCGGTTCTCCACCGCCCGGGTCATCAGGAACGCGTCCAGGGCGTGCTCGTCCTTGAGGTAGATCTCGCTCTTCCCGTGCTTGGCCTTGAAGAGGGGGGGCTGGGCGATGTAGAGGTGCCCGCGCTCGATCAGCTCCTTCATCTGCCGGTAGAAGAAGGTCAGGAGCAGGGTCCGGATGTGGCTGCCGTCCACGTCGGCGTCGCACATGATGATGATCCGGTTGTAGCGGAGCTTGCTGACGTCGAAGTCGTCCGCTCCGACCCCCGTGCCCAGGGCGGCGATGATGTTGCGGATCTCCTCGGAGGCGAGGGTCTTGTCCAGGCGGGCCTTCTCCACGTTCAGGATCTTGCCCCGCAGGGGGAGGATGGCCTGGAAGGCCCGATCGCGCCCCTGCTTGGCGGAGCCGCCCGCGGAATCCCCCTCCACCAGGTAGAGCTCGCACTTCTCGGGGTCGCGCTCCTGGCACTCGGCGAGCTTTCCGGGCAAGCCGGCCCCGTCGAGGGCTCCCTTACGGCGTGTGAGGTCGCGGGCCTTCCGTGCCGCTTCGCGCGCCCGCGAGGCTTCCAGCACCTTCAGGATGATGCGCTTGGCGTCGGTGGGGTGCTGCTCGAGGTAGGCGCTGAGCCGCTCGTTGATCAGGCTCTCGACGATCCCCTTCACCTCCGAGTTGCCGAGCTTGCCCTTGGTCTGGCCCTCGAACTGGGGGTTGGGGACCTTGACGCTGATCACCGCGCAGAGGCCCTCCCGCGTGTCCTCCCCCTCGAAGCCTTCCGTGGCGTCCTTCATCAGGCCCGAGGAGGTGGCAAAGGCATTCAAGGTGCGGGTGAGCGCGCTCTTGAAGCCGATGAGGTGGGTGCCCCCATCGTGGGTGTTGATGTTGTTGGCGAAGGAGTAGGTGTTCTCGGCGTAGCCGTCGTTCCACTGGAGCGCGATCTCGACCTGGACCCCGTCCCGGGTCCCCTCGATGAAGATGGGCGCGGTGTGGAGGGTCTCCTTGTTGCGGCTCAGGTGCTCCACGAAGGAGGCGATGCCGCCCTCGTACTGGAAGCGGTGCTTCTTGCCGTCCCGCTCGTCCTCGAGGGTTATGAGGATCCCGCGGTTCAGGAAGGAGAGCTCGCGCAGGCGCTGGGAGAGCGTGTCGAAGCTGAAGGTCGTGGTCTCGAAGATCTGGCCGTCCGGCTTGAAGGTGATCTTGGTCCCCCGGCGGTCGGTGACGCCGGTGTTCTCGAGGGCGGTGGTGGGCGTCCCCCGCTGATAGGACTGGCGGTACACCTTCTTGTCCCGCCAGATCTCCACCTCGAGGGTCTCGCTCAGAGCGTTCACCACCGAGACGCCGACCCCGTGGAGGCCGCCCGAGACCTTGTAGGACTTCTTGTCGAACTTGCCGCCGGCGTGCAGCTTGGTGAGCACCACCTCCGCCGCGTCCATGCCGGGCACGGTGGGATGGGGGCCCACGGGGATCCCCCGCCCGTTGTCCACCACCGTCACGGAGTTGTCGATGTGGATGGTGACGTTCACCTCGCTGCAGAAGCCGGCGAGGGCTTCGTCCACCGAGTTGTCCACCACCTCGTAGACGAGGTGGTGGAGGCCCGACTCTCCGGTCGAGCCGATGTACATGGCGGGCCGGACGCGGACCGCCTCCAGGCCTTCGAGGACGCGGATCTGCTCGGCACCGTACTCGCCGGTGGGAGGATCCTGGGTATCCGTGGGTTCACTCATGGGGTTGTCTGGATGACTCCGTGCGGGAGGGCTTCACGCACAGCGCACCTCTCCCGCGGAAACTTCGAACACCCGGCCCAGGTGGGAGAGCCGCCCCGCCCAGGCCGGATGGGCCGTGGTCACCAGCGCCTGGCCGCGGCCCGCCACCTCGCTGCACAGGTGGTCCGCCCGCTCCTCGTCCAGCTCGGAATCGAGGTCGTCGAGGAGGGCCACCGCCGACTGTCCGGTCTCCTCGCGGTGCACGGCGAGGGTCGCGAGGGCGAGGGTGAGGAGGACGCTCCTCGCCTGTCCCGCGGAGGCGCTCTCCGCCGCGTCGTGCCCGTCCACCGTGAGGGCCACCGCGTCCCGGTGGGGGCCCACCAGGCTGCGCCCGGCCTGGGTCTCGCGGAGGCGGGCCGCCTCCACGTCGCGGGCCAGGGTCTCGCGGTGGGCCTCCTCGGAGGTGGTGGCGATCTCGGCGGGAAGGCGCAGGTCGTAGGTCTCCCCGGCGGGCCGGAAGCCCGTGCGCGCGTCCATGGCCCGCCGCAACCGATCGACGTAGCCGGCCCGCCGGGCCCGGAGGCGGGCGCCGAGCTCGACGAAGCGCTCGTTCCAGGCCGGCAGCTCCTGGCGCCCGTTGCCCAGGGCGGCGTTCCGCTGGGCCAGCACCCGCTCGTACTCGCGGGCGGCCTGACGGTAGCCCGGCCAGAGCGCGGACGCCCCGCGGTCCAGGAAGAGGCGCCGCTCCCGCATGGAGCCGCTCACCACGCGCAGGCGCTCCGTGGAGTAGACGACCACCTCCAGCCGTCCGTGGTAGTCGCGGGGCGGCACCTCTCGCCCGTCCACGCGCAGACGGCGCTGGCCGGGGCTGAGCTCCACCTCGAGCACGGTCTCCCGCGCGTCTCCGGCGGCGGAGGTGCGGGCGAGGAGGGCGGGCGAGCCGCGCCGGATGAGGGTGGGCGTGTCCTCGGTCCGGAAGGATCGTCCGCGCGCCAGCAGGCCCACCGCCTCCAGGAGGGAGGTCTTCCCTTGCGCGTTGCGCCCCACGAACACGTTGAGGCCGGGATCGAGCTCCATCCCCGCCTGGCGGATGTTGCGCAGGTCACGGATCTCGAGGACCTTCAGGAAGACCAACTAGAACCTCATGGGCATGACGATGTAGCGGTAGTCGGTCTCGTCCTGGCCGATCGGCCGCAGGAGCCCCTGGGTCTCCGCGTCCTTCAGGGAAAGGGCCACCTGGTCTCCCCCCGCCACCCCGAGAAACTCGACGAGGTACTGGGCGTTGAACCCGATCTCCACCGCTTCCCCGCCGTAGTCCACGGAGAGCGACTCCCGCGCCTCGCCGAGATCGGGCGATGAGGCGGTGAGCTCGAGCTTTCCGGGGCCCAGGCTCAGCTTCACGGCGCGGCTCCGCTCCGAGGAGAGCAAGCTCACCCGGCGGATCGCGCTCAGCAGCGGGTCGCGCCCAAGGTTGACCGTCTTGTCCCCCGCGGCCGCGATCACCTTCTCGAAGGCGGGGAACTGCGCGTCCACCACCTTGGAGGTCAGGGTCCGGCCTCCCACCGTGAACACGAGATGGCTCTCCACCGGCTGCAGGGTGAGGCTCTCCTCGGTCTCGAGGAGACGCGCGATCTCGCTGATGGCCTTGCGCGGCACGAGCACGCGCATGGGCTCCGTGACCTTCAGCGCGACCTTCCGCTGGGCGAAGGCCAGGCGGTGGCCGTCGGTGGCCACCATCGACGCGGACTCCCGCTCCAGGAGCAGGAGGGCCCCCGAGAGGTAGTACCGCGCGTCCTCGGCGGTGATGGCAAACGCGGTGCGGCTGATCAAGGCGCGCAGTGCGTCGGCGGGGATCTCGATCCCCTTGGTGGACTTCCCCTCCGGGAGGGACGGGAAGTCCTCCCGCGGGAGACCCGCCATCTTGAAGACGACGCGCTCGCACTCGACGGTCGCCCAGGAGTCGGGGAGCACGGTCAGATGGACGTCGCTCTCGGGGAGGGAGCGCACGATCTCGTAGAGCTTCTTGGCCCCGAGGGTGATGGACCCCTCCTTCTTCACCTGGGCCGCGCAGCCGCAGCGGAGGGAGACGTCGAGATCGGTCGCGGAGATCCGTACCTCGCCGCCCCGCGCCTCCACCAGGACGTTGGAGAGGATGGGAATCGAGTTCTTGCGCTCCACGATTCCCTGGACGAGCTGCAGCTCCTTCACGAAGTCGTTCCGGCGGACGATGATTTCCATTCCTACCCTCGGGTCTCCTTCAACGATGAGAGAACATCTTATGAGGGAGAGAGATGCGCAGGGAACGTGAATATCCCTCCAAGTACCTGAACGGATGGGAGGTGCCCTGCGGACGGGTTTGTGCACGGCGGGATGACGTCTGCGCAGGGAACGAGGGGAGCAGGGAACGCACGCGGGACGCGAGGGAGTCCGCGCTGGAGTCGTGTCGAAAGTCGCGCAAGTTCATCGAAAGGCTTGGACAAAGCTGTTGATGAGCCTGTCGAACCCGGGATCCTTCTTCCGGAGGTCGTCGATCTTGCTCACCGAATGGATCACCGTGGAGTGATGCTTGCCCCCGAACTCCTTCCCGATCTCGGGCAGGGAGGCCCCGGTGAGGGTCTTGGTCAGGTACATCGCGATCTGGCGGGGCACCACCACGGACTTGGCGTTGTTCTTGGCCTTGAGGTCGGTGAGCTTGACGTTGTAATGATCGGCCACGAACTTCTGGATCATCTCGATGGTGATCGGCTTCTCCTCGGTGTGCAGGAGGTCCTTCAGGACCTCCTGGGCAAGGGGCAGGTCGATGTCGCGACCCGTGAGGCTCGCGTAGGCGATGAGCCGGATGAGGCTTCCCTCGAGCTCGCGGATGTTCGTACGCACCTTGCTGGCGATGAAGAGGGCCACGTTCTCGGGGATCTCCACCCGCTCCGCCTCCGCCTTCTTCCGGAGGATGGCCACCTTGGTCTCGATGTCCGGGGGCTGGATGTCCGCGATGAGCCCCCACTCGAATCGGCTGTGCAGCCGCTCCTCGAGGGTCGGGATCTGGCGGGGGGGGCAGTCGCTGGAGATCACGATCTGCTTCTGCGCGTCGTGAAGCGCGTTGAAGATGTGGAAGAACTCCTCCTGGGTGCGGTCCTTGCCCGCGATGAACTGGATGTCGTCCACCAGCAGCACGTCGATCGAGCGGTACTTCTGGCGGAAGGCGGGGAGGCGATCGAAGCGGATCGCGTTGATCATCTCGTTGATGAAGCGGTCGGCCGAGATGTAGAGCAGGTTCAGGCGCTTCTGGCGCGCCTGGATGTAGTGGCCGATGGCGTGCATGAGGTGGGTCTTGCCGAGGCCCACTCCGCCGTACATGAAGAGCGGGTTGTAGGATTTGCTCGGGATCTCAGCCACCGCGCGCGCAGCGGCGTGGGCGAACTGGTTGGACGACCCCACCACGAAGCTGTCGAAGGTGTACTTGGGATTCAGGGACGAGGAGTCGCGCTCCGGGGTGGCGGAGGTGCCCTGGGAAGGGGCCGCGGCCTCGGCCGCCTCTTCGAAGATCACGTGCACGTCCGCGCGGCCCAGCTCGTTGAGGGCTTCGGTGAGCACGCCCTGGTAGTTCTTGGTGAGCCACTCGCGGAACTGCGGGTTGGGCACGCCGACCATCAGCCGGGAGCCGTCGAGCGAGAGGTAGCTCGTGGGGCGAAACCAGGTGGCGAAGCTGTGGCGATTCACCTTGCTCTCGATCCTCGCGAGGATCTCGTCCCAGAGGTTCACGAGCGGTCCCCGGCGACCCCAGCCCAGGGCCCGGGGAGGAGCAAAGAGTGACGCCCACAGCCATAAATCATTCTAGAGTAACTACTTAAGTGGCTAATGACCAGACCGGCCTGCCCTGGACCGCGTGAGGAGCCCCTTTTGCACAGAGATTTCAACACTTGTGGAAAAGCCGGCACAGGGACCACAGAAGGCTGGAAGCGATCGCTGCCCTGAAGCCCGAACGGTACCACAGGCATCCGGCCGGAGACAAGACTGTGACGGAGGGTCGCGCGACCTCGGGTTTGACGCTCAGGCGGGGAGGCGCTATACTTTCGAGTTTGTCCTGGAAGCCGGGGCTTCCTTCCCTCGCCGGCGGTGGCCGGCCTTCGAGGCTCGATCATGAAGAGGACGTTCCAACCGAACAATCGAAAGCGGAAGAGGACCCACGGCTTCCTCGTGCGGATGCGTACGAAGGGGGGCCGGCTGGTGCTGAAGCGCCGCCGGCAGAAGGGACGGAAGCGGCTTTCCGCCTGACCGGGCGACTCCGCCCCGAGCAGCGGCTGAAGACGCCGTCGGAGTTCCGGCGGGTGTTCC
>Ga0070698_100009203_pt1 | contig 10600 bp, 8 predicted proteins | sample KBSK1502metaG_FD_65477 | JGI IMG/M metagenome (GOLD analysis project Ga0070698, IMG submission 65477) | Corn, switchgrass and miscanthus rhizosphere microbial communities from Kellogg Biological Station, Michigan, USA - KBS K1-50-2 metaG | ecosystem: Host-associated > Plants > Roots >... | reverse complement strand
GCCGCGGCGCCGAAACAAAAGACGACCGTGAGGAACTGGCGCCGAACGCGCCGGGGACCGTGAAGAACGTTCAACGCGCTCAGGCGCTGTTGTCGGCGGCGCCGGACGGCTGGATGGAGACACTCGGCGCTCGCATCACCGAGGCCGAGCCGGGCCGCGTCGTGCTCGAGCTGGAGGCAGGCCCGCAGCACCGGCATGGCGGCGGGGTCGTGCAGGGCGGCGTGATCACGCAGATCGCCGATGCCGCGATGGGAATGTCGCTGGCCACGCTCCAGGAGGACGGCCTGTGGAACACGACCATCGAGCTCAAGATCAACTTCCTGCGTCCGGTCGTGGATGGGCGCCTGCGCGCCGTCGGTCGCGTCGTGGAGATGAAGCAGACGCTGCTGTTCAGCGAGGCCGACGTCGTCGACGAGCAGGGCCGGCTGGTCGCGCGCGCGTCTTCGACCTGCATGCCGGTGCCGGAGGGGCAGGGCCGTGAGTGAGGCCGTCAGGGCGCCGTCTCGCGCGTGGGAGTGGCTGGGCATGCGGCTGGTCGACACGGGCGAGGGCAGCGCGGTCGTGGAGATGACGGCCACGGAAGACATGGCGAACCACTCGGGTTTCGTGCACGGAGGGATGATCAGCACGCTGGCGGACTCCGCTATGGGGCGCTCTGTGCGTACGCTGAAGCCCGGCGTCGTCCGCGCGATGAGCTTCGACCTCAAGCTCAACTTCATCAACGCGGCGAAAATCGGCGAGAGCCTCCGCGCGACCGGCCACGTCATCCACGCCGGCCGGCGCACGGCCGTGGCCGAGTGTTCGGTCGTCGGCGCGGGTGGGCGGCTCATCGCCACGGCGAGCGCGACGTTTGCGATAACACGAGACAAGGAATAACCGAAGGTTCCGATGCCGACTGACCAGATAACGATTCGCGGCGCGCGCGAGCACAACCTCAAGAACGTCACGCTGTCGATCCCGCGAGACAAGCTGGTCGTGTTCACCGGCCTGTCGGGGTCGGGCAAGTCGTCGCTCGCCTTCGACACGATCTATGCGGAAGGGCAGAGGCGATACGTCGAATCGCTGTCTGCGTACGCGAGGCAGTTCCTGGGCCAGATGGAGAAGCCGGACGTCGACGTCATCGAAGGACTGTCGCCGGCGATCTCGATCGACCAGAAGGGCACGTCGAAGAACCCGCGCTCGACCGTCGGCACGGTGACCGAGGTCTACGACTACCTGAGGCTGCTTTACGCGCGCGTCGGCATTCCGCACTGTCCGTTCGGCCATGAGGTGCGCAGGCAGACCGTCGACCAGATGGCCGACCAGGTCGAGAAGCTGCCCAAGGGCACGCGGATCCTGGTCCTCGGACCCATCGTCAAGGGCCGCAAAGGAGAGAACCGATCGCTGCTCGACGACGTGCGCAAATCCGGCTTCGTGAGGGTGCGCGTCGACGGGATCCTCTACGAGATAGGCGAGTCGATACCGATGGACAAGAACAAAAAGCACGACGTGCAGGTCGTGGTGGACCGAGTGGTGGTCGGGCCGGAGCAGCGCACGCGGCTGGTCGATTCGATCGAGACGGCGACGAGGATGGGCGGCGGGTCCGTGATCATCGCGCCCGTGGATGGCGGGGAAGAGATACAGATGTCCCAGGACTTCATGTGCCCGATCGACGGGACAAGCGTGCCCGAGCCCGAGCCGCGCAACTTCTCTTTCAACAGCCCGCACGGAGCCTGCCCGGTTTGCACCGGGATCGGGTCGCAGCTGGTCGTCGATGGCGACCTGGTCGTCCCCGACCCATCGCTGTCGCTGCGCGAGGGCGCGATCGCGGCGTGGAGCAAATCGCAGTTCTTCTACCCGGAGCTGCTGGAAACCGTCAGCAAATATTTCGGCATCGACATGGACAAGCCGTGGTCGAAGCTGAGCAAGCAGCACCAGAACGTGCTGCTCAACGGCACAGGCGAAAAGAAGATCCGTTTCGGTTACAGGAACCAGTACGGGCATGAGCGCTGGTACGAGGCGGCGTTCGAGGGCGTGGTCGCGAACCTCCAGCGTCGATACGAAGAGACTCAGTCCGATTTCTTGAAGGCGGAGCTCGAACGGTACATGTCGGACAAACCGTGTCCGGCGTGCAAAGGACGGCGGCTCAAACCAGAGTCGCTGGCGGTGACGATCTCCGACCGCAACATCGCCGACGTGTGCGCGCTGTCGATCGGCGGCGCGATCGATTTCTTCGACAGCCTTCCGTTGACCGACCGCGAGCAGCTCATCGCACGCGGAGTCTTAAAGGAGATCCGCGAGCGCCTGCAGTTCATGATCGACGTGGGCCTGGAGTACCTCACGGTCGAGCGCGCCGCGAACACGCTGTCTGGAGGCGAGTCGCAGCGAATCCGGTTGGCGACGCAGATCGGGTCCAAGCTCATGGGCGTCCTCTACATCCTGGACGAGCCGTCGATCGGACTCCATCAGAGGGACAACCGGAGGCTCATCAACACCCTGCTCCGGTTGCGCGACCTCGGCAACACGCTCATCGTCGTCGAGCACGACGAGGAGACGATCCGCTCGGCGGATTACATGGTCGACATCGGGCCGGCCGCGGGTGAGCACGGCGGCGAGATCATCGCGGCGGGGCCGGTCGACCAGGTGATCAACGACCCCAACTCGATCACCGCCGCTTATTTGCGCGGCGACCGCGAGATCCCAATGCCCGAGCACAGGCGCCAGGGCAGCGGGAAGAAGCTGATCGTCCGGGGCGCGAGGGCGAACAACCTCAAGGACATCGACGTCGCGATTCCGCTCGGCACGTTCGTGGCGGTGTCGGGCGTGAGCGGGTCAGGCAAGTCGTCGTTGGTGACCGACATCCTGAGCCGGAAGGTGGCGCAGCATTTCTACAGGGCCAAGGACAAGCCCGGCCCGCACCGAGCAATCGAAGGCCTCGAGCACCTCGACAAGGCAATCGACATCGATCAATCGCCGATCGGGCGCACGCCCCGCTCCAATCCGGCGACATACACGGGGATGTTCACCTACATGCGAGACCTGTTCGCGAGCCTGCCCGAAGCGAAGATGCGCGGGTACAAGCCGGGACGGTTCAGCTTCAACGTGAAGGGCGGGCGATGCGAAGCGTGCCAGGGCGACGGGATCATCCAGATCGAGATGCACTTTCTGCCGGACGTATACGTGCCGTGCGAGGTGTGTCACGGCACGCGCTATTCGCGCGAGGTGCAGGAGGTCAAGTTCCGGGGCCACTCGATTTCCGACGTCCTCGAGCTGACGGTCGACGAGGCGCTCGAGGTTTTCGAGAACGTGCCCAGGATCAAGGTCAAGCTGCGGACCCTGCACGACGTGGGTCTCGGTTACATCCGGCTGGGCCAGCCGGCGACACAGCTTTCGGGCGGTGAGGCGCAGCGGGTGAAGCTTTCGGCGGAGCTGTCTCGGCGCGACACCGGTCGCACCCTGTACCTGCTCGACGAGCCGACCACCGGTCTCCACTACGCCGACGTCGAGAGGCTGTTGCAGGTCCTGCACAGGCTCGTCGACCACGGCAACACCGTGGTTGTCATCGAGCACAATCTCGACGTGCTGAAGACGGCGGACTGGCTCATCGACCTCGGCCCCGAGGGCGGGGACAAGGGCGGCTTCGTGATCGCGGAGGGCACCCCCGAGGACCTGGCGGCGCAGCCGGAGTCGGCGACCGGCCAGTACCTCCGCAGGATCCTGGAGAAGAAGGGTCGCTCCAACGGTGCGGTCAAGACCAGGCGCCCGGCCAAGTCGCGCGCAGTACGCGTCGCGGTTTAGAGACAACTTCTGAGCGAGTCGCGTCCGGCCGGCTACGGCGCGCTCATGCGCGTGCCCGGCTTTGCGCGCCTCTACGCCGGCCTGCTGCTCGGCCGGACGGGGAGCACGATGACGTACGTCGCCCTCGTCCTCTTCGTGCTGCAGCGATATCACTCGCCGCAGCTCGCGGGCGCAACCGCTTTCACGGCGGCCCTGCCCGGCATCGTGGTTTCGCCCGTCGCGGGCGCTCTGCTGGACCGCTACGGCCGCGCCCGCCTGGTCACGCTGGACTATGCGCTGGCGGCCATCGCACTGGGCTCGATCGCCGGCCTGTCGGCGCTGCATCTGCTCTCGCCGCCGCTGCTCCTGGCCATCGTGGCGGTGGCGTCACTCACCAACCCGCTCAGCTGGGCGGGCGCCCGTTCGCTGTTTCCGATCCTGGCTCCGCGCCACCTCTGGGAGCACGCCAACGGGCTGGACAGCAGCGGACATGTCCTGGCCACGCTGCTGGCGTCACCGCTAGCGGGCACGCTCGTCGGCCTGGTCGGAGGGGAATGGGCGCTCGCGGCGGCGGGTGCTGTCTTCGTCGCGGCGGCCGCCACCATGCTGCGCCTCTCAGACCCCCCGGACAAGGTGCCGGTGATCGGGTCGGTGCTGCACAACGCCTGGCTCGGGCTCAAGTACATGGTTCGCAACCCCAGCCTGCGCGGACTCGCGCTGACCCTCAGCACCTACAACATCGGCAACGGCGTGCTCGCCATCGCCGTGCCCGTCCTCGTGCTCGGCAGGCTGCACTCCACTCCGTCGGTGGTGGGGCTGCTGTGGGGGGCGATGGGGGGAGCCGGTCTCGCATCCGCCCTGGTCGCGGGCAGGTTTTCGAGCCAGGGTCGTGAGCGTCAGCTGATAGTCGGCGGCATCCTCATCGGCACGGTGGCCACGGCAATGCTTCCGTTCGCGAGCAACCTCCTTGTGGTTGCGGTCGCGATCACGTTGCTCGGCTGTTCCTCGGGGCCCTTCGACGTCGGGCTGTTCACCTTGAGACAGCGGCGGACCGACCCGGCCTGGTTCGGCCGCGCGTTCGCCGTGTCGATGGCGCTCAACTCGCTTGGCAACCCGATCGGGTCCGCGCTGGCCGGACCCCTGGTGGCGTGGTCGGTGAACGGGGCCCTGTGGGCGGCGGCGGGCGCGTGCTTGATCGCCGCGGTGCTTCCGCTGCTGACGATCCCGGCTCGGGATGAAACGGCGGCGGCCATCGATTAGGCTCGACCGATGAGCTTGCGCGCCAGAGCGCTCCTCGCGGTCGCGCTCACTGTGGGCTTCTACCTCCTGGCCCTTAGCCTCATCGCCGGCCTGGTCGCCGTGGTCTTCATCCCCCACGTGCCCGTGCGGTTGATCTTCTTCTGCATCGTCGGAGCGGGCGCGATCGCCGTCTCAATCGTCCCCAGGCCCAGCCACTTCGATCCGCCCGGCCCGCGTCTCAACCCGGCGGGCCAGCCGCGACTGTTCGCGGAGCTGGATGGGGTGGCCCGCGCCGTGGGCGAGTCAATGCCGGCCGAGGTCTATGTCACGCCCGAGATGAATGCGGGCGTCCTGCAACGAGGACGGCGGCGAGTGATGGTCCTGGGGCTGCCGCTGATGCAGATCATGACGGTGCCGGAGATGCGAGCTGTGCTGGCGCATGAGTTCGGCCACTACCACGGTGGCGACACACGGCTCGGCCCGTGGATCTACCGGACTCGCGAAACCATCGAGCGCACGTTGAGGGGGCTGTCGAAGCAGAGCGCCGTATTGCAGCTGCCGTTCCTGTGGTACGGCCGACTGTTCCTTCGCGTTACCCAGTCAGTATCGCGACAGCAGGAGCTGGCGGCGGACGCGCTCGCGGCCCGTACGGTTGGCGCCCGGCCGATGATCGATGGCCTTCGCACCCTTGCCCGAGGCAGCATCGCGTTCAGCGTTTACTGGCGGCAGGAGGTCGTGCCCCTGCTCGAAGCCGGCTTCCAGCCTCCGGTGGCGGAGGGCTTCTCCCGGTTCTTGGCCGAGCCGGACATGATGACGCGGGTCGGCGCCGCGGCCGAGGCTTCGCTCGCGACTGCTCGCGCCGACCCGTACGACAGCCACCCACCGGACGCGGAGCGGATAGCCGCACTGGCCGCCATGCCCGCAGGTCCCCACGACGCGGATGGAGCCCAGGCCCCGGCGGCGATGACGTTGATCGACGGGATGGAGGTGATCGACTCGGTGCTCCTCGCCGGGATCCTCAAGCCCGGCGTGCGGCTACGACGCATAGGCTGGGCCGAGGCGGGTGACGTGGCGCTCCTGCCCGGGCTCCGCGAGCGGGTTCGCAGCCAGGCAGCCATGGTCCGCGGCTGCACGATCGGGTGGCTGAGTGAGCTCGTGAAGTATGCGGACCGGTTGGGGGGCTCAGAGGCGATGGCGGCGGGAAGGTCGGTCACGCCCGACCGCGCCCGTTCGCTGGGCCTAGGCCTGGCCGGGGCAGCCCTCGCGGTGGCGCTGGCTGACAACGGGTGGTCGGCCGAGTCCCTGCCTGGGCGGCCGGTCGTGATGCGGCGCGGTGAGGCGACCCTCGAGCCGTTCGCGGAGGTGAACCGCCTCGCCGAGGGCGAAATCGACGTCGAGACGTGGCAGCGCCGCTGCTCCGACCTCGGGATCCGCGACGTCAGGCTGGTGCCGGCGTGACTCCCCGGCTCAGTGGACGAAGAGGGCGAAGATGGTGATGATCCCGCCGATGACGTTCAGCACGATCCCGACGATGCCCCCGATCACCCGCCCGGTGCGGATGGCCTGGACTCCGCCGAGCAGGCCGATGAGCGGCAGCAGGAAAAAGACGTAGTTGAAGATGAACGGCACGAGGATGCTCGCCAGCCCGAGGATGATCGACCACAGGGCGGGGCCGGTGAACTGGCTGACCATGCTGATCCCTGGGCGGGCCATCGGGTAGGCCTGGGGCATCTGGCCCGGCATCGGATAGACCGGGGGAGGGGCGGAGCCCGGCGGAGGAGGCGGCATCTGCCCACCCCCGGGCGGCGGCGAATACTGCGGATACTCTGGTGGCGTTCCGGGCGGAGGAGGCGGGATGTCAGCCATGCGCGCCATCTTAACCGGGAGAATCGCAATGTGATCCCTTCATTCGAGCTGGTCGGCACGGGCCCTGAGCTCGTCCTGGTCCCCGGCACCTTCGCCGATCGGCGTACATGGTCCAGGGTGGTGGGCAGGCTTTCCGCTCGCTTTCGCTGCCTGCTGTTCGACCCTCGGGGCACCAACCAGACCCCCGATCCGGGGACGCCCTTCACCGCCGACGACCTCGCCGGCGACGTGGCGGCGGCCATGGATGCCGCGGAGATCGAGCGCGCGCACCTGGTCGGGCACTCGCTCGGCGCGGCCGTGGCGGTGATCCTCGCCGCCCGCTCGCCCGACCGTGTCCGCCGCCTGGTCGCGTGCTCCCCATCGGTTGCGCCAGATGCCTATCTCGCCGCCGTTCTCGACCTGTGGGCGGCCCTGGCCGATTCGAGTCTTCCGGCTCATGCAGTGCACATCGGCCTGGTGCTCAACGCATTCGGCCGGGGCGCTTTCGAGAACGGGACCGTGCGGGCGATCGTCGACCAGATGGACCGTGAGCCGCTCGACCGGGCGACCATCCGGCGCTATGTCGAGTGCGACCGTAAGCTCGACTTGGGCCCGGTGCTGCGCAGCGTGGACGCGGCCACGCTGGTCGTCGTCGGATCGGAGGATGCGCTCACCGGCGTGGAGGGCGCGCGCGCGGTGTCGTCATCGGTGCCCGGCGCGCGGCTGGAGGTGATCGAGGGCGCGGGTCACGGTCCGCACCTGGAGACGCCGATGGCGTTCGCGCGGATCGTCACCGCATTTCTGAACGGCTAACGTACTGACCACATGGTGAGGCTGGTCACCGGCGGCACGGGCTTCATCGGGCGCCACCTGCTCCGCGAGCTGGCCAGGCGAGACGGCGACACATACGTCCTCGTGCGCGAAGGCTCGCGCGCGCGGCTCGAAAGGCTGATCGCCTCGATGGGCGCCTCGGGGCGAATGCACACCCTGGCCGGCGACATCACGGCGCCAGGGCTTGGGTTGGCGGACACCGATCTTTCGAAGCTTCGGGGCGCGGACGTCTATCACCTCGCCGCGGTGTACGACCTCGAGGCGTCCGAAGAGGCAAACGAGAAAGCCAACGTCGGCGGGACCCGCAACGTGGTCTCGCTCGTCGAGCAGATCGGCGGGCGGCTGCACCACGTGAGCTCCATCGCCGTGGCGGGCGGAAAGTGGAAGGGCAAGTTCACCGAGGCCATGTTCGAAGAGGGTCAGGCCCTCGACCATCCTTACTACAAGACGAAGTACGAAGCCGAGAGCATGGTGCGGGCCTCCAGCGCACGCTGGCGCATCTACCGCCCTGGTCTCGTCATCGGCTCATCTGAAACCGGCGCCGCCGACCGCATCGATGGGCCCTATTACGCGTTCAAGCTCATCCAGCGCCTGCGCAGCGCCATTCCTCCCTGGGTTCCGCTGGTCGGCCTCGAGGGCGGCGAGATCAACATCGTGCCGGTCGATTTCGTCGCGCGTGCGCTGGATGTGCTCGGCCACAAGCCCGACCTCGACGGTCAGACCTTCCATCTCACCGACCCGGCCGCGCGCAGCCTCGGCGACGTGACCAACGAGTTCTGCCGCGCCGCGCATGCGCCTCAGTTCACCCTCCGCGTCGACAGCCGCGCCGCCTCGATGCTGCCGCGCGAGATGACGGGAATGCTCCAGCACTGGCGCGTCGCCCAGACCTTGAAGCGGCGCCTGCTGGAAGGCGTTCGCATACCCGAGCCGGCGCTGCAGTACGTGACGAATCGGGCGAGGTTCACATGCGACAAGGCGCAAGCCGCGCTCGCGGGGAGTGGGGTGGAGTGTCCGCCGCTGCACACGTACGCATGGAAGATCTGGGACTACTGGGAGCGGCACCTCGACCCGGAGGCGCTCACCGAGCGCAACCTGCGCGCCGTCCTGCACGACCGCGTCGTGGTGGTGACGGGCGCGTCGAGCGGCATCGGCCGCGCCACCGCGCAGCTCGTCGCCCGGCACGGGGCGAAGGTGGCTCTGGTCTCCCGCACCACGGAAAAGCTGGAGGCGTTGAGGGAGGAGATCGAAAAGTCCGGCGGCCGCTCATTCGTATACCCGACCGACCTCTCGGACCTGGAGCAATGCGACGCCATGATCAACCGGGTGCTCGCCGACCACGGGCGCGTGGACATCCTTGTCAACAACGCCGGCCGGTCGATCCGCCGGTCAATCGAAGCTTCCTACGACCGCTTCCACGACTTCCAGCGGACCATGCAGCTGAACTACTTCGGCGCGGTGAAGCTCATGCTGGCGGTGCTGCCCGGCATGCGACAGCGCCGTCGCGGCCACATCATCAACATCTCGAGCATCGGCACGCAGGCGTTCCCGCCCCGATTCGGCGCCTACGTCGCGTCCAAGTCAGCGCTCGCTGCGCTCAGCCGGTGCGTCGGCCCTGAGGTGGCCGACGACGGCGTTGCCATCACCAACATCCACATGCCGCTGGTGCGCACGCCGATGATCGCGCCGACAGGCATGTACAAGAACTTCCCGACCAGCTCTCCCGAAGAGGCGGCGGAGCTGGTGGCGACGGCGATTCTCACGCGCCAGCCCGAGATCTCGACGCGGCTGGGCAAGCTGGGCGAAACCGTGAACACGGTGGCGCCGGGGCTGCTGCAGTTCGTGATGACGGGCGCCTACCACGTGTTCCCGGAAACCGCCGGCAAGGACGGGCAGCGCGAGCAGCCGGCCGAAGAGGAGATCTCGGTCGAGGCCGCGGCCATGGCCTACCTGATGCGGGGGATCCACTTCTAGGGACCCGAACGCGCCGGTCAGAGTTCCAGGTGAAGACGTAGAGCCTCGTCTATCTCCAGCATGATGGCCGCTGGAACCTGGCCGATCTGTTCGCCGATGCGTGCAACGGCAACGCTCCTGACCTGCTCGGCCTGAGCTTTCGAATCCTGTTTGAGACCGGTTGGCGCCGCCGGCAGCAGCACTTGAAACGGGTACACGCGCTGGATGTTCGACGTGATCGGAATGATGGTGATGACACCACGGCCAAGACGAGTCGCCGTGGCATTGGCGCCATCGTTGCTCACGATTACAGCCGGCCGGCGCTTGCCCGCCTCCGAGCCTCGGGCTGGATCCAGGTCAACGACGCGGATTTCGCCCCGCCGCATCTACGACGAGAGGCCGTCGGCGCTGGTCGACTCCCAGGCATCCGCATCTCCGCTCTCTATCCATTCGCGCCAGGCGTCTTCATACGCCGCGCCCATCTCTGAGGCGCGCAGCAGCCGGACCGCCTTATGCAGAACGGCAGACCTGGATTCGTACCCCTGCTTCCTGGCGTACTCGTCGAGGAATTCAACATCCTCGCCAGGAAGGCTGACGCTGACTTTCATACTATTATCCTACCAGCGGTAGGGCGCTGGTAGCAAGCTCGGGGTTATGGCGTTGGGGTCACGTACGACTGGTTGGACGAGAAGAAGGAAGACACGCCCAGGACCACGACCAAGGCGAAGAGGCCGGCGGCCAGAAGAGTCGCGACCAGCCCGCAGATCCAGCCCGCCTGTGCCAGACCGGATCCGCCCAGGTAGCCCTGACTGTTGCGGATCTTTCCGAGCGAGATGCGGCCTAGAACAATCGCGGTGATGCCGAGGGCCAGGCCCGGAAACCAGTAGAGGCAGATGCCTGGAAAGGCGAGGATGCCGAGCACCAGCGAGGTGATCGCCATCCCGTCCGTGGGGCGCTGCTGGGGGTAGCCGTAACCGCC
>Ga0070698_100009202_pt1 | contig 10601 bp, 8 predicted proteins | sample KBSK1502metaG_FD_65477 | JGI IMG/M metagenome (GOLD analysis project Ga0070698, IMG submission 65477) | Corn, switchgrass and miscanthus rhizosphere microbial communities from Kellogg Biological Station, Michigan, USA - KBS K1-50-2 metaG | ecosystem: Host-associated > Plants > Roots >... | reverse complement strand
CCACCATCATGGCGATCAGCGACCCCACGTAGACCGGCGGCGGCAGCGCCCGCACCATCAGACCGGCCACGGCGGGGGAGCGAAGCCCGCCGCGGCGCATCAGCCGGCGGGCGGCCAGCGCTTCCGGCACCCAGCCGAGCGCGGCCGATTCCACCACCAGGCGCCGCCAGTACGGCCACGGCCCGTTCGCCTCGTCGACGCGGTCCAGGAGCCGCCGCAGCCCGCCGCGGTCGTCCTGGCGCAGCTTGGCGATCGCGGCGATGGCCGCGGCCCCCTCGCCGCCGCTGCCAAACGCGCGGCTGGCCAGTTCGTCGGCGAACGCCGGGTCCCCCGCGGTCAGCGCGACCATGGCGCAACGGGTGAGGTGCTCGCGGTCGGCGGCCGGGTGGTGGGCGGCGCGGTAGGCGTTGACCAGCGCCAGCTCCGGCGCGCAGGCGCCCGGGAGCAGATAGGCCGCGGCCAGCAGGCTCAGCGCCTCGGCGCCCTGTTCGGGATCGTCGGCGGCGCCGCGGAAACAGACCATCGCCTGACGAACCTGGCCCCGGGCGACGTGCCGGCGACCGGCCTCGACAAGCTCATCGGCCTGCGGCAAGGCTGACCCTCCTGTCGCTGCTCCTCCGTCCGGCTCCAACAGAGGCTGGTGAGGCTGGAGCTGGATCGTATTCGATCGGAGGGGTTCGAGGCGACGTCGAATCGACGAAGTGATCCCGATTCAGCTTGACAAATTCCTGATGTGAGATCGGTAGCACTTCATCCACCCAGGGGGGTTTCGGTGGCTACGGGCGTACCGCCGCGGCCAGCGCGCGTACCTCGTCCGGCGTGGACGCCATCGCCACCACCGCCCTGGTGTCGATGCGTCGGATGAGGCCCTCGAGGACCTTGTTCGGCCCCAGTTCCACGTAGCGCGTGGTGCCCAGCGACCGCAGGCGCTCGACGCACGCGGTCCAGTCGACCGGGCTGGTGAGCTGCCGCGCCAGCAGCCGGCCGGCCCGGCGGCCGCTGCGTACCACCTTGGCCTTGGCGTTGGAGACCAGCGGCACTTCCAGTCGGGGCAGATCGATCCGGTCGAGCGCCTCGCGGAACGGCCGCCTGGCCGCCTCCATCAGCGGGGTGTGGAAGCAGCCGCCGATCGGCAGGTTCAGCACCCGCTTGGCGCCCGCCGCGAGCGCACGCCTGCCCGCCTCCTCGACCGCGGCCGACTCGCCGGAGATCACCACCTGCCCAGGTGCGTTGGAGTTGGCCAGGAACACCTTGCCCACCTGATGGCGCACCTTGCGGCACAGCTCGCCGACGGTCTTGTCCGGCAGGCCCAGGATCACCTGCATGACCCCGGTGCCGGCGGTGGCGTGGGCCAGCTCGGCGCGGCGCACCACCAGGTCGAGTCCCTGATCGAAGGTGATGCCACCGGCCGCGAGCATGGCGGCGTACTCGCCGAGCGAGTGCCCGGCGACCAGGTCGGGGCGCAGGCCCTCGGCCTTGGCGAGCATGAAGCAGGCGGCCGAATGGGTGTAGATGGCCGGCTGCGCCTTGCGGGTGTCGGCCAGCACGGCGTCACCCGACTCGATCACGTCGATCACGTCCCAGCCGAGCCGCATCGAGGCGCGCTGGAACGGCCAGCCGGCGGGATCGTCGGTCCAGGGCACACCGCTGCCCTTGGGGATCCGGCCCTGGCCTGGGAAGGTGAAAGCGATCTTCTCCACGGTAGGCAGCATCGTACCCGGAGATGAGGTCCTGGCAAACAAGCGCACGAACGCGCCGGCGAATCCAGACGCATCGCAAGCGCGACTACCCTCTTGGAAGACCCTTGGAGGACCATGCGGCCCGGACCGTCCAGGCGGAGGAGGATGCGTGCCCAGCCAGTCGAATCCACAGTTCGCCCTGCCCGCGGCCGGGGAGCGCCTGCGTTGCGGCGCCTGCGGCAACCTGACCCGCTTCGACGTCGTCTCCACCCGACGGACCACCGCCTTCTGGCACTACTCGCTGGCGGGGGAGCTCACCGTCGAGGAGGAGCGCGCGCTGGAGGCCAGCGCCGAGGAGGTCCGCTGCCGCTGGTGTGGCTCGACCACCGAGGTCGAGGTGGTCCCCGCGCTGTGGGCCGCGGCGGGGACCGAGCCGGCGGAGCGGTGAGCGGTCCCGTGGCCACGCCCGGGCAGGTCCCGACCGGTTCGGACCCGGATCGCTCCGACCCCACCATCGGCGCATCCGACGGGGACGGTCGCCAGGCCGTTGCGGAGGAGGCGGCCGCGGATGCCCGGCCGCCGATGCCGGTGCCCGACCTGGCCGACGCCTTGCTGGTCGGGTACCTGGACGCGGCGCTGGCGACGCTGCGGGCGTCCAGCCCCACCACCCTGCCGGGGCAGCTCCGCCAGTACCAGACGTGGACGCCGCGCCGGCTCAAGCACCCGCGCGTGCTCGCGGTGGTCCGCCGCACGCTCGACCTCGACCAGAAATTCAGGGCCGCTGTGGATGAGCGGGTGCTCCAGGAGGAAGACGTGCTCGCGCGCCTGATCCGCGCCGGCCGGCACGCCGAGGCGCTGGCCAGCGGCGAGCCGCCCGAGGCGGTCGCGCGCGTGGGCGTCGCGCTGGGCCACGACGGCGAGGCCGCGGTACGCGCCGCCGAGGACGCGCTCGCCCGCAGCCGCGCCCAGGCAGATGCGGCCGCCGCGCGCTCGGCCCTGGCCGGCGCCGAGAGCGAGCTGGAGCAGGCCAAGGCGCGCGCCGACCAGGAGGCGACCGCCGCCCGCGCCGCCAGGGAGGCGCTGCGCAGCGCCCGGCACGAGCTGCGCCGCGCCGAGCGTGAGATCCACACGCTCAGCCAGCGCTGCCGGGCCCTGGAGCAGGAGGTGAGTAAGGCCGCGGCGACGCTGCAGGCGGCCCGCGCGCAGACGGCCGACGAGCAGCGCCGGCTCGGCGGCCGGATCGCGGAGCTGCAGGCGCTGCTGGCCCAGAGCCAGCGCCAGTACCGAGCGCTGCGCAAGTCCTCCTCCCAGGTCGACCCCGTGGTCGCCGAGGCGGTCGGGGCGCTGGAGCGCGACCTGTCCGCGCTTCGCCGCGCCGCCGGCCTGGAGAGTGTCAAGTCCCCGGCCGGTACGGCGCCGCCAGCTCGGCAGCCGGACCGCCGCGAGCCGCTGCCGGTGCCCGGTGGGCTGGCCGCCGACGACCCGGAGACGCTGGCCGCCTGGCTGGCCGCTCCCGACGTGCTGGTGCTGGTCGACGGGTACAACGTCACCAAGCACGAGCGCGGCTTCCCCGACCGGAGCCTGGAGGATCAGCGCACCCTGCTGCTCGACCTCTGCCGCAGGCTCGCCCGACGCTGGGGTGCCGAGATCACCGTGGTGTTCGACGGCGCCAACGTCGCCCCGGTGCCCACGCGGCTGCCGCTGGGCCCGATCGGGATGGTCTTCACCGACGCCGGACGTACCGCCGACGACGAGATCGTCGCCCGCGTCAACGCCGCGCCCTCCGACCGCCCGGTGGTGGTGGTCTCCTCCGACAACGAGCTCCGCGAGCGCTCCGCCGCCCTGGGCGCCAGCGTCAGTCGCGCCACCGCCCTCCTCGGCCTCGCCAACCGCTGACCAGCCCGCCGTCAGCCGGACCGCGGACCCGGCAACGGCGCCGCGGCTGGTGCTCCGCCGGTGCCGCCGAGGCCCGACCCCACCTCGGCTCGACGGCTACGACGCGCGCGAGACGCCACCCCGGTTGGGGCGGACCGCCAGCACCTTTGGCTGCAGGCCGGCGGCCATGAGGGTCGTCAGCGCCCGCTCCAGATCGGCGTCCAGCGGCCGCGGGGTCGCCGCCGTGGACGCTGCGGAGCGTGCCGCCTCCTCGCCACCGAGCCGTACCACCTGAGCCTCCCGCTCGGCCAGGAAGAACTCCACCAAGCAGTCGTCGCACCCGCCGGAGCAGCCGTCACAACTGATTCGCAGTGGTTGCTGGTGCCTCATCTGGGTCACGTCCTCCTGATGCCGTTCGGGTCGGCCTGGACGAGGACAACCCTACCGAGGGGGTGTGACAGTGGATTCGGCACCATCCGCTCCAGCCCTGCTCGACCATGGTGCCGCATCCTGGCCGCGGCCTCCAGGCCCGCCCGGCCAGCAGCCCGACCGATTTGCAGTTTGCGTCGCGCACTCGTTACCTTCGGACGGCACAACCGCCGTGCTCGCCTTCCCCCGGCAGCCGGAATCCCGTCTCACCGCTCGCTTTGCGTCCTGTAGAAGGGAGTGCCACCGCGCGTGCCCGTCCCCCAGCGGGCCGGGAAGCCACGCCTGTCCCGCATCGCGGTCATCGCCACAGCCATGACCCTGATCGGCGCGGGGCTCATGATCGTGCTTCCCGTCGCCACCGCCGCCCCTCGTGGAACCCAGGCCGACCTCGAGAAGCTCGGCACCCAGGTCTCCCAGCTCGACGAGCAGCTCAACCAGGCCAAGATCGAGCTCGACCAGCTCAACCGGCAGCTCGGCGACGCCCGGCGCACCGCCAAGGTCCAGTTCGGCTCCCTCGACCAGATCCAGAGCCGCATCGCGGTCCAAGCCGCGGCCGAATACAAGGGCAGCGGTCTCGGCTCCGTCGCCGCACTGCTCAGCGACGCCGACTCCACCACGCTGGTGCAGAAGGCGGAGACGCTCAACCTGCTTGCCCAGCAGGACGGCGACCTGCTCGCCGCCGCCAGAGCGGAGCAGCAGATCTACGAGGCCGCCGTCGCGCAAGTCCAGCGCGCCAAGACCGCCCAGGCCAAGGAAGTCGCCGGGATCGCCAAGCGCAAGGGCCAAATCGAGCGCAAGCTCAACCAGCTCGAACGCCTGCGGTCCCAGATCGGCGACCCGCGCTCCGTGGCACTCCCCACCGACCTGCCTTCCCCGACGGGCGCCGCCTCGGTCGCCGTGCACACCGCCCTCGCCCAGCTCGGCAAGCCCTACGTCTGGGGTGCCGCCGGCCCGGGATCGTTCGACTGCTCCGGGCTGACCATGTATTCGTGGCGGGCGGCCGGCGTCAGCCTGCCGCACTCCGCCGCCGCCCAGTACGGCGCCCTGCCGCACGTCTCCCAGAGCGCCCTGGAACCCGGAGACCTGGTGTTCTTCGGCAGCCCCATCCACCACGTCGGCATGTATATCGGCAAGGGATTGATGGTCGCCGCGCCGTCCAGCGGCCGCGTCGTCCAGATCCAGAAGGTCTTCCGCAGCGATTACGTCGGTGCCGCCCGGCCCTGACCGTCGCCCTTCCCCGCGGGAGGCGCTGGAGGCTCTCCCACGGCCGTCAACTGCCCGCATCTCCAGTCAACCAACCCGGCCGCTCCACCTCCACGGCGTCCAGCAAGGCGTCCAGCCGGGACCACGGCATGTCCGCCAGCAGCGCCAGCAGCTGCTGATCCGGCAGGCCCCGCAGGTAGCGGAGCACCCTGGTCGCGTCCACCGAGGCCGGGCGCGTGCTGCCGCCGTTCTCGACGCGGACCGCCCAGCCACGCAGGTCGTGGATGGCGTTGCTGACCGGTGGCGGCACCGCCAGGTCGAGCTCCTCGGCGCTGGAGACCGTGCCCGCCAGCGAGTTGGCGATCGTGACCACCTGCGCCGCCAGGGCACGCCGGCGGAGGAAGGGGCTGTCGAGAGGTATGACTCTGCGGTTCGGCTTGTTCCTCATGGCGGCTCCCAGTTCTCGCGCCAAGCGGACGCATGGCATGATTCGGGAGCCGGCCCCCGGCACTGGGGTCCTACTTGGCGGTAGTTCCCTGCCGGGGGCCGGCCGTCTGGAGGGGAACCACGCATCCGGGAGCTGGAGTGGCCGGGAATCTCGGCATTCGTCTCGACGCCGGCGCGGGGCGCCGGGCGCGCGAGGGAACCCGTCGCCAAACGATCCGGCGGCAATATTCGCCGGACGAATGGCGAGGAGGGCAGCAAGAATCGGCCCAGTCATGGTGGCGGTAGTTCCCCTTGCTCGGGGGTCCTCAAATGGGCGTGGTGAAGTAACCACAGACCGTGTGGAACAGTCAACGAAAGGGCACCGAGCGCAATCTCGCAGTCGGTTCTCGCGAAGCGGAGTCCCGGCGACCATCGTTCGCGCCGTGGTCAGGCGACAAGCGTGGCGCAAGTGGGGGTTACGATCTCGCTGATGAACCCGAACGAGCGGGATACGAACCCGCCATCCCCGGACGCCACCGCGCATGAGCCAGAATGGGTGGATCCCTGGGCTTGGCGCGCCTACCCGGACGAGCCTGCGGCGCCGGATGAGCCGGAGGAAGCCGAGGCGACCGACGGCGCCGGCGAGGGTCCCGCGCCGGCGCCGAAGGCCGAGGCGCCCGCGGCTCCCGCCGAGCCGGCCACCGCCGAACCGCCTTCCGACCATGCTGCCGACCAGCCGGATCCTGCTGAGCCGGACGAGCCCACGGAGTCGCCGGAGCCCCCGGAAGCGACGCTGGTGGTGCTGCCTCCGGAGCCCGAGGGGGCGGCGGACGCGGACCTCGGCGGCGCGGCCGAGCCCGCGGAGGCGCCCGGCGAGGCCGCTGACGCCGCGGAGCCGGCCGAGGACACCGAGCCCGCCGGCCCGCCGGAGCCCGAGCTTGCGGAGGAGCCGGGTGAGGGCGGGGGGGAGGCCGAAGAGGCGGAGGAGCGGGGCGTCGGTGAGGAGCGGCCTGCTGCCGGGGAACCGGTTGCCGAGGAGCCGGGCGCTGAGGAGCCGGGCGCTGAGGAGCCGGGTGCTGAGCCGGAGGGAGGCGAGCCGGTTGGGCCTTCTGACTGGGACGAGCGGGTACAGCTGCTGGAGAGAGTGGAATCGCGCGAAGCGGCTGATTTCCGGGAACCGGGCGATTTCTGGGCTTTAGGGGATCTGGCCGACGAGAGGGCTCCCGAGGAGGCGTGGGAGCCGCTCGGCGACGGAGCCGCCGACCCGGCGCACCCCACGCCGGCGGAGCCGCCCGCGGAGCCGCCCGCGGAGCCGCCCAGGCCGGTGGGGCCACCAAGGGCGCTGGAGCCGCCCAGGGCATTGGTGGCGCCGCCGTGGCTGCCTGGACCGGCGGAGGAACCGCGCGCAGCACCCACTGGACCCGCAGGGCCACGGTCGCTGCCGCCGCGTCCGGCGCCTTCGGGCGGCTGGGGGCCGCCGGCCGGGCTCGAATCGCCCTGGGGCCTGCCACGGGCACCGGCCCCGGCGCGACCGGCGCGGACCCGGCGGCGTGGCTGGATCATCGCGCTGGCGATCGTGGTGGCGCTGGCGGTCATGGCCGTGCAGCTCGTGCAGCTCGGCGTGCTGCGGCGCACGGAGCCGGCGACCTCGTCGCGGGGTGCCCAGGTCGCCTCCCCCAATGCGCCAGCGCCGCGCGGCCCTGGCGCGTCCGCGTCGACGCTGTCGCCGCAGGCGCAGGTCGTGCGGCTGCTGGCGAGCCGGTCCGAGGCGCTGCTGCGGCACGACAAGGCGGCCTTCCTTGCCACCGTCGACCGGCGGCGGGGCGGTTTCTACCGGTCGCAGGCGGCGCTCTTCGACCGCATGGCGACGGTGCCGTTCGCCAGCTTCTCCTACAGCGTCTCCGACCCGTTGCAGGACGTGGGCAGCGACCGGGCACGCCAGAAGTACAGGCCGACGGCCGTCTCGATGTTCCCGGTGGATGCCAGCTTCGGGTTCCGTGGCCAGGATGCCAGCCCGTTCGTGGCGCACTACTTCTACACCTTCGCGGTCACCGACTCCGGCTGGCGGATCGCCGGGCAGGACGACGTGCCGAAGCCGCTGCAGAGCGACGTGGAGATCTGGGACGCCGGCCCGGTGCGGACGGTGTCGAGCTCGCGCACGCTGGTGGTGTTCCACCCGGGCGACGTCGGCCTTGCCAGGCGGCTGCTCACGGTGGCGGATCGCGGCTACACGCAGGTGGCCGCGTCGTGGTCGGCGAACTGGGACAGGAAGGTCGTGATCCTGGTCCCCAAGGACCAGCGGGAGGCGCAGCGGCTGGTGCGCAGCAGGGACCTGTCGGACGTGGCGGCGGTGACCTCGTCGGCGATCGAGGCGGGGCCCTTGCACCGCCTGCTCGGCAACCGGATCATCGTCAACACCGGCGTGGTGGACGACTACCGGACCCTGGACCTCCAGGTGGTGCTGACACACGAGATGACCCACGTGGCGACCCGCGGGATCGGGGTTGGCGTTCCGTTGTACCTGGTCGAGGGCTTCGCGGACTACACGGCGCTGCGGCCGCTGGACGCGCCGGTGCGGCTGACGCGGCCGAGCCTGGCGCTGGCGGTCAGGGCCGGCCGCTTCAAGGGAAAGCTGCCGTCCAGGAGCCAGCTGGTGGGCAGGGACGCGGCGTTCGCCTACGACGAGGGGTCGACCTTCTGCCTGTGGGTGGCGAGCACCTTCGGGGAGGCAAAGCTGCAGGCGCTGTACAGCTCGTTCGGCGACCTGACGGGCGACGCCGACCGGCGGGACGAGGACCTGCGGTTCCGGCGGGTGCTCGGGGTCTCGCGGGCGACCGCCGAAGCTCGCTGGGCGGCGTTCGTCAGGGGAGTCGTGTGAGCTCGACCCATGCGCGGCGGACGACCGGTCGCGGCTGGCCGCCGCGCGTGCCCAGGCCGCCGGCCGGCGATGCGCTGGAGGCGTTCTCCGCCGAGGAGATCGCCTCGTGCGTGGCCTATGCGAAGCCTCGCCAGCGGTGGGGGCTGGTGGCCTTCGCGGTCGATCTGCTGCTGCTGGTCGCGCTGGCGCTGAGCGGTCCCGGCCGCCGGGTGGTCGAGTGGTTCGCGGGGCTCGCCGGGGGGTTCGAGCCTGGCAGGGCGGCGCTGGCGGTGACCGTGGTGGTGCTGGCGCAGGCGCTAGTGCTGCTGCCGTTCTCGCTCCGGACCTTCCGTCAGGACCGGCGCGCCGGGCTGGCAACGCAGGGGCCGCGCAAGTTCCTGCTCGATTGGGCGAAGGCTCGGGGGGTCGGCCTGGTGCTGACGGTGGTGCCGCTGGCCGCGCTGATCCTGGCGGCGCGCTACCGGCCGTTCGGCTACCCGTGGAGCGCCGCGGCGGTGGGGGCGCTGCTGGTGGCGGTCCTGGCGATGCTGGGGCCGGTGGTGCTGGAGCCCCTGTTCAACCGGTTCGTCCCGCTCGGGCCGGGACCGCTGCGCGAGCGGGTGCTGCGAATGGCGGCCGAGATGCGCGTGCCCGTGCGAGACGTGCTGGTCAGCGACGCGAGCCGGCGCACCACACGGGTGAACGCCTACGTGTCCGGCGTCGGCGCGACCCGGCGGGTGGTGGTCTACGACACGCTGCTGCGGCCGGGCGGCCAGGAGCCGGTCGCGGCGGAGCGCGAGGACGAGGTCGCGCTGGTGCTCGCGCACGAACTGGCGCACGTGGCGCACCGGGACGTGCGGTGGGGCACGGTGGCGGGGGCGCTGCTCACCGGCGCGGGGGTCCTGGTGGTGAACTGGCTGCTCGGGCTGGGGTGGGTGCGGGACCTGCTGCAGGTCGGCGGGCTCGGGGATCCACTGGTGACGCCGGGGTTGCTGCTGCTCGGGGCGGTGGGCGGTCTGCTGGCCTCGCCGCTGGCGAGCGCGGTGAGCCGCTGGGCGGAGGCGCGGGCGGACTGGACGGCGCTGGAGGTGTCGCGCGACCCGGGCACCGCGGTGGCGGTCGAGCGCCGCCTGGCGCTGGAGAACCGCGCCGACCTGCGGCCGAACCGCCTGCTGGTGGCCGTGTTCTCGAGCCACCCGCCGACCATGGCCCGTATCGCCCAGGCCCGTCTGTGGGCGGACCGGAACCAGGGCCCCTCCCGCGTCCCGGCTGGATGACGGCTCGGCGGGAGCCCACGACGAGCACAGCGGGAGCCTCGCGATTAGAATCGCGCGCCGTGAGTGTCTTGCTGATCACCAACGACTATCCGCCCCGGGCCGGCGGCATCCAGCAGTACTGCCACAACCTCGTGCGCCGGCTGCCGCCGGAGGAGGTGGTGGTGTACGCGCCGGCCTGGCCGGGTGCCGAGGAGTTCGACGCGGCCGAGCCCTACCGGATCGTGCGCCATCCGACCAGCAATATGCTGCCGACCGGGTCGGTGGCGCGCCGCGCCGTCGAGTTGATCGGGGAGGTCCGCCCGGACCTGGTGTGCTTCGGTGCGGCCTTCCCGCTCGGGCTGCTGGCGCGGCGGCTCACCAGCGAGACGGGCGTGCCGTGCACCGGCTTCACCCACGGGGTGGAGGTCGCGGTCAGCGGGGTGCCGCTGGTGCGCCGGCTGATGACCCGCGTGGCCGGCGACCTGCGCCTGCTCACGGCGGTGAGCCGCTGGTCAGCGGCGCGGGTCGAGCGGGGCGCCCGGGGACGGTGCCCGGTGGAGCTGCTGCCCTCCGGGGTGGCGGCAGCCACCTACCACCCCGAGGTCGACGGCTCGGCGGTGCGCGCGCGCCACGGGCTCGGCGAGGACCCGGTGTGCGTGTGCGTCTCGCGGCTGGTGCCGCGAAAGGGGCAGGACCGGCTGATCGAGGCGTGGCCGCGGGTGGCCGCCAGCGTGCCGGCCGCGCGCCTGCTGATCGTCGGCCCCGGCCCCTACCGGCGCAAGCTCGAGCGGATGGCCGGGTCGAGCCCGGTCGCCGAGCGGATCCACTTCACCGGAGAGGTCCGCTGGGAGGAGCTGCCGGAGCACTACGCCGCCG